>Ga0179591_1239075_pt1 | contig 24235 bp, 21 predicted proteins | sample CZOMad2_1_08_16f_FD_182891 | JGI IMG/M metagenome (GOLD analysis project Ga0179591, IMG submission 182891) | Vadose zone soil fungal communities from Angelo Coast Range Reserve, California, USA - CZOMad2_1_08_16fungal (PacBio error correction) | ecosystem: Environmental > Terrestrial > Soil >...
TTTCCCAAACTCGAAATCAGTCACGACAACATCAACCTTGTTCGGGCAATGGGAGAGGGAAGAAAAAAGCAAGTCAAGAGGTAAAAATAGAATTATTCCGCTGCAGGGAGAGGAAAGGCGTGTGCGAACGAGTCCTGATAAAAGAAAAAACAGCAGGGCGGAAACGACTAATTTGTTATGCAATTAAGGTGGCAAGCTTCAACAATGCAGCACAGAACAGAAAGGAAAACGTATAATTAAAGGAGGGGGTTCGACCCGCTTGCTTACCCGACAAACAAAGAAAGTTCCGGCGACGGGAGGGAGAATGAAGGTTCCGATATCTCACTCGAGCAGTAGGGGAATATTCAAATGCTTATTGAGGGAAGACTCAGTTCATCACAAAGACGGCTCCTACCATTAAAATCGAGGCTGCTGAATAGGGCCTACTGCTTTAGGCAATTGCCTCAGAAGCAAAAGATCGCTGGAAAGAAGGGTCGTACAAAGGATCGACTTTACGATCAATGGGGGCATCGCAAATGCGTCAAGGCACGCAATCCTTTGCCCGGAAAGGCATATTTCCTGCAAGAGAGAAGGAAAGCAAAATCATAAAGTTAGGCTAAGATACGATCACACGAGGACATGAACGACCACGAAAGCACAGATTCGAAGCTTTCAATGAAGAAAGTCGCCGATGAATGGGTGACAAATCACTGGCGTCCTCACGAGCAAGCACGACTCTTCTACGGATGAGCTTTTGGAAATAGGGATCCGCAAGTCATAAAAATCGCACAAAGATCTCCACAGCGAAAAGAAGGACTCTCCCGAGGTGCAAGATCTGTCCGGTTCGTGCCAAAAACAACAATAAGCGTTAAAAAAAACAAGGGTCGCGCCCTGAAGTAGGCAAAGCATAATTGCGAGCCGCTGACGTTAAGGGAAGGATTGAAGACACCTCCTCATCAGGGAGTTGACGGCATTTCGAAGCAAAATACTAAGATACTCCCTTAAACGCGATGCACATGCCACAGCACTCAAGTATAAAGCGCCTACCTCTTCGGGAACTATAAATCTGAATGAGATAAAAAAGGGGGGGGGGACATCAGGTCTAGTCAGTTCTCATCAGGGGGCATACGTAACCACACGATTCGCACGATTAGAAAAAAGAGAGTGGGGCAAGCTCGGAAAGGGGATCACTTAAAAAAAACACCAAGATATGAGAATAGATATGGATAATCAGAAAACCAAAGCAGCTGGTAGGGGGAGATCTGAGAGAGGAGTGGGGACATATGGAACAAACGACTATCAAGTAACACCCTCAAAAGGGAGGCAAGAAATTATCTCAACAATTTTTCTCATTATAGTCTAGAGGTTCAAAAAAAGACACTAGGGGAGGCGCGTTGCGAGTTAAAGAGTAAAGAGAGGGCAGAATCTCTGGTAGTCCGGTCTGGAGGCTAAAGGCAGCAGAAGAGGAGGGGGAAAAACTTAGAGCGGTAAGGGATCGAAAAAGGTAGCCTACAGTAAAACAGGGGAAAGACCCGTCGTGGGGGTTGGAAAAAGCGAGGTGCTGGGGCAAAGGGGCAACGAAAAAATAGCAAAGAAGAAAAAGACATTAGAACTGCTGGGGAAGAGGAGGAAAGGTCTCGTTTCGATTATGAAGACTCTAGCACGAAAAAAAAGGGGGCCGAGTCAGGGCCGGCGCACACGCGAGGGATGCAACGGGCTCAGTGAATTGAAAACAAATCATCGCAGTCGGGAAAAAGAGAGGAAGAGGGAGGCAGGGGGGCGGGCGGGAAATGAGGCTCGGAGGGGAGAACGGAAGGGGAGGAGAATTGATATTTCAGGAGAGGGTCAATTCGAGAAAAGAAAGCGTTGAAAGGGAGAAGAAGAAGGGATCAGTCGGAAAAAAGGGACGAAGGATACGAACAATCGGGCAACTATCACGTATGCTTCCAGAAAGAAGAACAGAAAAGTAAATAGAGGGAGAATGGAAAGGTCTGAAAAGGCGAGGATAAGAGGTTGAGTTTTGGTTCAGAGTCTGCCGAAAAAAAGGTTACTATCTTAGATGATATATCTAGCGAGAGAATGCTTAGAGAGGAAGGAAAAGGGGAGGGCTTATCGTTTCCGAACGGGCCCACCATCCGTTAAGAAATTACGGGGGGTCAAGTCTCCGTTTTTATATGGGAGAGAGAAAGGGAATGTATCAATAAGAAGGCGGAGAAAACGCAGGGAGGGGTTAAAGAAGAAGCTCAGAACCGAAACTGACGGCCGGAAACGCAGATGAAAAAGAAAAGCGGGGTGAGGGAAGGCGCCAGGGGACGAAGAAAGGGGTGGGTCGGGGGGATGGGAGTCAAGGGTGGGGTGGGTCGAACAAAAAAAAAAGCATACGAAGTATCAGATAACAGTGCGGGGGGTGAGAGAAAGATGTAGGAAAAGTCAGCTACATAGAGGAGAAACACGGAGAAAGAGCATAGGGAACGCACGCAACTTTTTCTGATTAACTCGCAAGTTAAGAGAAATGAGACCTGAGGGAGGGAAGGGTTAAGAAATGGGAGGGGGGATTAGAAACCAGAGGGAGGGGAAGGTAAACCCACGTACAAATGTGGCCCTGATTGAAAAACTTACACAACAGGAAAAACCACCAAGGCGCAGGGAGCACGCTGTATTCAAAGGGGGGCGAGGGTTACCGAGCAGAGGGGTGTAAAAAAGAAACAAAGGAGGAAAATCGCGAAATTGAAAGGGACCAGAAGACAGGGTAAGAAAGAAGCAAGGCTCAGAGAGGATATAAATCACCAGGGACTGCTCGGAGTCAAATAAAAACCCGCGAAACCTATGGGCTAATTGTCAAAAGAAATGACAGTAAACAAAAAACCGGACAAGAAAAGACAGGGGGAGGGCGGGGTGAGTGTCGAGTCGGGTGTACATAAAGAAGAACGGGTCGTTAGCGTCACATAGACCTTTTCAGACAGAAAATCCTCTCTTATCAGGGGAAAATGCAAAAAAGCGGGCGGAAGATTTTCGTCTGCTCGGGGAAAAGCAAAAATGGGGAAAAAAAAAAAAAAAAAGTAAAAACAGGAGGGGGGTCCAACACTCGAACTGCAAAAAAAAAACGCGAGCAACAAAAGTGAAGGTAATAAAAATTCAAGATTAAAGGGAGGGAATGGCATCATGACCTTGCAGAGCCACTTCTGAGAAAGGGAAAAAGTATTCCACTCAATCAAGAAAAGCAGGGGAACTGAAAACTCTAACCAGACAGCTTGAGAAATACCTCAAGGAAGAAAAAAAATATGGGAAGGTTAGTGAAGGAACAGTTAGGCAAGTAAAAAGTATTGTGGGGAGTTGAACTAAGGGGGTCTACTCAGTGAAGGAGGAGTAGAGGATGAAAAAAAAAGGGGACGGGGAGACTCTTTCTTGAAATCAAAAAGGGAGTCATCACCCCCGAACAAAAATTGATAAGGGTGGGTGGTCAACAAAGAATTCTCTCATTAGGGAAGAAAAAAGAGAGAGATGGTGGGTGAAGAAAAAAAAAAACTTCTAACGACAGAGACATAGGAGGAGGGAATGAGGACGTCACTTTAGTAAAAATAAGGCCGACCACATTCCGAAACTTTTTTCAGATATTCCACTTTCATAGAAAAAGAAAACCCGATGTGCGGACGGAGGCGAAAAGAAGAAGAGGAAAGAAAGCAGGGAGGGCGGGGAAAGCGGGCAAAGCGGCTTCGTAAGGGAACTGGAATTATCCGGGCAGCAAAAATCGGTTCAATCAAGGTGAGCTGGCCGACTGAAGGGGGGGAAGAAGGATGGTGGGGGGCTGAGGTGTGGTTACGCGGGATAAAGGGGAAGGGGGGGAAAGAATCAAAGGGGGGGGGGGAGTTCTCCTCGAGAAGAATAACAGGCGAAAACATTACTGGCAAGAGTGCGGCATTATAAACTGCATCAAGGGGAATACGCTACGACAAGTGAGAAAGTCAAGTCACCAGGCTAAAAAAAGAATAGAAAATAACCAACAAGGAGAAAGGGATTGGGGAGGGAGGACCCCGTGGGAAGGGATGGTGTAATTTCAACTTTCACGACAGGATGTTCCAGAGGATTAGTCCACGCATGGAACGTGAACATCGAGAAAACAAAGATAAGAAGGAAAACTGTCGAGAAATCAGAGAAACCGAGACGGAGAGGGAAGAAAAGGGGGGGAGCGTTTACAAAACCGCGAGAGTCGAAATCATAGAAAACTCTCAGGATTAAGCGAAAAAAACGAGTCGGGGTAGTTTTGGGGGAAAGGAAAAGAAAATATAGGGGGGGAAAAGGACGCCCGAAAGGGGGGGGGAAATCCAAAGAGAAAAACAAATGAGCTACCAAAGCAAAGAAAAGGGAGACCATTAAGTCCAAGAAAGAAGACGGAACTCAGATGTCTACAAAATCAGCTCAGGGTGCAAGAGGAATGGTTACGAGAGGGGGAATAACGATCAAAAACGAGGAACGCAAATAAATGGCAAAACTTTAGGGGGGTTAGGGTGGTAAGGTCGAACACACCACTCGAAAGACAAAGCAAAAACTACCGTGTGCGGAACAAGGGAGAGGGAGAAAAAACTAATAGAAGATTATAATGCACGCGTGCAAGGCATACTGACGGAGGGTCGAAGAAAGCGTCTGAATAGCAAACAAAAAAGACGAGGGGGAAAACGCCTGAGATAGAGAACAAAGCGGAGACCATAGAGTCGCCCCCAACAACGTATCTTTCAAAAGAGGTCGAACACTGCCAGAGACCCGATACACAGAACCAGGTCAAGCGCGAATTATCTCCAGTGCTAATCAGCCTCAACAATCTCCATAGCGAGACAGATACCCATGCTGAGTTGAGTGGGAAGAATAAAATGAATCACACTTATAATCTGAAATAGAAGGTCGCAGAATCAAATCGAAAAACGCCTTGGGGTGAAGAGGACTATGCTGGATATGCGGAGGGTAAAATAATGTTCGCTCTTGAAACGACATGGAAGCGTCGCCGTTAAAAAATAAGAAAGAGGAGTCAAGAACCGGACAGGAAAAGCTCTCATTTCGGCTCAAGGTAAAAAAAAACAAGTCCAGCAAATCTCAAGTAGGAGCAATGCATCAAAAGTTCCTCCTTCTCACGATAAAACGACCCAGCCCATGCCATGAAAAGAACCAGTCATAGAAGCAAGAGCGAAACTTAGAGTAGGCGCCGTTGATTGTCAAGTCTCTAAGAACACGAGCGCACGGCCAGTGGTCTCCGGAACTGACTCGTGCGTATGGCCGGGGGATAGCGGAAGGCCTTCCTCAAGAAGCAAACTTAGTACGAGCGCCCCGAAAAAAAAAAACTCCTACCTGATTGGCATTAGGGGGAACGGTTTGATTAAAAAAAAAGCGTTGAAAACCAAAAACGACTGGGTCGACTAACGATCAGAGCGAAGAGAGTGCATCTGGAGGAAACTCCTAATTGACGCCAACACGGCATCAAACTTAATTTCGCCGCGCGAGTAACGACGAAAGAGAAAGCTCTCTCTAGGACTCACGTAAAAGCGCTCAACGCACGAGAGGGGGAATATGGAAATATTATGAAGAAATAAAAAACAGTTGGACGCAAATAATTGAGGGTCCACAGCGAGTGTGTCTGGGGATGCGATCTATCAGGGGTTCTGAACGTCATCGGCACCGCTTCGACCCTAAGGGGGCCGGGCTGCCTTCGTCAATCAATCAGGGATCAATAAACAACAACAAGAGAAGGAAGAGATTGAAGTTGATCAGTAATCCGCGAACCCAGAGCTGGTTGGGCGGACAAAGTGTTCCTTACTGGCGAACTGTGTAGAGACGCAGAACTACCACGAACGAGAGCTATTTTCGGAAAAAGTTGTATTCATGAAATTCCAGTAGTGGCAAAAAACAAGCCGATTTCAAGGAATCTTACTAGAATGACAAGAGAAGAAGGGTCAATGGAAAACTCGGTTCGCGTTCGCGTCGCGTCTAGGGAAAAGCCCGAATGGTCGGGAAAGCCATCAGAGGAATAGTAGGATCCTTGACTACAGTAAACAAGGGAGGCGACCCAGGCTTTTGGGTTGTGAAACTATGTAAAAAGACAACCACCTCAAACCACATCGGGGGAGTCCTGCGTTTCGCGAGTACGGGGAGACGTTGCGTTCCGAATGCGCTAGAAAGGTACCGACAACTGGCCTCAAAAATGACGTCGCCACGAGCGTTGCGTGCTACGTGGTACCGTTTTAAAAAAACGGTTTCAGTAAATATATAAGAGTTAGCTAGGTCAGGGGTTCAAAGGAAGCGGGCGCGGGGGGATCGGAGCCGGACACTTTAGAAGCTCATAGTGTTGGGAGAGTCAGGATCAATAGAAGCCCCTTGGGATGGCACACTTCATCGGTACGGGCGAGGTGGGGGAGCGACGTCCGCTATGATATTAACGGAGACACTGAGGTAGAACAGGACGTGCATCGCAATTTTTGAAAAAGCCCGGCCGCGTCAGGAATGGAAGAACCTATAGAAAGGCGCGGTATCTGATTCTGAGAACAGGTAGGCGGCGAAAAAAGATTGGGGGTAAAATGGCACTCAAAACAGAAGGGGACTTCATAGGACGGAAGTGCGAGACGGACGCGGATAGACATTCTCGCGGAAGGTGGGGAGGGAGGTATCGGTCCGCTCAGCACCGCCGTGGATCGTTTTCGGACTACGGGAGGCGATTGCAGATCTGTCGACCTATTAACTATACATAAGGCGTCGAGAAACGCAAGGAGGCTGGGGTATTTAGAAACTAACTTTCCAACTGCACAGGAACGGTCTTTTCGTAAAATCCAAGGAAGGAGGGAAGCTGAACAAGGGATGGTTGTCGGGAAAGGTGCTTTAGAGGGGTGGTGTGTACACGGAAGACTAAATAGATCGCCAAGGTTCTTTGAGTGCCTATTGGGATCGTTGTCAAAAACCTACCCGCGGCATAACGAGCACTCTTGATAGGGAGACAGCTACCGAAAAGAGGGGCGTTGCCTCTGGGTAGAAAAAAGTGAACTCTTAAAATTGACGCACTGGTTATAGAGTGGATTCAGACCAAGGGGCGAGGGGAGTCTCAAAAAAAAGATCAGGAATGTTCAATGAATTACAAACGCGACAAGCGTCAAAAGAGTTAAAACATGGGCAGGTTAAAAAAAGAGGGGAGGAGACCGTAGCTTTGTAAATAGACAAAAGAACCATCTCGACTCCTTAAGAGGCTTAAAGGGGGGGATCGCCCAGTCATGCTTCGAAGGGGAGGGTCCGAGAAGGGAACGTCGACATGATACGGGAAAGCCGGCAAAACGCGAGGAAAAGATGAGGAGTGAATAAACAAGGCATCACCAAGCACTACCAATCAACATTGTCAAAGGCATGTTTTAGGCTGTTTTGAGACTGGGGAAAAGACTAATTTAGGAGACGTCTTCAAGGGTCTAAAGAAACGCATCTCTAGCATTGGATTGGCGGCGTAAACTGTCAAGAAATCAAAGGGGGATGAGTTTCCCACAAACCGCGACATTTATGAACTCGTCAAAGCACAGCCAAAAGAAAGAAACCTGAGGGAAGGCGGTTCCTCATTCCGTTGCCATGAGCAAGTTGTGTTTTTGGGGGGGGGGTGAGGAGGGAGTCGGCCGGAAAAGAGTCACGTACCCAGAAAAAAAAAGAAGTCAGTGGAAAAAGACGATCAGATGAACGCGCCTGGCCGTATTTAAAAACTACGTGCGGCAATTCAGCAAAGGTGGGGTCAACAGATACTCATGCCATTCGGAGATAGCTGAAAACAACGGGAAGAAGGGGTTACGGTGGAGGGGGGGGATGTCCTTTGATTGCTATAAGTACAATGAAAGCCTGCATGATCGAAGAGGGAACTTGTTGCTAAAATGGGGCAAACAAATCAATATAAAAAAATCAACACGGAGAAAAAAAGAGATAGTGGGTTTGAAGTAGAAACAAAAGAAGAACGGAATAAAGGAAGGAAGGGGGGAGAGGAGGACCGGCACGGGAGAGGGGGTCAGCAGAGTGAGTTTTTTGTCATTCGGGGAGTCAACAGAATGGCAATGAAGAGCAAACGTCGACAAAAACGATCCGTGATGAATGACCGGTCGGACGGCGGAAATACCAAAGAAAAAGGAAAGGTCAAAAATGGTCAGTTAAAGGAATCGTCGGGGGGAAATATAGCCACGATCGAGGCTCTTGAAACGTAAGGAGGAAAGGGAGAAACTGCTTACGGAAGGCTTGTGAGAAGGGGTGGGGCATGCGGTGACGGGGAGTGTTTGGAATAGAAAGGTTTAGCTAGAGAAGAAAGGAAAGAGTGACGCACAATCACAGGAGTCAGAGAGGGCACGACGAGTCTGAAAAGGATAGGTGAGACGCGACAATGGATGCTTCACCAATAAAAAAAAAAAATCTTACAAAAGGATGTAAGTGCTTGCCGGTGCCGGGGGAGGGTGTTAGTAAAAAAACAATTGCCGAACTGTCGAAGAAGGGGTCCTAGGGAGGGGCTAGGGAGTATGGGAGTTCCCGGAACTTAATAAAAAAATCACGATACGAGAATTACCCTCATAAGACACCCGAGAAAGGACGAATATGGCTGGGCTAGTTACACCGCTAGAGGGAAGAAAAAATAGCAGAAAAGGGCATAAGCGAGCTCCCTGAGGAACTCTGGTGGTACGGAAAATCATGAGGAATTTGTAACGGGGATAACAGTGAACTCCAAAAGGGTTAGAACCCCGAAAAATAAAAAAGGAGAACCCCAACGAGAGGAGACCCCTGAAAAAGATCCGCCTCCTAAAAACTAAGTGAGGTAGTCAAACAGCAATCCAGGGAATTGGTCCGGTAATGTAGCGACTTTCTAAGGTCCACGATATCCATCCAAAGTCTCAAAGTCTCGGGGTCCTTTTCAGTATGATTGAGGGGGAAAGGTCGAAGAACACGAACTAAAACTAAAAAACGCAGCTCTTTCTACGCATTAGATCGGGATCTAACCGTAGCGGGGAGAAATTCGACATCTTCGGTAAGAAACCAGGACAAAAGCGTTTTCCCAGGAGAAGACTTGATCCTGTACAAAAGTCATCGAAGCCCGACTTAAGAAGATCGACTTCAAAGGGGCTGGGGAGGAACCCATGGGGGCAACGAAATAAAAAAAAGTGAAAGCGAGAAATCCGGGACGGGGCTCCCCTCGGAACCTGCGTCAGAAGTCAACTGAACTGAGGGTGCAGAAAAAAAAGAAACAAATGATGCGAGACGCCGAAATGGTCGAAAGAGACAAAGGATGAATGGGAAAACAAACTGGAACATGTAGGAGGTTCCAGAAAAGCCAGCGTCGCTGGAAAAGACCGGGTGGAAGACAATTCGTCGCCGTACTAATCAGGGGACGACGCAAGGTCCGCAAAGAGAACAAGGGGGCCAGGGAATAGTTGACCTGCATCGAGGCCAAAGAACCAGAGGACGCAAGGGTCCGGATCAAGGAGAAGCGCCCGCGAGTGACCTACAAAGTCCGAGGAAAAAGATTCGAGCGGCCGCTCCGAACGATGGGGGTCAAAGCAGGGCGTCATCCACTATCAGAAAGCGCGGGAGGAAGGCACTAAGAGATGGGCATGAGGACACTAGTCAAGTAGAGAAACGGGTCTCATCGCAACGAGAAAAAGCAGACTGTAGAATCAAGACCTGATGTGAGGATGGGGAAGGGTGTATTGGGGGCCTGAAAAAGAAAATCAGGTGAAACCAAATACTTGGGGGGCTCACAACCTGAAAGGGTAGTCAGGCCGATTGACGATTCACTAAAGAGGCATGCAAGACGGGGAGTGAAAACATAAAAAAAGGGTCACAGCTCCGCAAACGCCGAAGAAAGACTTCCAGACAAGATCAAGACTGTAAAGGTCGTCAAGAAAAAGAGATGGGGAAAATGATAAGAGGCATGAGATAAACCGGGTGACAGAAACAAAGGAAATACATGAAGGGGAGTAAAAAAAAGAAGAAATAATGTTCTAAGTCTGACCAAGAGTCGGAAATGCGAAACCCAGACTGGAGTTGCCGCATAATCCAGCGAAATCAGAGAAACCCGGAGAGTTTAAAAGAGATATTAATTTTCAGGATAAGCCAAAGATGAGGGGTCATAAAAGGGGCGAATCGGATTGGGAAAGAGGGCAAAAAGAAGTGCTCGAGCAAGACACCCTCGCTGTACGAAAAGTATCAACGATAAGAGGAGAAGAGGTCCCAGAAGTTAAGGCATCAGGAAGAAAAAGTACAAGCTGCCTGTAAGCGTAGTTTCGGTGCTCGCGCGCGAAATGCAAGAAGCCGCTGCGGATGTCGAAAACCGGCGGAAAGGCCGCGGTAGTAGACAAAAAGGACCTGACTACCGTTCAGGACCAGACGGTTTGAAAGCGATTTGAGTGTGGTTCAACGGCAACGCATCGAAAAAAAATTTAGTAGTCCTGAGGAGGCGGAAGGTAGCATGTGGCGTAGGAAGTAATTAGAAGCTAGGACAAAGACTACGCACGCCTCAATTCATGGAAACGTCGCCAAGCGAGGGGGACTTGGCTCGTGAGGAGAAGTTATTTAACATCAACAGCGCAACTGGCGTTCACGGCAACAACAAACTTTCGGAATGTCGTGAACTTAGCTGGCGTATCAGTTGGAAGGAAGTGAAAGAGAAGGAAATTTGGCGAAGGGAAAAAGTTCATATGAAGTCCAGCTCGCACAGGGCTTGCGGTAAGGGTTCGAAAAAATCGTGATCGGAAAAGGGGAGACGACGGCGGTACGAAAGCGGTCGGGGAAGCGGAAATGTTCGCTCTCAAGAGAGTCGTCGGATTCCTCAATGGAAGAATTTTAGCTGGCGCACCAGGGACGGCTAAAAAAAGAATTGGGGTGTGGATAAAGTGAGTAAAAAGACATAAGGAAAGAAAGTTGATAGCGGGACGAATCACGCCATCAGAAATCGGCGGGGGGATGCCTGGAAGAGGGAAACTGAAGGGAGAACCAGCCGTGAGAAAAATTTTAGATCTCAAGGCCGAGAATCTTTCTACCGCTAGCTTAGACAAAAAAGGTAGCGGTTGAAAACTACCGGCTTGTTTAGGGCTAATAACGGAGGGAACACAATTAGGCAGGAAAGATTAATCCATTAGATCGGTAAAAAAGAAAAGAAGTTTGGGTAAAGGGAAAAACACATGGATGTTTGCATGGTGCTTTCATTTGGGCGAAATACCACTAACTAAAATACAAGAAGAGACTTGGACAGGGGGTGTGCTCTAGTTGGAAGAGGGAAAGCAAGAGTCGGATAAAATGAAATAGATGCATCCGGGAAAATGTATAGAGAGAAAAAAAAAGATGGGGGGTCTTCGGTAACGGGCTGGGGACTCAGTAGAAGGGTCAACGCCTAGTTCGTGCTTGTGGGGATAAGATGTTAGAGCAGGGGGGGGGGAAGGAAGAAACCCCAAGGTCGGGAGAGGAAAAAAATAGTCCGTCAGGGCATTTTGCAAAGTGCATTAACACAACAGAACAGATCAAAATGAAAAGCTAGGCCTTTGAAACGGATCGAGAGGGAAATAGGGTTGTTAACTATCCACCGTTCCATCGATCGTTCCAGTGGACTGAAACGGGAAGCGTGAATCGCAGTCAGGATGGTGTATGTCCAGAGGGAATGTAAATAGGTACATGCGCGTGTAACCTGAAAGAGCAGCAGCCCGAGAGGTGAGCAGGGCGGAAATTAAAAGAACAATCCCGGGATACACGGCACACATGGACAAACTCCCTTTGGTAAAAAGGTCAGGAAGGGGCTACTGTTTTTTAAATGGGGAAACGTTAAGCCACGTGGAGGAGAGTCCTGCACGGGGTCAAGAAAAAAAGATCATTTTTGACTAGGCGTGCTTTTCGTCTTCTCGATGTAGAAACAACCTGAGAGATTGCGAAAACTCCCAGGGGGCACGATCACACTCAATCATCCCAAAAGTAAGGTAGAAAAAAAGGGTCAGTAGCGTTCAGGACGAATGCAGAAAAAGAAAGGAACGACGCCGATATGAAGAAAATACCAAAGATGGGGGAAAAGCAGGTACGACTACAGAGAAAAAATAGGGGAAGATTTTCGTCAAAGACAACTAAATATGGTCGCTAAAAAGGACCGAAAATTCGCAAGAATCAAGGGAGGGGAAGGATATTTTTGTCTCATTTGCAGAAACCATTCTGCCTATCGGATGACCAAACAAAAATCAGGTGAAGTGGACCTTCGGGAAAAATTGAGTCACTAAAGAAGGGAAGCGAAGCCGTCCTTAGGGTGCTCTTAGCACGGTGGTTTAGATTAAAAAAAAGAGCTCAAACAAAAAAAAAATATATTTGTGTGTAAATTATCCACCAGGGGAGATCAAATAAAATCTGGGTCGATATACGACAAGGGCACTAGTCCGAAACAGAACGGGGAGTCACGTTGTTTCAGAAGATTACGATGGGGGAAAAAAGAAGTGGATTGAATTTCCTCGGGTCCAGGAGGATAACGGGACCGGCTCAAAAAAAAGGGCTCAAGAGGACAAGTCTTAGGAGAAGTGATATATTCCTTAAGCAGAATGGCTCTTGGTGAAAACAACCGAGAGGCTACACTAGAGAATGTGGGATGCCTAGTTTGGCTGAGGAAGGGGAAGTTGTGAGGGGGGTTTGGGGAGCCGGGGCTCAGGACGAAGAATAAAAATAAAAGATGTAGTCGGCCTGAGCAACAGAAAATGAGTCATAGAAATTTTGCGGACGAGGAGGAAAATTATATGGGAAGACTGACTACAGGAGTGGACGGAGAAAAAAGGAAACAGAGGAACAGAAAAAATTAACAAGTGATTGTAGTGCTGGGAAGGATACTGTGAGGTGAAAGGTCACTTTTGAAAAGACGACCTTCGACAGAACGTGGTCCAGAGAGGAAAAGTAATGGGAAAAAAAAAAGTACGACGGGGAATGACTCCCATAGCGACCGAATAACATGGCGATTAAGCCTGCACAAGGAAACAGGACGAGAGGACATCGTTGTGTAGGTTAAAACAGAGAGAGTAGAATCCTCGGCAGATAGTCAAATGGCAAAAAACGCGATTGCGATCTGACAGGGGGATGAAAATGAAGGGAAAAATTTTTAGCGGGATAGAAGAAACCAGGGGATGAATCAAAGAGACGATAAAACAGCTACCAACCCGCAAGCAAAAAAGACCCATTATCAGTTGCACGCAAAGGGGAATAAAACAACTCTTTGATGCGTCAACGTATCAAGAGTAGGGCAGGAGGAAAGGGAAGGGGGATGCTTGCTAACAAAAAGAGACTCAAAACAGTTGGGAGAGAATGAAAGGGGAAAGGGGTAAGTTCCCCCCCAAAGAAAATCAAAGACAGAAAGTGTTTGAAGTCAAAGGAGAGGTATAAACAAGTAGAGCATGGAAGATCTAAATGAGGAAAGAAGGGCATACGGGCAGAGGGTCTACGGAGGATCAACCAGTCAAAGTGAGGTAAAGGGCCTTCTTATATAGGAAGAATCGGAGAACAGAGATGCTCGCCACCCGAGGGAAGGGAAGAACGTAATCTCTGAAGGAGGGGATACCACAAAAAACGGGTAAGCACAATCCCCCAGTTTCTCGAATGCTATAGATCTCTCACAACCCTAGACAACCACCTAACTCTAGAACATATAGAAGGGAAAAGGATTCGGGGAGGAATAACTCACGGCAAAGACAGCAAAACTCCAGTCCGAAATGCTACCCGCACTTACGATATTGGTGTCCGATTGACGATTGAGTGCCGAAGCCATTCTCGCTGGGGGAAAAAGTTTCGTAACTAGACGGACTAATCTAAATCACTCATCGAGCGGGACTCTCAAACTAGAACCAACCCGACTCCACGGTGGATCTCAAGGGAGGGGAAATTGAGAAAAAGGGGGAAATCTCTAAGAGGATCTGAAAACAAATTTCCAGTCTCACAAAAACTCTCAACATTACAGGAACGAAAGTGCAATGAAAAGGAGAGAAAAGGAAGAAAAAGAAAGGTCCTATGAGAGGGGAAGGGGGGGACTTCTTCCTACTATCAATCGAAAGAGGGCGAAAAACGGAACTGAATGCTGCTGGGGAGGGTGAAGGATTAAGGGTAAAATGGATCATCTCCAAACGTCCAACGAGCTGGAACAAGACTAAAAGCCAACTCCTAAGGGGTTCTTCTTTACGGGGGGGGGTTGCGGGGAAGGAAAAAAAGAAATAGCAAGTGAAGAAAGAAGAATGTCTGCACCACTGAAACTTCAGCTTGAAATAAAAAGACCCTCTGGCATAAAAGGTAATCAACATCCACGTCTTAGTCAGTTGGCTAACATCGAAACGAACAAAACAAGCCACTGCCAGGAAAAGGGCAATATTGAAATAGGAATCTCATAAAGAGGGGAACATAGTCTATCGGACATAGATAAACCTGTTTTTAAGAAAAAGCCGGCAGACACTACGATTGTGGCTTTATTCAAGCTAAGACATTGGGGAAGGACGGGGGGGAACAATACGATACGCCGCTTAAAAAATCAAGGTGGGGCCGCTACTCGGAAAGCAATCTCTCTAAAAAACCATATTGAAAAAGGAGAGGATTATTGAGAAGAAACCGGGGAATGCTGTGAGGAAACGGCATGGGGGAGTGGGTTAAGTTAATGCTAACAACTATTCTTCGCATACACTAAAAAAGCTGAGGATTATGAAGGGATAAACGGTTTATCTATAGGAGGTCTCAGGTGACCAGCCGAGGGGTGATGCGATCGAGGATAGGGGGAGAAAGATGCATCGGGGGAGTCAGGGGATTCCTGGTACGAGGGCGCGGAGGAGGCAGAAGGACAGAAGACGCTGCAGGGGGGAGAAAACGAAAGACTCGCTTGCTCGCATGATGCCGGCCATAAACTGGATTGATATGGGGTAAACAGTCAGTGGGGTTTGGAAAGCTTGATTTGTAAAAAGGAAAAAGCAAAAAGTCAAAATAAAAAAAGCGGAGGATCCTGATGGGGGCAGCTACGAGAGACAGTTGTCAGATGAGAAAGATCCGAGAATACGCATACGCACAGCCGTGATACCGGGGAAAAACGAAGAAAGGGACTTTCTCAAACAGGACCATGGGAGGGGGGGAAATATCTGGCGGCTGAAAAGGCAGCCATGATTGAGGAGAAATGGACTGTGAGGAAAGAAAGAGGGAGGGGAGGGAGACAATTGAGCAGGACAAATTGTTCGAGAGGGGTTGCAGATCATAGCATTTCCCAGTGAAGAGAAAGGAGTAGCGGCAGACAGGGGAGCGAAACGACGGGGGATCAGACGTCCGGGACGAAGTCGTCGAAAAACCTGTATGCCTAAGAATGGGGGAGGGAGCCCGGCACGGACATAAAATCAGGAGCACATATTAAAGCAGACGAGAGGGGGTACTTAACGAGGAAAAGGCTCTTTGGTGCGGGCATCAACCGAAGCGTGACTATCTGAGAGGATGGAAGCTCAAACCAGAGCAGGAAAGGGGGCTGGGGGTGAAAAGATAGGGACGCACTGGTAGCAACCCGTGAAGATATTAACGGTGGGGTGGGTTCATCACTGGCTGAGGGTAGACTGGAGGGAGAAGGGAGGAGGATATAATCAGGAGGAGAAGGGGGGAAACGCAGGCGGCTGGGGAAAGTAGAGACAACGAAGAAGTCAGAAATCACGTAAGACATTAAAGCACTTAAATCTCTACTGCTGGGAAATAAGTTAGAACAAAAAAAGTTATTTTTGTGAGGGAAGGTGGGCTTCTTGGGAAATACCACGAGATAAAAAATAGGATCGGAAAACTTTCTTTGGAGCGTTGGAGAGAAAAGAAGCTACATTACGCGCACACAGAGGTAAAGGCGCTACAAAGGGGAAGGTCAACTGAACAGAGGGTCGCTTGATAGGGGGTTCTACTAGTCTGGTTGCTTGGATAGGAAGGGGGGCGTGGTCTACCCAATGTCAGGATTTCAATTCTCCCGCTACAAAGGGGAGTCAAGTACGGTTAGAAAGTAAAAAAGCTACATAAAAAGAGAGGGAAGACGGCTTTATGCAATTGGGGAAGTAGATTGTGCCGAGGGAAAATATCTGGTGTTAACGAAAAAAACAGCTGAAGAAGGGGGACGGTCCTAAAATCGAACTTTTATCGCAGCACTCGTGAGCCTATGTCAAGAATAACTGTCGTACAGGGAATAAAAAATCTCATAACCCGAGGATTACCAAGGACTGAGGAAAAGGTTAAAAAAGGGTAAAGTAGACGAAAGCATCACGAGCGGAGAAAGTCCTCTTAATGGTTTCGAGAGTGGGGTTATCTGGTGAGAGTACGACTTGGCGTAGAGGAAAAAAAGCAAAAACCTTCCTAAAAAGGAAAACTATGACTCATGGGAATTTTTGGCTCGCGTAATAGAGTGTCGTAGGATCAGTGAAGCTCCACCTGATTATTTAAAACTCACTTTATCACGCGTCACAAATCTAGCAAAATTACTGTGTAAAATCACCATGCAGATGCATTGAACCTTTACGGCTCCCCGTGAAAAAAAGTCTCGATGGAAAAGTATAGAGGGAAGGGAACAGCCTGCTTGGCGCTTAATCAATCTTGAAGGAAGACAAGATCGTACAAAAGGGATGTGCGCTCGACCGGAGTAAGTCATCACCGGGAATTTGCGGTTGTATAAAAGGGTGAGAGCATTGCCATAAGGGGAATATATAATTGAACAAAAAGGTACAGTTTTCAATTGTGTACGTGGAAAGGGAATGGTAACTTCTCAAACTACCGGTGCCGGATCTAGAACCTCCGTCCTGGTAGCATCGTGAGAAGGGGTTGATAAAAGGTCAAAAAAAAGATCTCGAAAAAAGAGGGACGTGAAAAATAGAGATATGATGGGGGGAAATTATCAAGGCTACGAGCTAGGCGGAGTAAACTATATAAAGGGGCAGGTGAGCTAACTGGCAGAGAAACCGTAACAAGGAAGTCACGTTGGGGTCAGTCGAAGGAAGGTTTGAAAAAAGTAGCAAAACAAGAAACTTATTTGGGAAGGAAAGGAACGAATACACGCCAATGAGTTAAATTCAGAGCGGGAGAAGGGGAGGTCGCTTCAAAATGATCGGAGGAAGTAAGTATATCCAGCCGCAGAGCAGAGCGAAGAAGGGAAATAAGTACGCTAACTGCATTACGAATGATGGTTATGACATTTGAAAAGCAACGTGTTGACTCTTTGAAAGAACGGAGTCATGGGGGGGGGGGGAAAAAGGGCCAGGGAGGCTATCGAAAGAAGCAGAGGTAGAGAAGAAACACTCCTGAGTCAAGGGTCACATAGTGCTTGTGGAAATTCTAGTTAGAAGAGACCAATTGTAACTGAGGAAAAAGTGCAAAAAAATCGAAAAGAAATGAATGAAAAGGGGGTGGTAGGGATGAAGAGCCGGGTTAATCTGCACACCTTCGTACATACGTGTTAAACCAGGGCTGCTGAGAAGGGGTCCCTATAATGTAATTGCAGCTCAGAGGAACAACGAGAGAAGGGGGAAGGGGGAAGAGCTTAGCCCGAGGAAATGGAAAAGAGCGGAAGGGGAGTTACCATCTATCTGGTGACAAGGCAAAACAATCTGCGGAAAGGGCTAAATGGGGCGGCGTCCCTTTGAGACGCTTGTGTCATTGATTTCAACTTTGTGGAGAAATTGGGGAGAGCGGGGGGAGGGAAAAAGAAAGGAAGGGGGTTATGAATCCAAAAAAAGAGAACCCCGCATAAAGTGGGAAAAAAAAACCATAAGTATTCAAGACGCCGGTCAAGAACAGGTAAGTCAGAAGGAAGTTCGTGCAAACGGGAAGGAGCGTAAGGGAAAGCGTGGCACTATCCAACGAGAGCAATAAAATAGGCCTCAACTTCTTTAGGTGTTTCGTGGGGGGGGAACCCACAAAGAAAGAGCAAAGAAAGAAAGAAGACCGGGGCATCGTAGCATCTCTTTCCGCATTAGAAGGGGGGAGGAGAATGCGGAGGAGAAAAGGGGCAAGAAGGAATCGGTTTGAAAAGGAGAAATGAACCAGAAACGAAGGAGGTGACCATACGATTAGGATATAGATAACAAAGGGTCGCCAGATAGAATCATCCAAAACCGAAGAAGGGTGAACAAACGTAAATGAAGGCTCTTACAGAGGAGACCAATTATAAAAAAAAGACCACCCCAGTTGACGCAGAAAGATAAAAGAAGGAGCTCACCCGCGATCGATGAGGAAGGGACCAGAGAGGGGTGAGTGCAACGAAAGAGCAATGAGGTCGCCTCACGCCAAATGTCTCAGAATCACTACCGGAGAAATTCAGGTTAATGGGGGGGGAAATAAGGAGTGAATATGAGGGCGGGAGAAAGACCTTTCAACGAGGCACTACCTTTCTTACGAAGTACCCCGGGGTAAACAGCATATAAGGAGACTAAAACAGGCAGTCCGCAACAAACTGGAGAGACTGTAAGAAAAAGGGAAGGAGAAATTGCACAGCTATCGAGAAAAAAGGCGAAAAAATCAAGGTTCCGCGAAAAAGATACGCAAAAGTTCTTCAGGAAAAGACAGACAGAAAGAACCAATCGTGAAATGACGAAAGAAATGATGGTAAAAAACAAAAAACAAACACTGTCATGCTCACGGAAGCAACCGAAAAAAAATGGGAGAATGGGTAAGGAGGAGGGAGAGGGGGCCGAGAGGGAGACGATCAAAGTCGAACTCTCAGACTCGCCCGCGAGATACTAATCACCTGATTTTGCAAGGTATTTGGAAAGAGTGGCTTGCCGGGTAAAAAAGCAATAGAGGGGAAAAACCGGGAGGGGGTGTTTCGCTCCCTGAAAAGGTAGGAAAAGTTGAAAAAAGAAGCCCAGAAAAAGACGCCGGAGGAAAAAAATGACGTCCGTCAGAGTCAAGGAACTTTCTCAGAGCCCGAATCGTTGCTTGGGTCAGGGAGCGATGAGAATATTCTTTAAGAAGCAGGAAGAGTAGCTCCAACAGGTCCAGCGACTAGAAAAACATACTAAGGGACGGGGCGACAAACACATATCCAGAAAACGCACAACACACGGGCGGATAGGGGAAGAGAATTCTGGGGAACTATGAGATGATCGGTAGGGGGGCCAGGTGGGAGGTAGCAGGGGGGGGGGGAGTATGGGTCGCGGCTCGGAAGGCAAGCTAATCAGTGTGAGTGCGGGGGTGGGGAGAGGAGGGTGGAGGCGCGGGCCGACCGCGTAGGACTTGGGGCGCGGCTGAAAACGATCTATCGAAAAACAGGAGAAAAAGAAGGTGAGAAGAAAGCCAAGAGGAAGCGCTAATTGAGTCCGTACCTTGCGAAAGAAAGAAAAAACAGCATCTAAACCGGGAATAAAAAGAGAATTTGCCATAAAGGTAATAAGAAAAAACTAATATTCAGCCGAGTGTGGGGCGACTAGACGAAGTAAGATGTCGAGGCAGAAAATGCAAGAAGGATGTGACGCAGAAAGAAAAATCCGATGCGGAGGCAAGGCGGCAACGAAGGTACGAGAAATGCCGCAAGAAAAAAAGGAGCCATCGTTTTTGAAAAGATGGAGGGGGGTTGGAAAGGAAAAAGAGGCAAAGCGAAGAGGGGGGGTCTGCTTTTCCGCGCAGGAACGGGAAAGCCGTGGGCAGGAGAGAATTCGTCGAGATAACGGCCATACGAAAGGAAGGATAAGTGCCGTGGCGAAAAAAGAGGCATTGAAAAAGGGGGGGAACAGATGTGAAATTGCCGGCGTTCATGGCACGAACGCAGAGGCTGCTGTGGTGTGTTGTGCGTTACTGTCTGGCAAGAGGCGAAATTGTGAAAAAGGCTCAGGATTGGGAGGGTGAGGGGAAGGGAGGGAGAAAACAGTAGAAGGGCGACTACTACTTGCGTCGGGCCCGGTCTTCGGTAAACTGATTACGAACCGGTCGGGAAAGAAGGGAATGGGGAGAAAGACACGAAGTTGTCAGTCACTTCACGCAAGGCGCGAGATGGGGAGTCTACATGAGGGCGCGCAGAAATTTTTGGGAAGCGGAAGGGAAGACACTAAAGGGGAAGAAATCGAAATAGATGGGCTACGATCGGACCTTAGCATTCTCGCTGCGTTGGAATGGGGACAGAGAGGGGGGGGTCTGCACGGTAAAACGAAGTGGAAGAGGAGTTAGGGGGGGAAAGGAGAGAGGGATGAAAGATTGGAAGTGCGACAAGGTCTTATCTAGTCAATCGATGGAAAAAAAGGAAGAGGATTTTTTGTTCGCTAAAAGGGGGTGAACGACAGGCACGTGGAAAAAACGGACCAAGTAGAAGAGTAAAGTAACTGGGAGTGGGAGAAGCCCTGGCGACCTAAACGGAGGAACGTGTTTGCAGTGACGAGGGGGGAGAACACTAAGAAGAAAAAAGAAAATCGAGAAACTTGAGGGAGAGGGGGGAGAGAAAAGCGCGACGTAACTACGAAAAAGAAAACTCTTGGAAGGGGACGAGAACTTGTCCGTCTTTAACTGGGCTTACTAGATAAGGGTCACAACCTCAGGGGAGGGGAACTCCGATGTTATAGATGAGCCTAACCAAATAGGAGTGAAAGGAAGAAAAAGAACAGGGAGAAGAAGGGGAAAGCACTGAAAAAAGACATCAAAAAGAACTTTAAGGCCCTTGGGCCGAAGGGTGGTCAAACGGGGAGGGAGAAGAATGCGGTGGGTAACTAGCAACAGAGAACCTATCGCGTGAATTTCAGAGGACATGATTGTAATAGCAGGAAACTGACTTGTGAAGTAGTAGAAAGCTGGGGTCCCATCGTCAGCCGCAAATCGAGACAACGTGGTCCGAGTGTTGAAAATTGAGGAAAAAAAATAAATCCTCAAAAAACATACAAAGCCAGGGGGGGACGGGGTGAAAGAGGCAGGGGGGTGGGTTAGAAAGGTGAAAAAGTAACTATCTTCTTCAAAGAGCATGGAAAAAAAAGTCCATCTCTAAATCATGGTTTGTGAGGCGACTTACCTAAGGTCGTCAGTAAGAAGACACCGGGAATCTATTCAAAACAAAAGAAAAAAACAAAAAACCAACCCCCCCACCACAACCAAAAAACAACCACAAAAAAAACCCACAACCCCACCCAACCCCCCCACCCCAAAAAAACACCCCAAAACCCCAAAAAACAAAACCCCAACCCACCCCCCCCCCAAAAAAACCCAAAAACCCAAACTCCAACAACCCCCAAACAAAAAAAAACCCCCACCCAAAAAAAAAAAAAAAAAAACAACCACACACAGACAAACAAAACCCACCGCCACAAAAAAAACCGAAAAAAAAAAAACCCACACACAAAAAACCAAAAACCCGGCCCCCCAAACCAACCCAAAACCCCCAAAAAGAAAAACAACAGACCCCCAAACCCCCCAACCACAACCACCCGAAAAAAAAAGAACCCCACCAACCAAAAAAAACCCAAAAAAAAAGGGCCCAAAACCCAACCCCCCCCCACAAACCAACCCACCGAAAACAAAGAAACACCACAACCCCAACCAAGAAAAACACAACCCACTTACCCACAAAATTCATCAAGCACGTCACACGAAAAAAAAAAAATTAAGGAATACAATTCATTAGTAGCGTTCGGAAAGTCCGCATAAACAAATATCCAAGGAGGGGGGCGAAGAGGAAGGATATAGGACAAAAAAAGAAAGACGGGGGGGGGGGGGGGGGGGGGGGTGGGGGGGGGGGGGGGGGGTTTTAGGGGGGGGGCGTTGGGTGGGGGGAATGAAAAAGGGGATGCTACGACCGAAGGGAGCAGGAGGATGGAAAAAAAAGACCGGTAGGCCTAGGGAAAAGAAAATTCCAGGGGAGGGGGGGAGTGGACTAATTCAAACGACCTCCAGCAGAAGAAATATCGTGAAACCAAAACTTGTACTTTTTAAGGAAACTTCGTTTGCCACCGTTGCCGTCGAAAAACTAACTTCCTTACTGTGGCTCGTGAGAAAGGGGGGAGAATGTGAAAAATAAGAAGAGAGAGAAACAAAACGTTAGATAGGATATTGGTGGTGGAAATGGAAACCACGTCTACTCGCGCTGACAGTGGGAAGGGAGGGATACGGAAACTGGAGAAGAGAGGAACTAAAAAAAAAGGAAGTCAGGGGGGGGGGAAGAGATATTAAGAGGGGAGGGGTAGAGTAACACGCAACAAGGTTATGAAAGTGCCCTAATCCGGTCCTGTCGAATACGGCAACGGCGGCGAAAGGGATGAGTCGACCATCGGGGTAGCGCTGTGACAAAGGGCGGCGCGTATGGGAAAAGGATAAGAAGACGAAGGGGGGAAAAGAAAGTTGCAAGTCTTTGGCCCCGTCGCGGAAGGACGTACTAAAGAATGGAAAATTTTGTGACTGATTGGTGAAAGGTTAGTAATTGGGATAAAGGGTTAGAACATCGAGAAGGAAAGGCGCAGACAAAGGAAAGGAGCAGAGGGGGAGTTACTATGATGAAATTCTCGGGGTGAGACTAGGAAAATGGATCTTGAAAATGCTAAAAAACGCTCCTTGGGTGGGGAAAGAAAAGGAGTTTAGGAAATGGAAGGGGAAGGACGGAGTTACTGGAACTTAAGACCTTCAGCCAGACTGGTAGAAGGCTGAATGGGAAATTGGGGGGGGTTCCCGACATTTACTCATGAGGAAACAGAGCTAATAGAAGGAAGGCGAGTAAAGAAGGAGAAGGGAATGAACGGACAGAGGGGGGGATTCTGGGGGAATTACAAAACAGCTATCTTACGAATCGCAAATCGGGAAAATGGCAGAAGAGCGCTCCCGGGATCTTCGCTGTTGTTTCTTGGATGAAAAGGAATGAGAAAGAAAGGGGGGAGAAGTGGAAAAAAGAAAGGGAAATTGGGGGAAAGAAGAAAAACATGATCTAACCCCCAAACATAAATAGGGGATACCAAAACAGGAGAAGAGTAAACGAGTGGGAAAATACGACCCCGATTTAGTTATCGGATCCAAGGTAGAATAGGACCGTGATAACGCGGGAAGGTAGAGAGAAGAAACGAGACAAAGAAGAAAAAGAAAATTGCTCTACCTTTGCGTGATGTCTTGGTTAGGGCGCAAAACACAAAAGAGAAGAAACAAATATAAAAAAACACTTGCATCGAAATGAGAGGGAAAAAGAATAAGGGAACTTTACGGAAATGGGAAGAGACGCATAAAGGAAGAGGGAAAGCACTCTTAAATCAACCCATCGAAGAGTTGGAAAGAGGACGCCTGATGATATAGAGCAAGCGTCCCAGATGCACTCAAAACCGGAGATGACTGAAAAGTAGACTCATTGAACAGGGCGACACCGCAGGGAAACAATCAGACACAACCAGTTACGCACGAATGCGGGAAATAGAGGAGTAACCCCACGAGCTAAAGAATCATATAGGAAAAGGCTGGGAGTGCAGACGAAAATTCAACAAGCTTAAAAGGGAAGCCATCAAATTGGGAAAAGAAAAAGGAAAAGCCTGGAGGGGGGGGCCCAGGAAGTATATGCTGTGAAGCAAATCCCATTCTCGACACGAACGGTTAAGGTACTAAGGGAGGACCACTTTAAAAATCAGAAAAAAGCGAGTCGACTACCCGCTCCTAAAAGCTCCGGAAACAAGTCAATGGGGGAGTTGTACGCAAATCTCTAATTCGGAGCAGGACGAAGGGCGCCGAAAAGAAAGAAAAGGGATTCAGTAAAAAGAAGGCATCATCTATCTCTAAGTCGCCGATGATTGGGACAAAAGGGAAACTGGGGACTCACGAGTCCAAGACGATCGTTGCTATAACTGAAGGGGCGTAAGAAGTATGTCACGTGAGGAAAGGCATCAGAGAAAGAGAGAACACGTATCTCCCATCTAAAATCAGCTCCTACTTATTTTTGCGGCAGGGGGGCATAGGTTTGTCGTTCAGGGGGGAGAAATCAAGAGAGGGAACCAAGAAACTGGTTCCTAAAAAAAACCTGGAGAAGGAAAGCAGTGCTAGCCCACGGCAAAAGAACCTAACCAGGAATGGAAAAAAAGGGGCTGGAAGGAACCAGAACGAAGAGGGGAATGCATTAAACTCTGCGTAAAACAAAAGCTCATCTCACATAAAAAGAGACAGTCCGAGATAAGGAGGAATCCGAGGAGTTTAAAACTCTGAAATGGAATGAGGTGGACAGAAAAAAGAAGAGCCTACAGAAGGGGGAGGGAAATGATCAAAACTAATCATTTTCGCAAGGAACTCTGCCAGCTTGAGAAGTGACCCATCCAAGGGGGCCTCGTGAGGGGTTCAAAGA
>Ga0179591_1349750_pt1 | contig 24235 bp, 21 predicted proteins | sample CZOMad2_1_08_16f_FD_182891 | JGI IMG/M metagenome (GOLD analysis project Ga0179591, IMG submission 182891) | Vadose zone soil fungal communities from Angelo Coast Range Reserve, California, USA - CZOMad2_1_08_16fungal (PacBio error correction) | ecosystem: Environmental > Terrestrial > Soil >...
CAAGTGTTCTTTAGGTTCATCTTTCGTTATTAGATAGGTGAGCAAAGAGCGTCTGGGGTGCGGAGGGCGGAACAAGTCATATGGCCCACCGGTAGAGTCCTCTTCCCCCTTCGGGCGGTCTCCTCCTAAGGCGGGGGGGGAAAACTAAAGGGTTGTCAAACGTTTCCCTTGAAGGGAACTCCTTCGAGGCACCCCTAGCAGGAGAGTTCCGGAACAGGACGCATGACGCGCACGCCAGCAGAAGAAACATCTCTCTTGTAAAAAATTTCATAAAAAATACCATCGCCGATTGTCCAGCGATAATGGCCAATAACGTCCTTATCAAGATTTTACCCTCTCGAAGGGACGGGTCAAGAAATAGGGCAAGGTCTAATTGGCTCACGCTGACAGTCCGGCTGCACGGGCGCGGGAGACACGGACGACCATGGAAAATTCTGATCACGCGGTTTGCAGGTAAAGGGGGGGTGGGTCAGGAGACAAGGGGGGTGAGGGGGGTGGGCTCTTCGACTGCGATCGAGTGGTCCGGGTGGTGGGGACTTAGTGCCGCCGAAGTGACAAAGCTGGAAGGGTAGGCCTTTCGGAAACGTAAAAAAAGGAAAAGCTCACACTCGGCGCACGAGTAACTGTGGGACAATCCTACGGAAGTCCAGTGGGAGATGGTTTCGTCTAAAAGCAAAAAGGTACTAAGAAGTCGGAGGGAAACGAGAAGGGAAAGGGGTTAAGATGGGGAGCAAAATCCTTCTCACCGTGAAGCACGGTTAGATTAGAAGGAAAAAAAAAGGAGATGGGCATGATTCTCAAATGTAGGAAAGAAGGGGACTTCTTACTATAACGGTTAGAGAGTGAAACATCACCGTTACTTTCTGTTTGTGAAAGAGAAAAACATAAAGGGAAAAAGGGGGATTATACTTAAAACTAAAACTTCTTGACGTATGGTCAGGGGAGCACCTGGGGACTATATTCTGCCCTCTTCCTTATGGGTGTAAAAGGTTCAGATTTGGATATGATATATCTGACGAAAAGGAAACCCGGGAAGGCTGAACAGACTCTGATAATCTTCCTGCCTCTCTTGACTACTGCTCAAAAAAAAAGAAAGAGAAGTATACGAAAAATATCGGGAAGGAAAGAAAACTGGAAGAGAGAGGAATCAGGTTTGAAAACCGAGCTTTCTTTAGCCCGATCCTCGTGCGTACTATGGTGCGACCAGGGGGATCATTCAAGAGAGATGTAGAGCAGCAGGAAAAGGAGGAAGGAGGTCCTCCCTTCAGGGAAGTTGGAAAACCATGAGCATAGACTTTTGGACCGAGCCTGCATTGGACTACCTGCCCGCGTTGGACTCTCCGATACCTGACCCGGAAACGAAGAAAAGAGAATGACGAAAGAGCAGGGTTCGAGTAAGAAAAGGGAGAAGGGAAGTACAACCATCTTAAAACGGTGATCTCCAGGAACGCCGGCCTCTTACTTCAGGTGGTCCGTTTGCCGCAGTTGAGGTGAAGTACGCCGGCCCGGACGAGGGAGAAGGAGAAGTGTGAAGATTGATGTAAAGCCCGCGACGCACTGAAAGAATGGAGAAGAGAGCAGTGTAAGTGCTTGGTCAAAGAAAACCAGATTAGGATTAAGCCATGGAGATTGCCGCTTTAGCCGTTCCTGCCTTATTTTACAAGTTTCAACCTGGGGTCATTCACGTCCAATAGGGGAAAAAGAGAGGGAGAAGGAAGTCATGAATTGAAAAGAAAGTTGGGTGTCGTTTGTGTCACGAGCCTCCACTTCCTTCGTCCAAGGGACTCCGTCTTCGCAGTTTCATCGGGTCTGATAGTCGAGAAAAGGAAAAAGGTCGCAGGTGTCACAAGGATCTTGGAAAAAAACTTTCGGGAATGGAAGGTGATTTACGGTGCCCGATCGCACGCGCAGGAGCTACCGGGCGGCTTTGTTTTAGGGATCAGAGGCCATTTTGGGAAAAAAGGGGGGACACGAAAACAAGACACGAAGACCTGACATAAGAACCACCGTTTTGATCAAAGACAGCGTCAAATCTCCAGTCAACGTAAAAGAGACAAGAAAAGAACACAAAGAATGTGTGGTCAACTCCAAAGACTATGTGAAAGATGGTTGATGGAGGGGGAAAGCAAAAAAAACGAAACCAAAAAAAGGGAGAAATGCAATTTCGGTTGTAACAGGTGAAGAACACCTAAACGAAGACTGAGATTGAAAAAAAGCGGCAGTGATTTCCGGTCATTGACCTCATAAAACCGATGACAAACACTAAAAGGCGATATGGCGGTGGCACTGTCGAAAAGGGTCATGGTTGTGAGCAAAAGGGTGTGGAGTGGATGTTTTCAGTAAAAGATTCAGTTTAATAGGGCGGGATCCCGACTTGAAAATCCTAAAATTCCTTTCTTCTGCAAATGCTGATTTATGCTGCCCGATTCAATTTTGGAAAGATTCAGGAAGGAAAACCATACGGAAAAATTCCGAGAAAGAGGAAGATAACTCAGCCGGGCACTAGTGCGCAGAGGAGGTACTGGGTTACAGGGCCATATTCGATAATCGACAACAAGAGGCTGTTTCTCTCGGAGATCTCAGGAGATGGTCCAATGAATAGGACTGAGCGGATTATTGCGACGTACTTGATACGTCCACCAAGAAAAGAAAAGGGGACCTCAAGGGGAAGGAAAGGAAAAGATCAAAGATAATTTATAAGGGGGATTTTGTGTCATAGAGTCTCCGGCACCCCGCGAACCTAAGGGTCGGGAAGACTAGGGTCTAGAGTGGACGGGAGTTAAGTAAGCAGGTCGGCGATAAAGACGCTATATGTGGGCTAGAGTAAGAGGGAATCTCGAAGTGGGGAAAAGCAGGGGGAAACGTGCATAACTCATTTATCAGCATACTACGCAATTGCCTGAAGGATAGGGGAAAAAAAGAGAAAGAAACAACAAAGGAGGGAAGAGAGGGGGGGAGGTCTTGGATCGCACATAACAGTAATCGTACCATCTCCGCACGCATCGCTACAAGATCGTTATTTATCGGGTGAAAGGAATGAATTAGAAGACCAGTACAGTGAAAGAGGGGATCGGCTGCAAGTGCGTAAATCCCACACAAAGGGACCAGCATCTGTGCCTCGGATTTTCTGTCAAAGGGTTACCATAGCGGCGGGGGAACCACTTGGAACGGGGAGAGGGGGAGGAGGAGGGGGAAAAAAAGGGGGGGGGCTATTAACAATTTGTGTGTAATGTTGGTCCCTTCGGTTACCCTGGGCGGGAGTGACATCATTTTTGAGCTAAAAGAAAGTCCCGAAATTCAAAGACCGCAAAGATGATAAAGAGAGAGTCGTTACCAAGGCGTAAGAACAAGCTGAAATTTAAGGCAGGCTGAGATATGCGTGCTTGACGAGAATGGCGGCAGTCACCCTCCTGAAAATCAAGTCAACGAGGAAAGAGACTCATTTAGGGAAAAAAAGAGGAAAATAACTGCAAAAAATAAAAAGGGGACTTTGAAGGGCAAACGCGTAGGGGAGACTGAACTCGCGGGTGCAGGAATTCACTTGAACACGAAGGGGCCTATCAAGACACAGCGCCGTACATCCTAGGAGAAAGGGCGGGAGGGGGGAAAACTGACCGTCACAAACAAGAGGAACAGGACCGGGGTAGGGAGGGACGATGTAGGATGGACCGCCTGCAGTCGATGAGGCGGTCCAAGATCGAACATCAGCATCATTCCCTACGCGAAAAAGACTGGCGAAAGTCAGCGGAGAAGAGAGGCAATGCAAGAGGGGGAAGAGAGAAGGGGTCTGAGACTCACACAAAAAGAAAAAAAAGTCGGAAAGGAAACCGACCTGAATGAACAATGCTGGAGCCGGTCTGATGACCCGCCAACGACGGACAGTTAAACGTAGGGGGAAAGAAGGGGTGAAGATGAGAAGAGGGAAAAATCTAGGAAGGAAGAAGGACAAGACTGGGAAGGGAAAAATAAGAAAGATTCTAAGGGATCTTTTGCCGGTGTACCCATCTACGCAGGACGGCACCACAAGTATGAGGAGAGGAGTGAAAAAACGTAGACGCAGGGAAGGGGGCAGGGAGAGGGGAGGGTAATCAGAAAAATGCCCTTTCGAAAATGCATAAACGCTAGGTTTTACTCAGCCCATACGTCGTCAGAAAAACCTTGCGGAGAGGAAGGGGGGGACACGGAGGTGAAGAAGGGTGCTCAATCAATTTGAAAGATAGATGCTGTGCGATTTGGATTCTATTGTGACGGAGAAGGATCTCCAGAAAAGGGGGGGGAATGAAAAACTGTCCTGAACTGTAAATTGACGCCCGTCGTTGTGGAACGACCAAGAAGATACGTTTGAATGTCGGAGGGGGGAATGTGTGAGATACGAAAAAAATGTTGGACGACGGCATGGGTCAACACCCACAAGGTCTGTGCACAACTCTCCACCAAAGGAACCAAGGGAGGACAAAAAAATAGCAACGGGTCCAATCAGCGGAACAAATTAGGGGGATAAAGGGCGGGGAAACATCAGAGAAGAGGGGTACGGAAGAGGAAGACTGTTACATTAAGTGGGGGGAACTACATAAAAGATGATGGTAATTGGGGGGTGTGGTGGATTTCAAAGAGCATATGGAAACGGCTTGGTAACAGAAAGTGTTCGCACTGTCATCATTGGGTAATTCATACCAAAAAGCAAGAACCTATTTCGAGGGTTAAGGGACAGGGACTCGGCTAATGAAGGTCAAGGGATTGGGGGAGTTACTCAACAGGAAAAACTCTTTTCGTCAGAAGGGGTTTGTTTGTATAGGGGCAAGAAAGGAAAAACAGAAATTATGAAGGGGGAGACTCAAAAAAAAACATGAGTTGCTGATGGGCATATGCTTGAAAATCAGAGAAAAATAGCTCATCCCCAGGAAGTAGGGACCGTTATTCCAGAAAGGGGAGGGGAACATGGAAAAGTCCCTTCTAAGAGAGCCAATATTTTTCAACTCACGAAAAAGTCATGGGGGGGGAAGAGAGGCAAGCACTAGGAGCAAAAAGAATCATCGAACGGTATCTTTGGCTGTTGGCCGCAGGCATCAGGAGCAGGGGTGATTGCAGGACGAAAAGGGGGGGGGGTTGGGTAATCTGAGAAAAGATCCGAACGAAATCGTTGACGGACTTCCCTAATGTGTTCAAAAAAAGGATGGGAGTTTAGGGTGGGATTGAGGTCTAAAAGAGAACCCCCGTCCTCTATATTACGAATTGTGGGAACATCACGGGGAAAACGTACTACAGACACCGGGAAAAAATAGAAAAGGGATGCGTAAGATGGAGAGGCGCTGGAGTGGGTGCATGATTTGAGCGGATGACAGCTGTAAAAATGGAAAGAAAAAGGGAAAAATCTAAATCATCCCATGGAAAAAAAAAAGAAGGGAAAAGGAAAAGAAAAAAGGATAAAAAGGTTGGTATGTGGAGCGGCCAGCATATTAAACTCCAGAAATGGGGACGAAAGAAAAACTCACACCCAGATGGGAGAAAAAAAAAGGGAAGAAGGGGAAAGCGCTGCCGTATGTGTGGTGTTGGCAAAGTATTGGGAAACTAATTGAAGTAAGAACGAGGGCTCTTAGATCGGAATCCAAAGAGTCTGGTGTTAACATTGTTTACAAAAAGAAAGGGGGAAAAAGGAACTCCAGGGGTGGTGGGGGGGGCCGGTTTGAGGGGGAGAGGAAAAGGTGCAGCAAAACGCCCTTTAGTAGCTGTCAGTGTTCCAAAAAAAAATCGAAAAGGGGGGTTATGGGGGGTATAGGCTGGTATCGGCCGGGGGGAAGAGGGAACTATTTATAAAAAGTTGGGATTCAGTCTCTGCGTGAGATAAAAGTTTAAAACCGGTGGGTCACAAAGGGGAGATTAGGTCCTCAAAAAAACGACTACTTGAATTCTTCGGGACACAAAGTGGAAATCCAATAAATGACATGAAAGATAAAGAGCCACGACGAAGAAGGGAAAAGACGAGCGGGAGTCTGGGGAAGGGAAAAGAAGGAAAAAGGCTAAAGCCGATCTGAAGTTTTCTACGGGAGGAGGAAGGGGAAAATGGAGGGACATGAAAAGATGCACTGTCGTCAGAAGCGAACGGCCCCGAAGACCGGCTTTGGTCGGAAAGAAGGTTAGTGGAAGTCTGGATAACAGGACGGATTCCTTCCTGAGAAGAGAAAAATGCAAAAAAAAGCAAATATCTACCATAGCACGCCAAAAACGCGCTGGCAGGAGTGGCAGGGCATAGAGGAAAGCTCTGACCAACCTCAAGCGGTAGAATGATCGGGTCGGGTGACAACTGCAGCGGCACCCCTGAAACAAAAAGTAGTCAGAGATACTAAGATTGAGGGGAGAAGCAAAAGTGAAAGAGCAGGAAGGGCCGGTCAAGGGGGCTGACCGAGAAAATGTATAAATCTTATTGTCAGGTATCCATGGAGGAGGAGAGTGAGTCGGAAAGAGAAATGCTCACGGGGAAACGACCTGACCCTCAACCCGCGGGAGCGGGGCGCGGAAGCCTGTGCGAGGAGGAGCAAGAGAGGTATTTCAAGCGGAAACTCTGGGACGCATTTAGGAAGTCCTAATAAGCCAGCTCGGACGGTACCATCTAACGGAGCGGGAAACAAAATTGGAGACTCAGGACCGCCGCGGATTATCATTAGTTGATAAATGAGAGTAGGTCCGTCGAGGAAACCGAGCGCGCCTTCCCCGGGTCGATGTAGAGGTATAAGAGGGACGGTAAAAACTGAGAAAACCTAAGAAACTTCAAGCGGAGGTTCAGATCTCTCGGTGGAGACCGCCGACAAGGAATGATTGCGGCTGGGCTCTAAAGCAAAAAGGCGTTAAACCATGGGTTTCAAGAGTCCCACACCTGTCAAACACCAAACAGGGGGGAAAGTAAGTAGATCGAACAGGGGGCAGGAGAAATTGGTCCGCGTTAACGCTAACAGCTGCGAGACCTCGTAGCTGTACAGGCAGAAGGGATACGAGTGAAAAATGGAAAAGAAATAAGAGTGAAATATAAACCACCCCTGGAACCCCTCAATGGCCAGCCGTAAATCTGTCGTCTAAGGGAGGGGTTCAGAAAATCAAAGGGGAATCGATTATTCTTTTTGACCAAGAGAGGAAAACAGCTGTTAGGCGCGTGGAGCAGTCTTTGAAGAACCGGCCCGGACGGCCTGTGACGTCGAGTCATTAAATCATGGAATGAACAAACCTGACCATCGAGGATCGTTTCGGAGGGGAAACAAAACGAAAAGTCCTGCAGTCCCTTCCAACAGACTGTCCATCAGTCGGGAAAGGTAGTGGGGGCCTCGGGAGGAGCCCCCACGCAAACAACGAGAAGAAAAGGAAGGGAGGTAAGAGTAGGAGCAAAGGTCGCCATTTTGCAACGAGGAAAAAGAAGACCACGAACATAGTCACCAGTCGCAGAGACGGATGAAGAAGCCGGTGACATGAGTGGAGAAGGGCCAGGGGTCAAGTCTTTACAAATGATGTGGGCGGAACCGATCCTCTCTCTGGCTGTCAAGGAGGGACATGGACCGTGTCCTCAAAACTCCGACGCTCTGTTTCCGGCGCTCGGCGGTCAATTCCGCAGAACAATGGGTTACCCAAAGGACAATAGAACCACAGATTAGGGAGGAGACCCGAAAGCCGACTGTTGGCACTATGGCCGAACTTCTTCGCGCCTACGGAAAATAAAAAACAGAAACGGGTCTAAACACGTGAACGAAGAACTACAAACTACCGACCCCGACCACCGCCACGATCGATCACGTGCCTAAGGTTTGATCTCAAAGCTAATAGGGAAACGCTTTCCCGTTGAAGACAAAGGAATGCGGTTACTTCACTTCTTCCGCGTCTTCGGGGGCGGGGCTGGACCTTTTACTAACGGTAGAAAGAAGAATGAGCTCCAGGACTGGGAGGTTCCAAAAAAGGGGGTGTCAAGAGGATGTTCATCCGGGGGATAAAACGTTTACCGCGCGTTAAAGAGAAACTAGGGGCACGAGCAGAAAGGGAAATACCAAACAAAAAAACGAAGAGTACGGTGTACGTTGGGGAGCCAGCCTACTGGCTTGCAGTGACTGCAAAAATTCAATAACAAAGTACCAAATTGCGGGACAAGTTAACGCCTCCCGTGCGACTATTCTTAGCAGCACTACCTCTGAAGGCTTAGAAGTAGGGTCTTTGGGGAAGTTCAAATGATCTCTGATATTGAATTGGGGGTCTATACTACCATAGCTACAGAATCAATGCAATTCTCCAGTCCACCGAGGCTTTCAGACCAAGAGATTAATCAAGGAAGAAATGGGGGCTCACGCTGTAATGCCGAACGATCATAAAAAAAAATATTACACTTCAAAACGGCGCCACCCTGGGAATCCAGCTATGAAGAAAATAAAGAATGGGGCCGAAGCTTTTGTAAGACGAGGGAGTCTTTGAGATCTCGTGGCGGTCTTCCGGGCAAAAAGATGAACAGCGTTCCGGAATCACGAGACGTACTTGGTCTCCAGAAGAGGGAAGGTCGGAAGGGGCAGGGTCTCACGAGGTCACAGTTCCAAACGGTGAACCGAAGGGGGAGAAACTAAATAAAGATCCGTCGTGGTGGAAAACGGAGGCCATAGGGCAGCACAGGACTCCCATGAGCATCCAGCCTCATAGGGAGTAGAATCGTCTCAAGTCATCAGCCGTCCTAACAATAACCCGACGTGTCGGCGCGCAGAAAACATCATCCACCCACACGCAGGAAAGCGTACAGGGATTAGCAATCAGGGGGGTGGAGGTCTACCCTTAGGATAGGACCGTGGCGCGATCGGAGCGCCCTTTCTAATCGCGGAGATTCAGCAACTTTCAGGAGATAAGTCTTCAAGAAAGGAAGAACTGGAGAAATCTTAGGCGCTGGCTTCAGCCGCTCAAAGGTCTAGGGAAGAGCTACAAAAACAAAACTTATGATTGGGAGAAAAAGAGAATTACATAGGCGGCCGAGCTGAGCCGCGGGAAGAAAATAAAATGTCTTGAAAGGGGGGAGTTTGAAAGAAAAAATGAGGGAAATCCAGGGATTAATCATCCCGAAAAATTTCCTGGATGGTCAGATCGACTTAAGCAAATTGTGGCCGACAAAAAGAATTCAGAGAAAAGGACTCGAAGCGCTACATTTGTGGGTGAGCGAGTAGGCGGTGTTCAAAACTAAACTAAAAGATAGGTTCGTTGCATTCGCGTGATCAATTTGCCGTCTGGCGGGACTTGTATGCTATGAGAGAGGGACTTCAATTGGGACACGTGTCCGAAAGAGAGGAACGGCGGTCGGGGCACATCCTGCGTTTCCGTGACAAGACGTTTTCTTAAAAACCGAGATAGGGGACAATCTTCAGAGAATCGCCCCGTGAAAAACAGGGGTAGACATGCGGAAGGCGATGCTGTTGAATCTCGGAAGAAAAGAGTAGCTTACGATATGAAACAGCCGCGATATAAAGAAGTCTTGTTGCAGAGGAAGTTACTGATCAGGGGGGGATGAGGACCCATTTGTGGTCAGGACGGGAATGGAGCGTTAGGCGTTGGAATTATCGATGGCGAACAAATTCGGCAGGGGAATGCAAAAGGATAAGGGTCTCTCAAGTGGTGAAGAGAAGTGACAAGTGTCTTAATGTATGAGTCACTTACAATAGACGGGAAGGAAACAAGACTCAAACGAAAGGAATAATGCCTTCTCTAGTACGCGCTCATCCTTTAAGACAGACATTGAACCATGGGTGTTGAAGGGGGGTGGGGGGGGGTAGGACATGGTTTATGGGCAACACAGTCCCCGGAGTCATTACTCATTCGCACGGGGGTTCGCACCTTAAGAGTAGGTGGTGGTTTGTGAGGAAAGGTCTGTTAAGGAGGGGGAAATCAGCTTCACCTCTCTTTGAAACCTCAGAAGCTCGATCGGAAACTAAAAAGCAGTAAGCACGGGGAACATCAGCAGGGGGGAAAAGCTCGAGCGAGGGGGGGGAATGGGAGAAAAAAAGGTGTTTTCCGTACGTTCTGAGCTGACCGGGGTTTACAGGACCGGGCATCGGAGGGTAAAAAACGAGTAGGAACCAAAGTCACTTTCGAGATAGTGGAAAGAGGGAAGAGGACAGGCGGCATTTTAGTAATCTTCCGGTTGTGATGATGGATCGGGCCGCACTCGGCTTGGTGTGGGAGTCTTAAGGAAAGACTTGAGGGTGGCCGTAAAGAAAAGGGTAGCTGACGCTTTGAAAGCATCCACGTCTTTTTGAGGAGACGGTTGGGTGGAGACTTGGGAGATTTTGGGACACCTGGGACCGGTATCCACCCAAGCTCCAACTACGCTGAGGTGACGTAAGCCCGGTAAAGCTAAGCCCGAAGAAGAAAGCGACGTCGGTGTCCTGCAGAAATGAAAAATACAAAACTCCAGCGTCTCCTAAAGGGGAAAAAAACGGGGCTAATGACAGTCATCGTAAACTTAAGAAAAAAAAGACGGGGACCCATCGACGGTTGGTTCTTATGAGGACCAAAAATTTACACGTACGCTGAGTCAGAAGCTAATCGGTTGGGGAAATATGAAAAAAAAAGCTAAGAAAGGCCATCTGCTATCGCGGGTGGTCATGACCTTTTGGGTTGGTTTTGGCGATTCGAAAAAAAGAGACGAGACCTTGTCGGGGGGATTCCTATGGGCGGTCGACGACAGCGTCCGGATCACGGAAACGCGCCCGTCTTCCACGCGGGAAGCTTTAATCGTGTTAAACACCGAAAGATGAGAGGCCGGGGATCAGGGGATAGAAAAAAATCCAGAAAGACGACCATATATCTTATTTGGAAGTCCTTGGTTATGGCCGAGTACGGAAGGAAACAGGGGTGAAAATCCTTAAAAAGCGGCAGGCCTAATTGACAAGAAGTAAAGAGTTGCTGAAAATGAAAAATGACGGCTGACGCGACTCGACGGTCTGCGAACTGGTTAAGAACACGTCTGAAGTGTTGGGGAAAGCATGAAAAAAGAAACCTCCCTAACGTTTTGGTAGCCGAGAACGCGAAGGCCGTTAAGGAGGTAACCGGTAAAAATAGAAAATGCATGCAAGAAACCAGGAAGGGCCGACCGTGGGTCTTTCCTGCTCTTTACTTGATCGACCCAGACCAGGAAGGGCTTAAGGGAAAGGGGACAGGCAGAAAAACAGAGACTTGAAAATGCTCAAGGCCGTCTCCCTCGGACGGACAGGAAGGAAACCCGGAAGCCTCGTCAGAAAGGCCGGTAAGGATTACCGAGATCACTCGGAACGACGATTATAAAGGGTTGTAGAGGGAAGCTCTCAGGAGAGATATAATCAGACCCGTCTTCCGCTCAACCGAGTGAAGGTTGAAACAAGTCTGGAAGAAGAGCTGGGAATATCCGGAAGAGAAACGGGAAAAGAACGCAGCTTTCTCGCCATACCATTGCAGTCCCGACTCTAAGAACTTCCTGGTAAGAGGTAAGCAGGAGAAGGTCCGTCCAAGATTCAGTTTGGAAATAGCCTCACGCGCCGCTTAGGGCTTTGTTCAGGTGATCTGGATGAGGTGACCCGACTACGAAGAATTAAGGATCAGATAGGGAAGCTTTTTGAGGTGTCCGGACAAGGGCGACCTATACCATGGAAACATTGATACCGGCGGCGGGGGATCGTAGGTCGCGGGGACGGGAGACGGATGGAAGGGGGGAAAAGTTAGAGAACTGTAAAGGAAGCACCTCCGCGCAAAGCGGCTCCCGTTCATCTGAGAGGGTGGGGTCGGTGATTGAAAGCATTTCCGTGCAGAATCCCACCAATGGAAGACGTCGGTTAGAGTCATAAGGACTTCTTTAATGCGAAGAGGAAGGGATGAAACCACTTTGGGGATATGGAAGCTTAAAACGGAGTGGAGTTTCAGTCAGACCGTTGTTGCAAAAGTCGCAGCCAGAACGCTACCGGACGGGAGAATTTTGGAGGGAATCAGGGAGGGGGTCTAAAAGTTTTCAACTCTGGAGAGACGGAGACTCTGAATCAGGCACACCGTTGGACAAGCTAAGAGCGGAAAATAAAAAAAGAAAACGAAGCTACGGTAAGAGAAAAACAAAAAGCCAATCGGGGGGGGTTTTGCAAAGGAGGAATCCAGTAGGTAATAAATGGCGGGTGATGGCGGGTGAGCACCGACACCTACCCACCAACCTAGGATGCTTGGGTTAAGTACGAAAAAAACCTTAACAGAAAAAAGGATAAATCCGAGGAAGGTTGAACTCGTACAGCTATACTGGGCCGGTCAGTGACCTCCTGCAAGACCACCCCAAAGCAGAAGAAACTTGCAGATGAACTCATGGAAGGGGTCGGAGAAAACCGAGGGGGTTATGGGTTGAGTTTTGTCCAATGAGGCGTTTATATGCAATGGCGCTCCCGAGAAAAAGGCAGGAGGCATGAAGGGTGAATAATGAGGGTTAAAAGGGGCGGTGAGCAGGCCGACAGAAATGCAAGTCTGGGGGGCTACTACATAAGGTAAGGCAGAACCTCATTGCCCAAGGGAGCGACTAAGTCATTGCATCCAGAGATGCCTAGAAGAGGAGGAGGCATTGGTGCAACCCTGCGACGCATATAGGAATGAAAATCCTGTGGCGGGCTGTCTCTCTTGTAGATCGCCGCAATACATTAAAATGCAGCGTTAAGGATGGACGAAGAGAGTGTCTCCTAGTCCAACGCTCTCGAAAAAGCAACATTGGGTCCGAGGGAAAGGGCAAGGATAAAAAGTGAGCTAAATGAAAGGGGGTTCTCAGAGGATGTCCTCAAGCCACAACCCGATAAGTGAAGAATTGCGTACTGGGGAGGGAGGGAACTGGAAAAGGGGCGGCCGAAGAAAGGAAGGTTTTCTAAGGAGGGATCGAGGTGTCGGCGGATTTGGAAGCATGATGAACGTAGAACTCAGGGAGAAAAACGACCGAACATCAATTGCAGGGGAGGAAAGACTATTTGAAAGATCACCCACATTCATCGACAAAGTCGGTTTTGGCAAGGTTCTACATACAGGGAATAAGCCATAGAAGACATCAGAAAAAGTCGTGATGTTCAGAGGGGAAAAATTACCATTAAGGCCCGAGGGGGCACCGACCGCATGTTTCAGAATTTGACTCTGCGCTTTACGGTAAACATTAAAGAAGGGGAGCGCGTACTGGGGAAAAAGAATTATCTTGAAGTGGGAAAGGGAGTGAAATCAAGAGTCATATCTGGGTGGGGTCGGCACTTTTGCACGTACGTAGAAATTTTGGTGATTTCGAACTCGGTGGTAAGGGTGGAGGGGCCTTTTGGGTGGAGGGTTTAAAGGCGTGGGAGGAACTACAGTTTGGGCTAGGAAATGCAGGGACGTGCTCATTGCCCCAATCCCAAAATGACCTAGGAAAGGGCGCATCTATAAGAGAAGACAAAAAAGGCGATTCTGGAAAAGACGGGAATAAATATTACCTGTGGACAGGCGCGATCATTCTTGAATGGCGCGCCTTCGGGGAAACTAAAAACAGGAAAGGAGAAGGAGAAAGAACACCGAGGATGGGTCGTGTGACGTAAGACTTACAACACAGGACCAATCCCGCCTCTTTACTTGCAAAACTGAGGGGGATAAGCTGCGGGTCAAGAAGGGCTATTCGTTGTGCGTCATGTAAACGAAAATACAGGAACGTCCCATGCAATAAGTGGGAATCCCTCGCGATCCTCTGGAAAAGATATGAGGTAGATGGGGGGACCAAGTCCAGACCAAAGGAAGGAATTTATTCTCTTAAAGAACGATGGGAGGATTTCACAGGAAGGGAGGGGGATTACCAACTGGGTCACCAATATCGACTCTGCCATGCATGCAAATTCCCTCGTATAAAGCCGATTGGAAACAATGAGAAAGGGTCAGGGAGGTGGGAAAGAAGAGATGGCAGAGCAACAAAAAACAAAAGAAAAGGAGATTAGAGATATATGACTATGATTACGTGAACACGAAAATGATGAATCGCTCTTCCTACGTATTTGACCCACCTCCGGCACATTGGGAAACAGGGAAATTGGGGATTCTGAAATGGGAAGTTATGGAGGGGGGGGGGACGCGCACGATAGAGGCCTGGGGGAACATCCGGGCAGTCGGGTCTTCCTCGAAATAATTTACTGTCGTGTGCAAGTGTAACCCATCTAACGAAATAGAAAAACCACTAGGAGAAGAAAAAAGAATAGGGTTATGAGGAGAGGCATGTCCGGGAAATTTCTATTGGGGGGAAAGTAGACACAGCGAAGGCTGCACCGAGGGTCAGGAAACTCCGATAACATTTTCGGCGAATTGTTACAGGGGGTGGGACCTACGGGGGTGAAAGGAATGGGGCCCAGGCGATCTGGGTAGAATTTCATGGCTTTGCAAAGTTGCGGCCGGCGCCCATTCCCAAAGAACGCATCACGAAAGGGGGGATGATAAGTGTACCTTCGTGGGCAACTCACCGAAGGGAGGCAAGTCTTCGAGATGTCCGGCGGTGCTGACAACTTTTTAGCGAGGGCAACAGTAAAGCAGTCAATGCCACAAATTTCGGTGTCATTAGGTGGGCTACAAAGACACCACCTTCCCAAAGTGAAAAACTGAACCAAAGGGGGACGCAATCTCATTAAGAAAATGGGAAAGAAGGAACTTACCAACAGGTGAAAAAACTGGAAAGTGAGGACTTCAATAGAATAAACTTTGCTAATGCTGTCACGCGAGCACTATGTTGGCAAAAGGCAGAGCCAGAGAAAAAAGGACGGGTGGGAAGGGGGAATGTCCGATTGTAAGTAACAATAATAACATTTCGCTTGGTAAAGAGCAATCGCAGGCAAACGATTAAAAAAGGGTATGGTTGGGAGAGCCAAATTGGGAGGGAAGATGTTGGTCTATTTCAAATCAGCATGCCTCAATCATGGGAGTCCGGGCGCCTTTTCTCTTTCGGACTGTTCATCTAAAGTCCAAAGCGCGCGCAGCAGCCAATTCGGAAAGAACGAAAGTTCGGTGAACGAAAAACGTTGTATAAAAAGAGTTTCGCTGCACGAGGTAAGCCGTTCGCGGGAGTGGGCCGAGATCCCGATAGCAAAAGCCTTCACGAAAGGTAGCAAGGGGGGGGACAGGGGAGAGAGGTGGAAGTAGGAAAGAGAGGGGGGGGCATATCACCTCACCGCTCGGAATACTCCGACAGTGTTTCATGGAGGGACAGAAATGGAAAAAAGAATCTAACCATAGTAAAGAGGCCGCTAGTACTCTAAAGGGGCAGCCGGGGTGAACCGAACGACAGCCAAACAGCCTCCCTCGTTTCGGGAAAGCTAGAGCGTAAGGGGGGGAGAAGAGTTTTACCGGACTGACCTGTCGTAGAACAACTTAAGCGGAGCGGCCAGCACTGTAAGACCTCAACATTTACAAAGACTCCCTTCCGTTATGGTGATTAAGAAGGTCGACGTCTCTTAAAGAAGACTGGTCCGAAAACCTCCAAATCAACAGCAAAATGTTCTCAGCACCGATGAAACGTATAGAGGAGTCCCGGAAAGAAAGACGCAAAATGTATTTTTTGGGGGGGTCTCGGTGAGGCGGCTGACCGGCGAAATGGCGAGAAATCTAAGAGGGGAGCTAGAAAGGGGGTGGGGGTCTGAAGGGGAAATACCATTGTTACCCGCCATTGGCCGTTGGGCCGGGGTTGGGGGGAGCTGCGTGTGGGGGGGAGAAGAAAAGGCCTCAACCGCCATTTCTTACCTATGGGGGCTGTCGGGGTTTCTCAACCTCATTCTTGGAGGGGGGTTTAAAGCGTTAGCTTACGTTTAGGAGAAAAAATTGGATAAACGGGGGGGGGGTGGTGTGAGGGGGAAGGGCTGCGTTAGGCGAAATTTAACAGGGGATATCATGGCAGAGATCAAGACAATTCGTCCATCTGGTACGTACTTGCTGCGATAGGTGAAAAGTTAAATAAAGGAAAAAAAAAAGGAAAAAAGGATAAATCGACACCAGAAGACCTAAAGACTCGCTGGATGCTTCAAGAAGATGATCGAATCCCGGCGTCAAAGGGAACGGATGAGTAAAAAGGAAAGGAGTTCAAAGACACTATAATCAACCTTCAAAAGGGGAAAGAGCTGAACGGCCCGCCGCTTTTGCGGCTGTTGCTTGAAATTTCTTAGGCGAACGTGACATCAAAAAGGAAAAAATAAGGGAGGGGGATACAATCGTACCGGAAAGAAGCGAGCCCCTTAACCGTCCCTCGTCGACGGAACTGCGGTCCACAGCGCGTCTCCGTCAGGCACGCAGCAAAAACGGCTCGGGAAAAGACCTAAGGGATTCGGCTCTGGGGAAAAGAAAAAAACCTTCCACTAATTGTCATATTCAGCTTACATCCGCGAATAAAAAAATTAAGAAAGGAAGGAACAGTCAGAAGGGGGGATGAAGAAAATGACGGGTTCTACTGTCGTCGTTTCGGACTTTTAATGTAGCAAAAATAAAAAGAGTGAGTCTGAGAAGGTCTCAGGGAAGATCTTTCCAACATTCCGGACAGTTCGAAAGCCTTTCACCCGGACCGGAAAAGGACTCGAAGACCGGAATATTTATATCGAAGAAGGGAATGGTTGAGGATAAACAGTCGCAGTCCAGATCTCTGCGTAAGCTTCAGCCAGCTCTTCAAAGGGAAAAAAAGGACTAAAGACGCTCCAATTTATGTCTTCCGGCCTCTCTCTGCCTTTACGCTTATTTATCATTTTCCAAGGCCGCGCTAAAAAAAAAAAAAGGACAGTTCAGTAATTTGGGCGGAGGATAGCAGCCATAGGAAGAACTAGAGAAATCCGCGACAGGAACGTTTGCAGATATTCAGGAAGTACCAGGATAGAAAGGGAACGGTTCGTTCGGAACGCAAATCCAACATCTCTAAAACCGAAGTGTAATACCAAACCGAAAGAAAAAGGGGGAAATTAGAGAAAAATAGGAGGTGAAAGATACCAGGGCATCTTGAGAACAGCACCGAGGTAACCTTCTGTTGACGAATGAGGACGACTGGAAAAAGTTAGATACGACTCCAAACTCCGGCCCCCCCTCACGAACGCCCACGCAAAAAAAAAGTATATGGAAAACGAGGGTGAATCCCAAAAAAATTCCTCTGAAGTAGGCTTGACCACGACCGATGCTCCGCTTGAAAAAAGGTGAAAAGGGACCAGGTAGAACTTAGAAAAGAGAGGTCTCGGCCTGGTCAATCAGCGACTTCAACCACCCAAGCCAGATCGTCTTGGCTAGGAAGACCAAAAATCAGTACGAGTAAAAGGGACCCGGCAACAGCTAAATCAGTTCAAGAAGGACTCCTTCACACATATCAGGAGAAGAAGGCCGATGAGGGAAAGAACAAGTCTCAAGGTGGCCCATCGGAAAGAACAAACGGTATATCCCCGTCTGCTCATTACTATTTACATGTCTGGCAAAACAAAAAAAGAGAACTTGGCAAAATCTACGAAGGTGGAAAACGTTAGGGATCATGGGGGTCGGTCGTGCGCGCTGGCTTCTCGGGGGCCAAGACATTGATGGGGGCAGGGGAATCTCCTCCGCGAGGGTGCGTTCTCTCGGAGGTACAAGTTCCGCCTGCACCTGTGGTACAACGAGTACGGGACCACCCGCATCGGCAAGAAACCCAGAATCCTCGACGAAGACGTGGAAGGGGGCCGGAGCTAACCGGGGTAGAAATTCGCACGCCCAAGAAAAAACCCCGCCATATTGGGGAGAGAGGGTCATCATACTACGACCGCGCCCAACTGCCGCGGCCTCCGCCACTCCAATCAGAGAACAAGGCGGAAGGTGTTTGGTCTAGCCAGCATGTCGTAGTCTTTACAGGCGTGCCCGCTAAAACGAAAAAGCGTACGGAAAAAGCATCTTAAGGGGGAAGAAGTTAGGAACGGGACCACACCTTGGAGCTAATGGTCGACGCGAGAGGGGGGCACGGGACATAGGGGGAAAGGGCAGAACGCGAAAGTTTCAGCGAGGATATCCGATCGAGCAGGAATGCGGGCAAAGAAATCAGGAGAAATATCCAATAGGCCAATCCGGGACGACAAACCACATACTCGTACGGCCTCCGTACGGGGTGCGAAAGCTGTCGCAGCATCACGAAGAAGGTCATGGGGGGAGTACAAAGGGGCCAAAACCGGGAAACAAGGGGACAAGGTCGTGTCCCGATTGGCCACCTCAATGCGTCGCAGCGACGAGACTTACCAGGCAGGGGGGAGGACGGTCTAAAAAGCTTTCGCCCTAGTCTATGGAGGGGGACTGAGTAGAGAAACGAACTAAAGAAATCATGCACTTCTCCCCAGGCGGCTGAGCCTCGCCTCGCCAACGTACGAGGGAGCAAAAATGTCATGAAAAAAAGAAAAAAAAAGAGAGAACCAAAGGAACTGCACAAAGGAGCCCATAATGATGAATGACACCTGCCGTAAGGACACGCGGGTCGTCGCGTAGCGGTGAAGGATCTCTGGGGGCTTTAGGATTAGCACGGGATAGCTATTAATAGTTAAAGCCCTAAGTACTTTTCACATCCTCTACGTCGAGGAATATGCCGCTGGTCACAGATGCCGGGGAACAAGATTGCATGAAAGGAAGGGGTAAACGCAGTCTGCAGCTGAACGCCTCAAAAGCATCGGGAAGGCCACCTGGAAGGAAAAGAAAGCAAATGAGGGAACGGGAGACAGCCCGGCCGAGGACTTCATCGACCTAGCTGCTCACGCAGCACGACCTCCGGCCTATGTGCATCTCACAAACCGCGGGGCAGCACCCAATTCTCAGGAATGTCCGTCGGAGCAAAGGCCTCATTTGTTTGGGCATATTCTTACCAAAGTCAAATCGGAACATCCAGACGGATGAGCAAATTAGCCGGACCGTTAAATGGGACCGCCTGGCAGGACGGCTCTGTAAGTCACCATCAAGGAAGGATCAGTCCTAGGTCAGAGTAAAAAAATCCAATTTCTGTGGGGGTTCATCGAGAAGCACAACCACAACAACGGGAAAAGAGATAGATACCTCGACCTGAAGCGTCCGGCGCCTCACCTACTATCCATCGTGATAGAAAGGAAAGTAACAAGGGGTAAGCAGCGACGGCTACGGACAAAGGACTCCCGATGATGTGCGACAGGGAAAAACACTTTGTAGCAACAAAGGCGGATTCTAAGGGATCGCCGCGCATTGGGGGTTTTGGAGAGAAGGAGGGGTTGCTCAAAAAGCCATTCTTCTGGTGAAGAATCTGGGGCAGAGCGGAACTCGATCTGAACCGTTGCTGGCGCCTAATCTCCGTCCTTCCTTTGACACCGGTGGAAAAAAGAGAAGGAGGGGCGTTAAAAGCACCTGCTTTTCCCGTAACGTTAACTTTCCACGTTGTCCTCAACAAAACACGGCCATCTACCGAGAATTCAAAGAGGGGGGGGGAATAAAGAGCGGGCTTCAGAGTAGGGAACGGTTCCTAGTGGCCTCCCCGCAGCAGTACCTAAGATCCCAAAAGCCTCCTGCTACGAAAAAAGGTAGTCATAGGGGGTCATAAAGTTGGGGGAAGGAAAAGGGTGTTGCACGCTGACATCCAAGGGGGCATTTCGCTCATTGTCGGAATCTGCCCATCTCTGAATTGGAAGAGGCTTCTGAGAAAAATTGGGAGGGTAGAAGGGAAATTAGCTTCAGAGATGGTTTAGTCGCGCCCCACTTCCATCTCGACAACGCCCGGACAATAAAACTCCCGGCCGGATCAAAAAGCTCGAGGAAGGCTCGAAAGAGGCCAATGCGTGGAAAAAGAAACACGACCTGCCTTGTGGGGGGGTTCGGAACTTTTTGACGTCCAACCGGCCCGTAGATGCTGAAAACTTCGACCCAGGGAAGAAGACAGGGGTACTAGGAGGGGGGGGTTTTCGTCCAAGGAGGGGCATAGGAAAAAAAACTCTAGCGATGGTCACCACTGCGCCGATCGGATCCACAAAGGGAAAAGGAAAACAGACACGGTTAAAAAGGGGCAATGAAGGGGAGATCCGTAACACAGTAGCTCCCGGTTTTGGCAATCCTCGACGCGGAAGCTTACCTTGACGTACCGAGGGGGGACGTGTCTGACACAGCAGTCGGCTGGTCCAAACTAGAGGATACAAAGAAAGGAAGGGTAGACTAGCTTTAGGGGGGGAGAGGGCCGTCAAGGGGCGGTGGTTCGTAGGGTCTGATGATGACGGTTGGAAAACTCGGCGGGTGTTCGGGAGAACTGGAAAAAAGAAGTTTTCACCAAAGGGAAACACCGCGGCCAACAGCCACTTACGGTGGAGGAGGTGGCCAGCCACGATCGGGTGGTGACGAGGTCCAGCACAGAACCCAAAAAAAAAACCGACAAAAAAAAAGAAAAAACAAACAAGGAAACGAAAAAAAAAAACAAAACAAAAAAACACCCCCAACCGACAAACCCTCCCAAAAAAAAAACCCCCCGCACCCCCACCGTCCCGCACAACCACCTTTGAAAATGGGACACTGAAGGAAGAAAAGGAAACGAGCGGTCGGAGTTTCTTGGACATGCCTCCATGACTCTTCCCCAGACAATAAGAAAAAGGAGTCTTTTGCTGCATAAACGGACAGTTCACGAGACCATTTGAGTCGCCCATTGTCTACCTCATTTCGCTCATGACCTGTCGCAGCACTCCATACGTGTGAATAGGTTAGGGGAGGAGAAGAGTGGAAAAATGGGGGGAAGGGGGATCTACTACTGACTCAGTCAGCTGCTCGGTGGTTTCGGTGAGGTACTCGGTCTGCCGGGACCCAATCGGAGAGAGTTTTGGAGGGAGGTGTAAAAGAAGGAATTTTGGGGGGCTCGTTCAAAAACGCCAAAAAAGGAGGAGCTGGTCGGAAGGGCCCTGATTACCGGAATAGGACCCGCGGCCGGACCGTTCTCGCCCGCAAGGCAGAAGGAAACGATGTCTCGAAACAGAAGAATTCAGAAGGGGAGAAGTGTATGCGACCTCAAACCGACCAGAGGGGCCGGCGCCGGTGAGGGGGAGATTTGGGGTTCAGGATCAGCTCAAAGGGGGCCGGGGAAAACACGCCGTTCGCCGGCTCCTCACTCAGGTACGATGCGGCGTCGCCAAACTGAACTTCGGTCTACCGAAGCGGCAAAATGATCGAGTGCACATAAAGGGCGGCGGTTTGGCGGCGGAACGACACCGCCGGGAAAGGGGTGGATGTCTCATAAGTAAAAGAAATTCGAGGTAAAGGGAAAAAAGGTAGACTAAAAGAGGAGGAGGAAACCCTCTTACGGGGACTGCTGTAGGGCGTCCGGGGCTACTGTGACTAAAGAAAACGAGAAAGGACAATTAGAACTGGAGAAAAGAGAGCGATGTTGAAGACGCGGACTCATCTACTGAACTAATGCTCCAAGTCCGTATACTCTCTTGGAGGGAACACAAAGGGGAAGAAGGATCGGAGGAGGGGGGGGACCAAAAGTGTCAGAGCAGGGGGATGACCTGATCCCTCGCTAGATCCTCGAAAAATTGTTTCGAGAAAAACGTGAGGGATATAAAGAGACAGACTACAAACGGTCGAGGTAAAAAGAAAAAATCCGTCCCGGAGGTCCGGTGACCATTCTTCTCATATGGTGGACAAGAACGTCTATACTTACGAAAGGGAAACACAGGGGGAAATAAGGGAGGAAACAATTAGAAATGCTCGAACGCTCAGACGTCCCTAAAGTTCTACTGTCCGAGTGCGGCATGAAAATTCCGCAAAAAGTAAATGGAGAGAAGAAAGTCTTCCTGACGGATGTGAGTCGTTGGGTGGGGACTGGTGCCCGCTTCGGGAGGTGCCTCCCGAGCTTCAGGATCGATCGAGTACGAAGGAAAAAACCGCGAACGAATCGGGACATTGCAAAGGAGCACCTTCGACAAAGGGCGGTGCACAGGCTTAGGCTCGCCCCTGGTGTCGGGCCAGCTTGTAAAACGTCTCTGCCGGAATTTCTGAAAATTTCGGGAAGGGGGTACCGAATGCAAAGGATTGAAGCAAAAGGCGGATAGTGCCAATGGAAGATGTTCCCATAGTGGAGGTATCGTGATGGCCGCCTTGCCGCAAACACCGTCGCCAAGTACCCGGATTCAGTTCGATCGGAAGAGAGAGGATGTCTTCCGGGAGGGGTCGATGGATAGTCTGGGAATGGCTGGGTTGATTGTTCCCCTTTGTCCGATCGCACGCCAGAAGCTGCTCGGCGAAAGGGGGATGGATATGAATGGGAGCCACTCGGTGGGTCAAAGGAGGAAAAAAGACGCAGATACAATCCAGACACCGGTTTTTTGATCAAGGTCCATGCTGCGCCTCACTACGTCAGCTAACGCGAAACACATACCCTGTGAAAAAAAAATAGGAGAGGGGGGTTTGAGGTTAAAAATTATAAAAAAAAAAAGTAACCACGGATTGGCAAACAAATTTCGTTTGATGGTAATCACTTAACAAAAGGCTAATCGCGCGGAGGGTGAAGCTCATCCGAGCAAAAAAAAGGGAAAGGGAGTAAAAATGCTCACCGAGGACCACAAAACCTCTGCAGGGCATGCGAACTTGCAAGAAACTTACGAGATTGGTTGGAGGAATAACCCGTAGGGGGGGTGTTGAAGTTTTTAAAGGGGGGACGTCGTTAATATGCTGGCGCTCCTGACGGATCAAATGCAGGCTTCATAAAGAGGGTTGAAAAACGGCTGCTGAAGCCATAGGTCAAATTCTTTGGCTCGAATGGTCAACAATCCACAATTCAGAAAAAAATAGAAGAAATCACGCAAAGTCCCGAAGAAAAGTGTCTCGGAAGGGTCACCCCGGCTGTCATATAGGCGATTAATATCGAGAGGAGAAGAAGGGGGAAGTCTGGGGGGAGAAAATCATACTCATCCGTTTAAACCTATCTTCCTATTTCGAGCGCGCTGATCAATCAAAATCGAACAGAAGAAAAAAACCATTTGGAGGGGGGGATTCAAAAAGGGGAAAAAAAGGGAGACATTCAGCTGAAGGGCTTTTTTTCTCATCGGATGTCCTCCCCCCGCGACGGTTCGGGCATCACAAAAAAAAAAAAAAAACCCAAAAAAAAAAAAAAAAAAACAAAACAAAAAAACTATTGGGACTCTAAGTACGGTTCGGCACAAGAGGCGGCTCAAACGTCATTGGTAAAGGTGGAGTCTCAGGATCTGAGTGGGGGAGAGACGCTGTTGAAAGCATATGAACAGTAAGAAACTTATGAGCACGCCGGGCCAATTGCTTTCGTCAGGCAGAGAAAAGAAAAAAAAAGTAGGGAAAGAAAAGCGTTGGGCGGTAAAATCTCCCATCTCCAGGGATCGGCCCAGTCGGCCCGCGCGAAATCGCTACAAAGGGGGTGATTTAGAAAAAGGGAGCCCTGAGAAGGGATTCCCCGCAAGGGAAATGGGACAAGAATGGAAAAACAGGCTTAAATCCCAAAACTTTACCAGATCTGGTCCTCCTGCGGACAGCAGGCTGGTCAGTTGCTTTGACTTTCCCAAATAAAGGTGCTAAAAGGGGCAAAAAGAGGAATAGGGGGAGTAATTAAAGGGGGAGGAAAGTTGGTTTAAGGAGGGAAGGGGGTTTGTTGCCTTTTGTCGGCTGGGATACCGAATTACGCCTGTGGGCGCAAAAACAGTGAAAAAGTGAACATACGTGGGGGGAACCGCGCAACCAGGCAATGCACGCATGACAGGGCGGACAGTAATAGCGAAGCTTCATCCCGGTCGTGCAACGCGGAAAAAAGTACGGGAGGCAAAAAGGAGGGAATAGGGAGGGGGTCAGAAGAAAGAGACGGCAATCAGACCGAATGACACTGCTGACCAGATCCCATCGCGGACCATTTCAGACCGTCTGAAACTAACAAAAACCAGCCGGGAGAAGTTCCGGGGCTTAGGGGGGGAAGGTCCCAAACGAGAGGGGGGAGATTTCTCAGGTTGGGCTTTGGCAAGAGAACTCAAACGGATAAAGGACCGGTCAACCTGGCGGCATAATTCATCATCACGCCCCAAAGAGAAGAGGAAGAAGAAGCTTTAGTCAAGGGGGAGGGAATATGGTTACTCGGGTTTACACTTCGTCACGTAAATCTGTCAGCGTAAAGACCTTAGTTGGTACCATGATTCTATTAGGAACGCGTCAAAACGAAAGCTATTTCCCTCAAGGAAGTCCAAAAATGTGTCCGGAGGTTGGGGCAAATGCAGACCGGCGAAGATTTCATTCAGAGAGTGAGTCAAAA
>Ga0179591_1263609_pt1 | contig 24214 bp, 21 predicted proteins | sample CZOMad2_1_08_16f_FD_182891 | JGI IMG/M metagenome (GOLD analysis project Ga0179591, IMG submission 182891) | Vadose zone soil fungal communities from Angelo Coast Range Reserve, California, USA - CZOMad2_1_08_16fungal (PacBio error correction) | ecosystem: Environmental > Terrestrial > Soil >...
CGTCTTGCCCGACAGTTCGACAAAATTCCCGAGCATGATCGGTGTCTAAAAAAAAATACGATCGTCACAAAATAAACGGCGCGAAAAGCAAAAGACCCGATCGCTCCGCACGGATGAGCCGCACGGGGGGGGGGGGGGGGGGGGGGGGGTGGTTGGGTCAAGCTCGCGCAGCAAGCGTACTATAGACCTCAGGACTGAGATCTCAAAAGGCCTCGTTCCGGAGTGCTCAGAAATGAAGGAAGGTCTGCCTACCAAGATCGCCATAAGGAAGTAACCGAACCACTGAACTCGCGTGGTATCTCTCTTCTTACGAATGTATAATCATCATAGCTGGCCGCCACATTGACGACCGGTACTCGATCGGAATCAACGAGGACGTAGCAGTTGAAGGAAGAAAGCAAAGTCAGGTTCTTGAAAAAAAGCTACTATGCGCCTCCATAAATTCATAGCCTCGACTACGAGGTAATTGGTCGGAGAGGAGGAGAAAAGGAAGTCAAAGCTACGAGCAGCGGCGAGCATCGCTGGGAACTTCCGTCCGCCGACGCAGAGGGGAAAGGCACGTAGTGACAGGAGGCAGGTGGAGAGAGAAGAGAGGTGATGGTGGTAAAGGAGGCTTACAAAAGAGAGAGACGGTTGGACAGGGCGAGTATCACGTCGCGGGGCCGACTCGCAGATTTCCAGACAAGGGGGAATCGAAGAGTGGGAGATAATAACTGGGTTCCTAGGAACCAGGCACGCTTTCTACTACGTTCGAATGAGGTGCCGTAAAGGACGCCTTGGGAGTTGAAAAAGGGAAGACAGCAAAAAAAAGAAAGATCAGAAAAGGAGAGGCCGCGCTGATCGATTTTTGAGGAGGGTGACTCTTGCAAGCAACAAGAACCGATACGACAGCCTAGAGACGAAGGGCGCTCAAAATGAACCTGGGGAAAGTAAGGGAGGACTCCAAAGGAGATCTGAGTCCGCATGGCGAGGAGCGGAAGCACTCAATACTTGGGAAAATTTTGCAAGGGACCGAAAAAAAAAAAAAAAGCATGGGAGGGGGAGGTCAGATCCAGAGCTATCGGGGGAGGAAAAAACACGAAGGAAGAAGGTGTGGCTCACGGCTGCGGGAACGGGGGGGGTTCTCTCAAATACAACTCTGCGTTGAAAAAACGGGTCAATAAGAAAAGCGTTACCCGTGGAAGGGGGGGGAGGCATGGTACCGGCTTGGAAATTCGGGGAAAAGACTTCTTAGGAAAACGAAATAAAAGGGGGGGGAGGGGGGTGCCCAAGAAAAATAGGCGCGTAGGGGTGGGAAATTCCAAGAGCTCCCTCACGATATGCTAAGGGGGGGAGAGTCTTTGCTCGCGCCACCCTCCTCAAATTAAAAAAGGGAGGAAGGAGAGGGGAACTTCATCAGGAAACGTCTCTGAGGGGGGGGAGGGGACGAAGCATAGTCCTTAAATATGGGGACTGGGATTTCACTAACCGATCTTAGGGAATTGGTAGCACTACGGGAAAGAACTACCTTATATTAGTCGCGGGGATACAGAGGGGGGGGGAGGGGGGGGCCTCTCAAAGTAGTCATAGGAGCATAGCATCCGGGGTGTATCAGACTGGGGAGGATCGGCGATGGTTAGGGGGCATCTTTCAATCTTGGGAATGGGAAGATGGAGTACTAGGTAGGGGGGGTGTGGGCGGGTCCACAGACCAACGGCGGGGAATCTCACAAAAGGGAAAAAAGGGTCAAGAAAAGAAGCAAACCTCGGTCACGAAGGGGGAAGGGAATTGAAGGTGGAAGTCCAAAAGGGACGAAGGGAACAACGGACAAAAGCTATAACGTTGGAAAAGCACGGTGGTGGTATTTGTATAGCTTCCTTCCGCAAAAAGAAAACCATCATGAGGAAACGCGAGCGCGGACCCTCCGAAAAAACGTGGATCGACGGACAGTTCGATTCTGCAAAAGACCAGGTCCGCAAAAACGAAACACGACTCAGACACGGGAAACGGGGTGTCGTTGGGCTTGCAAAAAACATTCTTTGAAACCTCGACTGGGGCCGTCCCGCTGCCTTGGGAAAAGAACAGCAATCGGTTGTTGACGACTGAAGGGGGAGAGTCAAAAGTCGAAAAGGGTGACGGGGAAAGGCTACCCTATTCTTTCAATGAAAGGGGCGTCGCAAACTAACGCCCTGTTAAGCACGAAAGGAAGGGGGAAACCAACGCAAGAGAGAGAGGGATTGGGGAACTGGACAGGGACAAAAGAGATGCGGCCAGTGATCCGACAGGCAGAGGGAATCAGGGCGGAAGCGAGTGAAAAGAAATTGGGATAAAGAAAAATGAGTTGCATCGATGACAATATTATCAATCCCAGGAATCGACAAGAGAATCCGGCAAACCGAAGTTTATCCAATCCCCAAAGATAGGGGCTCAAGGGGGACCTCAAACGGTTCGGTCAATCAATCCACTCGAAACAATGAATCCAGGGGAAGATCCACAGGGGAAGGTGTATTCATCATCGAAGCTTGAGGAGTGATGCGAAAAATAACTGTCCCTGCGCAACGGCGCGTCGGCGCGGACGCGAAGGTACACGGTCATCCCGAGAGGATATTTGGTGGGGCGGTGCGACAAAAGGGAAAACCCAAGAAAGCGAAACTGGGCACAGCAAAAGGGAATCTGACACTAAAACAAGGTTGATCAATCAAACTGAAAAGGAGGTTATCAGGACGTCTCCAGGCATCGGTCCGAAAAGGGAAAGAAAGAATCGGGCTACGAAGAATCTATTTTACTCGGCGAGGGAAAGGGGTGAAACGGAGGAGCAGTGCCATCGTTGCGGAAAGCCGGGAGCTAGAAAGTCCTCTCCTTCTGCGGGTCTCCCCCCACAGGAGCGCTTCTGGAAAGGAACCCTTACAGCGATAGTAGACAGCGACGGGCTTGCCTTCTCGGAATGGGAAAAATAGCATATACGAAGATACAAAGGATTGGAAGACAGGCCTCGAGGTTCGATGTCCGTCAGCTTTCACACTCCGCCCCACATTGGGCTAACGAAACAGCGGACAAAAGGGGGGGAAGAGACTACGGACTTTAATCTTTTAAGACATGGGGGGAGAGGAAGAAAGATCTCTGGAAATTTTTTCATCCCAGAAATTCGCGAATAATTACTGAACCGTGACAGTAAGAACGTTGTTTTGTGCGGGGGAACAGAATGACGGCGTCGCCCCGCATCGACGGAGCTAATCTCTGGGGCTTGGAACCATGGATTAGTGGACATCCTGACTCATGATCTTTCGGAAGGAGGGGGACTGGAATAACTCGGGAACGGCAAGAAGTATCTCACACAAAAAGAATGAGATAATCGGGCTGGAAACGAGTAAGTCCAGTGCCCCTCGAATAGTCCTCTCAGAAGCTACTTCAAGAGAGGTCAGCCGAGGGAATACCTCCGGTTTCCTCGCCCACTAGGGAGTTGGGGCGGGGGCCGGATCACGTAAAGCAAAAAGGGGAAAACCCGGTGGGTTCCGGACTGTAAGTGAAAAAGTCCGCGGCAAAGTCTGCAAATTTCCTTCCGGCAAAAACCCGTTTCAGTCCTCTAGCGACTGGCCGTCACAAAACAAAGATACAAGACCGTCGTCCAAAAAACAAAGGAGAGGTTAAGAGGACGGGGTTCTTGCACGGGACACGTCTTCCGTTCTTCATGTCGGAAAAAGGGCGAGGAGAGGCGCCGTGGTAAAGAGGGAGGAAAAAGGCCTGGGTGGTATAAGGTTAGAGCTGCTACGCTAAAAGAAGGCCAGGAGAACCCCCTTGCACACTTCTACAAGATGGAGGGGGTCGCGTCGAAGACCTCCTGACGGAGCTTCGTAAAGTAAGAGGGGGGGGGAAATGGAAGGCTTACGCTAACATGGAGCTGTCATGTCCCCCTAGGCGATCCGTTTCTAGTGGCCAGGAGAGTCTAGTAGCGCGAGGGGGCAGATGCCTGAGGACTGCAGGAGGGCGGACAGAACAGTGAGTTTTATGATGAAAACGACGAATTTGACCAACGTGCGATCGGCGTTGCTGGGGGGCCGATTTGGGGGGGGGTTGGGGACTGGGACAAGAGCTTTCGCACCGAACCTTCACATAGAGGAGCGACGTTAAAGCTCTCACAGCTGGAAACGGAAGACGAGCCCGTTCTAGTCCAGGTCGCTACAATAAAAAAAAGGGTATTGTTACATTATCGAGGGAAAAGAGTCCCTGTGGAATACTCTAAATGATCCTTGCTTTCGCAGTGGGAGTGAGTGGAACGGTGGTCCCGCACCGATGGGGTCCGGATGGGGGGATAAGAGCCCGCGGGTTTTGGCGAAAAGAAGTGTAGAGGGAAAGGGAGGGAGATACTATCTGAAGAGGACAACTGACCTGTTCTGTTCGAACCAGAGTGCCCGGTGCTTAGTAGCCGCGAATGGGAGGAAAAAAATGCGGCGCAGAATCGGAATGCGAACTCCCCGCACGACAAAATCGTCGTGCCGGACAACCAAAGAAAAGACAGATAGGGGCGTTGGGGCATCCGCGCTCTGATGAGGAACGCACGGCCGAAAGGTCCCTTTAGGCTCGACGCACGAAAAGGCACTCAATCTGCGAAGGGAAACCTCTCGACAAATCGACACCTATCCGGGACAAAGATGCTGAGGCGTCACGCTAACCACTGTCTTGAAAAAGGACCGGTGCAAGTCGACCTCTGGAAATCGAACAGTCTCGGTTAAGAAAAAGAGTGACGGCGGATGTTCCTAGGCAGGGGGGGTCGCCAAGAGAAATGAACCCGCGCTCCGGAATTGCCGCGCCACGCGGTGTGACTACACGAGCTCAATGAGGGAGGTCAGGCCTGACGAGGGAGAGCACCCGTGGGCGTACGAAATCACTGGGGGTTAAAAGTTCAAGAGAAGTCGGACACTTGTTCCACCAGAAGAAAACATGTCAAAGGATCTATGACAAAAGTCCGTGACTCGAGGAGAAGTACGGATGGATTCACAACGGCAAGGAATGGAACGTTCGGTACTAAGCGGTGGCAAATGCCCAGCAGGTCACTAAAAAGAGGAAGGCATAGCCGTCGACCCAGATTGATGACCCCAGGAGGAAAAGTATGAAATACTCAGAGGACTCGGTTGCTTGTGCGCACCCACCAGCCGGTCGCAGGCAAAAAAAAAGAAGACGTGGTCGTGGAAATCCCGGCTTGCTCCCGGAATTAATCCTCGAAACTTTCAAATCAAGGCCACATCAGTGAAGACCTTCGGCACCAGCGAAGCACGGAAACTTAGGTCAAGGAGAGTTGCCGAGCTGTTTGGGCGGTAAAAGGGGGCAAAACTCTGCCAACTGCTCATTTTAGAGATGCTCCGGGGTACGGAGATCTAATGGAAACAAGAAGCGACGAACGGGGGGGGTGAAATGTGAGGGGGACCCAATCTTGGAACCTGGTCCGTAAAGCAAATCAAACCCGACCGCCTCGCTCTCCATGCCGCAGAAAGGAACGATGGTAGTCAATCCAAGCGGGGGGGGGGTCCTGGACACAATAGGGACGCGTTGGAGATAAAAACGGTCAAGAAGAAAAACGCTGAAGATAAGCAAGGCGGATGGATACCAACCGCTAAGGTGAGGGGATTACCTGCAACAGTCCTACTTTGGGGGGAAAAGGGCGTGCCAAAAAAATGCGATCTGGGCTGGCCGACCAGGCACTCTACCTCGTAACTCAGCAGGCGCGGCGAGCGTCCATTTCTCCTCCTCAAAGAAAGGTTTCAGGTCAATATCATCCTAGAAGTGACCATCTTAAGACGCCTTTGAGACTGCCGAGGAGGAGGGTCTAACTTGGAACATTAATAAAGAGAGAGAAGGGCACAAGGTCTACTTCGTCAAAAGACTGTGAGTGGAAACTCTGACGAGAGAAAAAAACACTAAAAAGGTAGTCCCTTGTGTAAGGCGACGGCGAGGAGTGCCGGTCTCCCGTGTCTCAACCGCTTCAAAAACGCGCGTATAGCATGGCAGGCAATGCACTAACCTAAAACCGTGAGGGGAGCACCTGAGACTGGACCACCGCCGAACCCTTAGCTCGGTTGCGGAAAGAGGCTAAAAGAGCTAAGCTCTAAAGAAGCCCGAAAGGAAAGGCTGCTCGCTAGGACATCCCACACGGGGGAAAAAAAACCGGTGGGTCTATGGGAGGAAGAATGGAGAGAGCACGGGGGTCACTCTCATGGGGAGACACGAGAGAGGGGCGGGTCTCAGGAACTTCACTTAAGGAAAGGAGATGAGGGGCGGGCCGGGATAGGTTACACTTGTCTGTCAAGGGATTTGAGTATCTCATTCGGGCAGGGAGCCTCACGCCTACTGGCTTGGGCCGGTTCGGACCGAAGGGAGGGTCGAGAGATGGGGGGGAAAAAAGGCAGGAAAATGCTAGCTGAACCGGACCGTACAGGAGCTGATGCCCTGGAGGGGGGACGACTTCCGCGAAGGGGGAGCGATCCTAAAACTTGTTGCGCGACAGAAAAAGAGGAGGGCTAGGGGACCTATTTTCTAAGACAGACAGTCGTTCGGAGAGACGAGAGTCATAGACGCAACCAAATAATGAGGGTGGGGCGGAAAAAATATTGAGCATCATCCGAACTGCGCAGGCACACCTGGTCTCTTGCCTCCTCCAAAGAGAGACAAGAAACGTCAAAAGCAAAAGGAAAGCGAATCTCGAGCTCTTCAACCACACAAGAGAGTAAGAAGATGAGCTGAGGACAGCCTGAGTCGAATGGGACCGGAGCTTTAGCTCGCAAAAAGAGGAGGCTAGCACGTAAGTTAAAGTTGACGGAAAACGTTGCCCGAGGAGAACGCATGGATCGCTATTTTCACTAAGAAATGACGATATAAGAAAGGCGGCGAGAACTGAGAACAAGCCGACCAGAAACGAGACAGAAAAACTTACCTTGGAGTAGAAAAGGAAGATCTCGCCCTTCAACCTCAGCCAAGGAAAGACGGAAGCGTCTCGAGGTGTCCGAAAGCGAAAAAAAATGCAAGGGGGCTAATCGCATAAAAATCGATCGACCAGCTTCAAAGGGCCTACAAAAGGCCCTCGCCCGACTTCTCAATCTCCTGCTTACGAAGAAGAATCGAGCTGACCCACGAAGAAAAAGTCGAGGAGAAAAACGAGGAGAGTGAGGGTTATATAAACCTCAGGATAAGTGCGGGTGGGGGAACTAGAGAAACCTCTTTCGCGAGGGGCGGGAAAAAATTGCGCAGCGGAAAAGGTGCTTCAGTCGCTCGAAACAGAAGGCTAATTGCTCAGACTCGCTCAGAGAGATGGAGGAAGTCCTCCCTCTGGGAAAACATGAGGGACGTCCCAGGAAAAGGGTGTCAATTTCTCGATGCGGTTGAACTTCAGTCGTGGCAAAGAGGAGAGAGAGGGTGTACAGGCGGGAGGGGATCATTATACGCCCAGCGCGTCCCTGTCCACACGGGAAGGAGGTTTAGGCCGCAACAGGGGAAAAGCTTCGCCACCGACTTTCGAGAAAGTCTAGACGGTGCGGTCTACTTCGACAGGGTATCTCCTGGGTACAGAATGGATAAGTCCCGGAGGGGCCTGGAAGAACCAGCTCCTGCGCTATGGACCGTCGAGTTGGGTTCTCTTTGAAAGAACCGGTTGGCTTTAAGAAAGAAAAGGGAAAGCCGCGCTATCGTGGGAGTGAGAGGACGGGAGGAGAAGAACTATCCTTACGTCCTGAAAAGGGAGAATTGATCATAAGAAAACAAATAGAATTTGGGTGATGGACGAAGTACCAGGAGAGGAGTAGGTATTTCCCAAGCTATAAACGGGAAGGGGCAGTCTGCCGGGGGGTGGTGGGGGGGGGGGGGATACTGGACCTTGGTCTCTAAATACGCGTCCAAGAAGGGGGCAGGAAAAGATGTTGTTTTATCGAAAAAAAGAGTTCAGGTCAGGATTTGAAAAAAAGGAGGGGAAAGAAGGCGGGTCTTAGAATACAATTAGTGCACGCAACCGGCGCCGTCGCTTCCTTGAGGAGGTTGCAAAACAGAGCCGCGTAAGAACGAAGGGGGAAGGTCTTAGTACTGATGCGAGTCATGTGGGCTCAAAAGGTGTCACAGCCCCTCCGAAAGGCAAATATACAAGAAGGAAAGGAATCAGGACAATTTCCTTCTGCGGCCCGGTGCCGACAATAGGTATCTGCTGGGGACGGAGTGTGGACGACTGATAACCGAGGGAGCAAGGAAAAGGGAAAGAAAGAAAGGGGCGAATAATTGAAGGGGCATACCATTGTCGGGGGGCACTCCAAAAAGAATAACAAAAAAGAGGAGTAGACGGGAAAAAGGGGGGAAAAGGAGTAGGTAAGGGAAAGGGGCGAAGGGGGGTAATAGGGTAGAAAACAGGGAAAAATAAGGAGGGGAAGAAGAAGGTAGTCGGTAATGGGCAGGAGGGGAGGGTGGGAAGAGATGGGAGAGGGTGGGGATGGGTGAGGAGAGAGTGAGAAGTGGGAGAGGTAAGGGGGTGGGGGGGGGGAGGTGTGAGGGGATGAGAAATATAAGGGGAGGGAGAATGCGAAAGAGCTCATCAAAAGACTGGGGGGGACATCAATCTGCTGCAGAACGAGGGCTGCGGGGGGCCGGCCACTTGGATGGGCAGGGGAAAACTCTACTCGCAAGGAAAAAAATCTCCGGCTGAATGACAATGACGCAAAGGCTCCTCGAGAGAGAAGGTTTCACGGCGTCACTTTGAATGTGCCGGCGCGGGAAACAGCTGGGCATGCAACAAGAAGAACGAGAGGGAATCCCGGAGAGGGAACGAAAAGTTTGTGATTCTTGACGATCAATCGAGCAGAAAGGAAAATATTTAGCTTCGACAGCGAGCGCGGAAATAAGGAGAAGGCTTTGATGAGACTTGGAAAGATGCAGTGGAGAACCAAACTGTCCCCCACAACTACGCCGCTCAAAGTCTTACAAGGTTACCGCTAGATTTGGGGACAAAACAAAAGGATTCGCGGAAAAAGAAGGGAGCAATCTTCAGGGGCGTGACTGAAACACTGTGGTTCCGGCTCGGTGAGAAAAAGTAGAAGAGGCCGGAACAGATCTGGTGCAAGGGAAATGGGGAGGCGGATCTCAAGCGGAAAGGAAAGGAGAGGGGGGGCCGCTTCTTTGGGGGTAATACGATCTCTAGGACAAATCACGATACTCTGGGAGTGCGGGTGCTACGAAAAGACGAGAGTGAAGACGTCGTTCTACGGATTCAGGCGAAGAGGAAATAAGGGGTTTTGCGCAGGCGAGCCACAATGGAAAAAAAAGAAATTTGCATCGATTAACCTAGGGTATAAAACATTGGAAATCGAAAAAGTCCAACAGGGCGCCAAAAAGGGATCGTTGGATCCAGAACCTCACCAAGAGGGAGACCGTACACGTAGGTTACACTGCACTGAGAAAAAGCAAGGATCCAGGGGAGGATAAAAAGGGAGGTTACCGCGATTTGAAAAGGAAATCTGCGGTTAGCCCGGAAAATAAGAAATCATCAACTGATCTGTCTAAAGTTTTCAGGCGTCGCTAGGTCCGGATCGCAACTATAGGGGAGGGAAGGGAGAACGGGAGGGGGATTTGTGGTCCATCGACCACAGCCACAGACGATGCTTACAGCACGAATCGCGAAAGAACGAACAAGTTCCGATCAGACATAACTCAGGGAAGTGTCCGTCAAGGCTAAGAAGAGGTCAAGTCATCTCCCAGCGCTGAAAAGAAAAAAGAGAATGGTAATGAAGTGAGGGGAAGGAGCAGAGCTCATCGAAATGCTGTAATCAGATAAATCTGGAGGAGGGCAAACAAGTACAGAGAGCGACGGAGAATGTCGCGAGACCCCCGGTCGAAAGGACGGACAAAGACATCAGAATGTAACGGGGGGGGCCAAGAGGGGGTTTCTTCCTTAAATTAAAAGGCATTCAGAAGAGAAGTTTAACACAAGGCCTGTTCCACACCGCTTTGGATACACGCCCCGAAGAGAGAGTTCAGGCAAAAATTATCAACAAAAGGGGGGCCTTGCAGAACTCACCAGCGGACTAGAGGATTTCAGGAGAGTAAAGCCTCTTGGTATCGAGTGGGAAAAGGTGTGAAGTACTGCTGACTGTGGGGGACAAGGGACTTATTGATCTATAAGTGCAAGGAAAAGTGAAAGGAGATAACCAAAGGTACAGTTCTTTAACTTGGGAAGGCGAGCCCGGCGCAATCGCAAAAGATAATCTCTTGTCTATTAAAAGATTAGGGATTCCATCAGGGCCGAAGTCGAAAGGGAGAAGGAAAAAGAAAGTCTTCTATTTATCTGGAAACGGGGTGGAAGAAAAAAGGAAAAAACAAAAAGACGAGAGGTATTTAGAGTATCTTTTAACGGCGAGAGGCCAATCCCCAAGCAACAGAGATCTCTCATTCAGACGGATGAATACCTGCAAGGGAATAGGACCCTCTTTATTCTAGGGAGCCGGGACGGGAAAGAAATCAGGGACACGCACACTTCAAAGGGGGTTCAGGATACTTTGTTCAAGGGTCCGCTAGTCGAGGCAACGGAAGTGCCGCCGCTGAAAACACCTGGCCGACTCATTGGGGAAAAAAAAAGGGGGGGAAAAAGACGAAAATTCCTGTCACGAAAGAAAAGACTTAGAGAAGCTTTGCGTAACGTCCAAACGGTGGATCAAGGCCCGTGAAGGTCGTTAAGAAGGTGAGGAGGCTCAACGCAGGTGCAGGGAAGGGGAAGTGGGTATAGTGGATCAAAGAAAAAATCCAGGAAAACCCACCCGAGAATATGTCTGCGCACCTATCGATCTTTTGTAACCGCTTCCTAGGGGGGGGAGAAAACGAGATGAGATAGGTAGGGGGGAGGGAAGCTAACCACGATTATCAGTCATGTACCACTATTCTCAAGCTATTTTTCTATTTCCTAAGGGCTGCTCAGATCAAAGAGTCTTCGTAGCTCGCGGGGGAGGAAGGAGAATCTTGAATGAAGAACCTGAGACAAAAGAATGAGGGGATTATTCCACTGAAAGGAACGGGGGGCTGGAGGATAGCGTGGCGATCGGGTTAGCCCTTTTTGCGGTGGCTGGGGGGGGAGGGGACTGCACCCAAAAAGTGTCGCAAAGCAGGGGAAACAGAGAATAGTCGAATTACGCAAAAGCATAGACGAGCCAAAATTAGGGCGGAATCAGAGTCAGAGAGTGTAAACAAATGGAATGAATTCGAGGTGACACCCTTCCCTTTTTAACCTCCCTGGATCCTTGCGGTCGAAGGGAATTGACAGTGGGGGGAACGAAAAGTGGTCCGTGCACCCTAAGAGGGGGGGGAAGGAGGGGAGAAAAGGACTTCCGATGGCCAAAGGGGAGACTCAGGTGAAATTTCACAACATGCAGAGATAATCTAAGGTCATCTGGAGGACTCCTTTCTGGGGGCCTCAACCATTAGGCCCTCGGCGGGTTCCTCGCGATCCTGGAAAAAAGGAAGGGGGAAAAATCTTACAACCCGAAGAGGAAAGGGGAAGGAGTCTTAAAAGAAAAACAACTCACAGAGATAAATTGATGGTGTGCCGAGAGAGAGATAGATTCGACCAGGCTTGACGACGGGAAAAAAAAGAAGAGGGAGGCTCGAAGGAGCCGCACAAAAGGTAAAGATATTCCTGCGATAACCGAGAGAGACCTCTATCACCGAGCCCAAAACAACGAGAACGGGGAGGGGAGGGGGACGACATCAGAGACAAGGAGGGGAGACTTTTTCACCGAACTCTGGGGTGGGGGTTGAAAGAAAACCGCCGCCTGGAATACCGATTGTATGGCTTGAGCGGGGACAGGGGGGGGGCTCAAAACGATCGAAAGTTGAATAACAGCTCCGGTGGCCAGAGCTCGCGTGTAACGACGCACGGCAGATCTGAGTTCTTGGCCGGACAGAGAGGGGGATGAACGAAAAGGCGTGTGAGGGGAACTGAAGGTAATGCGAAGGTTGACTTTTTGGCAAAAGTCGTCACGAAACTAACAAGAAAAAAAAAGCAAAGTGCTCTCAACCGGACGGGAAAGTCGGGGTAGAGGAATGAGGGGCGGTTTGAGTGGCGTGAAGCAATCTAAGGTCGGGAAGAAAAGAGGGGGGAGGAAAAAAAGTTTGTCGACCAGACCGGGGGGCAAGGCATCGATGGACAAGGAGGAAGAACATAGGGGACACCCAGGAGGCTGTGATGAAGGAGAATTCTCTATATGGGGGGGGAGGGGGGAAAAACAACTACCAGCGGTCGGAAAGGCAAGCCTGGTTCTCAAAGGTCGTGGAGGGGGACGAGTGACCCTGCCGGGGGGAAAGAGCAGGGAGTCCAACTACGGCCCAAAGCAGTGGACCTATTCTTTTCGGCACGCGTCACAAACGCACGAAGGAACAACTGAGGGTCTACGGGGGCCGGCTCTGGTGAGGAAAGGAAACTCTCCAAAAGGCAGGAGAGGGGGAAGAAGGGGAGATAAGAGCGAATTTCAACATAAAAGCGAGAAGGACGGACGCACGGTGTGCGGGGCACAAATCAGGGCCGTGTCGAATCAGACGGCTCCCTACTAACGCCGGGCAATCATCCAGCCACGGGGGGGAAAAACTAGGGGGGGAGGACGGGGCAGAAAGAACCACATAAATTGAGTGCACCACGCAGGAAAGGGTTAACTGAGTGGCGAGAAACCTACCACGCCTGGAAATGACCTGAGGGGGAACGCCCGACAGGAGATAAAAAACGCCAAGAAAAGAGTACCTGGTCTTCCAGCAAACCTTGGAACCGCCATAGATGTTAATTATGAGAGACCTCGCCATGGGACGTCAGCATCTGCATTCGGCGGAAAGGGGAAGGGAGCGAACAAAAAAAAAACTACAGAGGAGAGAGAGGAGCGCTCTGTCTTCTCGACTCAGCGGCAATGAGCACCGTCCTCAAAACTTGCTCGACGCACCATCGCGAAACCGACGCCGGTGAGATCGTCAAGGGGGAAAACGTCTGGGCTTCTACCGGCTTGAAAGGAAAAGCCCGGGAGAAGTGCGGCAAAACTTCGACGTCAGGGGGAGGGGCGACTGTGGAGAAGCTGCAGGGCTCGGGGGAGAAGAAAAAGAGATGGTTTAATCGATGGACGAGGACCTCGAGCACACAAGAGGAAAGGACGGAACCACGCTCAAGACATCTGGCCTACTCAAAGCCGCAAGCTCAAGGACCGTTCTCGACGAACACCTTCGCACCTGGACGACGTGCCGGGGGACTCTGCGGCGTAATGAAAAGGCTCGCGGGGGGGGAGAAAAACGGACGAATTAGCCCCCGAGTCAAGAAAGACGAAACCGAGGGAAAGAACGTCGCGACGTGTGAGGGGCGCGAACCGTCAACACGTCACGACAAGATAAGAGTTGATCAAAGGAGAGAAAGAGATCTGGGCTGGGGGGAAGGGAGAGGGCTTTTGCTTCAAGGATTAGATAGAAGGAGGAAAGCAGTATATCCTAAGCAAGATTCGTGTCGAGGGAAGAGTTAGACGGAAGAGTGCGATGAGGTATTTATTCTGAAAGGAGACAATGCGAAGTGATGAGCTCGTCTCGCTATTCCCCTTGTAGCTCCGAAGTTATTAGTTACGGTCGCTCACATGGGGAGTAAACTCTGTCTCTGGGGGGGGGAAAGGAGAAATACTTGGTCGTGGTCGAATCGGGAGACTCTTCATCGTTAATTGACTCCCACTATCATTAAAGAGGAAGAACCAAAGAGTTCTACCTTTCAACGGATCAGGGGGAAGAGAAAAAAAACACATCCAAAGACTCAGGATACGGGCCCCTCGGAAGGAACCTTTACTGACTCTGTCAGAAAAACATTACAGAATAACAAAACAAAGGGAAGAGGGGGGAGGAAAATATAGATTGAAGAGGGTGGGCTGCCGATATAGTCCGCGCTCGGTAAGAGACGATTCTTGCATTAGGGAGGGGAGAGGATCCGTTCGAGTATGAACAGCGCGGTAGACGAAAAGATTTTGAAGTCCTTCAGAAAGACGAATATACCTCTGAAAAAAAAGGGGAAGGATCTCTCCTCTAAACTAGACGAACAGTAGAGAATAAGAACTTCCGGAACCTTTAATTAGCTCGGGGGAGAAGGAGGGACTTGCCCGAAAAACAAAGCAGGGGCAAGAGGAGAGCTACGAATGAATTTTCGGGTTCAGATTAACGAAATGTGCCGGTTGAATCAAAAAACGAAGGAAAGGTCCACTCAAAAAAAGACGAAAACCAGAAGAAGAACAGTAGGCTCGAAGATTAGGGATAAAGGAAGAATAGGCCGCATTGCCAGTCAAGAGTCAACGAAGGGACGACGTTGACGAAAACTCGCTAGTACAAACGAGAGGAAAAGTGAAGAGGAAGAACTCCATCCATTCGCTGGCGACGGAAGGTGATAAACGCGTCGAGAAAGAGGGCGAGGGGCTAGCCGCGCGACACGTCGGAAGTCCTCAAAAACAAAAGGGTGAAAAACGGATTAGTCCATTCGAAAAAGGTGCGAGAGAATCAATCAGTATTCGGGTGTTGCGCTGACAAATCGGAACAGAGAGAAGAGCTTTGAACGTCAAGAATCAAAAGAGAGGAACCTCTCGGGAAAAAATAAAAAAGGTGAATAGAAGGGAAGGTTTTATCCTCTAGGAAGGCCAGCGTCGACAATTCCTCGACGAAAGGCAATACGGGGCCGTCTATCGCCCGGTAGTCCTGTGAAAGAAGGGGATAACATACAAAAGTAACGGAAGGAATAGAGAAGGGGGGAGATTTCGCTATGTAAAAGTTATCAGTGGGTTAGGGGAGGGTGCGAGGCCTCCGTGCTTACCTGAAGACAGACGCGCTCGCACTCAATGCGGGAAGAGGTGGTCTAGGAACTTCAACTTTCAAAGCAGATGGAGAGGAAGGAATTCAGGGAATTAGAGACCATCAATAAAAACGACTGTTTGCCGGGGTTCCTGCCGGACGTACGGCTGGAGGGGATTTCTCCATAGCTATCGGGAGGGGAAAAAAAAAACAATTCATAATCTTATCAGGGGGAGGGAGGGACATTTTTTTTTTTCTCGCCATACTACCATGAAGGAGGTTTCAGAAACAGACTTGAGGGAAGAAAAGATGTATTTCACGAGGCTTAATTGGGCCGGCGTTTCTTTCAGGGGACGGAGTGATTCGACATCGGACAATGAAATGGTGTGACAAAGGAATACCGTCCCGCTTGGAGAAGGGGGGGCCGTTAAATGACAAGGACGCCCAGCGAAAGAAGGAGGGGATGAGAGTCGATTCTTGGCTCAAGTGAAAAAAAACCCGCCGCCGGCAAACTCGCTTGAAGAAGCCGATCAACGTCGCTGCTGGCCTCCGTCTTAAACGGGCGGGAAAAGGGGGGGAACTGCAAGATTCGGAAGAGTAAAGAAGGGAAAAAAGGAGCCGGGATTCCATGTCGTGGTTCCTTGAACCGGCTGGGGGGAACAGCAACCAGCAACGCGCATAAGGAGGAGCATAATCGTTTTTTGAACAATAAAGTAAGGGGGAAAGGACGGAATACATTAAAAGGGAGAATTCCTGATGCCAGTTGCCAAGATGGCGTACTCGGACAGGAACCGAGAAGGAGTGAACCTAAATGCGCACGCAAGAGAAATAAAATCCCCAGTCAAATTGAGGGGGGGGGAGAGGGGGAGAATTGATTTAGGCTCTGCGAATCAAGTTCGCTAAGAGGGGGAAAACTTCCCGACCCGGAGAGGGGAAGGGGGGGTAAATCAAATTTTCTTTAAAAAAGAGGTAAAAAACCTTACCTACAACTGATCTCCTTTTAGGAAAGCAGCCTGAAAGGGAAGTAGGGAGGAGTTCCACTTGCGATTAGAGGGAAAAAATCCCTCAAAATCCGAAGCTCAACTGAAGGGGGAGACAATTCGACATCTTTTTTGATGGAACCACATCGTCGTGGTAATAGCAACCGTCGTGCTCCGCTTCCTTGAGAGTACGACGACAAAGGAGTTGGTGGGGAAGGAGAGACTGGTATCTCTCCGGACGAAAAAGAAGGACTGGGTTGGCCTGTTCTGTAGGTAGAAAGAAAGAGCTCCAGTCAGAAGGGACGCAATTGAAGCTCTACGCGGAGGCCACCAAAAGCACGAGATCAAAGTTATTTATTTCTACGACACGACGAGAACGGAGGAAGGCCTGGGCGCACGTACGATTCTTTAAGACAAGTGTCGCGGGGAAAGGAACCCAGAGAAACGAGGGAAGGGAAAAACCAGAAAATGAGTTTATCGGGGAGACATAGATTTATCAATCAAGCAGGAAAATCGAAAAAAAAAAGAAAAAGCTCCAAAATGAGCTGAGGGGGTCATGGCAATCCCCAGTACCGAGGGGGCAAAGGACCACGGGCTAACGTGAAGCCACGAGTCCCTTATCAAAGGAGCGGGCAAAAAGGGGGAGTTTACCAATAACATCGAGGAAAACTTAATGAGTGAAGGGCTATACAAATCGAAAAGAAGGCGTGATGGCGCGACTCAGGGAACTTTCTCGAAGCTATGGGAGGGGGAGGGGGGGGAGGACAAGGATGGGTTTTTCCTATACGAAAAACAGCAGCCCTAAAATTGCTAGACGAAATAGAACCCGGACAGAACAAGGGGGACTCGATACCTTGCATCAAAAAAAAAGAAGGGATAATTTTATCAAAAAGAGAAGAAAGTCCTCAGCATGCCCTCCGGCGAAGGAAGACTAGATTTAACGAGCAATTGAGGAAAAAAACATAGCGCGAGGAAGGGGCCAAAACCAGCTCTGGAAGAAAAAAAGGAAGAGGAGCCGTGAAAGAATCGTGGCTGACCACGCCAGGATCGGGGACCTTAGGCAGATAGTTGGTCGAAAAAAAGGGGAATGAATTCAACTCTTGGTTGTAGAGAGGATGAAAGAAAAGGGAAGAAAAACATTGAACCAAAAGGAAGGGTTTTCTCCGTAGGGCGAGACACTCCGCCTCCGACAAGAAAAAGGAGGAAAGGAAACTCCTCCCGGGTGGGCTTACGGGGGGAAAAAACAGGAAATTATTTGTCAAGAGGTAATTAAGCTTTGATCGCGACCAAGGGCATTATTGATCGATCGCGGTGTTGTCAGCGTAGGCCATTGGAAAAAGCGAAAAAAAAGGGGAAACCGAATCCCTACGGGCCTTAAAAGGGGTGGGGGAAAAGGGGGCGTAGGATTACGGAGGATCCCTGCAAGCAAAGCGAAAGCATCGGGTAGATCACCGGATTAGGTCACCTTCCAAGGTGAATTCTAGATCAGAGATGAGGGGGACTGATACACGAAAGGGAAAAGAATGAAAAGCAGAATCACCACAAAAGGTACGAAAAGAGAAGATAAGGAAGAGGGAGGTCCAGGTCCCCCCGCGCGCTCTCGACGTCCGACTGTCGAGGGATGGAATACCAATAAAGGGGGTCCCTCGCCCTCTTTAGGTTGATGCAAAACGGGATAAAAGGAAACCAGATCAAAGGAAAGGGGGGGGAATACTGTCACGGTCCGGTCAGACAAAGTAATCTCGATTCGGACCGCTGACCATAACAAACGGGCTCAGAGACGAACTTGCACATTGCTTCACACGCAAATCAGGATTCAGCGAAAAAACAGGATAGTAGAAAAGGGGGGGAGGTTGGAAAATGAACAGCCAACTGGGTCCAAAAAAGGTCGTGATAAAGGGAGGCGGCGTGTACGCCCAGATGAAGAAGGGCTTTAACGTCGAAAACGGCGAAAAAGAGGCGAGGGTCAAGCCACACGAGAGGGGAAAATTTTTCACAAATCGCGGTTGTGGTCGGCCGAACGCAGCTCCTGGCGGGTCGAAAAAAGGAGGTCCGGTATCATAATTTTGAAATCCAGAACCGATGGATGGCAGCCCCATATAAGGCGATGAATCAGTTCGGGGAAGAAAGGGATATCGGCGCTGAGTCAGGAGAGCGGGAGGGGGCTAGGAAAAAATTATACTCCGTAATTATACTGCTGTCCATATACCTGAGTTTTGAAAAGGGGCCACTTGTTCTGGATGCACTCAAGGGAAGGGGGGGTGCTTAGGGGTAAAGGGGCGGAGGGGTAGGTTGGGGTCTGTTAAGAAATTCTGTCTCCACTAATTCAAGTATCGATAGGGAGAGAGAACGTAATGACGGGGAAGATAACCTTCCACTTACGACTTTTCAGGGCAAGGAGCGCGACTCACGAAAGAGGTGGAAAGATGTGAAGGCCACCGAGAAAGGGGGGGGGGATAACAATCATCGATCAGATGGTTGGAGAGGGGGGGAAGACAGTTACTTGTTGGCGAACCTATTTAGGAATGGATTGGAGTACGAGACTACGGGTTGTTTCGCGATTCTCTTTGGGAAAAGATTGGGGAAAAAGAACTTTATTGAAAAGCAGGGGGGGGGGAGAAGGGGAAGGGGGAAAACGACGTCTTTGGAATCGCGTGAGGGGGAAACGCCGGGAAAACCATGTTACCGGAGCAATAATCGGCGCTAACTAAGAACAGCCGTGGAGGGGAGCGTTCCTGCTAAGGACAGAAGAGCGTGGCGTGTGGGCAGAAGCTAGGAGATCTTCCAAAAGGGGTAAAGGAGCGGAACTGGGAGACTACGCTTGACAGGCTCGACTAAAAAGGAAAAAGAAAAAGTTGAACCAATATATGTCTCCTGAAAAGAGAAAAACAAAAACAAATCGACTCTAATAACCGAGATCGGATGGCCGAGAACTTTCCTTCTACTTAAGGGCAGTAGGGGGGGGGACCAGACGCTTTTGTGAACAAATCCCATCTGGTCCCACTTGAAGAGGAGAGAAAGGCGTTAAGAGCGGGTCCCCAGTGGGGGAGAAAGGGGAATAATAAAGTGCAACGCAGCCAGAAAAAGATGAGTGCCTCTCCGTATTGTTCCGACACTACTCAGGGTTTTGCAAGTCGATGGTCAAGAAGAAGAAGGTAAGAACGAAAAAAACAGGTGAGTGGGAGGAAAAGAGAAATGCTTTGAGTGTTGCATTCTGCACGACGATGGGGCCAGCAGGCACCTGCTCAAGTCCGGTCGACTGAAAAAGTAGGGGAGATATTATTACAGTGGGAGGGGAAGGAGAAGAGCGGCTTAACGGTCAGGGACTCACAGCTCGTGGAATGCGTAGTAGGAGGAGACCGATGCAGGAAGAGCCAACTAGTAGGATGGAAAAAGGAGTAGGGATTCTAATGCTCCTCTATCTTCGTGGGGACTTGGTGAGGTGAGAACTGGGGGTGGCATCGCATGCCGGGGGACCATGGAGGTACACCGTTCGGGGGGGAAACACGTCTGGCTCCCTCCGGTTTAGACTCGACAGCCACTGAACTGCCTCCCCAAGTGGGAGACCTGCGTTCGGAATAAGGCAGGGCAGCTACGGTAAAAAAAACGGACGTCTCAAGCAGAGGGAGAGGGAAGTAGCGGGTGGTCTAAAACAAGACCAAAAGAAGTCGCCAACTGGCCGAAGCGATTCTCGTCGGACGCCTATCATAGGAAATAACCGAAAAGAAGATAAAAAAAACGTAGAAGGGGGTGTCATGGTAAAAAGAAAAAAGTGGGGACAGGGGGGCAGAATCAGCCTTCTCCTAAATAAAAGCCCGAAATTAAGACCTCAGGTAAGAAGTGGTTCTTAAGGGAAAAAAAATGACTAGGGGGAGTAATTCCCACGCGGGGGGGGAGGGGACGAGGGGGGAGAAACGTGTCCCCCAGCCGACAAGACAAGGGGGAGGACTTCTTCAAAGACGCTATGGAAACAAAAAAAAGCTCCTTTAGGAAAACCTGGGAAAAAGATAATTGTGATTCGCGCCCGCCATGAAACTAAGCATCGCCTGGGCCAAACCCTTCAGCGAAAACGAGGAAACATCAGTAAGAGAGGAGGAAAAAAAAAAAGACGAGGGGAGGAATTTACGCAACTGGGCGGGAAAATCAACAAAAAAAGAGTCTCTTGAAGGAAAGAAACGCTCAAAAAAAGCGTAAAAGACGGTGTTAAGGGTAGAAAGAGTTCGGGCTGGGGTCCACGTCGGAACCATTATGCAAGGAACGCTACAGACCGGGGAGACTCTCCCCGCTTGGAGACTGGTAAAGCTGGAAGCTAAGAACCTAGGGGATGGGGGCAAAGAAAAAGGACTATCGAGGGAAAACAGAGGAGAAGGTATCTCTACCGGAATGTCACCAACGGATAGATCTGTTTAGTACGACATTGCACCAGCATACGGGACGTTAAGCAAAGAGGAAAAAGAAAAGGAGAAGGGAAAGAAGGGGAAAGTGCTGTTCCAGCTTCTTCTGGCAGAACGGGAGAAAAAGGAGGGGAGAACTGCAAAGAGAGTAGAAAGACATAGAATGAGAAAATAACTAATCAGGCAGGGAGAAATCGACATCGAGAATCGTCGGTGTGAAGGAATGAGGAGGAACGGGAGTTGAACAGACGGGGGAGGGCACAGAAAGATCCGTATTCATCGTTTTCTCCAGAAAGGGCATCAGAAGCTCAGAGTTTAAGAAGCTGCCGGCTCGGGGGAACTGGTAGGGGAAAGATTCTTCTGGAGAGAATGGAAAGAAGGAAGGGAAAGAAGGGAAGGGAGTCTGGAAACAAAGGTTCCGAGCGAAAACCAGAACAGGGGTACTAGTGGGGGGGGGGATAAAAGGGCTCCTGAGGAGGGAAGTTCAATAGAAAAACTACTCTCTCTCTATCCTCGGGGCGTTCCTCCAGGGAGCTCCGACTAAATGTCACTGCAGGAAGACCTAAACATTATGAGGAGAAGAGGAGGTCTTCAATCTGGAGGGGGGGGAAGAGAGAATCTTTCTCGTGAGGCGAAGATGTCATCGGAAAGTAAAAAAGATATCAATGAGCGGAGGAAACGGGAGAGGGGGCAAAAAGGGTACGACAGGGGGACATCAGAACACTTTCAAACACACTCCTCCCAGGAGAGCTCGTCCGATCTTCCTAAAAAGTTCGGAGAGTCAAAAGGAACGATCTCTCCAATAGGGAAAAAATAAAAAAAGAAGGGGGAAAAAAAGATGAAAAATGTTTCTGGCCTATGAAAAGAAGCGCTCGGAGAGTCGGCCGAGTATTAGTGGGTGTCTTCTTTGAAGGAGAACTTAGACAAGCCTTCTCGGCAGACGCGGAGAGGTATAAAGTTTTTCCTGCACGGAGCCTACCGAACTAGAACGAAACGACGCGCAAGAGAACCCGAAAGCAACTACAGAGGAAGCTCATCGAGATACGGAACAAGGGAAAGGGAAAAAGAACGGACCGCGCACAGAGGCGGAAAGGGGGGGATCTGCGAGGGGAGAGAAAAAAGGATGGAAAATTCTCCGGGGTGAAGAAATGACGGTCGAATACCAAAAGAATCCCATCTGCCAGCGAGGTCGAAGAAGGGGGGGGACAAAATCGGGGAAAGAAAGAAAAGCTCTCCTAGGAAGGAGTGGAAGAGAAAGAAAGAAGCTCCCCATTCCAGAAGCCGCGATCGGGTCGCAACGATGCATTAGCCAGTCCTTAAAAAGATCAGGTCGGACGACACATCTTTAAAAGAGGAGGGAAAGCGGGGACCTCCCTCCATCTATCGCCTCGACGTAGAGTTGAGGAGGGCAAGGAGGAATTAAGGCTTTCAGAAAAGAGCGAGGAAGAGTATGGAGGAAAGGATCTCCTACAAAAAAAAAACGAAGAAAGCGTGGAAAAGGCCTTCCAGTCCCAGGGGGTCTAGAACGGTCGGATCGGGTTGTGTGGCATAAGAAGGAAAAGCAAGATCGAAAGGGAGGTGCATCGGAAAAGAAGCACGGAAGCGAGGAAGAGCTAAACGGCGTCTATGGAACACGTGACTCGCATCAGGTGGGTGAGGAGAAAATCAGAGAATAGCTTAGCCAGGAGAAGGGAGACGACGGGAGAAAAAAGAGGGAAATCTACTGAAGGGGGAAAAAAAAACGGGGTAGAGAAGTTCCGCCGGGATAAAGCCACTCCCGTGGACTTAAAAAATAGCAAAGAGGAGGTAAAGTCGGGAAACTGTCTAAAAAAGGGAGTTTGGAAAAATAGCCTCCCCTTTTCAGACCTAAAAGACTCTCGGAAAAGCGAGAAAAGCTTGGAGTCATATGGGAGGGATCTTCAGAATAGTTTCTTACGATAAGGGATATTCTAAAAAAGAAAAAAATCTCTACAGGGTTGCAATAAGTTTGCCGGGCCGAACCGGCGGGCTGTCGTTGTGATGTCCCATTCTATAGTAGCCCCAAAAAAGAAGAACCAATGGAGAGAGGCTGTCGTGTCAAGGTCAGACGGAGAGAGACCAAGTCTCAGTCGTGTGTCATTAAAACGAGGTTGTTGGTCTTATGAACAGACGACAAGGACAACTGCAGGGGGAGGATTTGAACGGAGGGAGTACTATCTTAAGGGGGGGAAAAAAAAGAAAACGGGAGGGTTAAACCCCACCGGCGCGCGTCTTCTCTTTCGTCACTTTGAACCCAGAAGAAAAACGCGCAAGGGGAATAAGGAAGAAGTCTGGGCGGGGTGGGGTCGAGTTGGAGGGGAGTTCTCAATTTTTCCCTCCAAGACAATCAAAAAATCTAAAGACCTGAATCGTCCAGGTTAAGGATGAATGAAGGGATCTTTCCTAAATAGGTAATAACAAAAGGGAGGGAGAGACCTGCCCTGAGAGGCTTATAAGAAGGGCAAGAAAACCGTAGATGAAAATGGGAGGGGACTGAGACGCTTGTACGTGGGGGGGGGGCAGGGGGAAGAAAGAAAACCCTCGAAGGCTCATAAGGGAAGAACCGGTTCATCAATTTTACGGAACGCGTGCCTGCCGTTACGTCTCCAATGACTGGGGAAAAAAGGGCAAACCGGGGGGGGAGAGTTCTCGGAAAAACGAAAAGGGAAAAAGAAAGAGGCCTCTTTGACCGCCCAGCGCACGGCAAAGGCGCAGAGAACATGTGACACTGAGGGACCAGGGGATATGTTGAAGGGAGAGATTCCCCGCGGGATAGAAAGAAGGGGGGACACTTCTCACCGTAGAAATCCCTATGGCACTAACTCAGGTGGGGGGGAGCTAAAAAATCGCGTCACATAGGGAAATTAAAAGAAAAAGGAATTCGAAGGGGGGAGGGGACCCTCCGAAGACTTCAATCCAGCCTCTTGAGCAGTAAAGAACTTCTGAATTCCGTGGTACAAAACCCTTCCGAAGAGAACAAGCAGGACGAGACTATGTTCGTCAGGGCGACCGACTTAAAGGGGGTGCAAAACCGGCGGTGGGAACGCTCAGACAGGAACTCCTGTAAGGGAAAATGACCTTGGGCGGGAGGGGGGAAAATCGCAGCTCTATTTTTTTTCAAGAGACCAAAAAACAAAAATGGGAGAGAGAAGATATGGTTAGGACGAAGCAGACGAGGTAAGGACGGTTCTTTAAAAAGGAAAGAGGGAAGGAGAAAAAAAGGTCTCCGCGGTTGAGCTCTCTATCGGCGATGAAAAAAAGGAAACTCGATCGTGGTGTGGAGACGAAAAAAAAAAGGAAGAAACTGCTCGTCCAAGGGAAAAAGTAAACGATTCGGCGACCGAGGGGAAATCGTTTGTCCGGCGAGAAAAGTCCAACTAATGTGAAAAACAAAAAAGGAGGGGCATAGATGGAAGATTGCAATCAAAGAAGTGAAAATCGACAGAAAAAATGTCCCACCAGGTCAGAGGTGTGAGAAATCTCCTCCATTACCTCTCTAAAGGACACGTTCGTGGGAGGGCATCACTGAGAAAATGATAAGGAGCGTATCACGGATAGGGGGCAAAGAGCAGAGGGGAACAAGCGGGGAAAGTCTTCTGGTTGAAGAGAACGAACGAGAAAACGGCTCGTCGACGTTCAAGGGAGGGCGCGACAGGTCACGGTGGGATCAAGAAAAGATTGGGAAATGGAGGTGCGAAGATCTCTGGGGGGGGGGTGGGGGTTTGGGAAAAACTCCCAAAAGAAGAGAGTGAAGGGGACGGGAGAGTTAAAGGTTGGGAAGGGTCACAAGGGGGAAAGGGAGATGGGAAGGCATAGAGGACGGGGTGAGGAAGGAGGGGGGCAGAAAAGAGGAGAGAGGGGGGGTGAATCGAGGGGATAGAAAGTTAAGGACAGGGGGGAGGGGCCCCATCCCTAGAATTGACAGCAAGACGATCTAAACTCCGGTCCCGAAGCGAACAAGTTCCTGAGAAGTTAAGAGAAAAGCCTTTCGTTTTGAATAAGAGGAAGGTAGAATGCATCCTCGGGAAGCTCAACATAGAA
>Ga0179591_1287390_pt1 | contig 24212 bp, 18 predicted proteins | sample CZOMad2_1_08_16f_FD_182891 | JGI IMG/M metagenome (GOLD analysis project Ga0179591, IMG submission 182891) | Vadose zone soil fungal communities from Angelo Coast Range Reserve, California, USA - CZOMad2_1_08_16fungal (PacBio error correction) | ecosystem: Environmental > Terrestrial > Soil >...
TAGGAGGCTTCACTCTTCTCGGGGGAAGAGGAAGAATACTCGTCGGTGGGGTCAAACGTTCATGAACAAACATGATCCCTCGAAACTTAAGGGCATCCGCGAACGCTCTCCAAACACGCTCGGAGCGGACAGCACAATAGCACCCCGGCTGTAAAGAAACCTCGAAACGCAAGGAAGAAGTCGTACCATTCAGCCGCACTGACGATCGGACTTACCATCGGGCGAATCGAGGAAACAAGGTTTCAGGTGGAAGAAAGTCAGCCAAGGGGTCCGTAAATTCTTCTCTCAGAAAAAAAGGATGCGCGGTAGTCTGGGGTGACTTTCATTTAGTCAAAAGGCTGTATGGCGTGCCGAAAAGGAAGGGGGTAGTACCGTTGCGTTAAACTACCGAGTACTAACCGAGCTTCTTACCGCTCGCCGTTGGGACTGGAGGCATAGAATCGAAGAGGGCTTATAGCACCCCACACCCGGGTTCTTTGAGTTTGAATAGCTATGTCAGGGTCTTAAAGGGAAGTCTCTCCTGATACGAGAGCCTAAAGCTAGGAGAAGCCAGTCCGATGCACTCGGCGCAACACTCTGAAAGAACGGTAGAGCTCAGCTGGGAATTGCCACCCTCAACGCGCTCTACAATGAGCGGCAGAAAGCATTAAAGATCCGCCCTAACAGCGGGAGGCGATGGCTTCGGGTTCGGGAGGTCAAGAAGAGAAAACAGGAAAGAGCCTAGGGAAATCTGGAGCTCCTTGACCATAGCTCCTGTGAGGGGGAAGGTTACTGAATAAGGGTTGCGCGTTTCCCACGGAGAGAAATTTAATCGCTAAAAGTGGCAAGAGATCATCTACTTCAGGCTTCGTGTATAGGGCCGTGCGAACACAAAGCAGAGGGGGGAGACCGCGGGTAGGGAGGTGGCAGGGCCCCCAGCCGTGCCTCCACATCACCCCGAAGAACAGAACCATTTGGAGTCCAAACATCATAGTCATTCAGCAAATCGTGCTTGGCTAACCCCCTAAGGAAAGCACGAGGCTAAGAGAGGAAATAAAGCCGGAAGGAGGAGCAGAATCTCGTATGCTAAAAAGGGGAACCGGGGGAAGGAAGGGGGCCGACAGAAAGAAGATCGTTGGTGACCAGTCTCGAGACTGCGATCGTGGGTAAAGGACAAAAGAAAAATGCTTCCGGAGAAGGACGGTCGAACGAGTCTTTGGCGAGCGGCGGATCAAATCACTCAGCGCCGAAATGGGAACCGCAGGAAAAGGGATAACTTAAAAAATTTAACTGCGGGAATGTAAGGACTCCGGCCGGGGATTCCGGAAAGCGTGAGAAAAGACAGGAAATCTGGGAGAGGAGCATCTTGAGGAGAAATTAACGGGTTCGGAAAGAAAAAAGGAAAACATCCTTCAAAACGCGAAATACGAATCGGCGCCCCACTTGCCCTGTACGGTTCTCGACAAGGCGGAGGGAGTGTGCGAAATTGGGGGAAGAGATGGGGTTAGAAACATCGGCTCAGGCTTAGAGGAGAGTTTCGCACGCAAAAGGAGAGGAATGGAAAAGCTTCAGGGAGGGACTTCAGGGGGTTGTAGATAGGGTAATCGTCCTCAGAAAGAGGCAAAATAATACTAGACAAGTGTAAGGGGACGACGTTCTGGGGGAAGGGGAATGATTTTGAAAGAGGAGATCAGCCAGATTAGGGGAAAAAAAGAGAGAGACAAGAGGCCTGACATTTCACGAACGAGCGAAAACGCCGTCTTAGGGCCTAATGGGGTACTACATGGGCGGAGAGCTAACCAATCTAAACACGAAGGGGGAAGCCCTAAGAGGGTCGAACTAAAGCTACTTCTCAACACGACATCAGGGGGGGGGTGTTGTGTGGGGGGGGGTGAGACGACTCTCCGCGCATGGATAGGGCCAATTTACCTCAAACGGGGGGAAAAAAAGCTCCGGTCGGACTCAAGTGTGGAGAGACCTCGTCGAAATGAGGACGAGAAGTGGTGGCCCCTCCTCGGATGTAACCTTTTGGAAGGGCGGCCTCCTGCGGGAAGATTCAATTGTAGCGCGACTTCATTTCCGGAGGAACTCGGTGTGAAAAGGGGTGACGGACCGGAACTGGGAACGGTCGATTGGGCCACGTGGGGAAAGAAAAAGGAGCTGGGCTATGGTGATGAAGAAATAACGATCTCATGCTTGCTAAATGCAGTAAGAGACCAGCCTATGGTGGGAAAAGCAAACTACGGTCGAGAAACCTTCTCCGGGAGCAACGCGGGAAAAGGAAAGGGGTAATATTGCCTTGGGATCCAGTGTCAAGCGTTGTACGAAGAGGTAGGCTCTGGGCTCCTGAAAACGCTTGCGGGGGACCTTGCGGTACACGATCAAGACTCAATGGGGAGAAATTTCCCTGCAATGGGGTCAAAGCGAGTATATGCGAGCAAAGAAAGTCTTCAGAAAAGGGACTTGGTCTTCGGTTCGGAGGACTGTGAAGGAACAGCACGCGCGAGGTGTGAGAGGGGAATCCTTCCCTAGAACCAACACCGCTAAAGGCAGAAAGGGTCAACGCGGCAGATGTAGGGCCTGGCTTCGGGCACTTCTCTATCAGACAAAAGGATCTCACGACGTGAGGGGCAGCTATGATTGAAAAGACGTTCCTCGCTAGGGGGGACCGGGTTTCCCAAAGGGGGGGCGAAAGGAAAGGGGTCGATACGCCGGATGTGTCTGATTGAATCGGCACGCAACGTGGCAATCAGTTCGGGGGACGAAGGAGCAGAGAGGTTGACTGCAACTCTGCGAAGCCCATCGGGAATCTGCTGCTTGGCTCCCGAAGCGCGAATGTATTAGCTAGATATCAAGCCGAGATCAGAAAAAAATACTTCCCGGGACGGGAAATCTGGTGAGTATAAAAAACGAGGGCCTTCAAGAAGAAAGCTGATCTCGGGTCGCAGGAAAAGGCCACAAACCTGCCCGCCGGCGGGGGGGGCGGTGAAAAAGACCGGAAGACTATCCTTGACGATTCGCAAGGGAGACCTGAGACGAAACGCCCGGAAGGCACCAGGCCGCACGAAAAAGACAAAGGGGTTGTGATGGGGGGGGAAGAGAAGACCATACATGCCTGTGAGGCTTGGCACCAGAATGGCCGAGCGATCAAGTAAGGCTCAGGGCAAATCTGAAAGAAAAGGCAGGGAGTAATTTCGGGTTAGTTGGGGGGGGGGGGGGGGTTGGGGGGGTTGGGTTTGTGGTGGTGGGGGGGGGGGGGGTGGGGGGTGGGGGTTTTTGGTGGGGTAAGACAAAAGTTACTGGACTTGATTGCCCCCGTAGGGATTGTCCTCTTCAGTTTTCGGAGCTCTCTAGGCACTATAGGCCAACAGGAGTTTCTGGAGTGAGACCCAATTGCAGCGACTTTCGACACAAAGCTGAAAAGACGGACTTTTGCGTGAAATAACAGCACAAAAGTTCCCAGAAAACTGTTACTATTTTGGAGCCATGTCTCCAAAGCCGACATCGCGTCTCCAAAGGAGGGTGTGAAAGGGGAAAGACGGGAAACGGGACCTAAACATTCTTGTTCCGCACGCAATAACGGTCTGGCCGAGGATCCGGAAGTCAGAGAACGATAATAGAAGGTCGGCAGGCTTCCACAGAGCAATGTAGCCGACCTCCTGGCGCCACGGGGGACAGGCAAAGCGAATAATCAGACGTCCGGGGCCAGTGGCCTTCGTAACTCGGACAAAGAAAAAAAAAAAACAAAAAAGAAAAGAAACCCCCACAATGCAACCTAGTAACTCGCAGACCCAAAAACCAACTCAACCCACAATCACCACCAAAGCACCACCCCTCTGTCTCGGCATCATCACTCCTTATCAAGCTTACGAGGGTCATCAAATCGTCTCCCGCGGGACCTTTACGCAGATGGCCCGAAGGAGTATACCTGGGGCAATCGCAACCGATTTCCTCTACCAGTTTAAGCCCGAAGGCAACAAAAAATAGGAGGGGGAATTTTCGCTAGGATCACATTCAGAATCAAAAAAAAAAGAAAAAAAATCGACACTCCTGAATCTGCGCAGTCCTCACGAGGGGACAGAGGATTCAAGCCCGTTTCTGTCATTCCAGGTGCCGTACAGGGCACAAAAGAGGATGAACTACTTCTCGCCAGGGACTCATGTTCGACATCCGAACACAAAAGGGGCATATATATACTATGATGAAAGATACGGTACAGGGCCCCCGCTGAAGTCCTGCCGACAGCAGAAAGGAGTTCCTTAAGGTCATGGAAAAATCTGGGAAGAATGTACGCGCCAAGGGGACACGTAATGCCTTGTGAAGTGACAATAAATTGCAGGGCGCACCGAAGGCCGTCTCAACTCTAGGACGTGATCGGTTAACGGTACGCTCGCTCAGGTGCAACATCACAAGAAGGAGTCGGAATGAAAGGGGAGTTCTTTTTTACCGAAAAGAACCAAGGCCAGCTCCTATTTATCATATCCTCAAGGGGGAGCAACAGGGGGTGGGCCGCCTTTTCCCATGATTCCTGTAGGCCCCAAATCGGAAATAGTTCGCCCGATTTGTCGCGTCTTCCTTTATCACGAAGAACAGTTAGACCCCCTATTGGAGAGGAGGAGCAAAAAATTCAAGTGTTTGCCCTCCCGAGGTATCGTAAAACGGGAGATCGTTAATAAGGCGAAAGAAAGTGCCGCGAATCAAGACTCTTTCATCCCTGCCGGAGGAGAATATCCGAGATGGAGGCAGCTGTCAGGCACTTCGTCCGCGAGAGCCGGGAAGAGAGAAAAAAACACCCAGCAGCCCCTTTCCTAGCGGGCACCGACGACGAATGAAAAGCAGTACAGAAAGCCCGGTCGATGATCTTAGGGGAAGCCGGGCAACGTAGGGTTAACTGCAGCTCGACATTCGTCGAAAACCCTGGAGAGACAAATACCGGAAACCGCCAGCCTGCTAGAGCCAGAGTCTGGGAGTACCAGCCGCCGGCAATCATTTCATGTGCTATAGGTCAGGGGCTTAGGAGGAAAGACGCTTCACGAGGGGGTAGACTTTTTTGCCAGGAAAAGAGGGAGCTTGGGTCGATAGGTCGGTTCTCTGCCCTGTCGAAAAAAATTCAGAAAAACGCAAAAGTTCTCTCAGATCAGAAAAGAGAGACAGGGGGGGATCAGAAACAGGGGGAAAAAAAGCCTCTGGTTAAGAAAAAGACGACGATCAAGGCAGGTGGAGGAGGAGAAAGAGACGGGACCGGAATCGTGCTGGTAGCGAACAAAAAAAAAAAAATCCAGAAGAAAACTTGGGGGGGTGGGGGGGGGGGGGGGGGGGGGTGGGGGGGGGGGGGGGGGGGGGGGTTGGGGGTGGGGGGGGGGGTGGGGGGTGGGGTGGGTGTTGTTTGGGTGGGGGGGGTGGGTTGGTTTTGGGTGGTGTGTGGGGTGGGGGGGGGGGGGGGGGGTTTTTGTTTTTTTTTTTTGGGGGGGGGGGGGGGGTTTTTGGTTGTGGTGTGTGTTGGGGGGGGTTGTTTTTTAGTGGGGGTTTTTGGTGTGGTGGTTTGTGGGGTGGGTGTGTTTGTTTGTTTGGGGGGGGGTGTTTTGTTTGTTTTTGTTTGTTTTTTGTTCTGGGTTTGGGGTGGTGGGGTTTTTGGTTGGGGGGTTTTTTGGGTTTGGTTTTTTTTTGGGGGGGGTGGGGGGGTGTGGGGGGGGGGGGGGGGGGGCCACAATCGATCTCAAAAAAAAAACACGGGGGATATATAATTATCTGAAAAGTGAACGGAGTCGGGATGAATGCTTGAGCCAACGAAACGACGTCTCTCCAATTTCGAACTACGACACCTCTTCAATTGATCTTCTGATGCGGAAACGCTAATCTGCAATGCTCGGGCGTCATCTGGGTTGCAGGACCGCAGAAGGCGTGAGAGCTGACAGCGCGTCGGGGGACAGGGTGGCGTAAAAAATCGACAACAATCTCACCGCTTCTCACACCAATGGTGACAGCTTCTCTGGGCCGATCATCGAATGACGAAATCACATGCCTGCCGTCCTTCTGGGGAACAAAAGGCCGCGCAACGCTGGCTAGCGAGACTCAGCCTGATGGACTGGCCATTGCTGCCGACGAATTCAGGACTGACACCAGGGAAACGAACTGAAAGAGAAACCATGATTGAGCTTCAAGGCGTTCGAGCGGAAAAGATGTACGTGGGAGTTCCGCGGATCGGGAGGGGGAAGGCTTGGTTTTTCTTTGCATGGGGGAACTAGCCGCTGAGACAGGGGGGAGAACCAGAGTTAGCGAATCAATCTGCTTATATCTCCAAGAGGCCGGCAAGTGACGCAGCGGGGCCTGAGGCGGCCAGCAAGGACACTCTCGCCTCCTATACCACGGGCGTAAAAATTCCCGAGCTTCAAACGCGCCTATGTTGCGGAAAAAAAATCGTGGGTCGTGCGCCTAGGTAAAGATCTTCTAGGGAGTGCTGCATTCAGTAAACGGGGAAAGTGGAAGGGGATTACTTTGTGAGCTTCTACTTTCTATCTCAATTTTTACTGGCCGGGGACTGATGATAAGGGGAAAGGTATCGGATCGACTTCGGGGGATCGGGGACTCGGCAAGCTCATGACGAAGATTCGGTCCGATCACAAAATATTCTTCCAGGAGGACTGCTGACCTTCAAGCAACCGCATGAACTTTGTAAGGGGGAGAAACGGACGCAGGGGTTTCTTCGGTAGGGGGGCATATCGTCCCGTTGGATGCGATCAGCGGGGCAGTCTCTTGAGAGAGGACAAAACGCTTGGCTTTTCTTTAATCGCCCGGGGGATCTTGCCGCAGAAGGCTGAACAGTTGTGCTATTGCAATGTAGACCTGCCAGCCGAGCGGCGGGAAGCTGGCTTTGAAGCAAAAGTCTGCACGAACCTGAAAAAACAGCTGTAGCAGAAGGCCGCACGGTTCAGGAAAGGCGCCGCTGGCACCATGCTATGTTGAAGTGCCCTAGACAAGAACAAAATCGGCGTTGTGGTGGAACTCCGTAAAGTTGCAGACCGGGGAGCAAGGGAAACATCTTGATCAATCAAGGTACTAGAATCGCAAATCGGGGTAGCCATCGGGAGGGGGGGAAGTAGCGTGCTCATGGATGAGGCAGCGGTAGACGTCGTGTCGAAGCGAAAAGTAGGGAAGCTCCGACGTAAAGCAGGGCACCCTCCTCTCTATCGAAGAACGAAGAGCGTATGCAACGCCATGGCGGAGAACGGCTTCCTCCGGGGCGGCAAGGGCATACTAGCGGGGGGGGTCATGGGGCGTTCTCCGGAAGCATTCCAGAGAAAGCGCAGAACGAAAAGAATAGAAGTGCAGAGCATTGATTCAACGGGAGAAAAAGGGTGATTGGGGGGAGTGTCTCAGTCTCCATTGGAGAAAACTCGTAAACGACGACGGGACTGCCGGAGGGAAATCTCAGGGATCAAGTGGCGGGAGGAAGGGAGTAGTCATGCCTCTTTGGAACGTGTCAGGGTCACAATCGAAAAAAGACTAAGCTTTTGGAAAGATGTCTCACTCTCTGTCCAAACCTCTGGCTGGGAATTCTTGGGAAAAGGGGGAATATTCTTTCTCCAGAATTCAAAAAGCTTACTCGGGCTTGACGTGCTCCTACCTACCGGATGAAGCCGGGGCACGACCTGTTGTCCGGCGCACTTGGGAATATGTTAAGAGCCCACAGAAAAATTGGGGAGCAAAAATGTTCAAAAAGGAAGACTTTCGGCAGGGACGGGTAAGGGAGATGCGGGCCGCGGATCAACGTTAGTACCGGTTTCAAGGCCAAAAAAACGGGAAAGCCTCGACTCCTGCTCGCCAGGGCGGGGTGACGATCAAAAAAAAAAAAGATAAGGGAATTATTCTCATACCAGCCTCAAAGAGGATTCAAGGAGGAGACGAGGGAGGAGTGCAACGAAAGAGATAAGACGCGGCGATGTGATCAAAGATCAACCAGTCAGAGCAGCGAAAAGCATCGGCCCGACCGAGGATTGCGCACGAGGGAGCGAAAAAGGCCGCCTTCTCTACAAAAGATAAATTCAGAAGGCGTGCCGTCCAAGAGACAAATCGGTAGCCTGCAAAAGGTTGCTTCGGGACTTCCAACATAGGTGAAAAAAAATGGGGCAAGCAACTCTCGCAGAACGGAAGAAGTATTCCATCATGCGCCCGAGGAGTGATAGCTGAAGGCTCGGGCCGCTCGAAAAAGCAGCGACGAACATCGGATCAGTGCAAGGGGGCGCAGTAGTCGATCTCACCTTCGGGCGTGGAGCGACGAGAACGCATCAGTCAGATCTGTATCGACCAGGGACCCAGACGGGGGGAAAAACAAACCCGCGACAGCTGCGATAACGTACGAGCTGAAGCTGGGTCTGGGCGTAACAACCCCCATGCAGGTGCGACAGAAAGATGTCGCGATCCATATATCGACGAAAGTGCAGGATCGCAAAGAGGACCTTCGCCTGCCACTGGAGGTAAAGTGCAAAAAAAAAGAGAGCGGCCAAATGCTTGGCCGAGCACGCGTTAGGTTGTCACATGAAAAGATGCTTAGGGCGTCTGGGTAGGGCATTCTGACAGACGGCGGCTGATTCTCAAAGAAACAAGGCAGCGAGGTCCGCAAAGAGCACGGGGCAAGGGATTGGAAGCACACGCTAAAGGGATTTCGGAAGCGTGCATCTTCACCCTCTTCAGAGGCCCTCAGAACCCTTTTGCCTTCGGGAAAGCAAACATCCTACCGGCGGTAGACGAAAGGAACAGGTTTAAGGAAGGGATACCGGCAAGCGGAAAAGCGAAATTGATCTGTATAGGTGGTCGTCGATCGGCCTGCGAAGGGAGGGACGCGCCGCGCGCGTCGGCGAACATCTTTCCTTTACTGAGGGGGTCGTCGGGGGGGGTAATCTGAGGTTATACACCTGCGAACGACTCTGTCGAGGCGAAGGACGGGAAAGTAGGGGGAAACGTTGTATAAAAACAAAACGATAAAAAGAGATATGAACGCTTTCAGGGCAAAAAAATTCAGGAAAAGAAAACCTTGTCGTCTCCCTGAATTCTTGGCACATAGGCAATAACCAGAGAGAAAAAGCAGGGGTACTAGGGACGAAGACGTCGAGAACATCCTACATACTTCTACGGGGCGAGGAAAAAAAAAGGGACGCCAGCGAAAGTACAAACCGCGCGAGAAAGTGGCGGGAGAAACGAGGGCTCCGATTTTTACCAGGAGTCAAAACGGGGGTCGGAGGTAAGACGAGAGGCTGAGGAGTTCAAGTCGAGATGAGGTCTCGAACGTACGTGGAAAATTGGGGGACGGCCCCAATGAACTTCCCGGGGAGGGAAAAAGGGGGTCAAAGTGGGAGCCCGGGCAGGGGGGCAGTGGCGGGAACGGTGAGTTATCCGCCGCCGCACGCTAGTGGACAACTAAGGGAAATACAGGGTTGGCAAACTAAAACAATCGGAGAACTTGCACTGACAAGCTAGTCCTTCGAGGCGCACTGGGATCACAAGCGCATAAGAGGAGGGGTCCGCTCCCCTGAGGAGGAGGAGAAGGCTCTTTTCACATACCCGTGCTTGCGGCACATGCCGGGGTGAAACGAAGGGGGAGAAATGGACCATACTTTCGGGCAAAGTCGACGGGTTCCTGGCGTTTGCAGGATCGGGCTGGGGGGGGGAGGTCAACTGAGCAGAGGGATGCTGGTGGCTAACGTCCCCGATCCAAGATCCCGAAGGAGAGCAAGGGAAAACTAAGGCACGAACGCTGTTTCCCCTCCGGCTTGGAAACCGTCGACCTCGCGACCAAGATCTATCACGTACGAAAGGCCCGGAGCGATGAAAGGACTAAAGGAGGACTCAGCTGGTTTCACAGGGGAAAGGGTGGGAAAGACCTATCAACATTTCAGCTCATGTGTTACCGGACGGAGATGGGGACACGTTCAGAATAGAAAGGGTATCAGAGGGGGGGTTTGGGCACTGTCAAGAAGCTGCGCTTTGCAGAGGGGGAGTGTTTGCGGAAGAAGACCTGCAGAGTGGCTCAGGCATTCAGAGAAGAAAGATACAACTTCCGACCGACCTAATAGGGAAGAAGGAAAAAAAAAAACGCGAAGGCTCTAACTAAGTGACGTGAGTATGGCCTCCCTGCATGAAAGCAATGGGGAAAAAGTCGAGGTCGGCATGTGACTACCTTGAACCCGGCTCGTTATAAAGCTTCGTCTATCCCTAAAGGGAGTCCCTAACTACAGGACCCTCTCTCAAGGGTTTGGGGGAACCGAAGAAAAAACAACGGCCAGTGTCTTCTGGTCGGGAACCAGCCCATGGCAAGAGATCTGCTTTAGGAACAGGGCTCTCACGCCTCGAGTCTTCTTCGATAGAAACTTATGTACTTGCGGAGTGGAATTGAAAAGCCCGGAATTCGAGAGTTGGGAGGGCGTTGAAAGAGCGGACGGATTTTCTGCGTTGTGCGCCCGACCAAGAAAGAAGACTCAGGATTAATACACTCGCGAAAGGAGAACAGACGGAGAAAACCGCGGGGACTAAGAGCGGGTTTTCTGATGTGGGGCAAAAAAAAGGACCAAAATGGGAGACCGGGAAGTGCCTCGACCAGAAGAGTCGTCTCACTGAGGGGGGCAGACGATGAACAAACAGTATAGGGGGACGCAACCAGGCTGTGAATTGCATCGGCACGGGGGGTGCCGGAGAACGGGAAAATCGTCGTCAGTCTCATGGGCACCTAAAGGGAGAGCGGCCGAGGCAACTGGGGCAAAATAGTAAGATCAAACAAGCGTATAGAACAGGTGGCGGGTCCGGGCTGACTCGGGAAAAGGCGAAGGTCGCGTAATCCCAACTACTTCTACAAGCTGGGCATAACTCGGAAGAAAGGCTGGACCTTAAGTGAAGGAAACACTGGCTATTGACAAGCTGGGTCAGATCAAGTATTTTGCAGATGAAAGGGAGACAGTCAGAGCCGGCCAACCTACGACGAGGGGTGAAGGGGGATCACTGGCGAACATAAGTCAAAAAGGGAAAGGGGGGAGATCGGAGCAACCGGTGAGATTGATCAAATCCCTCTGATTGTAACGCGGTGCCGGCAAGGGCGCCCGCGGATGTTCCGTCCATTCGTCATGGAACACACCAACAAACCCGGGGGAAGATGAATCGGCCTAGGACAAAAACAATCTACTGACGACAACCGAATACTTCAGGAGAAGAATAAGTGGGAGGGGCCTGAGGGGAAGGAACGACTGAAATGTACCGCAAGGAACAGGGGGAGTAAGGAAGAACGCTGAGGGGGTCTGTACTGAATTACGGCACTTCTAAAAAAAAAGCGAAATAGGAGAGGGAAATGTCTTGCTCTCTTCGTGTGTACCACAAGAGTTCGTCGCGGACAACAACAAATGGCCGAATGTCTCAGTCCAGTAAGGGGGAATCGGAAATCCAAGAATATGATCGTCCACTGAGTTAGCTGCTATAACGGAACTACGCTCAAACGAGAGGATCGGGGGCGGAAGTGCAGTTGCTCTCAACTCGTCCGACGATTTCCGGCGCGGCGGGCCGGTGAGTCTGCTGGGCATAGGTAGGCTGCATCGGAAGGCTGACTATCGAGATTCACGGCCTACATCGGGGAACAGCGGTTAAGATGGCCTTGATCAAGGATATGAATCAAAAAACTTGAGCGAACCTGTCTTCTGGGCCGCGCGGGTCAGAAAAAGTAAGCGGCAACAACACCATCGAATAGAAGGGGACTGGAAAGCAGAAAGAACCTAAACCCCTGGCATGGGGGTAAAGAAAGGGTCAGGGAAAGGTTCGTTGGGGATTCTCGCAGGAGTCGCGCGAAATGATGCTCAAAAGAGCGGGCAATAAGAGAATCGCCGAGCCGGTCTTCACCGAGCGACAGAGAAAACACGTGCCATGTGCATGGACGCGCTGAGCGGAAGAGGCAACCGAAGTTGATCAGAGCGGAGCAAGGTGTCGGGGGGGTCCAATCTGCGCTAAAAGTTTTTCCTCCAGGCGAAAGAAGAAGACAGTAAAAACCGACGCCAACAACGCAAGAAGGATTTTCAACGCACCCCGGAGAGTCACCGGATCGAGCATTGCAGGAACAAGGAAAAGGGGGGGCCGACTTCACTAAGGAGCTGCTTCTAGGGGGAAGAGTGCTGGACGCAGAAAGAAAGGCCAAAAAAAACATTCGCCACGCCACTCCGCCAGAAGCTGTTGCCATCTATATAAAGGGGAAAAGAGGGGCCACAAGAACGGGGTGGAGGAGATGTGGCCGCTCGGATGTCGCCACCAAAAAAAAGCAATATTTCCTTACGAACCAACTCAAAGCCATCTGGTTCGCCTTGCCCTTCGGCTTGATGAGTCGGCCTGGATCGATGACCGGGGGCTGGGAGGGGGAGAGATCCGGATCGCGATAAGTGTAAAAAAAGGCGCGGAAGGAGGGGGAATCAGGGACTAATGGCTTAGTTACATAAACGCGGTCGGAAACCCCCATGAGGCAGATAGACGCCGAGACTAACCCAAGAAGATTAAGAACACTCTTTACGCTAGTTGTCTAAAGCAAAAGGCTTCGTCGATAAAAGGGAGGTCCGGCCAGTCTGGAGACCGAGACAGCGCTGGCGAGGGTGAATACAGGGAGGAGGGATGACGGGTTAGGGAGTCGCGCAGGAAAGTGAGAATGCTCGAGGACGCAATTAAGGACCCTACGCGAGGGGAAAAAAGATCATAGGAAATCATTTCTCTGAGGGAAAGGGTGTGAAAGGGGGGGGGGGGAGGAACCAGGTCGGAGCTCAGGAATTTGAGGATGGTTTTGCGGAAGCAGAAAAAAAAGGGAGTACATCATCTCAAGCTTGCGCTCCTTATCTTCTCAAAAAAGGACAAAATGAAATTCAAGAGTCTCTTTATGGATGTCGTCAGCAAGTTGTCACTCAACCCTGAATAGAGCCATGAACACCTTCTGACCGAGAACCAGAACGGCGTCTGCTCTCATCTTTACTCCACGGCACGCCAGCCGCGATCAAGCGTCGCAAGCGTCTAAAATGTCGAAGGAAAATGGTCAAGGAAGAGTTTTGACCTGGGTGATCGGAGGGAATCGATCCAATTTCGTAGGCCCTGCGGACGTATGAGCGGCCCCAGTGTTAATAGAGCCTCGGAACTTGGTTCACAGCCAGACGCGCGAGTTAAATGACTCACGTCCCCCAGCTGTGGGCGCGCGGGGATGAAGACGGTAATTCACGCTAGAAATTCGTTGCTTGGACCCTACTGTGAGAGGTACAAGGGATTGCCATATCTTCACGTTTAACTTCATGCCAGAAGCGGAGAGAGGAGAGGCACTTCAGCGGCTCCAGCTGCTGGGAGACCCGAAGGCCTTGATCTATTTGCAAGGGGGGGGGGACTAGGACCCTTGGGGATGGGGGGGGGAGACTGGTCAACGAAAAAGAGGAATGTCGCCTATCATGGTGATGCGGGGCGGGGGAAAAAGGGTACGGCACAGTCGCATTCGAGGCCAGAGGGGCAGGCACAGTGCGAGGGGAGGACTGGACATTGTGGGCTCTGAACACCTTTTGAATCAGGAGCCACTTTCACAAACTGAAGAAGTGGGGAAGGCGGATTGCCTACACGTCATCGGCACCTCGGTGATCATGCCCAGGTGAGAGCGAAATCGCCACAGCGTGTCGACAACCAAAAGCATTGCCTGAACGTGCTCATGCATGATGCAATAAAAGGGGGGGTGGTAGCCGTCGTCTATGCCGGACCTTCGCGAAGACGTGAAGCCGAAGGGGCCGAAGGGGGGAAGAAAGGGGAAATCTGGGGCAAAGTGCTACGGCGCGGGCGAATTGTCGGTCGGGCCGCCGTCTGCGGCTACGATCAGTCTTCAAGGGATAACTGACTATCAGAGGAGGCAGAAAAAAAGACGTTTCATGCTTCTTACAGGCCAACTGGGGAGACGCGGGGTCAAGGTGCAAGACGTCTTACATGGCGCTAGTTAACCGCCAGAGAGGGACACGGTTGAAAGAAGAGAAAAAAGCCTGGGCGGGGGCGTTCGCTTTGATTGGGGAGGAACCTGTCAGTCAGTTCGCAACGTAAAGGGCGCACAAGAGCAACCCGAGCCGCTTGACAGAGCGAAGGGATCAACTGCGGGGCAAGAAGTTTCCTCACTCGGCAGTCCATAAGGGGCCCGTTCGACATCCCGCTGTACGACTAGAGGAGGAGCCTGCCATCCAGGAGCCTCCGCACGTAGAGGAAAACCTGGGCTGGGGCACGAACATCCGCTTGGCGGCGGGGGAGAATCCAGGGCGCTTGGTGGTCTCTTCCGTTCTAAGTGAAAGTTGCAGCACGATTTCCGCCGGTGCCGAAGAAGGATTCACGATAGGTCTCCCAACTAAAATCGCAAGAAAGACGCCTTCTTTCAGTCACAGAGAGTGCCGGGGGACGTCTAAATCACGAAGAGAAACCAGGCCTTCATGGGAAAAAAAGAAGGGCGAAGTCCGAGGTAGCGACGTAGCTCGGATAAGAAGAGGCCGGCCGCCGCTAGTCGCGGGGTCTGAGCAAAGGAAGAGTCATCCTACAGGAGGTCCGGCGCGAACATGCAACCTCGGTCGGCCGGGCTAAGAAATAGACTCCTATGTGGGAATAACCATCAGAGACTGCAACAGGAAAAAGGGTTGAGCGGAAGAACTTGTCCAATCGGAAAATCGCAGACTGAACAAAAATGTGGGAAAAGAAAATCGGGCCTGAAACTTCTGAAGTTGATAAGGTGAGCTGTTGGGGGGGTAAACGCCGGACGAAGCCGACAGCGCGCGTGCGCTCAGGAGCTATGCGGGACGGAACGAAACAGCAGACGGACTCTCTGGGATATCGCCGCCCCAAGAGAAGCAACGCAGCAACAACACTGTAAAACAAGGGAAAGCAAAAAGAAGGTCTAGGAGCATCAATATCAGTGCTTTCTCCAACCGAGGCAAGAACAAGCGCGCCTTCATCGTGAACAGCCAGGCGTCATGCTTAAGAGGGATACGCTGTCAGGCAAGGTAGACGCCAGTGGGCAGCCATCTACTCTTGGCGTTGTCTGGAGAAGGGGGGGTGGTAGTTAAGGGTTGGTCATGACAACACCTCCGAATGACTTGACTTCGGAAGCGTCAAAACAGATCGCGTGCCGATCGTGCTGATAAAGAATCAAGACCAAGACGTCCCAGAAAGGGGGGGGCACCGGGGGAACACAATTTAAGGGGCCCCCACTCGGACACAAACGGGGGGTCGAGTAATCAGGGGGGACACAGGGGAATAGAGAGAGGTATTAAACCTCCGACATTGGGGGGGACCTTCGAGGACAACGAACAAAAAAGTTCGAAGACAGAGTAAATCGGAAAACTGAGTACTGGGTCGATCCAATCTTCTTCTACCTTGGAAACGGTGACTTGTAACGAAAAAAGGGGAAAAGTCTCCCAGCGCTCAGTCAGCCGTCGAGATTGGGGCACCTTCGGGGACGAAAAGCTCTGCTTCTTCAAATCAGGACTTGTCTATCTGTATCCTCGAAAGCAAATCGCCGACGATCTTCATCAACAGGGCAAAGGGCTCAGCAGTAACTCGTTGGAGAAAAAATCTGGGGGGACTCACAGCAACAACGGATTAGTAATATATAAGCAGGGTTACTGCACTTGGCAAACGACAGTAAAAGTGGGAGGAGGGGTAACTTAAAAGGACCATGTTCATTGGCGCTGGGGGCGCTCCAGGAGAAAACTCCGGAGTAATTTTTCGAGACGAAAAGCGGCCGCAAATAAGAGAGTAAGGAACAAACGAGTCTACCCAATGGGACTCCATCGTCAATGCGACCTCTCTGCAGCTACCTAGAAAAGTGGGCAGGTCGAAGCGGAAGAAATGGGGGGGGTTAAGACCTCGGAAAAAGTGTCTGGGCGTAGAGAGGGACTGATAGGGGTTCAATTCGATTACATTCAACTAACGGGGCAGCGTGGGGGGCCCCAACATAAAAGTACGACGGGGGGTTGCAGTTCAATCTCTGTTGCTTACGGCCTGAGTGAGTTGAAACTCGTCTCGCACGCGCGTGCTGGCAAGACTGAATAATGCAGTTTGTGAATTAAAACGAAGGAGCTCCATTACCCTTCGACGGTCCAAGCGCGGAAGAGTACGGGCGAGTGCTCTAAGTGTGCGAAGGAATAAGAGACGCGTTGGGAATCTCCTAAAAAGTCGCCTTAGGGAAGGGACCCGCCTTCTCACCTGTGTGGTGAGAAAAAATTCCTCGATTCAACGAGAACTCACATGCGTGTTCGGGAGGGGGGGTGTTGGCTGAGATTAGGGGACAAGAGGGATGAAGCCCGAGAGGGTTCGGCGCAAGGGTCTCTGTCGACCGGACAAAGTCCCGAGCCCAAGGGTCTCTCATCCTACGGGATGGCACGCGCGGAATTGTTCAGGGGGGGGGGAAGGGCGCCGAGGGGGAAAGAGAAAAACAACAACTTCACTTCAAAGCCGACGAGAGTGATAAGCGGCCTATCTTCTCACTGTGGGGAACAGCTGGGGAAAGGGGCATAACGAGCTGGCTGAGGGACTTAAGGGCATCTTCACTCCACTGACTTAAATGGATTGCGAGGGCGGACATCTCGGGGGGCACTAAAATCGGACTGATAATACTGGGCTGCTCCGAGGGAGGGGGTTGCTCCCCCCACCTTCTCTGACCTGAGAGAGAGGGGTTCATCACCCTAGAAGAGTACTGGTCACTGGCCTAAATTCGACTCTCTACTAAAAAATCGAATGAAAAGGGGACTCGACGAGGCTTATCTTCGAAGATAGTAACATGACCAGGCCCTCGAGGGCGAATGAAAAAGAGTATATCGGGGCTGACGTAAAAGTCGGAGCAACGATTTCACGCAACCTGCCCACAGAACACGACCCGCTCAAGTTGGAGGGGGCCACCATGGCCAAAGGGGCATTGTCGTTACCCCGTGGCCGATATCTTTCTGGGCGTCATCAAAGTAGGTCGAGAACATCTCGGAGCGTCGGGACTACAGGAGGAGAAAAGTACGAAGTTAGCATGTGGGAGTTGCTTGTTCTGAATTGGCGCGAGGAACGAAGCTGCTCTGGGGTTTGGGAGGGTTTGTGAAAAAATGGGGGACTACCGAAGCAGGTGGTAAAGGAAAAGAGCAAAAAGAGGAAGAAGGAGAGGTGAAGGATGCGGCCACGCACCACTCTGCGGTTTCCGATTCAGGACATGGGCGCCGTGCCAAGAAAAAAAAGATCCAACGGAGGGGGCGGTGCCATTAACACTTCCCCCTCTGTCAAGAGGGGAAGGGACTAGACGCTGTTTCGTTCAGAGGGCGATTATCTCGGGAAGGAGATACAAATCGTCGGGTTCTCAAAAGAACTCGCCAGACCTGCCGAGCTTGAATAAATAGGCGGCGGAGATGGGCATCAGGGAGACGTCGGGGTCCTGCTGCAACGGGCGGCGAAGGTAGCGTCACTACGGCGAGGCACGCACATCGGAAATTAACTGCAACTTTACTCGATGCCACGCGACCTTGAAAGGGGGAAGAGTCCTGGGGCCTGACTCCAGACTGGACGAATACCGCCGCCAAAAAGACGCCCGGGAAATGGCAGCGGGAAAAGAAGTCAACCGAGCAATTAATCCATCTGCTCATCCTCCACCTTGCGTCTGAGGGAGGCAAGCAAAGGATGGGGGGGGGACGAAAATGCATACTTTGTCCGTCCACGGGAGCTCCCGCATGACGGGAAGTCGGAGAATTTGGACTCCAACTGGCAGAGGAAAATATCCATTACGTCGTTCACTAAACAAAGACTTAAAAGGGACTCGGCCTGCACGCAGAAGAGTCGGTGACCAGAAGGATATGCCATCTGTCTGGTGTACGCGACTTGAAAAAGAAATGTCCGGGGGAAGTCCAGCTCGCTTCCTTTCGCAGAGAGACGGACGCACTCATCAGGCGCAAAGACTTTGGGGTAGTTACGCTCTCGCTTCTTCTGGGCCATCAAAGTGAGTCGGAAAATAATAAAAAGTGCCCCTATCACAATGCCGGAATGACAGTAGCAATGGAAGACAAATATTACAGGCGTCACATGGGGGAAAAACTTACCTCATTTCAGGCCCAGAATCAACGGGCGACCTGCGTGGTCTCCGTGCACGTGCGGGGGGAGTCCTAGAGGGGGGGAGCAAGGTGAAGCTCTTCCGTGGATGAAAAATTGATCTGGACTGGGTAAGGAGGGGAACGAAATATGTCAATCCGCTACATCGACTTCTTTTTCATCGAGGCCTCTGGGGAGAAGTGAAGCACGGGGCAAAAGGAGGCGATGCCTCAGTAAAAGATTCTCGGAGAAACTAAACCAGCAGAACAAAACGATCGCGCCGACGTGCTTGCCAACGCTGAATCAGCAAGACCACGCTGAAGGAGCGAGGAGAATAGGCGTTCCGAGGGTCGTTGATGCCCTGCTCGTCGTCGGCAGACGGGATCTATGTCGACCTGGGCACCTAGCCATCAGAGCCTGAAAGAGCCGAGCGCGTAGTAAGGGCAGTCCGAAGGAACGAAATTTGAATGTCGACTAAGGCTCTGAGGCGGAAAGGCACGCGCACGGATCTAAGCGACGGTGTGCGAAGAGGAGAGCGGGCTTCTCCCACTAAAACGGTTTCGGGACCGCAAATTCAGCCCTTCGAAGAAGCGAGACGCGCACGAAATTGAGGAATCAACGCCACCTCCGATCACCGGATCGGAAGGAAAGACGGTCAGAGTGAACGAGACCTACCACGCGCAACAAAAAGGACGGGATATGCAGTATGAGAGTTCGATGGGGAACGTAAGGGGGGGGAAGAAAAGAGGCCCGCATGAATCCACGCAGACTCCAAAACCTGATTATCCTAGAACACACGGAGGGGGAAAAGAGAAAGGAGGGAAAAACCACTAAAACGTAGAGCATGAGGGGGAACATTAGAACCAGCAACTATAAGACACCTAAATCTACCTCTCGGGTACGCCGAAACGAGGACTGCGGCGTGATCGTGAGGAAGGCTGGTCAGCTGAAAGGAGGGACTCAAGGTGAATAGGGGGGGATTGGACATAACTTCTCTAAGGAAAGAGGAGCGTCTTTCTTTCTGGTCTATGGAGGGGTGGGAAAGACGAGGGTCCGAACTCTCTCGAGGGAAACGAGCGGACCGCGGCACAGAAGAACTAATAAGCGGAGAATCAAACTCGGTAACGTCCGTTCCTCGCCCCAGCGGAAGAGCATGCAAGGCAACGTGCCTGCGTATAGGCCGCGCGCCGCCGCGCTGCGAGGGGCGATTAAGGAAAGTTAAGGCTCAGGGAGGCGAGATCGTAAATGGGAAAAAATGACCACAAAGTGGCATTTCAACACACGGGCCGGCTGGGCAAATGAGGGCGGACAGGAAAGCGTCTGGAGGGGGGACGTTGGCTGCTCATGGTCAGGAAGCGATCGGACTTCTGTTCGTGGACAAGCGGGGCTGACCATTAGAAGGAAGGAGCTGGAGAGGAGACCTAACGTCCTTCAAGTATGAACCGAAAAATAAGGGGGAATGCTGCGGCGGTGCCCTTCATCCAGGGTCCCGCCGATAAGGAAAGGGGGGACGGAGGATCTCCGAGCGGGGGAGAGAAGAATAGGGGGTCGCGTGAGCCACGGCAGACGACCGCGATGAAGAGGAGCAGAGGAGGGAGGGGGGGGCTTGCAGAATAATAGCAAAACTGTCAAAAAAAGAAACGGTGTGACATGAGGATCGTCCGACTGGCGGATCGACAGACCGGCGTCGGGAAAACAACTGGGGTCTCGCCCTAGTCTTTTCTCGGAATGCAAAGGGGGGGAATCGCGTCGGACTATCACCCAACAGCGCGATTTGAAGAGTCCTTCAGCAAAACGGGGCGACGGGCTGTCGGTCGGAACCTTGGAAGGAAAAAGCGATTTCTGTCCCGTGACTCCTGATTCGACTAGCGAGCGAAAATCTTTCAAAAGGTAGTCATTTGCTGGTCGTGCCGGGCCTTGATCTTAGTGCCCCTGGTGGGAGCGGGGGAGGAAATGAGTCGAAAAGTTCCTACTGGGAGAGAGGGGCGAAGGTCCATCTGCACTGCAGGACTTCAGGTTGCAGCAGAAGACAGGTGGAGGCTAGCAGTGATTGGGATCTTGCCTGTTTAGATCATCCACTTCACAACCTGAAGTTTGGGGCAGGGGGCTCGCTTCCGAGGTCAATCTGCCTAGTTTGATCATAGGGAACGGAACAGCGGGGGGCAGCTCTACATTCAAGGAACGCTAGTTTGAGCAGCAGCAGGGCCGTCGTTGAGCCTTAAAGGACACGATATTCCGCCTAACCCGCCTAGTGAGAGGAATAAAAGGGGGCCAGTCGAGGGCATGCGGGCAAGGTCCAAGTTGTCGGGAAAACCAAAAGACTGTCAGGAAGGGAAAGAATTATCTCTGGTTCTCCCTCTGTACAAAGCCGATAAACACAAGGGGGCAGAAAAAAAAAAAAAAAAAAGACGCTAGGCACAAGAAGAACTTTAGGATGTTATAGAGATTGCAATGCACTTAGACAAAGGAAAAGGGAGACCATTTCTGAGAGAACCGTTTACATGCGTCTTGGAAGGCAAACGCGGCGTCAGAGTGGTTGAGTAGCGTGTCTTCGAATTTCCCGTCACTTGCCGGGCAAAGTCAAGCCCCGCGAAGACTTGCAGGAAATCTGGATCACGATCTCAGACAACAAGAGCCTCGGGCCAATCCACTTGCCATCACCTAGAACGCAAGTCAAGCATCGGTTGTCGAAGAACTGAAGAGAGGGAGTGGGCGCTCAGTCTGATTCCGTCCCGATCCTCAAGGAAATGGCTGTGGCAATTCCTCGACCGCCCGTCTGGGGGATGCGCGGGACCCTTAGGGGTGGGGTCTTCTTCTTATCATTGGGACGGCAGCGGAAAGAAGACGGTCCTGGTCTTATCAAAGGGTCAGGGTGGTCCGGGAGAAACACCCAAAGAAATCCCTTCGGAAACCGTCAACGGGACGTTGCAAGCTTACGATCGTACTATCCGGGGACCAGAATTCGGGTGCAGGTGGCAAAAAAGTGCTGAAGTGAGCTCTGAGTAGGGGTAGATATCTCTCCGCAGACAGTCGCGAAGGCCTAAAAACTGCCGAAAAACGAGACCCCTGGCGCAGATCAACCATATCTAATGCCTGAAAATCAATTGGGCTCAGGGAACGCGGGGCATATGTATCCGGCAGGAAGCGTCAGCCTGCCGGTTTCTAAGTCCACTGACCTTCATGCCTTCGAACGGGAGGAAACGCTTCCTCAACGCCGGCGGCGTGGGAGAATGAAATTTGGCGAATTGGCCTTAAGCTGCCTAAGAAAAGCGCGGGCGGGAAATGCGAAAAAGTAGTCGCTGGCCTTCGGTTGAAAAGGGCGGCGACGAGGGGAAAACGGAGAAGAACAGGGCTTTCTATCCAGCCCCCCACCTATCTCGTAAAAGACCAGAAAATTCGCCTGTGACCAGAAACGGAAACTCTAGCAAGGGGGGGAAAAAACTGACATGTTCTAGAACTCGCTTCTCTTCTACGGACAGATGGATGAACGGCCTGAGCTTCGCGCGAAAGCTACGTGTCGCCTGGATAGGAAAAAGGGGGGAGCATGGCAAGTTCAAATACAGCTCAGCCTCCGGTTTAGAAGGATCACGTTGCGGTCTTCTTTTTTTCTGAAAACAAGAGCCGGCGTCGGGCTTAGAGCTCGCAATCAGAGCGGGAGAGCGGCGGATAAAAGAAAAAAGCAGCAAAAAAAACTAGGCCTGATGAACATTTCTCACGGCAGGTAAGGGGCCTGACCACGCGGGCCACTTTGAGGAGAGCGTACTAGCAACGAGGGGGCAAACCTAAAGTTGACGCATGAGGAACACAAAGCGGTCGCGCTAGTATAGACGGGTCGACCCGGACGTCAGGGGGTCACCTCCTCAGAAGGTAGGTCGCGAGGTATAAAATGGGGATAATACCATCGCTGTATCCTTGTCGAGCGTGGGGAGGCCGGACGCTGAGGGTGGTAAGAAAAGAACGCTTAGGGAAGGTCACCGGGGTCGATCGCGGGGATCTCGAAGCCCTTAACACCCCAACAAAATTAAGGCAAGTTCGACCTACCCTTCGCGGATCGTCTGGTAAAGCAGTGAACGCTTTTCTTCCTCAAAAAAAAACAATAAAGAGATACAAAAAGGGAAGGTCAAGTTCACTACAGCCTTCTCAAGTGGTTCGACCTGAAGTCGGTTCATGGGTGAAGGCTAAACAAAAGCAGCTGGAATCTTATAACAATAGTGCGCAGTCCAATCATAAGAAAACTATCCCCTATGACTCCAGCTACGACCAACTGGGGGGGCGAGATCCTCTTTTCAGTACCTAAGAAGTAAAGTGTGGAGCGAAGCCTATCTTCGCGAAATATTTGCGGGGTCCTCATAGGGAGTTACTAAAATTATGGATTCAAACTCTTAATAGACTCAAAGGTTGGGAAAGAGTTTGCCCTTAACCACCGTGGGCGAGTGGTTGCCCTGAAGAGATGGTTCATGTTGACTTCTCGAAAGAGATGACACGAAAAGCTAGCAGCTCTCGGCTTGAAGAGACGAAAATAAACTCTTCATTACACGAGAAGGGGACAATACTATAACATTCTCCTTATCAACAGGATGTCCAGATGATGAGGAGGGGAGATCCTGGAATGCTAAGTCGCAGGAGAGTTAGAGCGAAAACAGGGATGTCCAGAAGGGGGGGTGACGAAAAGCAATCTCAAGAAGAGGGGAAACCTCCTTTTCTCAAGCACTTATAATGCAGGAGCTTGAGGGGGCCGAAACAGGAGACTTGAGTTGGTTGAGATCTGGGGGGCGGTAGTATTCTGAAGAGGCTCTCTTCGGCTTGTTTTCGTCTCGAAACTACGAGCCCGAAGGGTGAACTATACTGAGCGGCACGAGCCTTCGGGGGGGGGACAAGGATACATCTCCAAAAAAACTGGACATAACTTACAAGACGGCCGCGCGATGATAGCGGCTCTTCGAGAGCTGCAAGGTGTGGCCACGCGCACCTTCACAAGAGAGGGGCATCGAGTTGTACACCAGGAAAACGAGATTCCAATGTCCCTAGCAGGCGGCGAAGTAGGTTCGGGACCGCTGCTCAGTGCCTCAGAGGACGTTGCTCCATAAAATGCGCTACTTTTAAAATAGCCTTGCCGGAGTGAGTCGGCAGCTACCCGAATAGCTGGAGAAAACAGAACGCGAATGGTCTTTCAAAGGGGGCGAACTTCTCAACAACGTCCCGTTGAACCGGAGAGGGTAGGGCGTGCGTTTTGACCTAACTGACAATCCCTGACACAGTCATGCAGGCAAGCTCATTCTTCACAAACTTCCGAGGCGGAAGAAAGCTCATCAAGGGGGATTGGCCCCCGACCAACGGCACAGGGTCGCTAAAAAAACTTTAAAAAAAAAGGTACCGGTCTTAGCCTCCGTATTCAGCAGCACGCCTAGAGTAAGACTAGATGTCAGCATTATTGTTGCGGGGTCGAGGTAATGGGGTAGGATTTGTAAAAAGACGATGTTTTCTAGAGCTTTCCTGATTTCCAAGAAGCTGCGAGGGATATGCTTTTGGCGCCGTTGCGGACGACGGAGGGTGAGAGCTCCACGCACCCGCTAAAAAGCGAGGGTTGGATGCGGCAACAAGGATTCACGCAAAGGGGGGTACGGTTTCCGAAGGAGCGTCTTGCCGACCAAGAACCCATTCGTTGCATTGAAAACGATGAACACTTAAGACAGATCTTGCCCGACGAGTGTTCACGGTCATCGGACTGCTTACCGTAGAATCGAGACGAAGAGTGGCCGTGAGAAGAAGACTGAAACGAGACAGGTCAAGGCTTGCTAGGCACTGCGCAAGCCGAGACAAGGCCGGACGATCACTATAACGAGGGAAGGCTGTCAAGAGATTCGGGTTCTCAACATAAAGACGCTCTGGATGCATAGCATGAGCACTCACCCCTGGGAGAACCCACAAAATAAAAACACGGCTGGCGATTTCAGGTAAAGTCTGATCAACTAGTGCCGAACCGGGTGGGAAAAAGAAGAGCCGGCCGAAAACACAAAAAAGATCGTTTGCAGGCGATGCGAAAGGCAAACTCGCAATAGGGACTTAGAGCCTAAAAAAAGGCGAGAAAGCCACTCTGAAGGTCGCATTTCAGATTTCCTTACACGTTCACCTAAAAAAGTTAACGCTAGGGGGAGAAGTCG
>Ga0179591_1367686_pt1 | contig 24187 bp, 19 predicted proteins | sample CZOMad2_1_08_16f_FD_182891 | JGI IMG/M metagenome (GOLD analysis project Ga0179591, IMG submission 182891) | Vadose zone soil fungal communities from Angelo Coast Range Reserve, California, USA - CZOMad2_1_08_16fungal (PacBio error correction) | ecosystem: Environmental > Terrestrial > Soil >...
TTTCGTTTTTCTTTGGCACATGTTGAAACGCGAGAAGAAAATAGTGTCTTCCTAGCTCCGCGAGATCGAGGGGGGAGACAGCTGGGTTCAGAAACAACCATGCCGCAATATCATGCCTGAAGGACGAGTTAATGACACGGGGGGGCCTCTGAGTTGAGCGGGGGGGAATGAGAAGAAAGGGGGGGGAAGTTGGAGAAGAGTTGAGGAGCGGCCCCGCTAAGATTAGGCTAAAGAGAAAGGTCATAGGGGAAAGAAAAGACTGGAAAGGGCCGATTCAAAGGACTTCCCGAAATGGACCTCTCTCCAATTCAATATCCGGGCATAGGCAGACTAGCGGGATGGTGTCAGTAAGCTGTCAAAGTCAAAAGCATTATTAGGATGGTGTAGGGGGAGGCATCAGAGTTACTTTTCTTTTAACTGGCCTCTGGCCTCTTTGCTGACGAGGGAGAGATCCGGATTCTGGGAAGAGGGAAGGGATGCCTTTTCTGACTGCTTCTTCGGCGGTGGGAAGGGAGTTTTGAATGCGGAGAGTAAGTCCGTATGTGAGACTGAGCTTAACGAATTTGTCAAACTGTAAAGGACTGGGTCGCAGCAGGGACGAATTGAGGTGTTGAACCAGGAACTGGGGTCGCGGTCCGTCGGTTGCGGCGTGAAACGAGCACTGAAGAGAAAAAGGGGTGGTCTATAGAAAAAAAACTCGCTCGAGGAGGCAAAAAGAATCGACCCGACCACAAGTTATTCACCGATGCGCAGGCGCCCCCTGGGACTGTACCAACACCTGAGGGTCCCCGGGATAAGGGCAACCTTGGGCCTGACCGCGGGGGGAAGACCAACCATTGTTAATGGGGAAGTCCCACGGCATTCGTAACTTGCTAGAAGTCAACGGAAACATAGGGGTTAGGGGGTAGAACAGCGGGAGTCAGAACCGGCGCCCCCACAGCGGGGACAGGGCCGGGGGCGGGGAGTGGTGAGCCGGGGGTGACCCTCTTCAAACCCAGTGGGGGCGCTCAGGTACATCCAACAGCGCAGAGTCGATGCTTCCGTGCATGATATCTCTCCGGAACGGATCTTTCGGCTCACTAAGGGGGCTCAAGATCACGCGATCCCGCACTCTGCCGCAACGACTCTATTTTGTGAAAAAGTCAAGAAGAAACAAAAAAAAGAAGGAAGTTTCACGGCCATATCGCGGAAACTCGGCGCTTGTGGGGGCTAATAGAGCCAATCGCATCTCAATCACCACATAGGGGAAAAGATATATATTCTAATTTGCAGGTACCGCCAACGCGACCGTTCTGGGTCATTAGAGAGGGAGGGGGGTCTTCAAGTAAAAAGGGGACGGGGGGAGAGAGGAAAAAGATCTGGAGTTAGAGAGGGTTGATATTCTTTCTTGGCTTAAAGGGTACCCTCGTCGCACCTTCGTCTGTATCCAGACGAAAAGGCTCGAGGAAAATAAAGGAGAAGGGCAAGCCAGGACGCCCTTCTCTGTAGCCTACCAGGCCTGTTGTACGACTGTAAAAAACGCTGAGCTCTTCCTGCCTCGGTAGGGTTTCGCCGTTCGGGGCGATAGTCGTTGAAAAATCGTAGATAAAAAAAAAGTACCGGGAACTTGGCGTGCGTGAAAAGAAGTCCTCCGAATGAAAGGCGTTGGGGTAAAGAACGGGAAAATCAAAAAAAACTCGTTGCACCTGCTTTTTCCAAAGGGCTCCCCGTCCAGAAAGGGTGGAAAGTGTCTAAGGCACGCGGGAGAGGGGAGGGCGCAACGGTGTGTATGACGAAGGCGAGAAGAAGCGTCTATAAATCTCCAAAGCCGAGAGCCTTGAATTTGTAGAGACCAAGAAAAAAAAAGGAACTCTACCACTCATAGTCGCGAATCAAAAAAAAAAAGAATCAAAGTCGTAACGCTGGACGCACTCGACTAGGACAAAGGGTAACGCTCGGAAAAGAAAAGAGGCAAAAACCGATGACGGGTCAGAGCCAAGAACGTCCTCCTAATCAGGAAGCTACTTTCTTCCATAAGAAGGAGATCGGGGGCCCCCCACCCCCTCCACTCAGCGCAGTGGGGCCGGACCCTGGGCCCGTTAGGAGGGGGATAAGGAAGAGGCGCGAGCGGTGAACGGGGGGCGGCGACTGACCGGGGGCGGGGGGGCGGGCGTGGTGTAGGGAACCGCGCGTTACTTCTGTTCGGCGGTCAGGGGAAAGAGAATGGAAAGGAAGGACACATTCCCCGAATTCCAAAAGGCACCTACACATGGAATGGATCAGACTAAATATTCTTATGCACGCCGGGAACACTGGGCCCCTACCATCGCAGGAACGTTTCCATTCGACAGGCCTATGAGGGGGGGGGTGAAAAAAGAAAATGCAAGAAAGGTGTCCCGAGCATGTTCCAGTAGTCAAGAGAAGGGAATTTAGCTCTCTAGGTATTTCGCAGACTTAGATTTTAAAGGATTTAGCGTCGAAGGGCCCACGGGGGGGGCCCAGAACTAACCTCCTTCTACTTCGCTCAAAACGCGAGGCCAGAACATCGATCAACTGATGGCATTTGACAACGACGGGAAAAAAAAGAAGGGAAGGGGGGTATACAAGTACTTCTCGGCGCTGAGATTAAGAAGGCTTTCAATACCTACACCCAGTCCAAGAGAATTTGTCGAAAACTTCTGGCAAGAACTCGTACACTGAAACGACTTACCGTCACGACCGTGGAAGCCTATCTAGACAATTCTCGGTGTAGGTCGCGTGCTCTACTCAAAAGGGCTAAAAAAAGAACGGCATCCAATCTCTACTCAAGAAACTCATCTCGATAACAAATCCTAGTTCTTCGGCGAACTTAAACATCGTCGAAACGAAGGTAGGGAAATCAGGGCTTCGTAAAAAGACGCGAAGTCGACAAAAGGCTCATCTACTAGCCTCTCCGAATAAGATCCTGCAGCCCGAAAGCTTCCGAGGAAGGGCCCTCTTCTCCAACTTAGGGAACTTTGAAGGAAAGAGGCTGGTCCAAGTCCTGGACGGAATCTAACTACTACTAAAATATCCGAAACAAAGTAGGATTTCCATCAGACGAGAGGGACTTCGAACTTACAAAAATTTCCAAAAAGAGAACATGGGATTTCCGAGCACGGCAACTAACCTATCAGGAATGAGGCCGAGACACTCTTCTCGAAACACGGAGGGGTCATAAATAGTTCAGCATAAAAAGCCTCATTGTCGCGGAGGGGGGGGCTTCCATGTTCAAGAGCGTTTCTATCCTAGAAAATGAACTGAGGAAAGAAAAGCATAACGTCCCGGGAGATATCCAGAGCACAGATGCCACAAGGGAATGAGTAACGAAGCTCCAATGGGGGTATATCCCCCCAACGGCCTATTTCCAGACAGAAGATCACAACAACAACCGGGGAGTAGGGAAATATATGAATGTAAACGGCCTCGGAAGGCTCGTTGTGGGGAGCTCACTTTATGGAAGGGCCAGAAAATTGGATGGGCGGGACATGCCGGGACTTGGTCAGGGGAGGTCGTTGTTATCTTGCAGGTACATTCTGTTAGACTGGAAAAAAAAACTCATGGCCTAGGGCCCGATGTGAAAAAAGCGGAAAGCTGCCCTCTATAAGGCGTCAAAGTGAGAGGTGAAATAAAAACGACTAGGGGGGGGAACGGGGAGGGAGCAACTTCTGGTTAAGGGAAGGACCAGGAATCGACATGGGGAAATCAGGGGTGACAGGATTCTGGTCATACATTTTGTTTCGAATTAAGGGGATAGAGCCAGATCGGTGATGGCTTCTTTATACTAGTGCTCGATCTTAGTCCCGCTCCCATCACTTCGACTTGTGGCGTAGAATAGCCCGAAAAAATGGGCGAGCTTAACTTGTATAAAGAGACGGCTCCCGGGGGAGCCGTTCGGCGTGCGTCCTAGTCGATCCGCTGATGGGGACATATAACGTTAAGAGAGCGAAACTGTTTCCTGTATGTTCAGAAACCGAGTAGAAGCCGACTCGGTTGCAGGGGTGACAGGGGGAGATGTTATGCCCAGCCGGGGAAGGGCGAGAAAAAATAAAAGAGAAGCAGCTCTTAGAAATCTCATGAATAGGGAAGCGGAGGAGCTTACGGGCAATGTCATTGACCCGGGATAGGTTCAAGGAAAGGAAAGCGTGAAACTAACCTGCTATCAAGGGTGGTCGGTTAGTGCCTAGAGTGATAAGTGGAAACGAGGAGGGCAGCACCATGCCCAGCATCTGGAAACCGAAGGGGGGGGCTCTTTTCTTGCACTCTAGGGATCAAACGAAGAGGATGACTCGACGGGGGCGGCTCTCTCCCTCACTCATCGATTCGTTGGGAGAGAGACGATAAGAGGGGCTCGAACGTTGATCCGATTCACCTGCTTGGAACTCCTGGAAAACGAAAAAAGTCAAAGAATTTACCCGAGATTCATACTAAAGAGCCGGGGGAATGGGACCTATCGGTTATCGGTAAATTGAGGTCAAGGTCGGGGTAGGTCCCTGTGTCACTTGGACATGAAAGTGGAATCTGGGAATAGTTACTCTGGACTGGCAGAAAGCGGAAAAAATCTTTTCCTAGTAGTCGAAAACTTCGACTGAAAAATTCTTCTTTTACGGGGGCAGTGTACCTTGTGCTAGGGCTCATGCACACGGGGGATCGGAAATGTTGTCAGGTCCGAATGGGGCGGGACTGAGGACTCAATGTTGGAGGTTATGTTGTAGAAAAAGTAGTAAAAATGGTTCCTTCCCGGGGGGTTGAAACCTCTTTTACTCAAAAAAAACTCTCCGAGAAAAAAGGAATCTGGGTGCTATCTTCTCGATAGGGGCACCGAACACTACAAAAAAAACGTTGAACCCTTCACGAGGAAAAAATTCGAATCAAATTAATCTAGGCACCTCACACCTTATTGTACCTTGGAGGCTTGGGGGGCCTCCGCGGTGCCCCAGGAAACGGAAAGGTGTCCATGTCCCGAGGCACAAACGAAATGAAGAAGCGATGCAAGAGACCGAAATTGCTTAAAGATCGCACCAAAAAAGCAAAAGCCGGGGAGACACCGCAGTGTCGGGGTGCACGTCTCCCACACGGTCGAAAATCTGGAAAAGGACTGAAAAATATTAATTCGCTTCGGGGTTTTGAGGGCTGTCGTCCTACCTGGCTCGTCGGAAAAAAAAAGGGGTGTTTTGTTTTTGGAAAGAAAAAAACCTCCAAAGAAGGGTTTCTCTAGGGAAAAGTCTCTTCACGAGAAAGCCGCGCTCGCGCAAAGCATCATCTGCCTGTTTACCTTCACGAAGTATTCCAGTCACTATCGATCTCAACCAGCACGTTTCGTAAGGAAAATAGCAAGCAGCCATCTCGACAACAACAAACACCTTCCGCCTAAATTCGTGGGTATCCTTCCCCGGGGTTCTGATTCTCTAAGGGGTGGCCGGCGCGATACGGGACGCTGTCCAACATTCAGATCTGGAGAGAGTAAAGAGGGTAGTCTCTATTTTCTCGATGGGGGGGAGGGGGGGGGGGAAATCATGCTGCGGACGCTGTTGTGGATCTCTCGGAGTCCTGCAACTCTTGTGTAGTGGGTTCGTCGACGCGGGGGGGCTCTGCGCTCGGTATGGTTCCTTTCTTGCAGAGGTGAGGGTCCTTCTGCTCGTCTCGCTCTTCTGGCTTTCTGGTCTCTGCCTTCCGGCCTGCGACGAGTCAGAAAACTGGCCACTGAATGAGGAAGAGGACCTCCTTCGATTCTACTTCTGAGACGCTGTGGCCCCTGGTCCCTCTCCCAATTCTCTTTCCTAAACTTGATCGAGGTAATCTAAAGCACTTGTATGTTTTCTATCCTCGCTGCTTTTCTCTCTTTTAGCGCTAGTTCCACACACTCACAAAAAAACAAAGTCCCTTCCCCAACAAAAACCAAAAGGGGGGAGGGGGGGGGGTTGGTCTGCTATCACACACGTCTAACCCACCAACAACTTGGGGTTGGAACGTCGGGTCTTCCACAACAAGTCTGGGGGGGGGTGGAATCAGGAAACTAGACGGCGAAGCATCCCGCTGCAGGCCGCCGCCATGTCTGGTTGACTAAAGTGCAACCACCGCTCCAAGGGCCGTCGTGTTTTAGGTCTCGGACGTCGGGGCATCGGCACAGGACGTTGACCTGAGTGCGCAAGAATGCCAAGAAAATGTACACGATTTGTAACTAGGAAAAGAAAGGCCAACGCCGGTTATAAACATCAGTTTTTCGACATCGATCGGGAGGGCCAGTCGCATCGTGTGATTTTCTCAAATTGGCGTCAGTTAAAGCTTGCGGGGCAATGAATCGAGAGAGGACGCAAGGCGTCTCCTATCTCAATTTTAAGAAAAAAATTAACGGAACCCAGACAAAGATCAGGGTCAGTAAATCACTAACTCAACTTCAAAATGATCACCAAAAATAGTCCAACCCGCTCGAGGAAAGTCCAAGAAACTCTAAATCAAATCTGTGTAACCAACTATGAACGGCCGGCCGAAACTCCCGAGCAGCCTAATCCTCCGGCTACTCCTCGGCCACCGCTAAAGCCTGCGATGCCTATTGAAGGCCAAGGTCCAGCCAACAGGAAACAAAAACTTCAAGAAACCTACTGGGTAATCAGAGGCGGAATTCACGACACCGGAGACCTTCAAGGAAGTCCTAATGTCCATTCGAATAACGCAAGTGTAAAGGGGAAAGGGCAAGAAGGTGCGCAGTGCGGATCCCCCCAAACTGAAAAAAATCCGAGGGGGGAGCTGGCAGAGGACTTAAAACAAGACTGGCGATGAGCGATGACCGCAAAAAAGAAAAATCCCTTCGAGCTTCAGACCGAAAAAAACAGCCTCGCTCGGCCCTGCAGAAAAGCGCGACGGCGAGTGGCTGCAACAGAATGAGGGCGGAGATGAAAAACGACGAAGCAAAGAACCTAAAAAGAAACCTCTCGGTCAGTCAAGGAGGGAACCGGAAAGTTCGTGCAACAGCTTATACACCCGCAGAGACCAAGTATTTGAGCCGAGGGGGTGCAAGTCCGGCGTGTCCTCATGACGAAAAAAAGAGAAGCCTACGAATCAAACGACGGCCAATACGTCACATCCGAATGAAGAAGGACTTGAAAGGTGACCAACTCGCGATCGGAGGAAGGTCCCAGCGCGCGGGGAAAGAGGATCGACGGAAAAAACTAGGCCGAAGAAAATAACGCTTGAATTACATCTACAGCAAGCATGCGGCAGATCTTTGTTAAAAGCGAAAAATCGCGCCCACAACGAACGGGCCAAAGAACAATGCGAAGAAGACTGTAAGGGAAGCCAACCGAAGGAAAATTGCGAAAGAGCGGGGTGGGTGGTCGCCGGTGCAAAGACAACATTACCTTCAAGAGCCTAAAAAAAAAACCACAGAGAAATGAGAGACCCTCTACAAGCGCACGGGACGGGGAGGGTGCGGAAATCCAGTTAGTCCTCGAGGGCCCTGGGAAAAGGTCCCCAAGCTTCGAGGCCAAGGGGAGTAACAGACTGCTCCAGGTGTACTCGTCGTAAGCAGATCAGTACTAGAGAGGCTGGACATGAAGTCGAGACCAAAAGTGGTGTGCCAAAAAACAGATGGTCCCAAAGCGCAGAACGAAAGCCAAAAAAAGGAGGAAGAGGATTTTGTGGCAAAAGAGGGGCTCGGTGGTGATCTCCACCAAATTGGAGATCAGGGTAGGACATGAACTACGGGATGTCCGTACCGGTCAAGCCGTCGATCGGGTCTTCATGCTTATGAACGGGGGTCGGACGACAGTCTTGCTGGAGAGGCCACGTCATGGCCTCGTCGCTGGGAGAAAGAGACAAAAAATCCCCTATTGACTGCCTGGGTACCAAAAATCGAAAAAACGACCTTCGATCACCGCGAGGCGAGTGAGGTCAGGAAACGGAACAAGCGAGTGGGAAGGTTAAATTGCTCCTGAAGATTGGGGGAAAGAGGAAGGAATTCTCGCGCCATATCTCTCGTGCCCGGGCACGTGAAGGAGGGGGTAAAAAGTCCCATCAAGAATTGGGGAAGAGAAAATCGGCTTCTTGCCCGATCAGAGGCGGACTAAGGGTATAAAGATAGAAAGCCTGGAAAATGGCCGGAGGATCATGTAAAAAGAAAAACCACGAGGGTGTTCGACGTCCTCAGGTCATCCGCGCTGGACCGGGGGTCCCTCGGAGGTGATCGTGTCACGCAATAGTTCTAAAAGAACGGTTGGTTGAAAGGGCGTCGCCGGGCTTTATGGCCGGGCTGCTTGAGAGCAAAAAAAAAAAAGAGTGTCGGTATCCTCATAGGAAAAAAGGCAAGGAGTGGTAAGGAACGAGTTTCACGCCTTCCGGCAAGACCGAGCGTGGCGGTGAGGGTATTGGGCACTCTGCAAGGCCCGCCGTGGAAGCATTCCAAAAATCATCTTTAAAAGGAACGAAAAAATAAAAGCTTGCTGTGCCAGGCCTCGGTTTTGGGAAACGGAGTACTCGCCGTGGCCGGCTCCTCGAAGTCGGGCTAAGCCACAATCGGGAAAAAGCATCTCAGAAATAAAAGGTTGACACGAGTCACCTTCGAGACTCCTTGTGCCCTCAATGCTAAGATCTTGTCTAAATGGACATGAGGGACTGCGATGGGGGCCGTCTACATGTAAAATAATGGCCATCTTAGGGAAAAGAGTGGTGGCGTCCTGCCTGGGGGTCAGCCTCGTCTGGCGCTAGAAAAGCTAGCCGAGCTTTCAGAGTGGGGAAAGCTGGGGGACTGAAAGCCGCTGAGGGGTCGTTTTGTCAGTGGCCGCTGGTCAGGGTGGTTGATCAGAAAATTTGGTGCCTGGACGCAAAGGAGCAGCATGGAGAGGTTGATGGGGGGTGAATTTCCTCGTCAGGGCGACAGCCGTTGGGGCTTCCTCGGTGATAGAAAGACAGGAGGCCGGCGAAAAGAAGGAGGCGATCTTCTCGGCGCGGACCCGAAGAAGTTACCGACAAGGTCGATCACGGCGGGAATAAATCCAATAGATCTGAGGTCCCGAACACAGGGTAGAAAGAGCTTTGGGCCCCTCTTTAACTCAACATGCAGCATTTCGAAGTAACCACACTAGAAATTCGAGATGCAGAGGGTCAAACCCACCGGAGTTGCAGTCTTAGAAAAAAACAAAGGGAGAAACCAGACATCCAACGCTCTGCACGGCCAGGGGGACCACGTTCGTCAACCATAAATGGTACCAAAACCGAGGGCTGAATGCTGGGAAGTCCACGATCAATCTTAAAAAATGAAGAAAAAAATCGGCCGGGACCTGGGGACTTTGCAGAGCGCTCGAGGCAGGCGTCGCGATCAGAAAGAACGCGAAAAACCGGCTCAGAGGGTTAATCTCTAAAAAATCCTAAAAAGGAAGTGAAAGCTGCCCCCTAAGGGACTGCTGCTGCGAAGAAGAGCATCTCTCTCAAACACAGGAGTTAGGGGATGCTGCGCGGAGAAAGCCAAATGCTCTTGTTAAAGAAAAGGGGGAAAAGGCATTCGGCGCTGCCTGGCGACGGGGAAACTGGCGCGCGCTTTGTTTCGCGAGGGCTGGAGAGGAGGGACGTGGGCTCACCTTACTTAGAGCCCAGAAAAAAATGAAAGAACAGTAACTCCTATACACGCTCAACCGATCCGAAGTGCGGGCGCCGGTACGTTAACGGAAGCCTGCAGGGGGCGAATGGGTAAAAAGGAACATAAAGAGCCTTGGGTCCGCGCGTGGCAGGAAAAGGAGTGCGCGTCTACCCGGGGGGTGAAGCGTGCATCGCACTTAACCGCGGTCGGGGGGAGACGCATGTTTTGTTCAATCCACAAAAACGCTTCAAAAAGGAAAGGTGCGCTCCCACTTTGAATGTGACAAGAGAAGAAAGGGCGCGCATCGAAATTGGCGCGAGGGGGAGTCAGGAAGCGTCGAGAACTCTGAGAAGGAAGGGAGACCGACCTCTAGTGGCAGGGAACGCAACGAGAAAAGACTAAAAAGGGAAAGAGGTAAATCACCCTCACCACGGAAACTGAGAAACAGCGCGAACTTACAAAATGCACTCTATCACGGAAAAGACCGGTCGTGGTCGAAAAGGATCTAACGCCTCCCCGAGGGAGCAGCAGTTCCCGGGACCGAAGAGCCAGCAAACGGAACAGTACGATGCCAGAGGGTCCATAGGCCTAAGAGCCACAGGCCAAGGCCACAGGCTTCACCTACGAAGAAAAACAACATAATCAAACAATTCCCGAAGGTAGCACCGGTCCCACGAAAAAAATCCTAGAGGAAAGGGATATAAAAGGACCCGACCGCCATTTGGGCAAGAAGTGCACGTTGTCCAGAGCAAGGTGACAAGGTCAAGACTAGAGGCTGCTCAGAGAGGGGAGGAAAAAAAAAATCCGGGACGCAGGGGAGGATCGCAAAAAGCAAGCCCCTCGCGAAATTACCCTTCGGAGCTCAGGAGGCCATCAAGTGTAAAAAAAAAAGGACGCCACTTGACTTCCGATGTGCTGGGTTGAGCACGAAGAGAATCGCGGATTAAACTACTGCTATGAAAAAGAGCCACGCAGACCGTGTGGTCTGCAACGAGAAGTGGCTTGAACACCGAGGGGGAAGGCCCTCCAAAAACTAAAAAGGGTTAAGCCTCATAGAAATGCTCGGGAATAGTAGGCGGCTTCCTAAGAAAAAACCCGCCATCAAACTCGTACTAAAAAGAAAAGAAGGGACACCTAAACGAAGAAGCGTTTCGAGCCGTAAGTCGGGGACGGAAGGCAATGGCCGAGCAAAGAAACGAAGAGAGAGTCGAAAAAGGCTAACAACATTCTCACAGACTAGCGCCAGGATCATCCTACTAGCAGGCCAGCGGCGATCTGGGGGAAAAGAGTCTCCAAGAGAGCCCCATGTGAAAAAAACGAGCCGGTTAAGAGGGTAACCTAGTTTCGGAGCTGGTAATCGGACGACGACTAACTAGAAGCAAAGGAGGGGGTGCACAAAATCAAAAAGGAAAAAAGGAGTAAAGAAATTCCTGCGGCACATGTTCCCGATCAACTGCAAGGTCAACAAAAGGGGAGTCGGGAACAAACTCTAGCTCTCCTTATATAATCTTTTGAAGAGGGGAGGGGAGGTGGACGAGAGTCCCCCCAGAGCCTCGGCGGAAAGGTGGGTCCAGAGCTACAAAATCGAGGGCGGGAATGCTGGGGGCAGGGAACCAGGATTAAACAGACCCAAAAAAGACCATAACTACTAAGGACGGCAAGAGACTTCTCAGGCATTATCACGGGGCGTAGTTCAGGAAGATCGCGATGTGGAGATACAAGATCCGATGTGGAGGCAAAAAAAAATACTCTCAACAACACCCGGAGGGAAAAAAAAAGTTTGTAGGTCAGCGACATCGGCTCATGTGGGGGAAAACCACGGGGATCCGTATACTCTTCACTCTTTAAGGAAATTTTTAAAAAGGGGGGATTTACAGAGGAGAAGCTGTCGTAATGAAAGAAGTTCTTAGTGCGAGTTTAATGGAAGGGATGCAAAGGAGGATCTCCAAGAACCTCCTGGTCGACGGGCAAGCCGCAGGAAGCGAGTGCGGCCGGTGGATCAACCAACGACCGTCGATCGAGAGGTAAGGAAAAAAAAGAAAGGGAAGATCCGCCCGGAAAGACATTAATCTGGTTGCGTTCTCCGGCCGTAAGGTGTGAGGAACGGGGAGACGGCCTAGACTGTAACCTCGCTTTTATCAGAAAAAAAAGGGGGGGGGAAAATCGAATAACTGGGGAAGTTCCAATCTGTGCGTAGATGCAGGCACCGGTTCTTTGGCCCGGCTGGTGGGCGCAGCAAGAATAAGATCGCCGCCCTCGCTGGACAGGAGTAACCTCGTCGAAATGGCGACAAAAGAGGAAGGAAAGCCCCAAGGAGCTGGACCGGGGACTCGAGTTCGGGGTCGCAATTGCGCCGAACTCAAGAGTGGGTGGAAGTAGGGGAGCGACGTCGCGCAGGTGATTTCCGGTGATCAAAAGCAAACGAAACGCTGTATCACGAGCAATTATCTCGGCGTCGCAGAGGAAGGGTTCGTTGACCGACGAAGGCACGCATTGCAAAAATCGCTGAGAAAGGGCGGGGCGTGGGGGAGTTTATTCGCGCCGGTCCTTCAATCAGACGAATCGGCAGCACAGGCGCTCATCTGGACCTAAGTGGCTCCAAAGCGAAATTGAATGTCCGCTCGGTGGGCCAGAGGGTCGGCTTGATACGTTGTGCGCTAAATCATCTCAGAAAGAGCGTCCATGTCCTCTAGCAGCTCCCTCGATTTGAAGGGGCAAACCGAGTCCCTTCGAAGCCGTGCCCTCCAGGCAAATGCGCTGGAAGAAGGGAAGAAGGCAACTGGGGCCTAAAATACAGGAGACTCAATGGGGGGTGGCAGCTCGGTAACTGTGGGGAATTGCCTCTAGAGGCCAGAGGAGATGCCTCGCCAGGAAAGGTCCAAAATTGAATCTTCTTCTCTGCAGCGTCGGGGGGGGGTTGGCGGGGGGGGCGTTGACAGGGGACTAGGTCTACGCTGTCGACGTACCATGGGTCCGTTTTCAATCATTCGCAGAAAACCGTTGGTGTATGTTTATACTGCTAAGCGGTAAACCGGGGGTTGCTTAAGGCAGGAAGGCGAGCTAAACCTTCTTGGGGAGGAGCTCATCGGCTCTATTCGCCAAAGCCAAGACACGTCTCCCCATTCAAAAGAGGGCATGCGCCAGGACTTAGATCCATTGTACTCTTGGCGCAACTAGAAGGGGGTAAGAAAGGGAGAATGGGAACAACAGGCTTCCTGTCGAATAATTCGGGTGCGATGCATCCGGTCAACGTCCCGGAGTGGCTGGCAGCGCCCCGAAGCGCTAAGATAAAACGTAAGCCTCTATCTGGTGAGGGTTCACGTCGTCCAAACGCAGGGCGCGGGGACAGGACGTAGAGGATGCTTCAGATTGGCTTCGATTCGTCCAAAAACTAAAAAAACTGGAGACCTGGCAACGCCGCCGGGCCTCGATGCACCGCCGAGATCGACCGCCAGGATCCTAGGTTAAGCCAGCCTAATCTCACTGAAAAGTGACGGGCACGAGCTGCCCTCGAGGGCGCGAGCCATCTGCGCCGCCATCCAATAGCGAGAAAAAAAACAAAAAGAGAATAAGAGGGGGGCCGCCAACGGGCTCCGGAACTGCTCACGGTGGCAGCTCGGGACTTCAATTCAGGGCTCAGGGGGAAGCTACGGCGAAGAACCGGGAGAGTAGAGGTTGCAAAATAAACGGGAGGGCGTGCGTGCGGATCGACTTAAGTATGCACAGGTCTTCTTAGACAAACGAGCCATGTAGTGCGCTAAAGAACGAAGGACGCAACCCGTAATCATCAAGATCTCTTGGAAGAAAACCCCGTTGGACTACGGGTCACAACGGCTCCATCTCGAATGCACGCGCGTTTGTCCTTGACTCGGCTAATTGGTCTGGGATAGAGACGCCCTGCACTCACGTGCGGCCTCCTGCACGTCATCCGGAAATCACTCTGGGCCGACAGAATGTTGTTTGACCCACTCTTTGGAAAAAGCGTAGTTGGACTAACTGTAACCATCAGGGCAGGGGGACAAGGGCGCAGACGCAGGGGGGGGGTGAAGGGGGATCAAAGTTGAGAGCGAACGGTTCATGAGCGCTGGAAGACGCAGGTAATCCCGCTCAGCCTTGGCAGTTTGAGCAAAAAGACAAAAAGAGGACCATTCTCGATCGGGGGCTCCCTCAAAGGCGAACGCGGAGCCATGGCGCTCTAATAAGAAAACTAAACGCGCCAAGTCGCGTGCAAGCGACAAACGCGAGGCTCGCAGCAGAAGAGCCTCAGAAGAAAAAAGAAAACACGAAAACGCTTCGAAGTCGAGGTCCGCCAAGAGGCCACGGCCACGAAACAGCCACACCGAAAAAAAAACTGAGGGACTTCCAAGAAGTTATCAAAAGCCCTCCATGAAGTCTTGCGAGAATGTCCATTCTCGAAACGTCTCTAGCGCGAAAGAAAAATAAGTTCAAGGAGTTCCAAAGCAGGTCGGACAACAATGATCCCGAGATTGAGCAACAAATGGATCACTTACTTCTGGAAAAGGGAGTCGGATATGATGGTAGCTAACTCCAACTGAGAGAAAAAGACTACGGAAAACACATCTTCTATGCCCAGGGAACACTCTCGATGCTCGAAGGGATAAGAGGGATGCGCCAATCAGATATCTTCTTCGGGGGGATTCGAGAAAAAGGGATAGAGACCTTCTATGTCAAAACCGAACACGCTCGCATTGGCGTCAATGGCCGACAAGGGGGAGAACCTCGAATTTCACAGCCTAAGGACCCGAGAAAAACTGTGGGAAGCGCTACTACATGGGGATACGTCGTGCTCTCCTCAGACGACAACCAGGAAAGCGCGCGCTCAAGCACGGGGGGGGCCACAAGGAGGGGAGAGCAAAGAGGGTCAAATTCTACTACCTTGAAAAGCTAAAAAGACCTCGAGTACAAGGACAGCGGGGGCAATCGATCGGAAAGCAACCTGAGCTACGAAAGGAACTAAAAAAAAAAATTAGAAAATAAGCCTTAAAGACAAGAACTCAAGCGTCCGATCTTTATTAAAAGCTCTCTCAAGAGGGAAGTGCAAGACGAGATGGCTCGATGAAAAAAACACTAAAGACAAGCTTGTCCTCCGACAGCCAGTAACGAGACATTGCCACAGCGGCGGGAAGGGCAAGTTCCAATCGCAGGGAGAAGGAGAATGAGGAATTCACGCAACCAAGGATTCAGTCGGGGCCGAGACCCTCACAAGAGAGGGGAAGTAAAATTACTCTGTTGAACTCTACTTGAAGAGAGACTGGTTCACTTCCGTTATCCTCGGCATCCGAAAAGGCTCAAACACAATCGAAAAGGAAAGGCGTGCTCCATTCAAAAAAGGGGAAAAACCTGCAAATACAGAACAGAATTAAAGATCTCCGGCAGACGGTACGAACCGGAGGAACGCTTATCTCACGATCTCCGGGTAAAAAACGGAAAAATGGAAACCGGACCCGACAATCCAACATAATGAGGGATGTTTGTCGGCGAACAATAGGCTCGTGGGGGATCTCCACCACATGAGAAAAAGGCTGGGAGGGGCCTCGGTGGCCGTAGGGCTGTCTGATACGTCTGGGGAAAAGGGGGATAGGGCGAAAAGTCCGGGGGGGAAGGAAAAAAGAATGGAAAGCCCTAAATAATTGACTCTGATCGCGGTGGAGTGACCGTAAACGCCACACTGAAGATCGAAAGGAAAGTCGAGATAACGCGAGTCACCGCGTAGCTAGTCAGCACGTGAAGGGTCTCCAATTTGAAGGAGGTTACATGTGGGTTTCTCGGACAAGGACGGGGGGGTAGAAAGGGGGAAAAAAAAGCCTTCTCGTGTACGCCCCAAATCGTCTTGTGCTTTCTCACGCTGAGGTAGACGAAGGAGAATCGATTGCCGAGGAAAAAAAAAAAAAATTTCGGCAAAACGAGACATGTGTCGCGAGGGGCTTAAAAGGGGGGACGCCTGCTCGGGTCCACTGCAGAATGATCAGGGGGCGCGCACTCGCGATGAGACTGGCGACCTCATTCTAAGAGGTGGGGACCGCGCTGGACCTTGAGGTCGATGAGGTTGCACCAGTCGGAGCCGAACGCGGAGGGCCGAGGTGAAAAATACTCGAATCGCAGCTTGATGTACCGGAGGATGGGAATCCGCCTGAAGGATGGAGATGATGCTCAGGACATAGAAAAAGGTAGTCGTTTAACAGGGTGGGCTTTCCGGCCAGCGTGAGGGCGTCGCGTGGCGGGGTAGCCCTCGCCATCCTCAAAAAAAGGGCAAAGAAAAAAATGAGCCAACATACTTGACGTCAAGTGGAGAGCAGCGTGCTGTCCGGGACACTGCTTTTGCCCTCGACGGGGAAAGGGGGAGTAGAGGTCGCCGTTTCAGCGCGAAAACTCGAAAGAAAGAAAGGAAGAAGCTCATCGTCCGAGTCAGGCTCGAGATCGGTATCCGATCCATGCAGGAAAACTAACTTCTTGACAAAACCCCCACAAAAAAAACCCCCAAAAACCAAAAACCCCCCCCCCCCCCCACCTACCCCCCCCACCCCCCCCTCCCACCCAGCCCCCCCGACCCCCCAAACAACCCCCCCCCCCCCCCGAAAAAAACCCCCCCCAGACCCCCCCCCCGCAAAACCCCCAAAAAAAAACCACCAACCCCAGGAGCACCGCCAACCCAAAACCCCCCCCCAAAAAAAAAAAGCCCGCACAACGAAACAAAGCACCCCCCCCCCCCCCCCACTCCGCGCCCCCCCCCCCCCAAAGACCCAAGAACCCCCCCCCCCCCCAAAAACCCCCCCCCCCCCCCTAACCCCCCTCAGAAGATACGCCACCCCCCCCGCCCCCCGACAAACTCCCACCTCCCCCCCCCCCCGTTCCCAAAACCGCCCAGCCCCCACCCCCCAACCCCCCCCGCTGGACCCCCCCCCCAACCCCCCCCAAAATAAAAAAACCCCACTTGGGGTTCCCCCTCACAAAAACCCGCCTAAAAACCCACCCCCCCAATTTTTTGGGTTTTCCCCCCGCCAAAAAAACCCAACGCGACCCACCCCCCCCCCCCGCCCCCCCAAAAACAAAAACCGACAAAAAACCCAAGACCCCCCCCCCCCGCCCGCCCCCACCTCGCCCCCCCAACCCCCCCCCCCCCCCCCCCCCCCCCCCCCCCCCGCCCCAAAAAAAAAAAACAAAAAAACAAAAAAAAAGAGAAAAAAAAAAAGAAAAAGAGATATGTTTGTGGTTTGGGTTGGGTTTTGTCGTTTTTGGTGTGTTTTTTGTTTTTTTTTTTTGTTTTTTTGGGGTTTTTTTTGTTTGTTTTTCCACCCCGCCAAGACACACCAGGCCCCCCCCATCCCCCTAAAACAACCCAAGACCCCCCCCCCCATCCCCCCAACAGCCCACGCCAGGCCCCCCCCCCCCCCACCCCCCCCTACCCCACGCCTCCACCCGCCCGCTCACGCCGCAAGACCCCCCCCCCCCGCACCAGCCCCGCCAACTCCCCCCCCCCAAACCCCCCCGTCCACCGACCCTGCGCGGAGACCACCCGCCGCCACCCGTCCACGCTCGGCACCCCCCCCCCCCCCCCCCAAGCCGCCCCACGCACACCCCCCCCCGACCGCGACAAAACCCCCGGGGCCTACGCCCTACCACCCCGCTCCACACCCCCCCCTCGCGCCCCGTCGGCCCCCCCCACCCGCCCTACGCTCGGCCCCCCACCCACGGCCCCCCCAGACATTCCCGCGCCCCGCCCCCAGTACAACCGGCCCCCCGCCGAAAAAAAAGCTGGCCAACACCGCCCCGCCGACCCCCTTCCGGCTAGCCCCCCTCCCACCCCCGGCTACCAAGCCCCCCCCCCCCCCCACCACGCTGAGACCCCCGCAGCGCCCCTAACGCCAGTAACCCCACGCGCCGACGCCCCCGCCGCTCCAAGCGCCACCCCCCCCCCCCACATCCCGGGAGAGGCTCCCCCGCCGCCCCCCCCCCCCCGATACCCGCCTCCTCTCGAGAAATATCTTTGCATTGGCGTGGAATTCCAATTGGAGCTAACTTGTCGATTGGCACCTGGTCCTGGAAGGGCGACTCTGGCACGGTCCTCGTGAAGAGTGAAGGGCGTCTGGCCTAGGATGGCGGAGCTGCTCCTCGGGGAGGGTGCGCAGGGGGCGGAGGCTGGTAGCTATGGATTCATGAAGGGAGCAAAAAGATGTTGTCATGGTGGCAGCTTACGCCACTTAGGTGATTTCAGAAAGGCGAAGTCGCGGGCAAATTCAAAGGAAAAAATCTACAAGGCGATACGGTAGACGCGTCGCAGCGCTCTCGAGCCGCCCGAAGCAGGTCGAAAGCGCAACTTCACCTCTCGGCTCATTAACCTAAATAGAAAAGAAGCAAATGATTGGTACCGGGAGCGGTGAACCGCGGTGCCACAGTGGAAACAACATGCGCATGGAGAATGAAGAGATTCAGGCGATGCACGAAAATCCACGGTTCAAAAGAGTAAAAGATCCCCCGAACTCGCCGCCCAAAACGCGGCGCGAGAGCCTGGGGGGGTGATCCACAAAGGAGGTAGGCGCCCCAAAAGGGGGCGCCAGTAGGAGAAAAAAAGGGGAGAGACTTTCCTCTCGCAACCACTGGCTCGTCCGGGCTTCACGCTGACGTGGGAGAGAACGAGGCAGGTCGCAGGAGGACATCCCAGAAGCGCAAAAAACAGCCTCCTACTGTTTTAAGCGGCAAAGGGAAAAAAACACGCCAAACGAATGCAGTTGCACGGCCGAGCGATATCATCAAAGTAGCGCGGGGGCATCCTGCGCACACCAGGCTCTCAAAACACATCAACCTTATGGGGGAAAGGAGGCGGACAGAGGCCGCCACGCCGAGGGCAAGAAGGGAAGTTACCACGCACGGCGGCGACGGGGGGGGCTCAAAAAACCTATTAGCTTTAAAAAAAAAGGTAAAAAAACTTATAGGAGGACGGAAGGTGCGGCGAAGCAAAACGAGCCAGTTTCGCCTCGGGGATCTAGTAACGCGCCCCGCTCAAAGAACCTTCTCAAGCTCCGGGTACCTCTCTCGTCGGACGAATGAACCACGGCTCCAACAAATCTGAGGCCTTTGCGCGGCGTTTTGGGGCATGGACGGATTCGGGGGAGGGAAACATACAAAGAGTCAGGGGAACTGGACCGTGAAAAGGCACGTCCTAAGTTCAAAGGTCATGGAAAATGGGGTGGGCCCCACTCTGTCAAAATCAGGCCCAAAATGAAGGGTCCCGGGAATCGTGTTGCGGTGGGACATCTGAATAGAGGGCGCATGCGCATGGGTGGGCGCAAGTCTTTTAAAAGTACTGTAAAGAAAAAAAAGAGGGAAAAAGAAGGGTTGACTCTCGCCTTTGCAGAGGGTTTAGAGAAAAGAGGAAACAATAAAAACCCAGATCTCTAACAGGAAAAGCGAAGGCGTAAAGCGGGCAGAAAGCGGGGTCCAGTCGATCAACTACGGCACTTGACCGAAATCCAGGTCAATCTCCAAAACCTAGACAGCAGGCCGGATGCAATCATGAAGCAGCAAGGGCCATCGCCGGAGAGACCTGCTAGTAACATAAGGAAGTTCACACTTCCAAAAACAATCCGGGGGCAAATACGATGGGAAACGCCTAACGAATTACGCCCTGTGAGAAAAACGGAACCTCCATCGCGAAAAAGGCCAAATTTTGAATAATTCAAGGGGGAAAACCCAATCAAAAAGAAACGAAGGCGAGGGCTCAGAACAATGAGAGAAGAGGTTCGGATAAGCGAAGAGCCGAGATGGAGGACAGAGAATGAGAGTGAGCAAAACTGAAGAGTCTTTCAAACGCAACGCGATCACCGGACCTCCATTCTAAGCTCACCTCTAGTAATCACGATACTCGGCGGGCAGGGGCTTCCAGATGGAGCTCATTGTGCTAAAAAGGCTATAGGGAATGGATATTAATACAGGCGAGCGCAAACAGCCGTGTGCGCTCTTACGGGTTCCTCAAGGCTAACGCTAAAGTCAACTACGGAGTAAAAAACCAAAAAGTGTAAATCACATGATAGGGAACAGCGTTCTGTCATCCACGGAAACGGGAAATCTCGACAACATAAAAGTCAGCAATAAGGAGCTTAAAGGAGAGAAGTCGAGATGCTTTACAACTCTCGATCCTCTAGACATTGCAGAGAGGCTGATACGCGAGGTCGACGATGTCGAATTCTAACGAAGCTAAGCGAACAAACCGGCTGATGAATCTCCGTCCACCGAGTATTATTTCTCCAAGCTCCAACATGGGAGGAAAGAAGCCAGAGCAGTCATGGAAGCGGACTAAAGACGATCCCGATTATAATCACCAGGAGAGCGGGCGTCGAAAGGATCCATCGGCATCGAAACATGTAAACCGACCGAGCACGGGCAAAACTCAGCCGACTGAGCCTAACCAAATCAAGGCTATCGCTACGGCATGGGAAATCGAGGTAATGGCACATTTCACAGGCGAGCAGGAAAGTCCAGTAAAATCCACCAGGAAGGAAAGGCCAAGGTGGCGATCCATGGAGAACCAAGAAAGGTCGACTTGCGAACTAAGACTCCCAATGCAGTACGAAAAATCTCCGGCAGAAGGCCATGCACCGAGAACCGCGGAGGATCTAAAGCGGTGGAGATCCCCAACAAACGGCCGATTGCCGCAAATATCAAAAAACAAAAAAGCAACAACGAGGGAAGAAAGAGTTGGGTCCTCGTTGGTGGGGGAGCACAAACTGTCGTAGAGCGCATGAATGTTCCTCGGGTCCTTACCGGGGATGCAAGAAAAGTTAGGGAACTGAAGTAGTTCAGAGTGGGGGGGATCTTTTTCTCCCCTGATCCACACACTTTGAACCTAAGGGAAAAAAAAAAGGAAAAGGACCTCAGGATTCCGGGTTAGGGATGAAAAAAAACACCTCGCGTCGATCACGCGGGAGCGACGTCGCGCGTTCGGGGGGGGACTTCAGCGACTGAGGAAAAAGGTGTTTTAAAGGCAGAAAAAAAAGGTACAGGGGGGTCGATCCGTAGGATTAGACGATCGGGTTTAGACAAAGTGCTTTCTCGCGAAGGAGCCGCGGAAAAAGTCCTTCTACTTGGGCGTAGCCCTCGAATACGACTAGAGCTAAGAAAATAAAGATCGCTGCTCAGCTCCCGGGCGCTCGTCGAAGAATGTGTGGACGACGATCGGGGTTTCGCCGCAAAGTCCTCGATGCGATCGCGAGGGGGAAAAAAACGCAAGATGAAAAAAATCCGGAGTTGGGGTGACGCGCTGCGTAGGCGGCGCAGGTGGGCCGGGGTCGATCTTCGGAAAGCCTAAGAAAGCGGGGAGTAGATCGGCTTGCCCGAGGCAAGTAGCATGGTGAACTCGTGACGTACAAATGGTCCAGCGGAGCTAAAACGGCTATAGGGGGGGGCGTGGCACTCCCGTTCAATAGACGAGATCCATGCCAGTATCATCTGTTGCGTAAGCATGCCGGAGATGCGGAGTGCGAAGTCCAAAAAAAAAGATGATTGAAGGAGTGCTAAGAAAGATTAGAGGAACCCTCAGTCCTTAAGCTAAACGATCAGCAGTTAACCGCTAGGGAGATCCGAGTAAAAGGGCTACGTTGAACGGGCTTTCCCTAAAGGAAACATAAAGGAACTGGGACATAGAGGGCAGACCGGATCGTTGATGCGTTATTCAAACTGCTGTCCGTTTCGTATTTTGCAGCCTGGGGCCGTCCTCTTGTGCCTGGCCTCAAAGGAAGGCAAGAAAACTCTAGAACGGCTTGGGCCGTATGGAACGATCAAAAAGGGAAGGAGAATGATCGGCTGCGGCGTGTCGCAAAAAGGCGCGCTCGTCGGGCCTGGGGGGAAGCGGAACATTGGGGGGGGAAAGCCAGCGAAGTAAAATTACGCTTGATGCTCGAGCTTGACAATTTTCCGTGGAGCGGGGCGTGAATCGGGAAAAAAAGAAAGAAAAGGCGACTGCTTGGCAATCTTACCGCTGCGAGATGCCCGAAAGCTCACGACCGGAAAAGTTAAAACCCGTCACCTCAAAAAACCTAAGGGGCGATGTACCCTCACACCGGAGGGGGGGAAACTCGTCTTGTCATAGGGGCCCACGCAGAAACGATTGGATTCGAAGTCAAAAAATTCAGAGGGGGAGAAAAAGTCACGTCCTCTTATTGTGGCTGCACAATACCTCGGAGGGACCCGGCAGGACGCAGAATCCCGCAGCGTAGCCTGTTGGAGAAGGGTCGGAAAAAAGCGCGCTAGTACCGCGAACCGCAGGCGCCTTAGAGAGCGCGTCTAGGGAAAAGTGACCTCGAGAACCGAACCTGGGATAAGGCATCCAGGCGCCGGACGAAAGAGGCATTCAAAGAAACGATCAAAACGAGAGTCAGGAGAAAAAAAAAGGACTCGGCCTGGTGAGCCGAGCCGCGCCGAAGGCAGTTGCACGGCACGGCGATCTGAACCCCCCGCCGACGGGGCGCCATCTGAAACGAAAAGAAAAGACTCAACAAGAAAAAAGGAGATAGAGATTAGGGCGGCGCAAGGATGGACAAAAAAAAAAAAAAGCTACGGGGGGAAGCTGCTCGTTCGCATGGCGGCGCGACGGCGCATCAAAGAGGGCTACAGTGGGGGGGGAGCGGAGGATAATCAGGTCGACAAAACTCAAAAAAGCGCGCGTGAGCACCTTGCCCGCCAGGGCGAAATAGACGCGCTCGAGTCTCACCAGGACTCGGAGACGTGGGAAAGACCAGGGGGAAGGGGTTCAAAAAGGAAACCTTCTGGGGGGAGCGGCTGCGACGGTGCCCCGCCAAAAAAGGACTCTCTCTTCCTGTTCCGGCTTGCGGGGTTAAAATGTAGTAGAGGTGCTTAAAGCTTTCTCCTAACAAAAAAAACCGAAAAAGTGGGGGATTCATCGCACGTCCGAAGCGGGACTTCTAGACTCAGGGTAGCGTGGACATATTCCCCCACTAGGCTCTAAAGGAAACCCTTGGGCACGGATACATCGCAGAGTCTCAGGTGGGGGGGCGCAACGGTCGGCAAAACGGTGAGGGGGGGGAAGAAAAATCGATCAGCGATGCTGTCAAAAGAAGAGCTCGATGGCGACCGGACCAAGAGGAAGACAAGCGCATGATCGGGATACCTAAGAGAACTGCTAAAGCTAGGAAACAGTAGAAAGAGAGGAAGGGGCCGACTCTGTCCCATGTCAATGCCAAGAAACAAAAAACTCAAAATGTTAGTAAAGGGAAGTAGCCGACGATCACCGGAATTCTATTGCTAGGGCCGATTAGGAGTCCCCCACATAACCAGGGCTGCACTAAAGGGGTGACCTCCTAATATGAAAAAGGGAGGCACACGCACTAACGCTAGTCTGCTGTAAAATTCCGGCATGGGGCAATTTCATTCCAAGCATCATAAGGAGAGAAGCGAACGAGATGGTAGCTGATCGGGGAGCTAACGACTTCGATAGCTGTGGGCGCCCCAACGCGAGAAAAATCGAAAACGCCTCTTCAGTTCTCGCGACAGCCAGACGCTTAGGGAGACGGAACGGACGGATAAAAGAAGGAGGAAGGCGGCAGGTGCGCAAAAGACTGAGGGCGGCGGAGGAAAATGGCAAGAAAAAAGCCACAAAAAAAAAAAAACTCTACCGGCAGGGAGGGGGGAGACTATACATCCCACACGCCGTGGAATCTGGAAAAGGCACTTGACATCAAGGAGCTGTCTCGAAAAAACGGGGAACTTAAAGAGGGATACGCCTACCCCGAACACCTACGGCAAACTCAAAGTTCCTGCTCAACGACAAAAAAAAAGAAGCCCGTGGACAATTTCGCAGAGGAGGGCGGGAACCAAGAAAAAGACTAAAAGGTCCTACAACATTCACTACGAACTGGATAATCCGCAAGGCGGAAGATCGGGCCATTCGCAAAAACGAGCCCATGCTAACCGGTCAATAAAAATCTAAAAGGGGAAAGACTACGACTACGAGCCCGAGTAGATAGGACCCCGGACAGGGCGTGAAAAAGGAGGGAAAAAAACATCTACAACATGTAAATGGTCACTCGGCAACTTGGCACACGATTCACATGGCGAGGAAGCAAAGAGACAAACGCGGTCAGGGCGCTGTGAGTCGACAAGTGAGACTATTCCACCCTCAGGGTTCCGTCGCGGTAAAAACAGGCGATCGAGGCAAAAACGGCACGATCCAGGAAGGATAACTGGGTAAAAAAGATAAAAAAATACTTCCGAATTAAAAAAGGACCGCTGCCGGTACTAAAACGATTCCGTCATAGAAAGGCTAAGACCAAGGGGGAATCCCCACAAGAGGACCAGTCAAAGACCAGCTCGACAACAAAACAAGATGAGGAGAGATGTGGCGCGAGGAAAGCTCTGGTGGGGGGTCGAAATTTAGCTCAATGGGAGTCATTGGATGAAGATTTGGGGCGGACGGGGGATGCCGGGTAGTTTTCGTACTGGGGGACAGGCTGGGGGCTGAGGAAGTAAACTCCGAAAAGGGATCGGGGATTCCTTTTGGGGGGGACAGCCTCTAGTATGCTGGGTGGAACTCCAGACGCACGGGAAAACAAGTCCGATCACCGATATTCTACGGCTGGTCTCAAAACA
>Ga0179591_1433787_pt1 | contig 24176 bp, 32 predicted proteins | sample CZOMad2_1_08_16f_FD_182891 | JGI IMG/M metagenome (GOLD analysis project Ga0179591, IMG submission 182891) | Vadose zone soil fungal communities from Angelo Coast Range Reserve, California, USA - CZOMad2_1_08_16fungal (PacBio error correction) | ecosystem: Environmental > Terrestrial > Soil >...
GCGTCGTCTGAAGGTAGCGGCTTGCAAGATCTACAAAAGGGAAAAGCCGTCACTGAAGACTCTGTCCGGCGACAGGGGGTCGGAAAGGGAACGCATCACGCGCGTCATCCCCACAGGAAAAGGACCCGCGCTGCTTGAGAAAAACGATCTACAAAGGCAAAAATGATACCTGTGGACATGGGAAGGCAAAGCGGCTTGGGGCGGAACACCGGAAAAAGCTTCAATGGCGACCCCGAGCAAGGACCCAGCCTCACCAAAAAGGTGAAAGAAAAGGTTTACCATCGGCGCTTCATCCTACAACAGAAAAAGTCGCCGTCTTGATGAGAAGAATTCGAGGAAGAGGTCTGGGCGTGCAATCCTCAACAAAAACACTAAAGTCATCAACGAAGTGAAGTAGGAGGCTACGCACGCCCGCCATGAGTCCACCGTCAAAAAAGTTCAAGTTCTCAGGAAAATTTAAGACGCCGCTCCCTACTGTGGCAGGACTCAAAAAAGGACGACTACAACGAGGGAGGGAGACCTGAAAAGAGAAAGAAAGGAGAACTGCTATCTTCTGATGTAGGCACGTACACGCCGGAAGAAACAGGTGATCACGAGAAACGTTCTAGAAAAAAGAAGGACTTCTCCTGTTACGGCAAAAGTCATCTCCGCAAAAAGAGAACGTCGTTCCGGAGGAAAAAAAAGGCGCCAAGGAAAGACGCGGCTATGAACTCTCATCTAATTCTTCGGCGTCGCCAAGGGAGAAGAGGAAGAAAAAAAAAAGAAAAAAAAACCGTTACGTAAGAAGACCCGCCCCCTTGAAGAGCAGAAGAAAAAACCCCGTTCGGCATCCACGACGTTAGAAGGGAAAGGGACATCCCTAAGGGAGGGAAAACCTCTGACTCCATGTTCAACAACAGGAGGAGACAGGTGTGGAGCGGTTTGAAAAAAAGACGCACCGCGACAACAAGCCCACGGAGAAAGGAGAAGATAACGGGGAAGGACCAGAGGCTGCCGAACGAGTTCACGATGTGCTAGAGGGAAGGAGCTTAGGACCAGAAGAAAAAGGAAGAAACATCGTGAACTCGTTCGGCACACGTCTTAATTAAAAAAGAAGAAGCAGCCTGGGCTGCTCGTTCTGGAGAGGCGCTTCCGCTGGGAGCCCTCGACCGAAAAACGGGTGTGGCCTACCCGGGGGGGGACAACATGTTCAGAAAGCAAAGGTCCTCTCTTGCGAAGGGAAGACGCCGTCGAACGTCTGTAGACCAAGGCAGTACTCGTCGATCGTCAAGGACCCGACGGAAGGAAAAGCGGAATCTTCGTTGTTTCGTCGGGAAAGTGTCCGCCGTTCCAAAAGGGAGATTGGTTGAAGAAAAAGACTGGGAAGGAGGCAGCCGCCTGCTTAGGGAAAGTAAGACGGACAAGGAAACCGACGGGGCGGACGATGACTCGAACGTGCCTCGAAAAAAAAAAAAAGAGTGATTCCTTTAATTTTCGAGGAAAAAGAACCTGGTATGAAAAGGGGGACGGCGTTACCTTGAAAGGCCAAGTTGAAAAAAAGATCGAAAAGCCGATTATTTCCGCTAAAAAGAGAAAAAAAACGCCGAACGACGTGTGTCCTTGCCAAAAAGAAGAAAGAAAAGGCGATCGAGCCTAACTGAAGTCGGGGAAAGAAAGAGGCAACTTTCGGGCTCATCCGGGAAAACGTCCGACGCCGAACGGGAGCCGCCTGCTGAGGGGGAAGAAGGGATTGAAAGGGGTTCCCCGCCCCGACCGAGCTGTACATCCGCCGAGAGGATAGAACCTGAGGGACGTATACTCTCCATGGGGGGGAAAGGGGCCGCCTCTGGAAAAAAAGGGGGAACGGTCCGGCGGTGCCAAAGTTCAGGGGGGGGAGGGGCTAGGGTTATTTCCATTTTCTCCATTGTAAAAAGAGGGAAAGGTGGGTCTAGGGGAAGTCCCCCAAGCCTCTTTCTTGGTCAAAAAAAATGACATCCTTTCCAAAAGGTAGGTGGGCCAAGGGGCGTTTTCCCTTGCGGGGGCGGCTGTTCCTTCTCAAAAAATAAATCGTGTGTCTCCTCCAGAGGGATGTTTGGTTGGGACGAATTCTTCGGAGAAAAGGGGGGGTTCTTCCTTTTTGTTGGGGGGACAACGCACGGCCATGTAAGAAGGGACTGGAAAGAACATTTCACGGAGGGTGACAGGTGGGGCGAGGGAAAAAACGTTCACATTAAAAAAGAGGGAAAGACACCTCCGCTACGAACTTAGGAAGGGGGGAGGCCCGGCCGCCCTTTACGGCAATCGAGGGTGATGGGGGGGGAGAGTCTATCTCGGGATCTATCTTTTTCAGAAGGAAAGGAAGGGTTGGAACGCCCCGTAAAAGGGAGAAGTTAAGTGTAGGCCATGAAGGCGTCTACCCTAATCTACCAGAGAAAAAAAAACGCGAACGGGATCGTTGATATAAAAAAAAGAGGAAAGGGGTCTCCTGGACGAATTGAAAGAAGATAGGGAGGGACGGAAAAAGGGGAATCGTACCCCTTCCTAAAGAAGCGTCTAAGAGTCAAAGTTTTGTGGGGTTGGGTGAACCCCCCCCCCCCCTCCCCCCCAAAAAAACCCACCCCCCCCCCCCCCCCCCCCCCACAAAAAAGAAAAACCCCCCCCCCCCCCCCCCAACAAACCCCCCCGCTACCCCAAACACCACCCCACCCCCACCCAAAAAAAAAAAACCCCGGCCCCCCCCCAAAACTCCCCCCCTTTTGTTTGTTTTTTTTTGTTTTTTTTTGTTTTGGTTTTTTTTTTTTTTTTTTTTTTAAAATAACAATCTAAAAAGCTTAGATGAGAAAAAGCGACGACCTTTTGCAGGGAGGGCTGGTCACGCGCTTGCGAAATAAGGAGGAGGGAATCGTCTTCAAACCACACGCGAGGGGGGGCGTGGTTCGCTATTCGCGTGGGAAGCAATCGATGCCAAATAGAAGCTTGGAATGGGGGTGGAGGAGAGGCGGTCGTTCTTTTTCCGAAGGGGGGTGGGATCAAGCGACCGTCTGCGGAGAGAGGAAAAGGAAGAGCGCAAAGAAAAGGAACCTAAAAGGGGATAAAGAAGGGGACTGCCGTCTATTGCGAGGGGAAAGAAGTGTGCTGGCCCGCGGACGGAAAGGAAAGGCATCAAGGAGCTCTAATGAAAGTGGCGAAGCGACTAAGAAAGGGGGTCCGCGTCGACAAAGAAAAAAAGGAGATGCACACTTCGTGGATTCGAAGAAGGGGAGAGAAAACCGTCTGCTATATGGACAGTTGTTGATCGAGTATGAGGGAAGACTTCGCTTTTCGATGGAGGGACTTCAAGGGAGATTCACGAGAAGAAACCGGGGCCGGAGAATTTGTCTCTCTCTACCGAGGATGAAATAAAGAGAGACGAAAAAGGGCTCCTTCAGAAGGGATTTTTAAAGGAATGCAGAAGAGGGGGGGGGAACAACCACTATCAAAGCTCCTCAGAGAGAGGAGAAGAGCTTTTAACAAGAGTTAAGGAGTAGCCACCTTGAGGGAGGCACCTCTGTCACCCTATCTACATTAGACGTTATACTAACTCCCAGGGAAGGGACTTCCAGTCCCTCTAGTCAGGGAACCGCGAGGCGGGCCGCGTCGAAATAGAAAAGAAAGTCTCTCCTCTGAGAAAGATGTGCGCTACAAGCGAGAGCCTATGCAGTGGAAAAAGGGGAAACGCAAAAAAAAAGTCTAGCCTTTTCTCGGAAAACGCTGGAGATCAACGGGGGCTGAGGGGGTTGTCCGATCACGACGCTTGGTCGACACACCAGAAGGCACACGCTTCCTTGGTAGCGAGGGAAAGGGGCAGGAAGGCACTATTCGTCGACTACGAAGCGATACGCTTTAAAGATTCTTCTGGGGAGTAGAGGGGCGGACGGGGGGGAGAGGGGAAGGAGGAGTGGGAAAAAAGACCGTCGCCAGATATCGAAGACCGGTTCCAAGGGGGGGGTAAGCACTACTTCTCATCAGAGTCGAAACCTCGTGAGCAAAAGAAAAGGAAAGAAAAGAAAGGGAATCCCCTTTTCCCCTGCCCTGGATCGGCGTTGGAAAAAGAGAGATGAATTTCTTTGAGAAAGGAGTCCAGGCGAGCCTTTTCTCAGGGGAAGAAGGAGTGCGGGGAGGGCTCCGTGCGGAAAATTAGGGAAGAGTTCTACGAGAAACGCTTCGACGCATGCAGCAGGGGGGAGGGATGGACGTTCGCGACCGGAAAGGGGGGAGAGAGGAAAGACTCCTCTGCGGCGCATATCGGGGACTCTAAAGAAGCGCTCAGCTAAAAAAAGGGGGGGGAGACTCGTTTTCTTAGGAAAGAAAAAAGGAAAACGACTCGATCTGCTCGAACTAATCAATAGCTGGGTGAGGAGGTTCTTCTAGCTAGAAGAGACCCGGTCTCTTTGCAAGAAAAGGAGGGGAGAAACCCAGGGATCTTTGGACCGTAATGCTCGAAAGAAGGGGAAGTCTCAGCGGGGGAGGAAAGCAATGGGCGATCTCCTCAACAAAAACGGAGGAATTAGGAAAGATTGCTTGCAAAAATAGGACGTCAACTCGCTGTCTCGAAGGAAAAAAAGACCATTTTATCCGACTCCGCGGTTGCACATACCGTCTTCTCGGGAAAAAAGCCGCCTTCCTCTACCAGAGAGAAGAACGGAGGATGCCTTCACGGGCGAGCGAAAGGGGAATTGACCAGTGGGATGGCCGCCTTCCCCGAAAGAGACGCTTCTCTCGGGAGGAGAGGACGTAGGAATTCAGGGGAAAAAGAAGAGAAGGAGGGATCGATCGACGCTTCAAAAAAGGTCGCGCCCCTCTTCCCACAGGGAGAGGGGGGGGAAGGGGGAAAAGAGGAGAGGCTGTCGTTGCGCTCTTCCGGTTAGACCTGAAAAGGAACGCCAGCACGCTCAAAGAAGAGAATGTATCACTGCGCGAGGGAGGAACCAGGAAGCCTATCGATCGCCGGCGGGAACAACAGAAGACCTGCCAGGGAAAAGGGAGAAGAAGGCTTCTCGCCCTTCTTTTTTGCCTCAAAGAGAGAAAGAAGAGGAAAAGGCCGCGCCCCTCCCACTTTCCCAACGTAACAAGGGAGGAAAAAAAAAAGGAGAAGAGAGACCACTCCGTGCGAGACGACGACCTCGTCGCCACGAGAAGGTCCGATCAACAAAGAAAAACGTGAACTCTTAGACTCTCGAGTAAAAAAGCAGCTTGACTTAAAGGAGAAGGGGTGGACTGGCATCTCGATCACAAGCCGGGGGGGGGTGGAAGAACAACGGAAGACAAGCCGAATCCTCTCTTTTGATATCAGAGGGGGGGGAGGCACGCCCGGTAGCCAGGGAGAGGAGGGGAGTAACTCCGTCGGGAAGTAAAGTCCTCACTGAAGAAGAAAAGATTGTCTCTTCCCATCGAAAAAAAGCGGCTATCAAGGAAAAGCGACTTGCAGCCGCGAAGGGGGGGATTCAGCTACGAGACATGGAATTCCATAGGGGAGGGGAACTGGGCGTTCGTAATCCGAGCGGAAAAAAGCCTGTCTACGGAAAAAAGTTTCCGTTGGAAAAAAAAGAAAAAGATTGAAAGCCTTCACGCGGAAAAACCGTCTTCAAGGGAGACTTCTCTCGGAGGAGGTTTTAAAAAGGAAAAGGGGCCAGCCGACGTCCGCAATCCCGGACCAGTCGAAATCATTCCATCAAAGAAAAAGAGCAGTAACAAGGAGAGAGGACCCTTTTCGATGGAGCACGTGCTAAAAGGGGAAACTGTCGCCTCGCCAAAAAAGGGGAGGTGAACATCCCCGCCTAAACGAGGAGGACAAAAAAAAGCATCGCCGACGGTCCGACTTGAAGGACGTCGAATGCCCGAAGGAAGAAAAGGCGTTATCCGAAAAAAAAGGGAAGTAGACGCCTTCGCCATGGCCGGAGAGAAGGAGGAAGGCCAAGAAGAAGAAGTCTACGCCGCGGTCCAGCCAACATCGAAACTCGCATAGAAAAAAAAAGAAAGAACTCGTTCTCCCAGTTGCGTTCCGGTGCGTGAGGGAAAAAAGGAGCCGGTCGGCTTCCATCCAACGCCAAGAAGACAGAAGAAGCCAGTAGTTCTTCGGCCGAGGACCGCCACCAACTGAACGACGCGGCGAGAAAGGAACGAACGCGACTCCTCTAACCACGGTGGAAGAGCCGACGTTTTGTGGACAGAAGAAAAGGGAAAGAAAACTTTGAAGAGAACGAGGCCCGAAAAAAAGGTCGTCGCCGTCAGACAGAACACCGCATACCGGGGAGTGGGCTTTTATGCGCGAATTTCGAAAAGATTCAAAAAGGGGGTAGATCTCGAAAGAAAAACGAAGTCCACTCCCACTTCTGACACGTCTTCAGAAAAAAAAAGAACCGATCCCGTCGCCGTTTGCATAAAGAAAAGGGGGGTAGATCTGGTTCTACGAAGGAGACGGAGGAAAAAGAAAAAAAAGAGAGCCTTGACTGGCGTACAACACGTTCGGATGAAAAAAAAAAAGAATCGCCGCATCGATCGCAGATATTCACTGCCCCCCCGCGATGAAAGGTCACGGTCGTCGGGAAACGAAACAAAAGAAGGGCGCTGATGTTTGCTAACAAAAAGAAGGCGGAAGGGGGGCGCTCTTCAGAAAAAGGAGGGGGAGAACCGCCGTGCACGGTCGGGCCCGCCTAGGCCGACCTTTCCTGTAAGAAAAAACCACGCCTCCACCGGAGAGGAAAGAAACTCGCGGGCACAAAACCCCACGCTAAAAGGGGCGCCACGCCTTCTGAGGACTTTAGCTCTCGAAAAGAAGTAGAAAAGAGCCCCGATAGAAAAAAAAAAACGAGTGGCCTCCCTTGGGAACGGGGGAGACTGTTTGGAGCCCCTACCGCAGGCGTAAAGTCGGCTGGGGCGGGAAAAAAAATCTCAAAAAAGGACAATGTCTCCACGTGAAAGAGAAAAGCCTTTTACCAGCCTCACAACTTAACGAGGGCCGTACCTTTCCAGTGTGAAAAAAAACCCGCTTACATAGTGAGGAAAAGCTACTACTTCAAAGGGGCTTTCTTACTTCCGCCGAAAGAGGGAAGGGTACCGAGGAAAAAAAAGACACCAACCTCTACTGGGGAAAAGGACACTAAGCGCCGGAAAATCACTTTCCTTCAGGAAACGACGGCTACGCCTACGTGATAGAAAAAAAGGATCCACCTTCACGCCTGTTACATGTTAAAGGAAAGGTTGGTGGTTTTATGGGTGAGGGGTTGTTGGTGTATGGGAAGGTTTAGGGGGGGGGAGTTGAAGGGAAAAGGGTCGGCTCTCTCGTCCGAGGGAGGAAAGCAGTACTAATGGCAGTACCTCAGAGGGGATCTGCGACTACACCGGCGAAGGGGGTAGCATCGGGGGGACTTCAGGATGAGGAAAAAAGAGGATTTCCGGGGCAGGGCAAGGCAAAAAAGGACTCTACGCAAGAAAAAAAAAACCGGGCGAGACTTCATTGAATCCTCAAAAGGAAAAAAAAAATGGGACGGAGAAAGGGAGAAGTTCATCGTCCTCACGAGGCATTGCAGCCTTCCTACGGGAAAAAAGGGAGCCGGCTCCGTACGTCCGCGGAGAGAAAAGAAGGGGCGTCAACCAGTACACTTTCTTCAGGGAGGAGAAAAATGAAAAGAAAAAAGTCGTCGCCCGCAACCAGACGACGGAAAGTAATGATCCGGCCGGAAAAAAGAACCCGAAGACACGAGGTACTGGAAACAGGAATGGGAAGAAACGAACGTTCGACGAAAGCAAGAAATGATCTCCCTGCGAATACACCCTGCAACAACCTTGAGACGCCTGCGAACAAGGAAAAAAAAAAAGGGGCTTCTACAATTGGACGCGGGATAAGGGGATAAAAAACGCTGACGACAGCCCTCGGCAACCCATGCGAAAGGAGGGGGAAGGAAAGAGACCTTGGCCGTGAACTAGCTGCCGAACGAGTTTCACGAGGGCTATAGAAGTCTCTCCACACAAAAAAAAGGATTAAAGAAGAGAGATGACAAGAGAGAAAAGGGAGAGGGTAGGCACTCGTTCACGACAGCGGCAATGTTGGGGTCACTACCTCGTGGTCAGAAGGCGGCTTGGTTTCTCTCTTGAGGAGAGGAAGAAAAAGAGAAACACCTTGTAAATCCGGTGGTGAAGGGAAAAAAAGATTCTCCGCGTCGCCCACGTGTCATGCCTCCTCTGGCGGAGAAAAGGTGGCCATTCCTCCTTCGAACGGAAAGGGAGAAAAGGGTGTAACCTTTCCAGTACTCTCGAAGAGGAAAAAGGGAGGAAAAGTTACCGGACCGTGCAAAATCAGTAAGAAAGTGTTCTTTCTACTACGTACTGTAGGGGGGAGCAGTTCCACTTTTTCTACGCCGAAGAAAGGGGTAAGGGTTACAGCCGTAGAGTTAATTATCTCCGGGGAGGAGAGCCTTCAGGAAAGATGGGGCCGATTAGAAAGGAAAAGGGAAAAGCCTCTTTGCGGGCTTATCTACCTTGCCGGGGAAGGACAGGGGAAAAAAGGCTAGTATCCTTTAGAGTGAAAAAGAGGAGTGATCACCTGTTCTTGAGGTCGAGGAAAATAATGCCAGGGACCCGTTAAAAAAAAAAAAAAACGAATCCTACTAAAAGGGATGAGGCCATCTGCCTGGAAGAAGGCCTAACACGTGAGGGTTCCGAAACCTATTAAGCAAGGAGAAGCGGCTATCTAGCCGAAACGGAAAGGGGAAAAGGCAGGTTCCGGGGGAAAGAACGGGAGGAGAGGAGAAAGGTCGCCCTTCCCAGCGGCCGGGGACCGGGGCAGTGTTAGGCCAGTGAGGAGGGGAGGGGGGTGACCCGTCGCGGTTGGTGCCCAGCCACGACAATCGCTGGAAAAGAAGAAAAAGAAAGTGACCGGCACGCCGGCGAAGGGGGAAGGTGATAAGCACGCGGGCCGAGGGGGAAAAAGGCGGGCACGCGGTCACGTTGAAGTTGGGGGGGCTGGTCCGTTAAGGGGGGAAACGGGGTGATGTCCCCGTGGAAAAGGGATTGGGACGCGGTGGGGGAGGGGGAGCGGAGGTGGGGAACCGTGGTTGCGGATCGGAAGGAAGCCCAACCTCCACTTGAACCTAGCTGTCTTGTCTCCCCATTTCGCGGGCAAGGGAAAACAGTCTTCCCATCGAGGGAGAGGGGGGGCCGGCTTTATTTGGGAGACGGGGAGAGCTAGCATCTCTACTAGGCCTGGGAGGGCTCCAAGGAGGGGGGGGAGCGCGTTAAAAGCAGGTACTTAGGCCGGCAGGGGGAGGGGGGGGGGTGTTCCCGACCCCACGTCAGGTCTCCGACAGAGAGAAAATTCACGCGGTATCACGAAGGGGAGATACGATACTCCCGTGCACAGCCTCAAAGGGGTTGAGCACCTCAGGAAAAAAAAAATAGAATGGAAGCCGCAGGGGATCCCTGCCGAACTTACAAAGCTCTGGGGGGGGGAAGGAAGGCTGCTAATCTCTCGCCGGCAAAAGGGAGCGGATTTCATGTTCCTTAAAAAAGAGGGAAAGGACCGGCCTACGTTCCTGTTCGTCCATGTTGGGTGTCAACGCCTTCTTCCTACCAAGGAAAAAAGCCAACGCGACTGTATCTTATCTGCGACGGAAAGGAAAGGAATACTTGACGACTCTTTGCGGGGACGGGCCAGTCTGAGGAGACAAAGAGAGAAGGCGACTTTTCTACGACATCACGCCACGAAAAAACATGACCCTGTCTTCGGGACGAAAGAAAAAAAGGCCGGGCTGCAACGCGCTTTTCGAGGAAAAGGGACAATCGCGTCACCACACGAGGGGGGGCGAGGGAAGTCGCTTTCTGGCCGGAAGATAACCTCGCCGCGGAAAGGGGGAAGTCTCGCCGAACGTACTGTCGGGCAGGATGGGAAAAAGGGGGGAGGACCGCGGACCGGCGCTTACTACAGAACTGAAAGCCAAGAAAAGAAATCACTTTGAGAACGAGGAAGGGACTAAGTGAACTATTCTATTTGCAGAGGGGGGAGGAAAGGAAGAAGATTCCGGATTTACCGTCATAAAAAAAGGAAATTTTGTCTTCCGCGGTCGAAGGAAAAGAGTCCACTATTTTCCGCACATGAGATGCACAGATTAAAAGCGCCTGTCCGGGAAGAGGGAGGAAGAAAAAGGGACGCTCGAGTGAGTCTTTTCTGGTGAAAAGAAAAAAAAAGGGGGGGCGAGGTCGACAGTGGTTTAGAAAAAAAGTCAAGAGAGACGACCATTGTCCGAAGTGGAATCAGATCTAGGAGAGGGAGGGACCTTAATCTATCGGAAGGATGGAATACGGGGATGTCTTAACGTAGGATGGAAAACTAGGAAAGTTACAACCACTATAAACACGGAAGGCTCTCTGCTAGAGAGCCCGCGTTACCGTGCTGCGGGAAAGAGAGAAGAATGAAAAACTAGGGGTACGCGATCCTACCAGGGCGAAAGTAAGAAAACGGCCCCTTTCAAAAACGAGCGAGGGAAGGAGAAAAGACGCTTGATCAACTACCAAGCTGGAGGCTTTCCATGAAAAGGAGAAGCTCTGCTTAATATTGGCCGTCGACACGCCGCACTCCGATGAAGCACAGTTCCGACGGGTTCCACGGAAGAAAATCGTTGAACCCGACCATATGAGATAAGAGGATGAGTTTGCCGATAACCTGGGGGCCACCACTAAAGGGGAAAAAGAAACCGCTCCTTTTATTCGGAGCGACTTCAAATTCAGGATGAGGAAAAAAGGGAAAGAGTGCACGCTGTTCCTATGCTGTTGCTAGAGGAGGGCGGCTCCTATTTCGTTCGGAGAGGAGGGAAGGGGGGAGGGACAGAAGGAGGGCCTCGATCAAGAAAGCCTTTTCAAAGGGACCTTTTTCATGGGACGAGAAGGGAGCACAGGTAGCGTTTCTCCACAGAAAAAAGGCAGGTCGAGCAGCACGACGAAGCATTCAGGAAATGGTCCTTTTAATCGAGGGGGGAGAAAAGGCTCGCGAGGAAGGTCTGTGCGAGAAGAGCGGAAAGAAACGACCGTTCTTTATCCTGGGGAGAGGAGGGGGGGAGCCTGCTTATTGTTGCGGTGACGAGGGAAGTGGGAAGCGCAAAAGCCAGCCTCTCTAGCGCATAGGGGACGCGGCCTGGGGAAGGGAGAGAAAGACAGTTTCTTTCAGCTCGTCGAGCTGAGCCTCTCTCTTCTCGAAGAAAGGAACTGCCCGACGAAGAAAAGAAAAAGGCGAAGAGGAAGGTTTAAAAGTCGTTGCGGTACCAGATCTCCACTTTTCAAGGAAAGACGAAAAAAAGGCCGCTCCGTGCTTTTGATAGAGGAGAGGAAAAAAGGGAGAGAGTTGCGACATCCTACTTTCTCTGGGGAATCCAGCAGGGAAGGAAAGAAGGTCTTTGACGTAGGAATGACGATCCAAGGACGAGCTGACTCGCAGCGGATGGGGAAAAAAAGGGGGGGGAGAAAGCTCCAACAACAACAAAGGGGGGGAGAAGGAAATACCCACTGCTTTCACATCCGATGAGAGGGAAAAAGGGGGGAAGGCAGGAAACGTCCACTACCCGTTGATCCGCGCCGGCTGGTCACTACGACTCGGAGAAAGAAAAGCCTCCGCCTTCCTCGGAAAAAAAAAACTAACGGCGAGGAAAGAAGCCGCTCGAGGCTGGTAGGGAAATTGGGGAAAAAAAAAAACAAAATACCGCAACACCCAAGCACGTAGAACAAAGACTGCGCGCGCTTCGCGGGAGGAGGAGGGCAGTTCGTCCGGGGGGGGTGGGGGGTAGGGAAGGGGGAGCACGCTCTATTCATTCCTCTCAGGAAGAGGGAGAAGGGGCAGGTCCCGCAAGGAAGAAGCTTCAAGCGCCGATGGCGGGGGGCGCTCGGAGGGAAGCCTGCTCTCTTCTTTAGAAAAAGAAAAGAAAAAAAGAGGGGCCTCCGAGTCACTCGCAGAGAGAAGGAAAGGAGAGACTTTAGAAAAAGCGACTAGGTATCCGCAAAGACGCTATCAGAAAGAAGAAAGAAAACAGTCCAGGGAAAAGGGCAAAGCGTGGTGCTCTTCAAAAAAAGGGTGGGGCTCCCCGCGGTGCGAAAAAAAGGGAGGGGAGAAAAGTAGGCGCGCCCTCCAGCCCCACGTGAACCGCGGAAGCAGCTCAGCGTCGACCGTAAAAAAAAAAAGGGAAAAAGAAAGTAACTAAAAAATAGAAGGAAAGGGTTCCGACACCAGACGGTCTCCACTCTGAAAGAGGGAGAGGCGTCCGCCATCATCAGATGGAAGAGTCGGGAGATCACCGAAGAGTGGGAGAAGACCCATCCGGTAGTTTGGCTCTATTCGGGGGAAAAAAAGAGGTTGATCTCCATACTTGTTAGGGGAAAAAGGGGAAAAGATAGCCTTTCTTGAAAAAAGAGTGAAAAAGGGAGGAAAACTTCATCGGTCGTGCGCGAGTTTAAGCCCATCTTTCCGAAAAAAGCCAGTGGGGAGACTGGGGCCCTCCGCGACCCTGATGAGTAAGGGGGAAAAGAGGGAGGTAAGGGAAGGCCTCTATCGTTGTGAACGGTGACTTTCAATCCCGAGCTCCTCTCCCTGGGAAGAAAAAAAGGTGTCAGGTGCAGCACTTTGCGGAGACATCTAAAAAAAACGCGTTTCTCAAAGAGGAAAAAGAGGCGCTTCTGATCTGGGGTTGGTACATAAAACGGAACCGACGTCTCCATCCCCGGAGGGAAAGAAAAGGCAAAGCAACGAGAGCGCGCGCATGTTCCCACTGAGACGGAAGGGTCGGCTGCACTGCTCGAAGGAAAAAAAGAAGCACTCTCTCCGGTTCGGGGGAAACGCACAAACGCAGGCGACAGAAAAAGAGGAAAGCATCCCGTCCCTTCCTGCTAGAAAAAGAAGGAGAGCCTTCAGTAACGAGGGTGTAAAAGGCAAGGCAACGGCGCCAATTTCCTTCGAGGAGGGAAGGGGGGGAAAATACAAATCAGTCTACGCCAGAGGAAAGAAAAAGAAAAGAAAGGGACCTTCCGACTCCTCGTTCCTCCCTGGAAAGGTCCGGTTTCTTAGGAAAAAAAGCAGGTCGCTGCATACAACTCCGCAGGAAAAGAAGGACAAGCCATTCAGGAGGGGGGAGAAAGCCACCAGTACCATCTGCGGCTGAGCCTCTACGTCCTAACGCGAACGAACGAAAAAAGACGTGTTGTTGCCTACGAGGTCAGTCGAAAAGGGAAAAAAGAGGGAGGGAACCGCCAAGGAGAAATTCCTCGAGCGAAAGAGAAAGTAGAAGGGAAGGGGGAAAAAAGATGTCGTAGCCCGCGTAGTCCTGCGGCGACGTTGAATGCTACAGTCCGAAGAGTCAAAAAAAGAGTTCAAGTATTCCGGCTACCGATGACGAAAGAAAAAAGACAAAGGGAGAAGGGAAGGGGGGAGCCGCGCAGACCTTTTTAGAATTGGGGGGAGAAAAAAACTGACGAAACGTACTTATCTGGAAGGGCCGAAACACGCCCCAGTACATGAAAAGAAACGCCATCTCTCGAAGAAAAAAAGTTCAAGGCAGAAAGTGCACGCACTTTCGGCCCGGGAAGACACCGGACTTCACTTTCTGCGAAGGAAAGAACCGCCCGTCCTTTGCAAAAAGGAGGTCTCTCCCCAATTCGTTCGAAAGTAAATGCATCCTCCAAAAGGGAGACAGAGGGGGTCTGGAAAACCACTTGACGGAAAAAGCGAGTTACCTAAATCTCTTCAAGAAAAAATACGCTGTCTCTCCAACGAAGGAAAAGGGAGCTCGCAAAAAAAAGAACATCAAGCCTTCACCCGATCGACGCAAAAGATGTCCTACCGAAAGGAGGGCAGCGACATTTTGAATGAACAAAGGCGGACAACTTTCTGCCTTGGGACAACGCCGCTTCGAAAAAAAGAGGGCAATGTCTCAACGGGAAAAGAACGACCCTATCCAAAAACAAAAAACTTAACGGTGAACGCCTGGGCCCGACCGGTGGGGGCGTCCCTCTCTCTGAAGAAGGAAGGAAGTCCTCCGTCAGGAGGAGAAGAAGGATTCGGCTGGGGAAAAAGTCGGTGACAGGTTCACCAACCAGCGAGGGGGGAGAAGGAACAGCCTTCCTAACAAAGAGTCGGATCTGGGAAGGAAAAACGAAGGGAAAAGGTCTCTCCCTGCCAGGAGTCACTTCAAACTTTTTCCTTTCAGAAGGAAAAAGGGTCCTCTCATCGAAGAGAAGAAGCAGATCGTCTACTCGTGGAGAAAAGAAGTGAGGGCTTCGCGCTAAAGGGGCGATTGTAAGCCAGGAAGAAAAAGGGTCAGTTCTCCCGGAAAGGGGTTACCCGGTGAAGGAAAAAAAGAGGAGAAACGCCTTCTCGAACGCCCTAACAGGATCAAGAAAGGCCGAAGAACTTCAATCATCAAAGAAAGTCGGCTCCGGAGGAATAAAACTTCACTTTCTAAGGCATAGCTCAACGAGGGAGGGGGATTTCCTTCTAAGAAAAGAAGACGCCGTCGTCCTAGAAGGGGAAAAGGAGAAAATGAAAACCTCAGCTACGGATAAATACACTTTCGGAACAATTGTGAACGGCGACACTAACAGAAGTCGTCGCCAACGAAAAAAAAGAAAAAGGGAAATGAAGCCTTTCACTTCCTGCGGCACGGAAGCAAATGGGGGGGGGAGGGATTACTTTAACTGGTAACACAAGGAAAAAAAGAACGTTCGCGTCTTCAAAAAAAAAAGAAGCAAGGAACGGAAAAGGAAAAAAAAACCTGCTCACCTGTGGCAGGACATTGAAGTCCATTGGAAAAAAGAAAGGGGGAGTCTACAGGTTGTTCTCTTTTTAGAAAAGAAAAGAGAAAAGGAACGACAGCCCTCGCATCCAAAGGGAAAAGAAGAAGGAACGCCAGTCTGACCGTCGTCCGTTAACGCTGCCTATGGTGCGAGAGCGTTATCGTAAGAAAAAAAAGGACTTCTTCCCCTCTGAAAAGACAAGAGATCGTGAAAGAGGGAGGGAAAACTCTTCACTTGCACTTCCCGACCTCGTGTTCAAAATTTGGCCTGCTTCCCAGGTGTTCGTCGCTTTCGGAGGGAAAAAAACAGGGGAAGAAGCCGGTGTTTGTCCGCCGGTGGGAAAGGGGGCCGGCTCGCCCCCAGGTTGGACGCGTGTGTACGAAACGTCGCCGTCTAACGGTCGGGAAGAAAAGGGGGGGGAAACGTTCCATTACTCGTCGAGAGTAAAGAAAAAAGGGGCTGACTTGCCCGGGGATCCTGGTCCATGCAGTCGTCGTTGTTTCTGGGGAGGAGAAAAAAAAAGGGTAGTTGGTCGCCGTTCCACGAAGGGGAGAGACCGAGAAAGGGTAACTTTTTTGAAGCCGTAAGAGTGCATCGCCGCTGCTGAAAAGAAAAAGCCTTCTGCGAAGGGACGGAAAGACCGGCCCGATCCGAGGGAAAAAAAAAAAGGAAGAGGAAAGTCCGACCTTTTCCGTTCCGTAAGAATCTCCGAAACTTGAAGTTTCTCTCCCTCTTGGAAGTGAAATCACCTGGTGGAGGGAGGCGGGTAAGGCCCTGCCCACTTTTACATCAAGGAGAGACCGAATCCTGACGGCACCTGTCCCTTCTTTAAAAGAGAAAAGAGAAGACGGCCAAGCCTTCACTATTAGTCAGGAGGGCGGGCGGGCTAGCGATTCCTAACGTTCAAATGAGAGAAAGGAAAAGGTTGCCTTTGGACCTTGGGAGGGCGTCATCCTTCTCCTTCAAAGGAAAAAACGGAGTTGAAGCCTTCTTGCTTAGGGGAAAGTGGGAGGAACCTTCGCGAGCGGTTGGAGACTCCCCGAAAGGGGGGACCGCCGCTCGCTCATGTGAGAAAGAACGGAGACGTAGTACTCGCTGGGTGGTAGAGCGGACGCCGCTTCCACCCTTCAAAGGGCTCTGATTAAGGGGTGAGGCTTTTCCAAGGGGGATCGGGGTTATTTCCAATTGAGAAGGGAAAAGGGTGTGGCGACTTTTCCCGTGACGCCCCAGAAGACGGACAGAGTGTTCTTTTAGAAAATGTCTCTGTCAAGTAAACAGGTAGTCCCATCCGCGTGGAAGGGCGATTGGGGAGGGGAATGCTTTATTTTTTCGAGAAGACTTCTCAAGAAGTCAGAGGAACACACAATCGTTGTCGCCTCCATAGGAAAGGGGGGGTACTTCTCGTGATAGGAAGAAGATCCTGTTTCGCCTGTGTGCCTAAAAAGGACAAATTTCTCCGTACAGAGGAAAGATCCTTTCCAGCACAAGAAAAAAAAGTTTGTGTCGAGAAAGAGAGAACCCCTAAGGGGGAAGAGAGGAGGGTCGTGTTGACACATACAAAGAACTTGAACCAAAGGGGGGGTGTCGTCAGGAAAACGTGGACGGAAAGAGGACGGTCGTACACGCAGGGGCTGAAAACGGCGGATTGTTTTCGCGAAAAGAGGGGGGGGAAGGAACCGTGGTGGAAAAAAAAAGGATAAAGTTACGGGGGTAAAGACCATGTTGGGGAAAAAAAAAAAAGCCACTCTAAAAAGGGGAAAGGGGAAGGTCCAACGGCGAAAGGGATAGGGGAGAGGAAGTCATCTTTCGCCTGCTACTGGGAACTGGGATTGTTACGGAAGACTCCGATCTACCCTTCGAAGGTAGAGGGGGCTACACCATCATCTCTGAAAAAAGAAAAAGAAAGATCGAGGGAGGATCTCTTAATTCGACGACCTGCTGTCCTTACTGCAAAGAGGAAGAGGATGGACCTCGTCGGGAAAAAAAAAAAAGGCCGGATGATCACGCGTGGGTGAAAACGCTTTTCGGGCATTTTGCCGCAAAGGGGGGGGGGGGTACTGTTGGGGAAAAGTCGCAAAAAAAAAGGCGGGCTTTTTACCAGGCCCGAATGGATTGGAGGGAACAGAAAAAGAAACCTGCAACCTGTTGGAAGAGCGCCAGCAAACCGGACCACATCAAAAGAGAACGCGGAGAAGAAAAAAGATGATGCTCTTGGTGGTCTGGACCAAGGGGAGGGTCGACGGATTCAGGGGGGAAGAAAGGGAGCGAGGGGGGAACATTGGAGACCTGCTACTTCAAAAAACTTAGCCACGAGCCTGAAAGAAGGAAAAGTTCGGGCTGCGCCTACGAAGGGCTAAGGAAAAACGAGAATTCCTTGGGGGTAGGAACGAGGAGGTGCTGTTCAAAAGGGGGGAAAGCGAGGGGTCTATGTCGCAGATTCCATTTCGCAGAGGACCAGGGGCCTACAGGAAAAATGCCTCGCGGAGCAGGGGGAGGTACCTGAGAGCGATCCACAAGCTGTGCAGGAAAAGATCGGCTGAGAGGTGTACTAAGAAAAAACACTAGCAGCCCGGATCCGTCCTCGGGGGCGCTTCTCGGAGAAAAAAAGAAAACAGCGTGAACTGTCGGCGAAAGAAAAAAAGAGAAAAATTTCCGCAATTCAAAAAAAAAAAGGGACGTCTCCCATTTGATGGGGAGAGAGGGGAGACCATTCAACAACAAGGGAAGGAAAGAGAGTTTAATAACTAAAAAGCAAGGTAGCGCTTGCAGAAAAGGGAGCGGGCTCTCCTCTCTGGAGGAAGAATGGAAAACTCTCTCTGAAAAGAAGGGGAAGCGTTCCGCCACCCAGGGTACACAGGGGCGAGCCTGGGTGCTCGGAGTAAAAAAAAAGAAAGACGAGGCTGCGGTTTCCTCTCCACGAAGAAAAATCTGGTGGAGAGAGAGGAAGAAATCTGCCTGTTAATCGCGAAATTAGGCACATATTCTAAGGAGAGCGGTCTATCTCGTGAAGAGGAGAAAGTCTGCTGGTTCTCTGAAAAGGAGAGAAGGAAGAGAGTCCTTCGTATAGCTTTACCGGGGGAGACTCTGAAAGAAGGGAGAAGGTTCACGTTTTTTTAAAGGGAGGGGGAGGAGGCGTACTTGCGCAGAAGGTATCTCAAAGGAGGGGAAGTCTATCATCACTACTAAAAAAGGAGCCCTGTCCTGGGGAAGGGGGGAAATCAAGGAAAAGTAAGTTCTTTTCGATAAATGGAGGTGATCGGCAGGAGAAAGGGATGGGAGCCTGTCGCTCTGACGCTTTAGTCGCCGTAGTAAGAAAGGAGACGCCGATCTCAGCTCACATCACAAGAAAAGGAGAGAAGTCACATCGTGCGATGGAGCAGACAAATGGACCGTAAACGGGAGGCGTTCAGCTCGAGGAAAGGAAAAAGAGAGGAGGCGAGATCCGGTGATGACCGAAAAGAAAGCGCATCGTGTATCAGGGGAAGTTGCTGTATTCGGCAAAAGAGAAAAAGCCGAGAGCTGCCTACGTGCGCCTTAAAGGGCGAGAATTTCGTCTTCACCCCATGCCAGAGGACGAGCCAAAAGAGGGTTCCTCCAGCGGCTCGGGAGCAAACGTCACGGGGAATTCTCGAAAGAAAGCTAAAGCGCAGCGGGGAGAAAAGAAGTTGGCATATCTCCAAAAAGAAAGGGGAGAGATCGCAGGGCGGGGAAAAGGAGAAGGAAGCTCTCGGGGCGATTAAGGAGGAGCCTCCTCCTGCTGTGGGAAAAAGGGAGGCTTCTGAAAAATAGCCTGCTCCTTCCTCGAACACATTCTAAGCTACGCCTAGGAACGAAGGCCGAGGCGTTTCCTTGACATGGGGAGAAAGGAGAAGAAAAAAATAAAGCAACGCGTCGGGACCCCTGAAAAAAAGCGCTGCCTTCTTCGGAGGGAATCCGGCACCTGCCGGAGAAGGAGAGTGCGAGACGAGCTTCAAATGAAATCTCTCACGAGTAGCGTCACTCACACGAGGATGCCAAAGAGAGGGGGGCTCCTGCTCCTTCGTTAGAAAGAGGAGCCCACTACTATTCCTCCGAGCAAGAGCAAAAAGCTCCATAACCGCGCTAACTTGAAATAGATAGAGGGCACCGACCTTCCGAGAGAAGAAGGGAGGGAAAACCGATCATCAAAGGGAAAAACGGGGCAAGGTCTCGTTCGGGCTGTGCTAACGGATGGTGCCAAAAAAAGAAGAGACCCTTCTTCTCAAGGAAGAAAAAAGAAAAAACGGGAAAACGTTAACCCGGATGAAGAGAGGAGACTCGTCCTCCCAAATCCTGCAGGGAGAAGAAGACCTCCGAAAAGGGACGTGAGCACCATCAGCCGCGGAATGGAAAAAGGGGAAAGCTAACGCGATCGGGAAAAAGAAAAGAGGGGATCTCCTTTCTCGATCACCGAGAGGTGCAGCTCGATCACCGCAAGAAAAGGAGTCGGATCGGCACCCGAAGAATCCGGAGACAGATGGTTTCGGGGGGGGGGGAAAAAAAAAGGAGAGACAGTTCTTGAACCCGTCGTGCCCCGTCCACTGCAGAGGAAGAGGGGGCTCTTCCAAGAGGAAAGGAGATAGGGCGATCACGTCATCCGGCGAATGAAAAGCAGAGAGGGAAAAGGTGATTCAGCCTAAGATTTCCATGGAAGAAAAGAGGGAACTTTTGGAGAAAACGAGCTCCTGACCGGGTGGAAAGGGCTCCAGAGGTATTAAGTTGCAAAAAAAGAAGGACTCGTCGACGACGGGAAAGAGTCGCCTAATCGCAGAAAGGGAAGGTTAGTTGTTTGTCCAAAAGTACAGTCTCACGCCCGAAAAAAAAGACCCCGTCTTCCTCGACCGAGAGGAATGAAGGAAGAAAAAACGATATCTCTGCCAGGGTACCCAAGGACTCTTGCAAAAAAAGTGCTCGAACTTTAAGACCAACATAAAAAATCGCCAAGCTCCGGGGAGAAAAAAACCTCCTACTCGACCGACCCAAGTCATCTCGCCCGACGGGGAAGGAAAGGAGTGCCGGCCCTTTACTCGAAAGGGGAAAAGGAACTGCAGACCCTCGAAAGAAACCCTTTGAAGTAGAACGCAACTCCAAGCCTTCTATAATCAAGGGGAAGACCTCCTTAATCCGTCTACGCCAAGGAAAAAAAGAAAAGCTAATAGACGGCATGGGACAAAAAGAAAAGCAGGGAGCCCAGTTGAGGGACGTGGCGTAATAACAGAAAGGTTTCGCGTCATCCAACTCCCAGGCAGAAAAAAGAGCAAGCCAGTCTTGCGGGCAGGCGAGGAAAAAAGTAACCAATAGCGGCTAGGGACTACTTGAAGCCTCTCACCACGCTTTCTCAAGAAGGAAGAATCCATTCACATCTTGATGAAAACAGGAGGGGGAAAAAGGAGGCGGAAAAATTCGCGAGCGTCACGAATAAGGTATCTGTTAGGAGGTGAGCGTCCGTAAATGAAAAAATGGCACAGCCAGACGACGTCCACGAAGTAAAAAAGAGGTCTTCAGTAGGACAACAGAGGATCCCTTCGCAATAGAAAAACAAGTTGTCCTCCCTAAGTGACCGGGGGGAAAAAGAAAGAGTCGCTCTGTAAACCAGGGGAAGAAAGAAGGGCAGGGAACTTTTTCAACACATTCCGGCCATGGAGACAAAACAAAGGGATAAAACTCGCTTCTCATAATGAGGAAAACGAAACAAAGATTCCTTCACGGGAAAGGGACTTAAAAGTCGTCTGGAAGGGAAATTCTCAACCTACCTAAGGAGAAGGAAAGAGAGGACTCGCCAACTGAAGAGAAAGCCTTTCACTGCAGACTTTCCAGACGAAGAGGGGAAAAAAATGGCCTTGCGTGGAGGAAAAAAACACGCCGACACCTGGAGGAGGAAAGGAACCGCCGAATACTCAAAGTTCATCACCAAAAACAAAAGAGGGCCAACGACTTCCGCCGAGGAAGATAGGGAGGACGTAGGGAACCATCAATCGCCACCGTCTCAACTCCATGAAGGGAGGGGAACTTGGAAGGAGAGGGGGAAAAAGAAAGGGGAGGAGTCAACGTCGGCTGGGTCTGCCTGGAAAAAAAGACAATCTTCAATTGGCGGAAGAAGAACCCCTCTCCCCGAAAAGGAAAGAACTCACCCACTTAACGTACCGCCTGTCCGACTGTTGGAAAGGATCGTCACCTTACACCTCTGGGGTGAGAGGGAATGGAAAAGGACCTCCGACTGCTCTTCGGTCAGGGATGGTGACAAGAAGAGGGGAGGGGCACCACCCTCTACTGGGTCAGACAAACTATATAGAATCAGGGAAGGTGGAGTCTGCCCTTTTAACGGGAAAAAATCCGAAAGTGCTAAACAAAAAACGGAAACCTGTGCCTTTTTCAATGTCTCAGTGGACTTTTCATTCGAGAATCCGCGCCCTAAAGAAGAGAACAGGACATCACGGAGGAAAGGAGGGACTACACCGTCCTTGTAAGGAAAAAAATAGAAGTCAGGATTCGACCGGCATATGAGATGTGTCAACGGAAGACACTCCTTCCTCGCGAAGGGCCGCTGGGCTAGACTTCAAGGGAATAAAGAAACGTGACTTGGTAACGGAAGAAAAAGGGCAACGCACGAGGCCTCGGAAGAGGGAAGCTACTACGAAGAGCCGCCGCGAAAATCAGGAAGAAGCAGCTCCTTCTGCAAAAAAAAAAAGGGGAGAAAGCTCTCAGGGAAAAGGGGAACCCGAACGGAGGGGAACTCCGTCAACAACGACGACGTCAACATTTCACGTGACTGATCCCGGAAAAAAAGGAACGCCTCCCCCTTTCATATCAGGGGATGGAACTTTTACACCCAGGAGATCACGCTTCGAGAACGCAGCAAGGCAGAAGATGCGCAACCTTTTTCTACGAAAGAAGGAAAAACTCGGCAACACGGCTGAGAAAAAGGGGGGGAGGGGGGAAACAACGGAAGCTCCTCACCTGCGCGAAAAAGCACCTCGGAAAAAGCTCCATGAACACCGGAGGAGAAAAAACGGCCCGCTGGCGTGAACTATCTGAAGAAAAGGGGGGGGTGGGTTTTGGGGGGGGGGGGGGGGGGGGGAAGGTGGGGGGGGGGTGGGGGGGGGGGGGGGGTTGTTTGGTGTTGAGGAGAAAAGACGGATCTCTCTCCCAAAAAAAGAAAAAGAGAAAAAAGATCCCGCTTCTCATCACAGCGGAAAAGAGAGGGGAACGGCCCGCGGGCAGTTAAACTGAAAGACAATCGGGGGCGAAAAAGGTGGGGTCGTCGTCTTTTCTTCTCTTCGAGAGAAAAAAAAAATTGTCAAGCCTTTTTTGCCAGGAGGGAAAGAGTTCGCCGGCTCTCTGCCCACAGGTGAGAAGAGGAGAAGAAAAAAAAAGGGGAACTGCGTAATTCCGAAAGGGGTAAAAAAAGTAATAGTCATCTTCACTGGGGGGGCGGGAAGGAAATTTCCAGGGATCAGGTACTGGTAGTCGTCGTGGGGAGAAAGAAGGGTAGGTGTCTTCCTTTCCATATGGGGAAAAGGAGGTAAGGGGTTGACTCGTATTGAGGGGTAGAAAGGGAGCGTTCAAGAATCCGGCCCGCCAGAGGCGACGTTAGGAAGTAGACGGACAGAAAAGGAGTTGCGGCCTATTACTTAGACGGGGGGGGACCGTGGCCTGTCCCCTTCGAAGGAGAAGGAGGGAAGAAGTGAATTTCTCTCCCGCGTGCTTAGGGGAGTGTCGTCTATTACTTCTTGCAAAGATACACAGGGGAAACATCATCTCGCAGGAGGAAAGGCCGATGATGGTCCTGCTGACACAGGTGGTAGGAAAAAGAGAAACGAACGTTATGTCCTGAGGAATATCTGAGGACTTCTCTGCGAGGGAAAGGGAAGAAAGGAAAGCCAAGTTCACTTAACATGTGCCGTTCACTAAGGCGAGCAAATTCCGGAGAAAAGTCCCAGCGTCCGAAAAGGAGACGAGGGGCTTCTTGTTGAAAAGGGGAGGACCCGTCGTCGTTTGTGCACGACACAAAGAAAAACCCGCCGCTCTCTCTTAGGAAAAAAAGGAGGGGGGGGAAAAAAAATAACGCGCTGTTGTGTGGACACAAAGGGGCCTACAGAGGGGGAAAACGTTCTCTTCTTTCACGGGAGGTGAAGGCTTGTCCCGCTGGTAGGGTACTGAGGGGAAAATTTGCGCCATTGAAGCGGGAACGAAGGGGGGACTTTGCCGCAAAAGAAGACAGTTTAACGGAGAGGGTTCGGGGGGAAAAAAAAAAAGGAAGCGGGGGAAACAGGTTCGCCATCGCTTTGGGCGGGTCAGGCTTTAATGTGGGAGAGGCTTGGCGAGCTCAATGATCAAGAGCCGACGGATCGGGAAGAGGATCTGGGGGTTGGGGGGGGAGGGGGAACGGATGCGTCCGGTTAAAGCCGCCCGGGTTTAGGGCAAAAACTCATTCGGATTGGCTGGCACAGGGGAGGCTTTGAGCACGAAGTTGAGGAGACGATCGCAATGCACCTGGACAAAGAGGGGGGGTTGAGCCCCGACCAAAGGAAACCAGGGAATCCGCCGGGGTGTACTCGCAACGGAAGGAGGGGGTTCTGCTTCCTCAGAGAGGGGAGGGAGAGGCGATTCGTTGTTCGCGTAGGAAAAGAAAGGGGTTTTACTGACACGTACAACTACGTTCGGGTTCGTCCATGTTTTTTCAAGGAAAGGAGAGAAAAAACCCCGGTCCTGAAAAAAGGAAAGGAAAAGGATCGGTGATCTGCGCTTCTCATCGGGAAAGGACGAGGGCGTGGGAAAGTCTTCGCTGGAGAAAAAAGGGAGAAGAAGGGAGACTCGGGCACTACGAACCCTCGAGAACAGAACATCGAAAAAGAACTCGCGGACTTCGACGAAAGAGGGAGTGGACGCGCGTTCTGATTAAAAGAGGGACTCTTCGTCAACCAAAAGTCCGGAAGAGGAAAAAAAAGACGGAGTCTCGTTCGAAGAGAAAGAGCCGCGATTTTTTACTGGGGGGGACTAGGGGAAAGAAAAACGACTGAGGTCGTTATTTTTTTTGAAATGGGAGTTGGGGGGGGGAAGAAGAAACTAACTGTCACATGAAGCAAGCAACCTTCCTAAAGGGGGGAAGGGGACAGGAAGGGCAGGGGGGGCTCTTCGATGAGCCAGACTGGGCTGGAAAACCGCGGTGAACGGTATTTCCTTATTTACTAAAAAGGGAAGGGGGGCGCCGGCGTCGAACGGAAAAGGGAGGGGTCCACGAGTTTCCTTCAGGAGATTGAACAAGGTTCTGAAAAGTCCTTGAAGGAAGGCCGAGATTCCTTTTGTGGAAGAGGTGGGAGGTGACACCTACCCGGCGGAGAAAAGGGAAAGTCTTCCAGTTCGAGCACGGGAAG
>Ga0179591_1211740_pt1 | contig 24156 bp, 31 predicted proteins | sample CZOMad2_1_08_16f_FD_182891 | JGI IMG/M metagenome (GOLD analysis project Ga0179591, IMG submission 182891) | Vadose zone soil fungal communities from Angelo Coast Range Reserve, California, USA - CZOMad2_1_08_16fungal (PacBio error correction) | ecosystem: Environmental > Terrestrial > Soil >...
AAAAAAATCAGAGGGGCCAAGAAGTTTGAAAGGGCGCCTGAATAAGAAAAAAAAAAAAAAAGGGGAGAAAAAGAGAGAGCAATAAAGAATATTCGCCTTGCAAAGGTCACTATAAACTAAGTTAAGCAAACAAAAAAATCAGTTTAAATGAAAAAATATAGGGGTGAAATATTTGCATGGCCAAGAAAGGGGGGAGGGGAGAAGAGGGAAAGAAAGAAAGCGCAGAAACTATGGTAAGGAACGGTGGTAATCGTTTAGGGGCAAGCAAAGGGACAAGAAAAAACCGGGAAAAACCTCCCGGGGTTGTGAAAAAAAAGGGGTAAAAAAAAAATGAGCACAGCTGGGTTGGGAGCAACGAAACGGAAAAAAAAAAGAAGACCTCGGTCAGGGAAAAGTAAAATGGTGGGGGGGAAAAAAGGGGGGGAACTGGGAGTGAAAGTCTTTGATGTAACCAGGGGGTTTAGTTGGAGGAAAACGCAGACAAGGAAAGGGAGAATGTAGCAATTCAAACAAGGAGGGGTGGTGCCTTTGACCTTTGACCATTTACGGGGCAAAAACCAACCACAGTTAGAAAAGCAAACACGCAAAAAACTGCCCGAAACTTTTGATGAAAAGGGGGGGTAAAGGGAAAGAAAAAGGACAACACGCCCTAACGTCTGGCTTTTGCACTTCAACCCGAAAAAAGGAGGAACAGACCAGACTTCCACAAGCGGGGAAAGGGTCAAAGAAGGGAGGCCACGCAAAACTGTGTTAGGCACACGTTTTTTGCGGTGGCCAAATTGGCAAAATGAAGAACGTCGCGAAGGGGAAAAAAGAGGAGAGAAAGAAAGGACCAGAGGAAATCCATCTGAAAGTGTCGAGAAGCTGCTTGTGGGGGCCACCTCTTTCGTCGGAGGGGGGTAGGGGGCCTCTCGGAAAAAGAGAGGGGGGAGAAGAAAGACGCAAGTGGGGGAGCGAAAAAGTCCAAATCGGGGAAAAAAAAGGGAACGACCTCGATCAATATCTTTACTCAGCCGTTTGGTCCAACTGAGGGGTAAAAAAAAAAAACTCTGGTGGCGAGGCCTCTGCCTCGAAACCAGGGAACGAAGAAAAAGGTTGAGAACTCGCGCGAAAAGGTCATGAACGGAGGGGGTGCAAAAAGGGATTCAGAGTATAGTACGGGGTAACCAGAAATAAAAAGAGGGACGAGGGGGAGGGGGGGTGAAAAAGAAGAAGGTTAAACATTTTCAACAACAGGGGAATCACAAAAACCTCATTGGGAGCGTTGTTGTGGGAAGCAGGGGGTCAGGGGAAAAAACCCCTCTCAGCTCCGGGGGAAAAAAAGGAGTAGCTGCATTTTGCGACAACCTGGGGCGAAGACCAGAAAAAAAACATCAAGAGGGGGGCAAGAATGTCCCACAAAGAAGAAACAAGAAAGGAGGGGGAAAATGGACGAAAAAAGGAAACTCCATGCAGCTTCTGGGAAAAAAATGTGTAAAAAAAATCGGGGAGAAAAACCATGTAGGCTAAGGGCAACACGCACAAGAGAAAAAAGGGCAAATCACAAAGGACTCGGACTCAAAATGTCAGTCGGGTCAAATACCTCAAACTCATATCTATTCGGAATAGGGGCAGGTACCAGTTAAAACCGCAGCCCAAAAACCGCGATCAGCACCTTGTTAATTGAGGACCAAAGGGTAAAGAAACAGAGTACAAGTGGAATTCAAAATAAGGAGGGGGGGGAGCGAGAAAGAAAGGGCGTTCTTCCCGCGGCTAAAAAAAAAACTTGGGGCCACTGGGTTGGAAAAAAAAAAGAAAAAGGTGGGGGCTTCACAAGGGACTGCTCATTTAAAAATGAAACAGAAAAAGGGGGACCAAAGCAATAAAACAGGAAAAAGAGGGGGAAAAAAAAAGAAGGGGACCGAGAAAGTGAGGGAAAAAAAAAAAACAGGACGCAAATAGGGGGAAAGAGGGGAGTAACGTCCACCAAGAGTACGGCGTCCTTGATCAATGAACACAAGGAAAATCTGTACGAATTTGAGCAGCTCAAAGGGAGAACAACAAAGGTCAAAGAAACTTGATGCGCCACGTGTTTCGACGATGCCGAAGCTCGTTGAAAAAAAACCCGATTGAAGGTATGGTTGTTGTGTTTTTTGTCAAGGGGGAAAAGAGGGAAAGGGAGCGAAAGGCCTAAAGAAAGTTATTCCCAGGATTCTAAAGGTTAAGAAGGATTTTGGGGGGAATGTTGTTGAAGGGCGAAAAATCCTTCCTCCATCCACAATGGGGGGGCCCAAAAGACAAAAAAGATTCACATCAGAAAATCTGCACGCTCACTCCTATAATTAAAACGAAAGGAACAGAAAAAGGAGAACCGGGGAAAGAGGGAGGTAAATCGAGGTGTGACTCGAGACGGAAATCACCAGACCGGTCAAAAACGACGGCCAGAAAATCCAAAATTCTTCCTATCAATCACACAAAGAGCTCTGTATAGAAAGACCCGGAGTCGCATGCGACCGGGCCCATCACAGTGGACGCACGTATGACAAGAAGAACTGGAAGATGCGTCAAAAAAAACAAAGAGGGAAAGGAAGGGCGTTTGATCTAGTGTCCTGTGCGAAAATTCAAGGGGAGGGACTTTAACTACTCAGGGACATTGAAAAATCTGACTGATCAAGGAAGGAAAAAAAAAAGTGACACTATCACACGAATCAAAGAAAAAAAAAAACCAGGGTTTAAAAAAACCATTAACAAAATGAAGCAGGAATCAAATCAAGGGGGGGGTGGAAAGGAAGCAGAAGTAATCAGGAAGAAACAAAGGAGTTCTAGAATAAACAGAATTGAGGGGGGGGGTGAAATTAGCGTATAATAGAGAGGGAAAAAGTCGAATAAAAAAAAAAAGAAGGGACAACTCTGGACCGAAAAAAAAGGGGGGAGAAGAGGGCGGAGAAGAAGTTGGAGTATTCAGTTGGAAGGTGAAAATCAATTGGGGGACAAAGGGGGAGGGAGAGAAGGAACTCACGTAGGGGTGCAGAAAGAAAAAAAAAAAGGGGTGGGGACAGGTTCACCTACCCTGGGGAGGAGCAGCAAGGAAAAGAGAAGAAAAAACAGGTTTGGGAAGGGAAAAGCAGGTCTGACCTTCCCTACTGGTACCCTACCGAAGAAGATTGGATCGGACGTTGCAAGTGTTTTTGTCGAAAGATGAAAAATGCATCAGGAAAAAGAGATGCGCAAGGTGCAAAGGAAATAGAAAAGAAACAAAAAAAGGAAAATGAACACTGACAAAGAACCAGTGAAAGAAGGGGGTAAAGAGAGTGCACCATCACACAGAAGATGACGTCCACGAGAAAGGGAAAAGACCAAACTGCTTAAATAAAAAAGGAAAAACTAAAAGGGCGCATCATTTTTGTGAGGGAAAAAAGAACAAACAAAATGACTCCCTCAAAGACTGACAGGGGACTCAACTCATCACTGGGCAAAACAACGAAAAAGGCAAAGACAGCTCCGGAGACAACAACCGCCAAGCCGGTTCCGGAATTGGACTAAATCAAAGGAAGGGGAATTACAAACCCACATGAAAGAGACCTCCATCCATCGACCAAAGAATCATCAGAATAAATCAGGAATAAAAAAGCTCCCACAACCACCCCACACACCCACACGCTAACAACCTCCGAAAACCTAAAGGGAAAGAGAAGAGAAATCACACTCAAGACCCAGTTGGTGCACTGACTGTTCAAAGACAACCAAAAAAACTGCGGGAACAAAGGAGGACCGCTCAGGGGACCCCCCAAACCAGGATCAGACACAACCCTCAAAGGATTGGAACTAAGTTAAAGGGGGGTCGAGGGGGGAAAAAACATTACGAAAAAAAGACCATACACTCAACAGTGTGCAGGGGAGCCAAGAGAAAAAAGGCGAAAACGAAGCTAAAATATTCATCTGAAGCCCATTCTGTTTGATAGACGCCAAAAAAAGAGTCGGCCTGCTTCAAGTTTAGGAAAAGCCCTAGTACAGAAAAATGAAAAGGAAAGCCCGATACAAAATCGTAAAAAAAAGAAGAAACCTCAAAAAAAACTTCCGTGGTTAAAGAACGGAGCAAGGAAGAAGAAAACAAGGACCATAAAGAACCAAGAAACTAAAACACCTCAAAACTTCCCATCAAATCAAAGGAACATAACGGAAGTAAGAAAGAAAAATGGGGGACACATGGGGTGAAAACAGGGGTGCACATAGTTAACACTCTCTTTGTGGTGGGAAAAAAGAGGGAAAGGAAACAAAGAAGGAAGGAACACATAACTCTGTCACATTCCTCAGCCACTCACATGGGGAGGACGGAAATCACCAGTCAAAAAAAAAGATAAAAGGTACAATAAAAGGGTCTGCTGACTAGGCTTTCACCAAGGGACAAACAGGGAAAGGGGGAAAAAAGGAAGGGGTGGGGGGGGAGCAAACATGGCCGTCTCACTGAGCTCATCTCCCCAGTGGTTAGATGGGGAACCAAAAAAGGTGTCAGAAAAAAATTGGGGTTTGGGTTGTGGTTTTGTGGGGGGGTGCCGGAGAAGGGGAAGGAGGTTCGAATGGTGTCGGCCCGTTACTTCACGAAGAAAACTATCAAGAAGATGGGGGTGGAAAAAAAAAAAAAAAGTTCAGTCTATGGGAAAAAAAAGATGGGGAAAGAGAAGGAGAACAAGATGCAAAAGGACGAAAGCCAAGCTGTCAAAGAACTACACCAAAATAAGTCAACACAGTCTCGATCACACAGGCACGCCCCAAATCATCACCTCAGAGCGTGTGACATTAATTCAAAAAAAGGCGACCAACTAAAAAAAACACGCCCACCCAAGAATAAAACAGACACAAAAAAAAGAAGGAAGGAGAAAAAAGAATTACTGATCAACGAAATCACCGGAGGATACTTTCGGGGGATGTTGACTGAAACCAAAAGACGGTTGGGGGAGCGAAAAAGAAAAGGTTTTTTTGGGGGGGCAAGCCGCCAATCAAACCCAAACAAAGTACAACGAAGTTGGGGAAGGACTGGAGGGGAAGTAACGCAAAGAAGAAAAGTTTCACTGTTCGTTCAAGTCCAGAAGAAAACGAAAGGGGCATTGCAAAACATCTCCGAGAAATTTGAAAAAAAAAAAAAAAAAACGATGAGGGTTGGAAAAAGAAAAAAAGAGAGACGAGGGCATGAGTCCCCAAATTCACCGACCCCGCCAAGAAAACCGGAGGGTGTCTCCTGCAGAAAGAAAAGGTCGTAATCAAAGGCTCTCAGAATCACGTCCTGTACAAGAGGACAAGCGTGCCCTCAATGAAAAGGCAAAGAATAAAAATCGCGGCCAAAAACAAAGAAGCAAATAACCCACAAACCCCCAACCACCTCCCCCGGGTCCCCCTAAAAAAATCAGAAAACCTCCGCCAAATGGAGTCAACGATACCCCGCGACTAACCGTCCTTACACAACTCCAGACAAAACGAGAAGAACAAACAAGGAAGGGAGGGGGGCAAAACGGCTTCAAGAAAACTAGAGAAGGAGTAGGTGGGGAGACAGTCAAGTCCAAAAACGCCCGTACTATACAAAGATCCCTGACGACAAATGGATGGCAAGAAAAAACACATCAAAAGAAAGACGCGACGCAGAGAACGAAGAGGAAACATACGCAATCCCGAGACAAAAGAAGCCAAAAAGAGGAAACGCCGAAGGAAAAGACAGGAGGAACACCATAACAAAAAATCATCAATCAAAAATCAACCTTCTCTACTACACCAACCTAATGAAATGAAAGAAATGTTGAAGAGGAAATGAAAAAAGGAACATTGTGTGGGAAGAAAAGAAGAAAAGACTCGGAAAAAGAAAGCGGAAATGACCCCTGACAAGGTAGATCAAACAGCACTGATCCCAGACCTACAGTAAAAAAAATGCAAAAAAACTTGCGCACGATCCTAAGACGGGGGCCCAGGTGGAGTAAGTTAGCCCATACTACACTAAAAAAACCAACAAAAACAAAACGAATGCAGGATAAGGAAAGTCAAGGAAAAAACTCGAAATCGTTCTCAAATCTATGAGGTGAGTTTTACAGGTACGTTGATGAGGGGAGGGTTCAGGACTCTGATTCCACGCTCCCGGCGGCAGCCAAATCGGCCGCCCTTGGGGGGAGAAAAAGGAAAATCACCCAAACTTAGTAGCAACCAAAAATTTAACTGAGAAGAGGACAACGCAAGAAAAAACAACCGACTTGATGGGAGTCCCTCGCCAGGTCTGGAGCCGAATGCTCCGGTGGAATGGGTTGACGTGCGCACGGGAAACGACTCCCGAGGGGGCTCACAAACCAGGGAGAGACATTCAGACGAGGGAATGGTCATAAGGTCCCCGACACGAACTACGTCCGCCGAACAGTAAAGAAACAAGTTCGGAAAGAAATCTAGGGGGTCAGCGGAATGACACAACAAAATAAGACCTGGTAGAGGAGAGGAGCGGAAAAGAACAAAACAAATATGGAACATCCTGCCGCACGGAAGAATTGAATGCTAGGCGGGGGAGGAAGAGGGAATATCAAGACGAAAGGACGTTAACACTACCCCAGCCGGGAACTCAATCCCAGTAACTCCCACACAAAAAGTGTGCACCAGCCCGCCCAGCAAAACCATCCGTGGCGACCAAAAAAAAAAGACGCCGAAGAAATGAATTTTTCCAAAAACATCGTGGAAGAAAGGGGGAAAATTGGTGAAAAGGCTCCTGGGAACGGCACGTCTTGGGTTAGGGGCAGAAAACGACGGCCAAACACAAAAGGAAGACCGACAAGGGGAAAGGAGAAAAATCTGTCAACAATCTCATTCAGCAACCTGATGGCAAGAAATTAGCCAAAACAAAAAAGAAGAAATACAATGAAAAGGTGAGACAAAAAAAGGATTTATGCCGAGGGGGAGTAGGGCCGGGGGGGGGGGGAGTTGAGCGCACACTTTTAAGTTGACACTCCCAGGTCAGAAGACGACGGAGAACAGAAGGGGTCCCTGCGCCATGGAAGTGGAGGCAGGAAACAGCTCAAGGGAGGGAAGACAAGTGAGAGTCATGAGAAGACAAAAGAAAGCCCGTGCTAAAAAAGATCGATGGGAGCGTTTTTCTCAAAAGACGGCCGCCTTGAAAATCCAAGAGGAACCAAAAAACAAAAAGCAAACACCGGACGCTGCAGGTCAAAAAGCGAACAAGCTGGGGAGATACCCAATGGAAAATAAAAGATCCAGGTCACAATGAGCACAGTCACCCTCATCACTCCACAGGTTCCGCAAAAGGAGCAAGACGCCGCAGTGGGGAAAAAGGGGGGGACCTGGGGGGGATCACCGCGGACTCGCTGCGGCTCCGAAATCCCTTCGCGAACAAATGAGGCGTAAGTCATCTCGAAGGCCGAGTTCACCAAAGACCTTTTCAAACAAGCCAACGCAAAGCAGAAAAAAACACGAAAAAGGGACAAGCTCTGTTTCAAAAGCTCGGAAACGGGGTGGCGGAACACACGCGGCACTTAAAGGTCATAACGCAGTACTGGAAACTTGGTGGGAGGACAAAAAAACAAAAACTGAGCGGATTCCAAGGGGGGAAAAAAAGGAGTGTGGTCCCGACACGGCGGACTCTCCCTGGCCTTTTTAAGTACCAAAAATTGAGCCAAAAAAAAACCAAAAAAAAAAAAAAGGAGAAGCGAGGAAAAAGACCCAGAATGGAAAAGGCGAAATACGAGGTGAACTTGAGTGCAAGAAAAACCACTCTCACAACCTCCGTATCTATGGTGAATTACGGAAACAGCCCTAGTGGCAAAAGGGCGTGGCAAAAAAAAAACTTGGGTGGAAAGGGGAGACAGGGCTTCGGAAACTGTGGTCAGAGGGGGGGAATCAAAGAAAGAACAGACACAACCGCAGCAGACCGATCTACATTGACGGGGGGAAAAAAAGACGGGGGGGAAACAAAAAATACAGGGAAACAGGAAGGACTCACGCAACAACGCCGGTGGACGGTCAAAAACAGGTGACCCAAAGCGGAAGACCCTAAAAAACAACATTGGCGGCACCCGGGTGGGGGGCGGGAAAGGTGGAATCCAAACGCAAACGTGTGAAATACTTGACGGGGGGCGGACCCCGGGCAGCGGTCCCTCGGGAATTTAAGAAAAAAAAAAAAAAAACGTGCTGTGTCAAGAAAAAAAGGGGGTGCCCCAAAAGAGGGGGTTTGTGTAAGAAAAACAAACGGAGATGATCAGTATCGTTTCCCAAGAGCACAGCCGGCGGGGGGGGACGGAGTAGGGGGGGGGGGCACATCACGGGCCGGTCACCGTCTCGACCTTTGCTAGGAGTGGCACTTCAAAGAAAAAAAAGAGGCGAAGATAGAAAGGGGGACCAGAACGAGTCAGAGGGGGGGGGAGAAGGCGGCTATGAAGGGTGATGGGGGTAGGGACAAAAAGGCTGTAACTTCAAACAAAACAACCTGGTCGCCTTCTCTTGACCGTTCTCAGGTGTACTGCATTGCTCGGAAAACATTTGAAAAAACCTGGACAAGTCTCTAAAAACAGGTTCAATGGAAAAACGGCACGCGAAAAAAACGGACCAAGACACTTCCCCCAAAGTCCCCCTCAAAAAGTCAAACCGACAACCGGTCGGAAGAAAAAAAAGCATTCCGGCTAAAGAACGCAAAAAAACCATGTGAACGTTTTACCGCCGTGGAAAGGCGGAATGCTCCAACCCTCAAGTACATTCGCCAAGTCTCACCACAGCCTCGTCAAAAAAAAACCACCCGAGCAAAAAATCAACCGGAAAAGTTCAAAGCCACATAACTAGGAAAGCATGCCGCGAAAAATCCACCCCCGCTACGGCCCCATACAGCCGGTCGAGACCCAAAGAGTAGGACCCCAATAGCCAGTGCCTGGGGGGGAATCTTAACTGCAAAAAAGAAGAACTACCGCCCCCCGTCGAGTATCGGTCACAAACCAACGAATAAAACGAAAAAAACGCAAGGCCGGGGTGAGGGAAGACAGTGCGACAAAAAAATATACATATAACAAACGCGTCAGCAAAATTCTGTCCGCGCTCGCCACCCTTCAGCGGTCATCTTTCAGGGTGACACCGGAGGGGAGAAGGCCCTGACGGCAGCAGTTGGCAAAACAAGCTGGGTAAGCCTGGGGAAAAAACGGCCGATCTCTGGTCTCCCTAAAAGGAGCGCTTCCAATTCATGGAATTTTTAGGCCCGTACCCTCGATAAAAAGAAGCGGGCCTGCTCAGCACCGGGTCAAAAGACGTCCCCGATGAAAAAAACGGGGACATACGAAACGCCGACCGTAGCGCAGGACTCGTTACAGTCTCCAATCCCCTCTTTCCACTCTTTTACCGAAACCAACCCGCCTGGGTGAAAGTTGTCTGGGTTCAAGCCAAGCCAAAGCAGACCATACGAAACGACGCCCGGGACACGCCAATCTGGAAGCAAAGAGGGAAGACAAGCGGTAGTATAGTCCAAAAGAGCAGGATACAAAATAACTGTCAAGGTGCGGGAGAAAAGAGGGGGAAGCACAAAGGAACTGAAGGTGGAAATGTTGAGAAAGAATCTAAACTTCTCGGGTGCCAAGACCCAGTCAAAGTCGAGAAAGTAAGGTAATCAAACACGGGTAGAACAACAAAGGACAAAAAGGCACAAAGACTCCACAAATCCAAATCAAGCAAAACTTGTGGTGCCGACGACTCCTGGGTCCGAGGAACGTAAAACGGGAAGTGAAAGAAAGAGTTTTGGAAGTGCGGAATGATTAAAGTCTTTTCGGAATCGTCTGACCGGGGGCGAGAACTACGAAAAATCGGGTAAATGACCTAAACGATCCAGGGGGGAAAACCGGCTGATCGACAGACGACGGTCATTCGTCGGGTGGACATGGAATCAGTGAGGACAGGGGCGAAATGGAGGACGGAAAAATGGAACACGCGAAAAAACAACAAAAAACATGAGACACGCACCGCCTCTGTATCGCAAATCAACCGCAGAATGACGGTGGGGGATTGATGTCAAGGGGAAACAGGGAAAAGTACGGGAAGAAAATACAAAGCCATCAAAAAGGGAAACAAAAGGGGAACTCCAAAGTGTACAAGAGCGATTTCACCCCTGTTGCAAAAAAAGGGGATAAGGGCCTGAAGGGGACGCGACCAAAGCTGTGATAAAGAAAAGAGGGAACCCATGAAATCTTCCTAGTTACCGGGCGGGCCTCAATTACCACTTCGGATACGGAAAAGGACGACAGGCAACCAAAACAGGGGAAAATAAGTGTGGAATTGGGGACCGACTAGTAGTCTAAACCTGAAAAAACCGTCAAGTCCACTTGCCTTACGTGCAAAACGTGGGGAAAAAGGAGGAAAACATCAACACCGTGACCAAGGACAAAAAAAAAAAAGCCACGAAAGTTGCCCAAACCATTGGCTTCCCCTGAGCATGCGCCACTGCAAGGGTAAACTTGGACAAGTGGGGGGGGAGATTGTGAAAAGGGAAAGAAGAAAGGAGAATGGAGTGGGATGCGGTTCCCCTGAATCCAAGGTTTGAACGGCCAAAGGGAAACGAAAAGAAACCAGATGGGGGGTTGGAATGCAAGCGGGGGGAACACATAAAAACCAGACATCGCTGGCTGCCTCCTAGGTACATTTTGGACGGTTACCTGCCCGTAAAAAAGGGGGGGGGGTTGGGGGAAAAAAAATCCCAAAAAGGGAAAAAAAAGGGAAGAGGGGCGGGGGGGGGGGGGAGGGGGAAGGACTCAAGATCATCCAACGAGTGAGGGAAGTAAAATTCGCACTCCCCTAGGGGAAGAACGTGATCGCGGGGAGATTGCACTCAGTCAAAACAAAATCGCTTTTGAAAGACAAAGAAAAAAAGTAAAAGGAAAAACAGCGTCCCTATCTGGATCGAGCCCGTTTCACTCTTCGACTGGAAGCTCGACCAAAAAGCACCTGCGCGGCCGCCATAAACGAAAAAGAAAAAAATGGAGACCGAGACACGACGAAAAAAGAACCTGTAGGGGTAAAAAACTCAATCCGTTGAAAGAAAAACGGACGCGTTTGGACCGGCATCTATCTGACGCGGTGTCGTCATGCGATCCAGAAAAAAGGTAAAAACCGAAAAGGGGGGGGGGAAATAAAGTGCGAAGGGGGGAAGGGTCGTGAGAATGCGGACCGGACTTGGACTGACTCCCTGCTGAGCAAAGCCCAGAACGATGGCGCTGGTGAAAAGCGGGGGTAAACCAGACACGGGAAAAAAACCAGGAACAAAACCTAAATGCATGGACAAGATGGGGAAGGATGTTCAAGAAAGAAGAGTTGCAAAGCATTATTACACAACCTCGTTCCTGCCGAAGAAAAAAAGAGTAGACGGAACCAAGGCCCCTGTAAAAAGAACTTCAGAAATGATAGGGGTCACAAGGGGTGGCAAACCCACTCTTCTATTGGACAAACGGTTTGGCGTGGGGTCGTTTCCTACCTCAAAGCCTGGTCGAACGGGGTGTGGAACAAAAAAAGGTGGAAAAAAAGGAGGCAAGGAAGTTGGGATTGGGAAAGCGCCCTGCCGAAAAAAGTTAAGAGGGAAAACGGGACATATAATAATGATTAGTCTGGCACAGAAAAAACAAGAAAACTGCGGGCCCGCACAGGGAAAAAAAACAGGAGGCTGAACGAGGAGAAGGAACTGGATGAGAAATGAGGAGAGATAACTAGCGACTCAAGAAAAAAAAGCCATGGATCACGTTGCCGGCGATGATCAGCAGACAATGTCAACGAAGCTGAAACAGCGGAGAAAGACAGGCGAACAAAAAAAAAGAGGGAAAAAGAAGGAGAGATGCAGAAACTGAAAAAAACATCGTGGGTGAAAGGTTGCAAACGAATGAAACCAGAAAGCCTGGAGGAATTCGTCGGCTAGAGCAATCATAGATTAGTCCCAGGGGAAATTGCGGGGGGAGGGATGAACAATTCTTTAAAAACAGCCTCGGCGCGGAAAAAATATAGGTGGGGATGGCATTCCAGAAGGTATGATTGGGTGAAAGGAAGCTAAACTCCTAAAGCTGCATAACTCTGGAGGAAACGGGGTTAAGAAGGACAGGGGAAGGCAATAAAAGCGGACACAAAAAAAACCCAAGGTCCAGTCACGCCGCGAGGGACCGAAAAACCCAAAAAAAGGGTAAAAAAAAAAACCAACAGAAAATGTTACCAACAGGGGAAAAGGCGGATCAAACGAAAAAAAAAAAAACCACTGGCGGAAACTGGGATTACGCACAGGGTGACTATTCCAAAAAAGGCGAAGTCTTTTGAAAACATTTCGGCCTTGGGTGCCGTCCCGCAAAACATAAGAACCGGGATGAAGCTTCTCAAGCCATGCCCTATAGACAGTTGGGGGGGGAGAGGACCGTGTAACATGGAAGGTGACCCGCTCAAACGCAACTTAGTCGAGAAAAAAACGGGGGATACAAACTTGGGGGGGGTAGGTACTCAAAAGCGCCCAAATCAAGCCACGGGAAGGGGGAAAACCAGCGAAAGGCATGTAGGACAACCGTTGAGAACGTCACGGGGGAAAAAAGCCTTCCAAAAAAGAAATAAAAGGAAACGAACCTGTAAAAGAAAGCAAGGGGGGAGGCAAAAAACTGTGGCATTGGTCTGGCTGACATGAAGGTATCAGGAGAAAGACAAGCGTCGACTAGGTGAGACTCAGAGGAGACACACATGGAGGCCTGAGTCCGCGCCTGTTCTTGGTTCGCGGGTCTCCTACGGGGATGGCAGAAGAACAGGAAAGCGGACTTACCGAACGCTAAAACCCAAAAAAACCACCCCCCCCCAAGGGAAGGGGAGTCGAGGAACCCTTTCGAAGAAAAAAAGAGAAAACTTGCCGCTAATCAAAAAAAAGAGAGGTGAGAAGACGGGGGCCTTTAAACTGGTGGTGGTGGAAATCCTCAGAATTGCAATTAGGCGCTGCATCCCCGATCACTTAGGTTTGGAGCGAGAGGACACGACACAATTCATGGAAAGTAACTTCACGGGGGTAAAAACAGTAGAAAGGACACGATTCACATAAAAATACGCAATGAAAAAAATGGGAAGTGTAAGAAAAGAAGGAATGAAAAAACGGGGTCAAAAAGTCAGTACAAGGGAAGGCAAGACCGCGATGGGCTAAGTCGGTTAATGATGTAGGTCGTCTGGTGAACTTGACCGAAAATGAACGAACAAAAGAATGGGAGGAGGCTTCATGGCGACAAGAAACGTGGAGAAAAAAGAAAGGGAAAAAATCATCGACACAATTAACACTGGACACTAGGTGGGACAAGACAAAGAATAAACGGACTTAAAAAAAGAAAGGGGGGGAGGGGGGGTCTCGCCAGGGGAAGAGGAAACAGAAAATCCGGGCGTCCAAAATGGAGAATCGTGCAAAGGCATGAAAGGGGGAAAAATGGAATGGGAGAGGACCGAAAGTGGGAAAGACTAAGAAGGAACCTGTGGGGTGAGACATACTCTATTCAGGCAACGAAGTACACTGTAGGGGTCAGGAGGACCGGGGCCGAGCCTCGACGGAACCTTTGTAATGGGAGGCAAACCCGGGAAGTGGGTAAAGGTCATAAAGATGTGACAAGCTGCGGAAGTGGAAAACGGGAGCCTGGGGTGAACTGAAAAAATAGTAATCTCCCTCAAGCAAAATAGACAAAAAGGTGCTGGGGGCAGAAGGGGGGTTTCCATTAAAATTTTAAAAGAAATTGGGCGGTAAAAAAGCAGGAGTGTAGAAGAGGGGTACCCCTTCCCTTTAAAAGAAACAAATTCTATGACAACCAACAGGGCCACCATACGAATACGTATTTCCAACGGTGGAAGCATATAAGGCAAGGGGCGTCTGGTGGAGAGGGGCGCCAAAAACTTAGGGAACTTAAGCAATTCGGGAAACCCCAGGTCAGGAAATCAGACTGGCGTATTGAATAAAAGACGAACTTAACAAAGGGAGGGAAAAGGGGTCAGCTGGGAGAGGAAAGCAAGGAGCAACCAGATAACATTTCAGATGGCCTTATCATCGCACGGAGAAGGGGAAAGAAGAACGAAACGACGCGAAAAAATCAAAACAGGTTACTCCGAAACGAGTAACCTGAGCCAACCACCGGGCAAAGAAACAAAAGAGGACAAGCAAAAAGTGGGGGAGAAAATGGGGAATGGAAAGGTGGTTGGAGCGATGGCCCCACCCCTCTACCGCCACAAAGAGGAGAAATGTCCAAAAGGTGGGGGGCAAAAAACCCTTCAACCGGCACGAAAACACATGGGGAGAAATCCTCCTAAACGGGCAAAGCACCTGATCCATATGAGCAAGTGGCAAGCAATAGGGTTAGAAAGCGAAGTAAAAGGACCCGAAACAAACCAAAGTACAGAGCCGAAAGAGCTCGGGAAGGAAAATTATTGCAAAGGAAAAAGGGACATCAAAAGACGAAGAGGGAAAAGGACTGAACAATGGGGGTCTCTAACGTAAAGGTAAAAGGATTTCTTATTCCGAGTCAACGCCGCCTCATTACCGGCGTGTTATCACCGAGGGGGGAAGGAAAGGTCACCCTCTGCTAACCTGAAGGCCTGGAGTGAAAAAACTACGAAAAGCGGGGGGCAAGAAATAAGACGTCCCCGCCAACCCACTCAAAAAGCCTTGAACATACCCGCCACAGCAGAATGAACCGCAAAATTGCCGGGATCAAAAAAGGAAAGACCAGGGGGGGGGTGTCAAATGAAGAAACAAGAAAAGGAAGGTGTTTTAAAAGCGAAATGCGCTTCCTCAGAAACGCTAAGATAAAAATAGTGGCAAAAAAGAGAGGCAAAAAGGGGTACCTAAATATCGAATCCCTAGCAAACGCGGACAAAAAAAACAGGGATAAAGCAGAAAATGGGGGGGGAGGGGAAAAAACAAATGCATCAGAGAAGCGGCAAGGGCTCTGCCTCTAAGTAATGTTAGCGACAAAGAACACAAACAGCTAGGGGGGGCCGAAAATCGTTGGGGGGACGCGTGGTTCCAAACTGGAAAACCCTGTATGGGAAAAAGACGCCGGCGTCGCCCCCTTAAAAAAAATTTTGTCAGGGAAATGGAGGAGGTAGGAAACCGGGGGACCCGTCCACGGAGGAACAAAGGGGGAACGTGATAAGGTGCAAGTGGTGTTTTTTTGTTACCAAACGACGCTAACAATAAGACCCTTTTCAACGGAGGGAGAGATGCAAAGTTGTCCAATCGAGCCGTACAGCCCCGCAGACACAATAACAGATAAAAAACCCAAGAAAGGAAGAAACGTTGGCCGATGCCCAAGCACCAATACGAAGGCCGCCCCACAATCAAGCCCCCCAATGAACAATAAAGAGGAGAGGGTTATGAAACACTCCCAAGGAAACTGGAACCATCGCAGACCTCTCTGCCTGCTTGGGACTTTAACGATAAAAAAGCAAATAGGGGGAAGAAACCAACAAGGAGTTGGGATAAATACAAAAAATCAGGAAAAAACGGACCTAAGCAAAACAATAACAACCGAAACCACAAAGAATGCTAAAAAACAAACAAGCACACCATAAAGACAGGCGTGTAGTGAAGGTATCACAAGGACAGAAAACTCCAGGACAAAGTCAGGAAAAAGGGGGAGGGGACAGAGCCCAAGGAAAAAAAGGAAAAACGGCAGGATTAGTCAGGGGCTTCGGTGAGGTGTATCAAAACCAGGGGAAAGAAACAAAAACCAACTGTGGCCGGGAGTGCCCAAGCAATCTCTCACAAAAAAAGTATGCACAGAATGTTTGGGGCAGAAAAAAAAGCTCAGAAACGAGAAGCCCCGGTAGCTGTTTGAGCGGAAAGAGGGGGGAACTCTCAAGGGCACTTCTCAATTTCTTAAAACCCTAAAAAACTGGGCGAAAAAAGAAAAAAAAGCAGCCGCCAACAAGACCGGGGAAGAAGGGAAACAGATCAACCCAGAGGCAGTAAAAATTAAACGCAGCAAGACTCAAACAGCACCAAAGTGCACCAAAAAAAAAGAAAGAGGGTGAAAAGCCAATAAAAGGATGAAGACTTTTTGCAGGGTTACCCCCTTTGACAAATGACACCCAGCCTAAGAAGGAAGCCGAGGAAACGACGCCAAAACCAGATCGAAAAAGTATCAACCTAAGGGGCACACTGTGAAAAGCAAGCGGAGGTCTATGCAGGGCCGGGCCAGGGAAAACTGTTAGGTAAGTGGGCCTGGAAGCGGTTTGGGGCCATGAAAGGGGGAGACACGAAATTGGGGGGGTGCAAGGAAGGGCAACACAGGAACCTTGTACACGACTCGGGCGGCGGTCGAAAAACCGGCCTCATTTGCGATAAACATATTCAGCGGTCTGGGGAAAAAACGAGAAAAACAACACAGTAACTGGGGACTAGGCACCGCCTCCCTGTATCCGCGAGCTAATCACAAAGCCTCAACCGGAGAGACCACAGAATGGGGTGAAAATTTAGGAAAAATGGGGCAACTCAAAAAAAAAGAAAACATCAAAGCGAAAGGGAAGGGGATGAAGTCCGTGAATTGGTTGGGTTTTCGGCCTCGCTAAAGTGGGAAAGAGCAAAAAAAACCCGGGGGTGGGTTGGAGGGGGGGGGCAGCGCAACCAATGCACAACTGCTAATGTCTTTTCTTGATTCTGCGGCGGAAAAAAGGAAAATTAAGACTAAAAGGGAAAGAAACATTTAACAAAATATGAACATGGAACCCAAGGGGGGGGAGCCAACTCAAGGACAAGTATTTGTTTTTGGAAAAATCAAGGGGAGAGCAGAAAATTGGTGACTTGCAGGAGCCAGCAGCCCAAATTGTCAGGTCCAAAGAAAGAAAAAAAGAAAAGTTGACCAAGGTCACGGAAAAACAAAAACCCTCGGGGAGGGAGGTGGCGAGGAACAGCGGGGGCACAAAGCGCGACATTAAACTCAGGAAATCCAGCGGGAGCCATCAAGAGGGGCCCGCAAGCACGGGTCTCATGAACCTGGGTTGAAGTTCGCGACTATAAAACGGAAAAAAAGACAAGGGGGGCGCAGGGTTGGGCCCAGCGCAAAAGGAAAAACTGGGGCTTACGAATCTTGACGTGACCCTTATTAATGCAGACGATAAAAAAGGAAAAAAGAAAACCAATAGGGAAGACAAGAAAGTCAAACGAGACAAAGGAAATCGGGCTCATAAAGGAAAATAATAATAAACCAACAGATGGGCAAACTGCGACAATTAGGTTCTGGGGACTTCACACAAAACCAAATGGCAATTGGACCAAAAGCGCGCAAAGAAAAAAGAGGGGCGGTGGCCAAGGGCCAGCCCTATCAAGCAGGAGCGACCAAAACTCCGAAGCAAGACACGGGAAAAAAAACAGTCAAACATAAAAGGGGCCCACAGATAGAAAAGGAGGACATTTTGTTGGAAGGAAAGGAATCGGAAGGACCAAACAAAAAAGGGGAGGAAAGAGAGTCAAGGTAGAAAATGCCCCTCAGGTCGAGCAGGGCCCTATGACTGTTCTTGGGGTAAAATCGCTTTGGGATGGAGGGGGAGGAGCAGGGGGGATGGGAGACGGAACCAGCAGCTTGAACGCAAGTTGGGCGGCGACACTTGGCCATCACCGTCTTTGGGGTTTGCAGCCAGACAAACCTTCCTAGGACGGAAGGGGGTGGTGCAGTAAGGACCGTTGGGAAAAGAAGCATACGTTGCGAGGGACTCTTCACACAAAGCGACGCAGATGAGTCATATCTGAGGACCTTCAATCAAGGTCTAAGTAGCGAAGGTTCACAACACAGTTCCAGTGGTACAAAAGGTGGGGGGCTAACCGGACCAAGGGGGAAGGAGGGGAGAGGGAAGCGAGTGGAAAAAAGGAGGACATCCCGCGGCGAGGAAGGAAAAAGCTGGAAAGCAGGTTGCTCACCGTCTGTTTACCCCGCAAAAGGAGAAAGATAAAAAACACAAACAAGGAGGGTTCCCCAGGCCTCAAAACAGGAGGGGGCAAAAGAGGCATGGGGCAACTAAAAATCAAGCGCCTCCATATTTGGGGCTCCAAAATACTCAAGGGTATAAGGTTGCGAAAAACCAAATGGGGTGCAAGGCTCAACCAAAACAGGGGTGGGTAACAAAAATGAAGGTTTCAACGTATTCTACACTGAGAGACCGACCTCAGAATAAAAAACAGAAGGACTCAAGGTGGATTCATGAGCTGGGGGTGGGGAAAAAAGGAAAAAAACTGTTGACGGGACAAAAGAGTAGCCGCGACCGAGGGAGTTTCACGGGCGAAGACGATAAATGTTTTGTGCTTAGGAGTGCTTCTGGGGGAACACTGAGGGGGGTAAACAGAGGAAGGGCAAAAACGGGAGCACGGGGAAATGCTGGGAAAATTTGTGGGATTCTAAGATCATCACGCGGCTCAGGTTAAGCGGGAACACATAGCATTCAAGGGTGGAGGGATGGGGGAAAAAAGACTTATGGAGGGGGACAAAAAAAAAAAGCGGACTCCCCTTTCCAGCCCAATTCGCCAACAATGCCCAAAGAAAAGGAACTGAACGAAGCGAAACAATGCCGGAAAACGCAAAGTGGCTCCGAAGGGGCCACACAATAATCCAGGTTAAAAAACAAGGTACGCACAACAAAGCCGGCAAAGGGTGGTTCAAACAGAAGAACAAGTAAAGAAGGAGGGAAAGGACCTGGCTCTATCCGCTCTGCATCCTTGGGAATCGGGCCTTCTGCAGATTCGGTACACAAAAAAAAGCCAGAGGCGATGTTGAAAAACAAATCGGCATTGGGGGAGTGATTCAAAAGACTGGGAAAGAAACAAGCAAAATCAAAACCCTCACAGGCTATTCTATCAGCTTCTCTGTACGTGACGGCGACAAAGGGGAGTTAGTACGAAGTGGGGGCAGTGGACGTGTGTTGGGGTTCAAAGAGTGGTCCGCGCTTGGCGTTTGAACTCTGATCGTCACGGAGAGGGGAAGGAACCGGAGTGACAAAGGAGGCATACAACGCGGGGAAGAAGGCGAGTGAACCTTCACAAATGTTGGATTTTGCCTCACGACGTGAAAGAAAAGGCGGCAAAAAACACAGGGGGGGCGCTGAGGGTGGGCTCACAACGGGGGGGGGCGGTCTTAAGGCTTCACCATGGGTCTCCGAAAACAAGCGCAGTCGGAAAGAAAATTGCGGGGCGACTATCAGGGCAAAAGCAAAGGTCACGAGGCCGACATTTTGTCCAGGCAGGGGGTCCAAAGCACAAGAAAAAGAGGGGGGAGGGAGAGGGTCGGGGTTGACGATCCCGATGGACACTGGGGGGGGGGGGGTCGCTGTCTCCGGATGGGCATCAAGATTAGGGGGGGTGTCAGGGAACCGAAAAAGGGGGCCTCTAAACGGAGCAGGAAGCGAGGCGGGACCTCCCGATACTCTTTGGAGGGGTAATCAAACCCGATGCGAACTCGGGCCTGGGGCGGGGGGGGGAGAGGGGCAAGGGAGGGGATGGTGGAAATGGGCCGCAGGAGACGGTTCGGCAAGAAAGGGGCCCTGTCTGGTTGCCTGCCAGTTTGGATAGGGCCCAAGGTGAAAACTGGAAATAAATAGGCCAGAAAAAAAAATTGAAGGGCAAAAAAGAAACAACCAAAAGAAACGTCCTCTTCCCCCCCAGCCACTGCCGCTCGAAAAAGGCGGCAAAAGAAAAGGGGGAGGGTCCAAAAAAAAGGGTTTCACAGGGGGGAGGAAAACGCCGAAAGAAAACGCATCACCGGGTCTGTTGTGAACCACGACGCTCCAAAACCGGGGGACGGAAACAAAGGAAAAGGGAACGGGTGACCACGGGGAAGGCCAAAAAGCAACAAACCAATAAGCTCCCGCAGGGATCGTCTGTCCAAACTGACGAGGAAAAGTAGGGGAAAAGGACCGGGAAGGGAGAAACCTTTGGGGGGTTGGACACGCACGTTTCCGGGAAAAATCGTATGGATCGGATCATACAACAGAAGGAGGAGAGGAGGGAAATTTGGGGGGGGAAAAGGGTCAAATGATGACATTGGGTAATAACCTTTAAAAACGCGTAAAAAGGGATGGCGCAAGCCCGGGTCACTTTGACAGGGGATACCGGCCGTGGCACTCCGAACTTCGAAGTGGGAGCTTGGTGTGAGGAAAGCACGGGAGAGGGTCATCAGTAGTCGTCATGCAGGGAATTTCGCAGGGGGAACTAGAAAGAAACAAGGGGGGAAACGGGAAGGGTCTGGGGGGTGACCAAGAAACTACAACGAGAAAAAAGCGGTGAATAAAGTGGGACACAATCAAACGGCCGAACCGGTCACAGAAGAAGGTGTGGTATCTAAAGATACAAAAAAGGTGTAAACGGGGGGGGGGTCAACATCGAGACGGACACATGGTCGAAATAAGCCAAAGCGGATATGAACGAGACACCAAGCAACTCATAGATTGAAACGCAAGTACGGATTCGTCTGACGTTCACAGACGACAACACTCAAACAGATGGGAAAAGAAAAAATAGGAAGGAAAGGACGTAGGGGGAGGGGGGGAAATCATCTGGACAAAGATTTCGAAGGTCAAACACGCGGCAAATGGTCCAACGATCACCCGCGAAAAAAGGGGAAGAGACTGGGGACAGGTGAGGGGGAAGGAGGGTGGGGTCAAAGAATCCAGTTGTCAAGGGGCGGGGCCTTGATGAAAAAGGAAGATCAACCCTTATGCGTCAGAATCAAGGAACTCCAAAAAACATCGGATGAAACGGCAATTGTCAAAAAAACCGTCCAAAGGGAGGAAAACGAGTTCATGTCAAACACTGATCAATTGATCAGAGGTTAGACTAACGATTTCGAATTAAAAAAAAAAGGACAGCAGGGAGAAAAAAGGCCGAAGCGATCAAAACTTACCACCCACACTACTTGGCTCTCCCAGCCACCAATCTGGACGACACCATGGTTGGATGGAGTGGGCAAAACCGGCATGAAACTGGGACCATCCCGGAGACCCAAATGTTACGCAGTGAGCCAAAAGTGGTGAAAAAGAGAAAAAAAGAGAGGGTGAACTGGGGCTCAAAAGACGCCGTGTGCAGCTACCAAGATTGGGAAAAAAGCACGAAAAAAAAACGGGAAAGGGTGATTTCTTATTACAGCCCGGCCTCACTGAACAGGGCCGGCAAAGGGGGGGTGAAAGGCCAACTGGCAAGGAAGTGATGAAAAAGCTAAGAAGGGGGGAAAATGGGACTGAAACTCATCCACCGCTTACTTGCCACTAGGGGGGGGGGAGGGGAATCAACGAAAGTGCGGCGGAAAATACTCTGACGGGGTCTCCAGGGGACGTAATAAAGCAATCAAACATTTCATTCTAGTTCCTCACCGGCACGAAAAGGGGGGATGAGGGGCTAAAAAAGGGCACCAACCGAAAGGCACAACGTAAAACAAAAATTCATAATAACAAAAAAAAAAGGCACATGAAAACTGGGGGGGTACGGGAGGGCAAAAAAAAAGGAGAGGGAAAAAAGGAGATGGGGGGGTCGATGTGATTTCACATGGATTAGGGACCAGGAAATGTACGATAGGAAAATACAAGGAAAACGCAATAACCCAGCTTGGAGGGAATGAGCAAAAGGGGGAAGAACAAACAACACACAAAACCAGGCGCGGGCTGTCACTCCGAGTAACCAAACTTTTTGAAAAGGTTAAGGCACAGATTTGGGGTCCACTCAAGTCTCAACAGATAAAAGGGCCGGTATATATCATAACTGTGAAGTTAGTTCGGAAAAAAATTCTGAATCAAGGCAGAAGGTCAATAAAATGTCAATTTCGCAGCGAGAAGGGAGCGGCCGGGGGGAGGAAGAAGAAGTCAAAATCAAGAAAAGAGCGCTGGGGAAATTGAACCAGGGGTAAAGACGGAGGAATTCACCAGGCTTGATCGATCAATGTTCACTTCACTTTCTAGAACAGGCAAGAGAAACAGATCAGGGGGAATCAAGATTAAACTCTGCACTCAAATCCAAAACAGCAGGGAGACCTAAGACTATAAAAAAAAAAAACACGGGAAAACAAGACGCGCGACCTCAAAGACCAATTTCTCGCCGCGGAGAAAAAGGGGAAAAGAAAAATCGACAGGCAAGTGTTCAAAGGGGGTAGGAAGATTCTGAACTGGAAAACCATAAAAAACAGTGGGCACCCAACATTGGCGGAAAGGGTCAAGCGGACCGTTTTGCTAAATGGGAGTGGGAGCGGTGAGAAGATAACCGGCGGAGAAGGGGAAGACGGAAGGGTGACCTGGGGAAAAAAAAGTGCGCAGTAAACAAAAAAGCATTCAGATGAGGAAGTTGTCGGTGATAGAAGAAGTCAACGTGGAAGGGAGGAAAAACGAAGGTGGAGGGAGAAACTGCAAACCAATGAGGGCGGGAAGAAACCCAACGAAGGTTCTCACCAGAAACTTCCGACACCTAGGAAAGAATTGTAGAAGGTGCTACAAACCCACATGAATTAAACAGGAGGGGAGGAAAAATGACGAGAGAGGGTCTGGTCAGTTAAGAGCAAGAAACAAAGCTGGATTATCCACTGCGAGTGTAAAAAATATCTGGTTAAAAACAAAGGGGGGGAAAAAAAGCTTCGGTGAGGGTTTTCGGGGCAGCGGCCGGGACCCATAGAAAAAAAGTAGGGGACCAGGGGCCGAGGGTGGGTATGCCGATGGGTAAGGAGGAGATCATCGCACATCAAGACAAGGAAAAATCAAAAAAGTTCAAGGGGGGTGAAAAAAAGAAGAAGGCAAACTAGGCTAAGAGCTGGGATCGTGCAAAAACAAGGACCTATCTATTTAACCTTGCTCTCCTCCTCATAAAATGATCACACGGTGGTCAGGGGGGAAAGAAAGAAGGCAAGAGAAAAGGACCGCAGGAGAAAAAAAACTCCTCAAAAAAACCACGGGAGAAGAGTGAAGACAGCTGTCTGACAAAAAGAAAAACGTCTGTGACAGAAAGTGAAAAACGCTGATAATCCCCGAAAGCAGGAAGCAAATGCAAAGGGAGGAAGAGCAAGCGAAGAAACCATGGACAAAAATTGCTCGGATAAGCTCTAGAAAAAAGAACCCTCAAACAAATAATGAAATGAATATAGGTTTAGATGGGTTCATTTGCAAAAAGGTAATGATGTGGGAGAGAGAGAAGCGAGAAAAATGGTAATTAAATACGGTTTTAAACGGAAAAGAGAAAAGCCCACCCAAGGGAAACCGCGTGTCAAAAAAGGTTAAAAAAAACAAAAAACCGGGAATCAAAGCGTTTGTAAAAAAGGAGTAACGAAAACCCCGCTGGCCTGTGAAACTGGGGGTGTGACAAAAACAGGGAACATATGAAGGGGGATGAAAAGTTGGGTAAGTTGACCAGGGTCGGGGCAGGCGTCACAAAAAAGAACCAAAACAAAACCGCACTATGAAACCACAGCGACCCACGGCATTAAAGGGAAACGGTGACATTGAACAAGTAAGGTAAATGTTTGTGGCAAGTATTAACATAATGAAAAACTGGGAAATTCCAAAGATGGGAAAGAAAAACAACAAGGAGAATGGAATTCCGAGGCGTGAATTGACGTTTTTTAAAAGGAAACATGACGCGCGGGGAAGGGGAAAAAAAAAAAGGGAATCCGCTGGAAGGTGCGAGTAACCAAAAGGGCTTCAGAAAACAAGCAAAAGGGAAAACAGATCACACAATGTCCTCAAACGACGACTTGTGAAAAAACATAACTAAAGACACAGGTTTGTTGACACACAAGCACTGGGGTTAGAGGTTAGGGGAGGGGGGCATAGGAGGGACTGGACGCCGAGGGACAAAGCACGGTTCACGAGATAGGATGAGAGAAAAGGGGATGCCATCAGAACACAACAACAACGGAAAACAAGGGCTGAATGGAACGCGTACAAAAATGTTGGGTCTTCCGGGTAGCGTTATTCCACTCGTCGACAACATTCGAAGGGGGGGGGAGAAGGCGGAAAACAGTGAGAAAAGAGCCTCGCCGGAAATGAAGGGAGGAAAACTCGTGCCCTAGAATGTAAAGGGGAAAGCGCAAGTATGTAATTAACTGGGGGTGGTCTGGGAAAAAAAGAGACTCTTTGGTGGGCATGGGCTGCGGACATAGACAAAAAAAATAAAAGTTCTGCAAGAAAAAAAAAAAAGAAAAATAAAAAAATACAATCTCCCCCAAA
>Ga0179591_1301874_pt1 | contig 24145 bp, 12 predicted proteins | sample CZOMad2_1_08_16f_FD_182891 | JGI IMG/M metagenome (GOLD analysis project Ga0179591, IMG submission 182891) | Vadose zone soil fungal communities from Angelo Coast Range Reserve, California, USA - CZOMad2_1_08_16fungal (PacBio error correction) | ecosystem: Environmental > Terrestrial > Soil >...
AGAATCGAGTCAACATCCCCAAAAAATAGAAGTCTTGAATCGGCGAAGTCAAAAGGCACGGGAAGGAGTTCCTTGCAAGAAGGACGCCTGTTGAGCCTAGGAGCGCGAAACGGAGGACGAAAGCGCGTTGCCGCGGCTCAAGCGCGTGAACGGAAATATTACGAGGACGTCTTAAAATGAGCACTCATCAAAGCTCTGGCAGGGGGGAACGTAGGAACACGACGACGGGCCCTCTATCGGATATGGCTAAACAAAAAAGAACGAACGCGCGCAGCAAGAGGATGCATCGACGAATCCATCAAAAGGGAGAAGTCGGCCTCACTGAGAAAGGCCGAACGCAGTGAGCTTGCCTCCTGTACTGCGGAAATGACTACGACCGGCTCGACAGGCAATCCCGGAGTTTGAAAAAAGGTGAGCGAACGCCGCTCGATCAAAGTGAGGGAAGAACGCTGAAACCCTAGCTTGAGAACACAAGATCACGCTCAAAAGGGAGGCCTTAAAAACAAACCAGCCAAGCTCCTGAAGCGTGAAGACATCGACGTACCTTGCATTGCTCCTTGAGCAAACGGATGGAGGGAGCGCGGCGGACCAACAAGAAAACCTCGGGATTTTACGGGGGGGGCTGGGACAGATAACCAGACAACCGCGCCGATGAAGAGATCCCTCCCTGCTCTCAACGCCGCTCAACGCACGGACCGGGCAAAAACGCGTCACCACTGCTACATCCGAGTATAGGGATACATCCGAAAGTACCTCTAAAGTCCAGCACGAGAACTGAGAAAGGAAGTCTGAATAAAACAGCACCTTAGTCCTGTCAATGTAAATACTAAGACCAAGGCCGACAAGCAGCGAAAAACGGAGACGAAGTTCGACTAGGAAAAAGAGCCGCAAGAACAGCGAAGGAAGAGAAGACTAAAAAAAAGACGTGAACCCGCCCTGAGACAACCAAGAGAAAAAAGGAAGACAACGCCATCCAAGAGCGGGAAGGAGGGCTCGGAGAACAGGGGCAATAGCCTGGCCGCGCAGTAGCGGACCGCTCATTGGATCCCACAAGCAACGACGTGCTCTCACAGGCGAAGGGGGCCAGACGCCGTCGGCGACGAAGTCAGGGCTCAGGAGGGGGGCTCAACGCCCTGCTCGTCAAGGGAGAAAGCAGGAAACTCACCGGTAAATCTCGGACGTGGAGCAAGGCGCAGATCAGCGTCCTGAGGAGAAAGGGGGACATAATGAAAGCGTCCGTGCAGCCTCCTATGAAAAAAAAGCACAAAAGGTGAAGGAAGCGTCCTCCGCCGGTTGACGCGAGAAGGATTCATGTCGCGAGTCGCGGGTACTCATCAAATAGGGCTAGAGTCTTTCGAAGAACGAGCGTAGGTCTGAGAGACGGGGTAAGTCTTCTCGTCAAAACTAAAACCAAAGGATAAGGAAATGACGGGCGGCGGCGGAGATCTTACTGAGAAATGAGTTCGAAGCCAGGTAAGATAAACTAAAGGCGGGTCGGAAAAGGCGTGAAGACTCTGTATCCCGCGCGTTGGGGGGGGGCCAAACCTCAAATGCGCCATAGGGAAGACACCGTGACGATGAAATCTCCTACACGATTCGCTCAAGTAAGGAGGTAGGGAAAAAAAAGCCACCGACAAATAATTTCGGCTGGTCGGAAAGACGTAGAAATCGGGCTGCATCGTTTCACACAGTCGAAAAAAAAAAAAACGGAAGGTCGGATTAGCTGTTCTTATAAACGACTCAGAGTTGTTCTCCCTTCGCGTTGAAATCGCCAAATGGCTCAGCGAGCAAACAAGGACGAAAGAGGTTGCATAGTCACAATGAACGGGGGAATCAAGGGATCCGCAAGGGGGAGAGATCAGGAAAATCGCTTCGCTCAAGCACGACCCGAAATCGATGAAAGGTAACGTTCTGAGGCGATGCCGGGCTCACTTAACGATCTCGATTGGAGAGACTAGGAAAAACAGCGCTGGAACGAAGGCCACCGCTGAGTTGCTTCTTCAAAGGGAGAGGAAGGAAGTTGGGGGGAAGTTAGGGTCCATATCGAAAATATGCCGGTCGGGGTAGAGGTAGGGGGCGTCTTTCTCTCAGTCATGAATTCGCCTAGTAGGGGTATAGGTCATCAGTCTCATTCAAAAAAGGGACTCGACCAAGAGAAGCTCAAGGAAGGAAAGAGATCTCCAAAAAAAAAACTTCTGAGTATACGACAGATCCCATTCCTAAGAGCTCTGAAGATTCTTGGGAGTCAAAAACGCGAAAATTCAGAAAGGAAAAATTTCGATCACCGAGAACCTCTCTCGCGAGTTATCGACGAAAATTTAAACGAACGGCCAGCGTGGCGGCGCGTAAATAGAACGCGAGAAAGCCGAGGGTCCTCCAGCGCGTAATCGCTTCGAAAAGAAAAAGTTTAAAAGGAGAGAACGCAACTCGAACTGAGCCGGACTCCGAGGTCGTTTCTTCTAAGAGCGAAGAAAGAGCATTGTCAAAGACTGAAGGTTATCCTGAAAGGACTTTCCGGTTACGAGCTACTACCAAAGAAACACCTGCCGCCGCAGAACCGGGGCTCAGGCCGCTGGACGCAGAACGACGCGGAAAGAATAACACCCGTAGACTGCGTCAGACCCTATCTGAGGGGTCAGACGGGGGAGAAAAGACAGAGCCGCCTATGAAGACGCCAGACAAATTCTAGTGGGGGGGATGGGGATAAGAATCAGAGGCTAAAGTTCGAGGGAGAGAACGCGGATCACAGGGTTGCAGCAAAACAAGTAAGGGAAGGGCAGGCAAGAAGCAAGATATCGTATATGTTGGCCCGAAGCCACGCCGGAAGAGAAGCCGCCTGATCGGGCGTCCGAAAGAAGAGGGACGAGAAAGGAACCGCCAAAAAAATTAGAGTCCTGGGGAGGGGGTTGCTGACTGAAAGCGAAACAGGGGCCGCCCGATCACGCGGAGAAGTCGGGGAGCCCTCGACAGCGCTCAAGCGTCATGCGCGCACCATGGACGAGCGAAAGACGGGACAACCTCAACGAAAGAAAACGGATCAAGGAAGCGGTCCACGGCGGACGTCATGGTCAAGGTCTCACAAAAAGGGCAGTATTGCAGGAGACGCCATAATTCTTCACGAGCGCCAACCGAAGGGAGAAGCCTTGCTCATCAAGAGGGAAGAATGGAGGAGTCGGGGTGGAGCAGCACTCCCAATGCCCGTCTCCCGCCGTGCGAGACACTAGGCGCCGACGAAAAAATTCTTTCGACTGATCGTGAGCAAAGCGGGAGGGAAGAAGGGGAAGGGAAAAGGAATGCCGTGCGCGTGAAACGCTCGGTGGCGGGAGCGGGAGGAAGAACGATTTTGTAGCAGCCGGGAAATCTCTAGAGTTTCTGGGACAGCGGAGGAGATTTACGAAAGCTCGTAGAGGGGATGGAGAGGGGAAAGATTGGTGAGGGCAAGGCAAGAACTCCTTTCGGGCCGCGCGCTCAGGCTAAGTGCCGAGCACCCGGGAGGATATCTTCGCAGAGAACCGACCAGCCGAGGAAGGGGCCAGAAAAAAGTGGGACGCGCACGGTCCTTCTCTAGTACTACAGGTCGGAGGCGAGAGAGAGGAGAGCGGCGACTGTCGACTCATAGGCTGGATCTGGAGCAAACCCGCTCCAATGCCCACGCGAGGGGGGCCGGCCCCGTGAAAATAACAGAGAGAAAGAGAACAACCGTACGTGGGGAAAACGGGAAAAGACTTCGTGAGATAGGCGGTTCATCGGCAATTCATGAAAAGGGGGAGCGGGGAGCGTGCAGAGGGAAGTGAACCGACGATTCTCGATGGGAGCGGGGAAAGGTCCTAACAACCACAACGGGAGCCCGTCCTGAGCAGGATACTACTTGGGACTACCTGCGAACCGTAAGAGAACTGCTGGGGGAGAAGGAAAACGATATGCCTAAGCCAAGCTAAAAGTCGAAGAAGGGACCCGCAAACAGTGACTGGATGAAAGACTTATCAAGCGAGGGATCGCTCGACGGGCCGAAAGAGGAGGAGTCAATGCGCTCCACTTCGCCGAGCCTATCCACAGCCGAGCTTGACAACCACCAAGAACGACGCCGAAGGCGAAAGCTCAGCAATCTACTCGTCAACTGACAGCGAACAGCGCGGAAAAGGTCTAGTGAAAGCACGCAAAACGGAAGGGGAGCCGCCGTTCGACGCGCGAACCGCAAGAGATGCGGGGTCAGGGCGTGAAGCGAGAGGGAGAAGGGGAGGGGACTCTATCAACAACAAACAGGGTAAAATGACCATCGATGGGATTACGGCCCGCCGATTAGCACAGCGACAAAGACGCAACTCTTGAGGGAGGGAGCGGCTGCTAACAGGTCGACGCGTCATGCTTGCTTCACGAGATCCGGACGTGGGAGAAGAAAAGGGGGGGAGCTGGGAGGGGTGAGCACATGAACGTTTGTGGAGGCGGGCGGGGGGGGCGGGGGGGAGATGTACTGCTTCTCTAGCTGGGACGGACGCGTCGAGACGGGGGGGAGCCGCCGAAGGGACGATGATCTATGGGCTGAAGCCCCGAAGCGAGAGAAGATCGCTACCTCGATCCTAGGAAAGGAAAAGAGCGTGCACAAAATGAGCGCAGGTTTCACGCTGTAGTAAGACATTCGTCTGCATACGCGCGCAGCCGGCGAATACCGGAGGGGGTCCGGAGGTTAAGGCTCGGAGGCGAGAGGAGCACGAACTCTAAAACCCGAACATGCTGCACAATCCAGAGACGGACCTGAATCAGCCCTGGAAGAAGGCAGAGGGAAGAAGAGTGCACTCGACTAACAATGATTGAGGGGTCGGTCCAACGGTGTGAAGGCGAGGACGACGGAGCAACCGGACATCGCACACATGTATGGGAAAAGCTTTTAAGCGAACAGAGAAAAGAAAGAGGGAAAGGAGAAGTATCCGCCTACGCATAGACCAGCTCCCGAACTGGAAGGAATCGCGAAAGGAAGTTAGAAAACTAGCAATCGGGGGGTGCCTATTCGTCTGGGGTCAGCTAAGGAAAGAGGGAGATCCCGCCGAGGACGCGCGCAGGAGGGAAACGGGACGTCGCCGTCGGAGAAATAAACCCGGCGGCAGCGCAACCGAAGGGAACGAGGGAAGCGTTACCGCTGCCAACTCGGGGAATGCCTAACGGAACATCATCTTCAGAAAAAAAAAAACAAGGTATGACTGTCAACTCATCCAGAAGAGTCGAGGAGCTGGCTGCTCACGCAGAAAAAATGCCTTAAGGCGCAGGTAAATCACGGTCAACGCGCAGTACAAACAGGTGCATCGCGTCTCCCTCTCCTGTCACAGAGCTGAGGCTAGGGAAGGAGAGGATAAAAAGGGTGCGGGGAACGAAGCAGGAAAGAGGAGGGGGGCATGAAAAAAAATCAAAAACGAAGGGTGATCGGCATCCTCGTCTGTGGCAAACAAAGGAAAAAGAGGCCGCGTCGTGACGACGGAGCAGGGGCGAGGTGGTGAGATGTCGGGGGCAGCCGCCGGCGGTTGGAGAAGAGCTCTACGTTACACAGGAACAAACTTAAGGGACACGCATCCGAGTCGAGGGGCCGGTCTCCGACCTTACCGGTCGAGTAAGGGGATTCTGCCGGGGGTCTCTGGTCCTCAACTAACAAACCGCCAGACCTGGGAGAAACGAGAGGGTCTTATACGTCGAGCAGCATTATGCCCGAAAGTTGGGAAACGCTGACATAAGCTTCTCGTCCAACTCAGAAGCTGCGGAACAGCGGTCCCAATCTCTTTACTAGGGCTGGCAACAACCCGATAAGAGGCGTACTCACAACGTAACGCCTGACCTTATAGGGAAATAGCAAAGCCACCAGCAAGAATTTTATGAGAAGCGACAAAGAGGGGAGCGTCATCCACCCGGGCAGAGCATGGGAGCCAGAAGAAAGATCTTCTTGTCTCACTGCCGAGCGGGGCGCAGGAAGCAAAATCCCAAAACGCGAATAGCTGAAAGAGCGGTCTCAAATATCACCGGAAAAGGGGACGAAAGATCCGCGAGAATCCGATCGATCAGCGGACGAGACGCGGGAGGACATCCCGGCTCCTGAGCGACGTTAGCAATGCGCGGCATAGCAAAGCTTTAACGAGCACTCATAGGCGACTATAAAAAGAACGCGCTTGACAAATGTCCCACAGCTTCTGCAGAGGTGGGCGCGTTACGTTCCGCAATCTATCCCTTCGAAAAGGATAGAAAAGGGGGGAGATCGTCATATAGGAGGTTCTCCTTCCAGATCGGAAAGTGACGGGGGATAAATAGGGAAGTCGCATGTCGCGATTATCGTGATAAAAAGGGGGGGGGGGAACGGGGACGAGAATACTGATGCCGATAATAGATATCCAACAAATTATTGGGAGAATATAGAGATGCCCCGATCAAAGAATCGAGCCTCTTCTCCTCTTTCGAAGTAAAGAGGGACCGGGTCGAATGAAAAGAACCGCGGGCGACGATGACTTCTCTCTTACACCTCTCTAGCGGCTGGATCAGGTAGAAGAGTGAAAGAAAAGTCCCCGGCGGCCGTACACGTCTAACGCTAAGCAGCAGATGAAGAGAAAGAGGAGAGCAAAGGGGAGCGCACCTAGATCTATTGAATATTAGGCCGGACTCCTTCGGCCGGCCCGAGTTACAGGGAGAGCTGGCTCTCTTACTCGATTCTGATCAGGCGGGAGACGATTGATCCAAGTGGGTACGATGAGAAACAAAAAAGTAGAATGCTCATCCGAGTGACATGAGAAGTACAGTACCTAAGAGTGAGCGGAAAAACGACGACTATTAGGGAGAAATCACCCCAGACCTCACTCTTTTTGACTGGGAAGAACTCGGGCAAAGATGCTCGTCGCACAAAACAGTAGTTTGGTTTATGGCGGGCGAGAGATCTCTGACTCGAACGGTCTTCTCTAATCAGGAAGAGGCCGGGAACGGGCTCGTCACGGCGGGAGGGAAAGGGGGAAGGAAGACGCCGCCTAAAGGACTGTTTCGTCCGACACGCCGGAGGGCAGAGGGCAACATGGGCGCAGGCGGGAGAGAAAGACTAACAGACGTCTCCTTCGGTCAGGGGAGGGGGGAAGGTGTGTGGCGATTGAAATAATGAACTAAAAGGAAAGAGACATCGCGCACTACAAAACGTCTGATAACCCTCGCCAGAGATGACTTCAAGAGGAAATGGATCTCACCTGCGAATAGACGGGGGGAAAAAGCCTTTCGGGATAAACACACTCCTCTGGAAACCGCGAGAGCGGAATGGTAGGCGAAACTTCCGTATTGCAAGAGGACGAAAGACATAGATGGATGCAATCCTTCCACCGACAGAGGCACGTCAGGAGACATGACAGATCCAGGAGGAGCAAACGGTCTGGTTAGAAACATTGGGAAAAGAAAAGCTGCACTAACTCCTACAAAGCTCGTGCCGACGCGAAGCAAAACGGCGGGGCGACTGCGCCGAGCGTATCCACAGTTCGGGATACAAAAGAGAGAAGGTGGAGATGGGAATCACAATCGGCATCTAGAAAAAAAAAACGCCCGGAAAGGTCCGGAAGGAGAGGAAGAGACGAGTCCTTCTATGACAGACGTAAGCTTAACGCCGACGTAGGCAGCGTCGACGGCGCTGCAGCCTGAGGGGGTAGGGGAAGTACAACACTGACGCTGCGGTTGGTACAGCCTCGGTCGCGCGAATTATATCCGTTACAATATAAACATACCGGGCATCGCAGAACGACTAGGACTTTACGCGCGGAGGAACGCGTTGAACAGGGAAGTCTGCGCAACGTATAGCGGCGTTGCTCGCAGAGGGGATCTCGACTCTCTCGTAGACAAAGCGAAAGTCAAGCGGAGTCGCTAGGCTAACAAGCGAAGCTCCTAACCATAAGTGCGGGGGGCAACCCTCCCGGACACCGCGTAGGAAGAAAACGCAGAGCGAGGGAATTCTGCATCGGATTCATACTCAGGGAGCGGGGGAAGAGGGGGTTTCAGTGAGGGTCTCGACGATTCCTAACGTAGAGCGCAGGAGGGGGGTGACAACAGCACCTGGGGAATGCCCGGCGAGACAGTTGGCCAGACAAAGGGGAGAACGCAAGGGGGGGGAGTGAGAAAGGGACGCGAAAGTCGCACTCCGATTGGATGAGATTCCAAAATCGGAGGGGGAAGGCAACCACGCGGCAAACGTCTGGCGCCCTTGGCATACCAGGTAGAGAAGAGCGTAAGACAGAATCGCGGGGATGCGAATAAAGAGGAGGTGAAGAGAGACAGCAGCAGAGCGGGAAACCAAGCTAGAGCCGAAAACGTCGGGAGATATCGCAGACACTCCTCGCGCATCGTAACTTCTCAGTTAACTTCACGCCCTGGGACTTCGCGGAGAAGAAGGGAAAAGAAAAAAGCTATGTCGGGGTCAAAACGTAGTTGATGCGCAGTACTTCTCAACCAAAAACCCAAAAAAACGGAGGAAAAGAGAGGGATACAGCAATCAACATCGAGAGGAACAGACCGAAAGAGGATGGAGTGAGGTTCGGCTAAAAAACGTGCTCTCATTTGCCGCAAGCAAAGTTCGCAACGAGGAAGGGAGAGAGGGACGGACCTCGGCAGCGACGTTGTAGCGACCTTCGCTGTAGGCGTAAGGCAGGGATACGAGAGAGCACTGTGAGGCAAAGTGGTCGAAGCCCTCTGCCGGCCCGGGGAGAATAGACAACTCGCGTGAGCGATAGAAGAAATGCTAGACGTCGAAACCGCTTGAGCAAGTGACGAGGGCATCAGTGACTCCATCTGCCTCACTCGAGCAAGTCAGTGAGGCAGGGGTGGAAGGAGTCGTAGACAAGTGTATCCTACCGCTCGAGCATGACTCGGTGGGGCCGTGGGAAGGGCTACGCGGCTGTCGGTCACTACGAAGGAGGGAAACACGAACGGATGCAACGAGGCAGCCACCTGAAGGACCTTAAGAAGAGGAACGGAACGCAGGGCTAAGAGTCAACCGCGGAAAAGGAATCGGGCGCACGTATAGGGATCTAGGCGCTGACACACGACGCAAAAACATTCTAAGGGGCGAGCGTTACTGAAGAGAACCGGAGGAAGGGAAAGGCTAGATGCAAGACTCATATATCCTAGCTTCCCAGTACGGACGCTCAAAGAGAGAAACCGTGAGGTCAGCGTATCCTGACTGCCAGAAGGATGGCGAGAATCGTAATCAACCGCCTAATTCCGCCTATTACGAAGGGGATGAGGCTTACCTACCTTCGCATAAACTCACAACAAACAGCTTAAACATTGCATGAGCATGCTGTTCTAAGGAAGAACTGAAGCCTACGAAGTGCCTGAGGATAGAGGAATCAACGCCACAACTCTTAGATCCGGAGATAACCAGGAGATCGGAAGGGGAGCTTTCTTCTCACGAGCAAAAAGACGAGTCTGGCCGCAATTATTCTCCCTGGCTGAGGAAGGAAATCAAAAGGCCTTCTGGAGCTCCTTTCAGAGCGCTTCGGAGAGAAGCTAGGAACAAGTGGATCTCTAACCCTACCGTCCCTCAAGGGAAGACCGGCAGAGTCCGGGCCATGATCTCCTGGTGGGGAACGAGGACAGAAAGACGAGGAGTCAAAGCGTTCTTCAAAAAGGCAGGACTATTTCTCAGCCTATGAGACGGGCGCCGGTGATCGTAGTCTTGGAACTGGGCCTCGAGGCAGAGGGTACTCGAGCTGAGATATCCATGTGAAGCTAATCCAGCAGCCGCACCACTTTAGAGCTCGTTCTACGACGCTTAAAGATCTGCGGGGGAGGGAGGAAAGGGAGGTCTCGACACTCAACAAACCCAAAGAAGGGATCGGGGCCATATGACGGAGGGAAGGAGGAGAGAGGAGAAGAGCATCAGCGCGACGCCCGAATGTTACCTGCAACCTCTGGAGGACAAAGGGAGGGAAAGAGGAGGCATACTGCCGAAATGACCAGCTTCACAGAGGGAAACCTCGGAGCGCGCCAAAACGGGACGCGTAAGGAGGATCAATCCAAAAAAAAAAAAAGAAAGTGAGGAATACCTTGACCACTTCTTCGTAGGGGTCTCACACGTAGAAGACGAGAAGACGGTCTGCATAAGCAGAAGAGAAGGCATTGTTCTCCACCGCTAACTCAAATTGCCAGGACTCCGGGAAATTTCACAAAAAAGAGAGAGAGAGCAGGAGAGGCTGCTATCGGAAAAACGAACAAGGACTCAGGGATCAGAAAGGAGATAGAGAAAGTACTTGACGCGAATAAAAAAACTGAGACTCCGCGACAGCGGGCAAGGTTACGTCACGGGCGCGCTTCCCTCACGAACAAGAAATGCTCAAAAAGCAGAAGGCGCATTCCACTAGGCTGCGCGCGTTGAGGGGGGAAGGGGTTAAATCGCCGGCCCGGGGCATTTCGTCCAAATGTTCAGACCAACGAGAGAGGGCTCTTCAGCGCAAGAGGGGGAAATCTAAGAAGAGTCAGTAGCTCTTTACTCGAACCGACGGGGAAAAGATAAGAGCAGGCCGGGCTCATCGACCTAAAAAACAGGAGGAAAAGAGAAGAAAAAGTTAGAGGCAAGTCCGCATCCGACGAGTCGGAGAGTACGCATCAATCGGGAGTGCACGGACTGCGACGGAGAGGGGACTACGGCGGTAAAAGAGCAAAAGCGCTACGCCTTCAGAAAATACGAACGCCCGCGGCAGCTGAAATGCGCACGGCCGAAGGGAGATCTAAGCGAGGGAGCACTCGTCGCGCCCCGAGAGCATTCAAGGGGAGACCGAGAAGGCGAAGACAGGAGCCATAACGGAACTTCGCCGGCAGAAAAAAACGACGCGAATCGGGAAGTAAAAAAGGACGATAGGGGGAGAGGGAGACTTTAGACTGGACGTGACGATCGACGACAAATCTCGCCTCGGGAGCAACCGGTGGGCCTCAGATTCCTGAATCCAAGCAGGACCGACCCAATAAAAAAAAGCTGTCTTATCAAGCAAAAGGCTCAAAGCCAGCTCGGTCGGGTCACCGAGAAAACCGGGGATGAGGAGACGAAGACTCGGAGGGGGGGGCTACTATAAGATCGCGGGCGACCGTGTCGGGGAGAAGAAAGACGCGAAAGGGCCAGTCGGCAAAGTGCGCAGGAGAAGCAAAAGGACCTTAGGGGGGGGCCGCGCGCCGTAGGCACGGAAATGACGGTCTTCGAGGAAGAGTGCTCGAAGAGAAGGATCCCAAAACGAAGTCATCCTCGCCGGTCGTTTGTCGAGAAGAGGAAACCAGGACGACGCCGCGCAGCCGAAAAAAGCGCGGTATCAGGAACTAGCACAAAGACGAGTGCGCCGGGAGGACGGCAGGGAAAACTTGAAGTCGAGCTCGCATCGCCTTCGCAGACGATCAAAGACGGAACGAGCACCAATAGGAAAAACAGAAGGCTATTCCCGCGAAGCACATACTTACGGGCCTCAGGATCCTCACTTAAACCGATTCTCATTAAGGGAAAAATCCTTGGACGTAGAAGGGGATAGCGGGGACCACTGGGAATAAACAGAGCTCGCAAGAACCGCGGAAAGGAGCAAAAAAAGCGAGTCAAGGGCCCTTGCCGATTGAAGAACGATCGGAGACACTGTTCCAGCGGGCCGGTGACTGCGGACCTAAAAACGCGATCGGGAGGGCTGAAGGACGCTGCTACAAAAAGCCGAGGGAAAGGCAAGGAGCGAGGGTTCACGTCCGCGGTCAAGGAGCGGGGGGAGCGTCAGGGCTGCGCTGACGATTAGGAATAAACGACGAAAAAAATGGAGGGTTGAGAAAAATCAGGCAGAGGGCAACTCGGCGTATATCATTCAAAATAGCAAGAAAACCGCCTCAAAGGGAAAGGCCGACGAGGATCGGACGCGGGGCACAGGGACGCGCCGCAGTGATTAGCTCGGGGATTTAGAGTCGAAGCGGGAGAGCGGGAACTCCTCCTCTCTCGAAAAAAAAGCTCCAAATACCGGCAGGGGCTCGTCCGGGATCCATCGCGCCCTAACATATAGGCAAGCACGAAACGAATGGAGAGCGCAGCGCCCCCTTGCTCAGTCAACCTGTGATCCGGAAAGAATGCAATTCGTGGTCGCGACGAGCAAGGTCGGCTGAGACGCAAGCGCCGGGCACAAAAAGGGAGATGGCCCGGCTAAAAGCAAAAAGGGATGCATACGACTGGAGAAAAAAAAAGGGCAACACGCACGGACTGCAACGAGCTTCGGTGAGGACGAAGAAGAAGGAGGAACGCGGGTACTGAAAGTAGGGCCGGGAAAAACACCCTTCGATCACCAGACCGAGAAAGAGGGGACCGGTTCAGGAAGAACGCGACAAGGAACGGCACCGTCCAAAGGAGCAGCACAAGCAGCGTCAACCAGACCGCCGAGGAAAAACGCCGCAACGCGATTAAACCAATCGAAAAAGACCTAAAAACAGGCGAACTTCTCGTGAAAAACAACAAGCGTCGACGTTCGACTCGCAAACGAATCTGCGTTGGTTGGGGGGGGAGGAGGGCGATCACTCGATGGTGATGCAGATTATTCAACAAACCACGGAGGGGAGTAACGATCGATAAATCCGATCAACAGGAGAAATATCACAAAGAGGGAAAAAAGTCGTTGAAGTCGTCGCGCGGAGAGGAAGGGGGCGGGGAAGGGGGGGGGGGGTGGGGGGGGGGGTGGGGGGGGGGGGGGGGGGCGGCAGTGCGTGCCTTACTAGAAGTTCCGCCCTTGTGACGAGGGCGGAAAGTCTGAGCCTCGGCCATCTCCGGCGAAGTTCGCCGCTTCGTGGGAGCTGCAGCGGCTCGAAAAACTAATGAAAAACAACTTGCGGACGAGGAAGCAAACTCTGCAGCACGTGTCGCTAGACAGGATCGAGAGTCGACTCCCGCGACCCTCTTGAGGGGAATCGGGGGGAAGAGCGCAATCTCCGTCGGTGAAAAAATGAAGCCTCACGAGAGATCGTGCAAGGAAGAAACAGTGGGAGAGGGCGGGGACGCCGTTCGTCGACAAGTCCAAATGGAAGAACGAAGAAGGAGACGAGAGGGGCATAAAGAGACTGGCCCCGGGGTTGAACGCGCCCCGCTACTCGGCAAGAAACGGCTCGTAGCGAACAAGATCGGCGATAACGCTCCTGCTCCTAAAGCTAAAGAAGCAGGCACTCCGCCGTGAAAGAGACCGGACGAAAAGGGGGAAAATGTCGGTCAGCCTGGCGCAACGTATGGTGGTAGTTCGCGCTTATCCACCTGACAGGGAAACACCCCATCTGCGAGGGGGACTGGAAATTGACGCGAAAGAGAGACGAAGAGCCTGCGAGAACTGATAACTCATATCTTAACCAAAAATGTCCACCAGCTGCACTACCTTTACGAGGCAAAACATACTCCGTACAGGGGAGGCGTTCCGTTAAGGAAAGCGGGATTAAACGAGCGAGCTACCTAGGGCTCTACCAAAAGGGCTGACCTCACCGGGGTGTCCGTTCTCTCCTGGAAGAAAGAGCGTAGATTAGAAAGGATCCTACCTGAAGAAGGAATCTGAAGGGCCGATCCCTTCCTACCTCGAACTTACTAAAAAGGCTCGCGACTGCGGCCGGCATACCGGAAGAAAAGAATCACTCCACCAATATCGCCATCTTGACTCACTCTCCACCTTTGGTCGGGACGAGAGAGACCAAGCTAAAAGTGTATCACTCTAGGAGAAGACCACTCCGTTGCCAAAAAAAGCAACGCTGTTGCGACGCTTGGGGTAGGGGAGGAGCAGGGGAGGGCCTAAAAAGACCAATTCAATTACGCGAAATGCCTCGAAGGTAAGAGACTGGAGGCATCACCAATCATCTTTGTGCAGGAAGACGGAATACTGGCGCGTCGTGCGCCCATGCCCTAAAAAGTCGCAGGGGGGGATCGAGGAGGTTAAGACATCACGGTCCGGCGTTACTAGAAGCTAAAACCGGGCGAAACCTCATCCTGGTCCGAATAAAAAGGGGAGAGTGCATCGTTCTGATAACTTACCGCGGTGGCGGGGGGGAGTTTTAGGGATGGAGAAACGGGACTCTCAGCGAGAGAAACCCCGACCGGATCCTACCCGAATTAACGTGAACTCTGAGATCGTAGATCATCGCTTCGCGAACGCCAACATGGTTGACTTACCAACGACGGCGGAACATACTAGGAACGGGGACAGAGAAAGGGGCTCTCTGGCAAGGCATGCGCTGCTGAGCAAAACTGGTAAAAAAAAACGTCGCGCGAAAGACACTGTCGAGAAGCGATCAAGAGCGAAAGCCACCACGCCGGAAGTGGGGGCGGGAAGAGCGGAACGGGGCTCGTGCTAACGTCCCAACGACTGCGCGGAAAGGGGGGGAGGTGCTCGCAGACTCGCCAGGGGGGATGTGGGCCCGCGTCGGCTGCACAAATCGAAATGGCCAAGTCCTCGGGCGCGAAAGGGCTGCGGGTCGGATCAAAAATCACGGGACCCTTCAAGTAACGCAGCGGTACGACCAAAAAGACTGGCCAGCCAAAAGAGCGCCAGTCAACACCTGCGAACACGTCGCCTGGTTAGACGGAAGTTTCTCGGGAAGGCATCAACCATGGCTAGCTCGAGTCAAGAATATGAAGGAAAACGCTGACGCGAAGGGCAAAAAGTTAACGTCTCTTCGCCGTACGCGAAGCCGCGGTAGGAGTTACACTGAGTCGCCACGGCGTAACCGGGATGGCGCGAGCGCGGATCGGTTACAGAGCGTCATCGTCGTTCCTAGTCTCGTCCGCGCGACCTAAAATACATAGACCCTGATAAGTCGTAGAATTCGAGGCGGCATCTACGAGAAAAAAAAGAAAAACGATGAATAGGAAAAGGGGAGAGAAGAAGTCGAGCAAAGAACAGGTCACTCTTGCGTTTACGGAGCACCTCTTCTGCGACGCAGAAGAGACAAAGGAAACTTCTCGCTCAAAGGAAGAAACGCGCTGAGCCGGCGACGTTTCGAGACGGGAGTCAATAAAACTGGCGAAAAAAGCAATGAAGGTGGGGAAAGCGCCTCCCTGAGGGCGCACCTGACTCTGCCAAAATGGGGAAGCCAAAGGCGAGGAGACCCGAAGGAGGTGCGAAGTCGGAAACGGAAAGCTAGCGCATGTCTCGCTAGGGGGGCGGAAGATCCTGTCGGCCGAGAGATTCAGGACGGGCGCGCGCTTACGACCTTTAAAGCCAAATTCAGGCAGCCGGGGAAAGAGGCCTAACAAAACTTCGACGCGGATCAGATCACCGGGATAGACACTGGCGGGTTAGTAAGGTGATCCAAAGAAAAGGCCAATTTGGCTCAACGAAGAGGGGGGAAGAAGCAACAGCTGGGAGGGGGCGCGAACTTCGAGACAAACGGGAGCCGTAAGACTCGACCGTTTGAAGCCGGGCTTCAGGGCAGAAAGGTGCACTTCCGCGGAAGCGCTTCGAAAAATCTTGTTGCAAGCCGCCGCCACTGGGAAAGCGTCAATGTCGGGGCGTTAACGAAAGATCTGCTCAAAACGAGAACGTCCAAAGCTGACTGGCACCTAGACCGTGATGGGGACGAGTGACGAGAGAGGACACATCTCCGAAAAAGCATCAAGGGGGAGGTACGCGGTCGAGACTATCCAATACCGCGGAGCGCAGCAGGAAGGGGCGCAACAGGGAGAGCGGCATCTCAGCCAAAACGTCGGGGCGAAAAAAAAAATCACCGCCACGTTCCATGAAGCGCGTCATTTAGAGCAAGGGGAGGAAATTGAAACACGCGACGCCGAGGCCGATGCCATCTAAAGAACGCGATCTCAAGGCGCCATCCGCAAATCCTGGAAGGAACCGGGTGTAGGGAAACTAAAACACTTGACCACCGGCCGAAGTTCGGGCATTCCCTCGGCACTAAAAGCAACGGCGGGCAGTCCCTTCGCAGAGCGAAAGAGAGGGATAGCTGCGCTCCGGATCCGTTCCAGCAGCACGGAGGGGAGTGTAGGCGGTGGAGAGGGACGGCGCCCGGTGACGAGGTGGGATGCGAAAGCGCACCGGTCTCGAAAAGGGAGCGTCTGGGGGGACTGATACAGCGACGTGAGTCGTTCCTTCGAGGGAGGGATGCTTTGTCAAGTCATCTACGACACGGACCACGGTGGCTGACGCAGAGCGGTAGAGGGAACATAGTGGCGAGCTAGAACCCAGGTGTAGAATGGCAGACTAGTAGGACGCGCACAATCCTAATAGGGAGAGGAAAAAAATCGAGTATCTGACGCCAAAAAAATAGGACTAGATCTGAGACTCCTCAGTCTTGGCTCGTCGCCATAACCCCCTCCAGTCCAGCGGTAAAACAGGGGCTCCGCGCAGAATCCCCCATCCGGTAACAAATGCGCACCACCCTAAGGGCTCTAAAGAGAACAGGCTATCCCTGGCCGTCGTGCAGTCGAACATATCAGTGAGCAAGGGGGAGGGGGGGAGGTTACCGCGACGGATTACCTTGCCTCGGAACGAATGAAATTACTTAACACGAACGGCGAACCGAAATCGAGCGGGGAGACAACTAAGTGGTCCGAAAAAAGAAGCGGCAAATACGTGCGGCACGAAGCAGACGATTCCGAATGGGCCACGGAGAGAGGAGGGGCTATGAAACCGCGGAAAACGCTTCGGGCTCAAGCCCCTCGAGCCGCGATTCTTGAAGTGGAGCGAAGGACACAGAGCCGCACGGAAGCAGAGAGGCGGGAGCACGCCGTCTCCAAAAACTGAACACCGCAGGAAACCGCCCGACAGACGAAGGGAGGGAGAAGAACAAAAGAGGCTCAGCCAGTCCGCGCTCCTCAGGAACAAAGAAAACGTCACAAAGAAGCGTCGACGTTCAAGCGTCAGGAACAACTCGTGCGCGTATCATCTCGCTTGAGGAAATCTAAAAATCAAAAAACAACACGAAGGGGATGAGAAAAAATAACCCATCAACGATAGATAACACGACCGAGAAAGAAGCCTAGCAAGTCAGACGTCAGACGCGGCAGGCGTACCAGTCAACAGTTGAAAATTCGCCTAGGGAGAGAGGTCTATGCTGAAAAGAGAGCTCAGGACCGGCGCGAAGTCGATCTAGGTGTACTGGCGCGACGCGGCGAATCAGAACTGCGAGCCAGAAAAAAAAATCGCCAACTCGGAAGGAAGACGAACTCGAGAAGCGAATAATGACGAAAGGAAAGCAGATTGTCTGCATTACCAGGGCTCTCTGTAGGACGTCGGCAAACTGAGGAAGCACAAGAAACGCCGTGCAACGGCGTTGCCGGGGAAGGGGCGTCGACAATGCGTCTGACCACCGGCTCGATCGGAAAAACCTTTTTTGTGACCCGGTGTTAAAGGAAACCACGCGCGCTCAGAGAGCCGGCATCGGAAAAAGCTGGCGGCACGTACAAAAAAACGTCGGAAGGGAATCCGAGGGGTCAAACGAAAAAAGGTCGCCGCCCGTGCCTCAGCGAAATACCATCAGGGTGGATCGACACGGATGATTGAGATACGCTACGGAGACAACCCGGGCAAAAACAAAGAAATCGCGGGGGGGGACATGGAGCGACCGAACTAAAAGACCACGAACAGAGAAATTCAGGAGATGTGAAGAAACGAGACAAGACCGAGCTCCGCATGCTAGGAGGGGGGACGACAGCGCGTTCCCGATCAGCGTCGTAAAAAAAAAAAAAAGCGGTCTTGAGGGGGGTCGACTCGATCCAAAAAAATCGGCCGAACGCTAACCGGGGGGGCTAGGGAAAGCAACGTCGCGGTTATGGCGGAAGGCAAAACTGGGGGGGAAAAGGCAGAACCGACGAGTCTCGGTGAAACTTCTCTTATCCGAAGACGAGAGCGGGGTAGAGGCCTCGCGATCTTAACTAAAAAAAAATACTTCGAAAAAAAAAGCATCGGCGCCGCGCTAGAAAGCATCCAGGACGGGGGGAGGGAAACAAACAAAACGCACCGGCAATCTCCAGATCAGTAAAACTCGCTCGTAAAGAGAAGGCGAAGACGGAACGCCGTTTGCTAGGTCGCGCCGCGTAACGATGACTGAGGAGGGGAGAGTCAGGGAGCAAGGGGAGGATCCGACCGGCCGAAATCCATATAAGCGGAAAAGGAAAAATCCGGAAAGCGCGGTGGGGAGCGAAGGATCAAGCACGGCTTGTCGAACGACTGGGACCATAAAGCCGCTGCTGCCAATCAAAAAGTGCCGGCGCACCGGATCTAGTCGGTGATAGAGGGGAGATACACAACCACGAGAGCAAGCTCGTCAACAGAAAAAGTCAAGCTTGGGGCAAGATCGTCGATGGGGAGCGATGAATCTGGTTAAGAAAGACGCGTGACCGCTTAAAACTGATGACTGTCGGCCTGAAGGGGGAGCTGAGGGAGTAATCGACAAAACGCCAAGGGGGCCAGATGAAAAGCTGCGGGCGGAGAGGGGAGTCTGATAAAAAGGGAGAAGACGCCAACACTGGAGCTATATACGCTGCGGCGCAACAAAGAAAGCGGGGGGGAGGCAAACGAAAAAAGGCTTCACCGGGCGAGGGGCTGGAATCGCTGCAAACGTCGAGGGAGATGGGACGCGAAAACGACACGCGCATCCGAAAGATCCGATTCACGAGCCCAACAAACGCCGAAGTTGGCGCGTCGAAAGAGTCACGCAGATAAAAAGTCTCAAGAAAAAACTGCTCGACCTGGGAGGAACCCGCAGACATCAAGGAGAAACGGTCGGCCAGAATCCCGGCCTGGCAAGGCTCGGCGAGCCAGCTCAGGAGGGGTCACGTAGGGCAAGACCGACTGACTGCAAGGATCCGGCAAAGGGGGAAGAGAGCAATAATGAGCATTCCGCGGAACTCCGGCGAAGACCGAAAAAGCGTCTCCGATTGGGGGAAAGCGTATAAGCGGCCTCTCTAAGTAACTGGCGGAAAGTAACGAAGAAGCGCAGAAGGCATCAGGGTGCTAGTGTCGAAAAAGGCGAAAGCCCCAAATCTTCAAGTCGTAACCTTACCGCGCGAGCGGGCCCGGTCGAAGCACACTGAAACGAAGTCTCGTAGCCCAGCCAGCGCCGGGAAAAAGCGAGGGACATATCTGAGGAGAGGCCGTAATCGAATTCCTCTCACCAAAAAAGGAGGAAAAGACAGAGCCCAACAAAAAGCTCTGCGACCGTTCGTTCGAGAGCGAGCTGCGCCGAAAGGATACCGATGGCGAAGACGCAGAAAGAGAACCGAGCCCGAGCCCCTGAAAGCGGGGATCGGAAAGAGAAACGACGGCGCAGGGAACAAGAAGCAAAGCGCCTGTGGTCCGTCTACGAAACGGATCCTCGTCGGAGGGGGAAAACGAGGATCGGGGCCATAGAGAAGGAAACGCCGCTACGTCGAACCGACTTCGCGGAGCGAAGCGGACGCTGGATCCATTGAAACACTCGAGGAAGGTAAAGGGGGAGAACCCGGTGACGATGTAGGAAACAACCGACTCGGACCGAGGACAAATGGGGTCCAGGCGCGATTCTACCGCGGGCAAACAAAAGTCGAGTCAGGCGGAGAATCAAAACCAAACAAGGGCGGAACTTGAGCAGAAAGAGGGCAAGAGCCGCCGCAACTGAGATGTTGTGTCCGACTATCAAGGCTCTACGAACCTTTGGAAGCCGACTCAGATCGACGTGGAAGAGGGAAGCGCATTTCAAAAGATGAACGCGCGCGAAGCCTTCTTGTTGCAAAGGAAAAACGTCATGGAAAGGTCCATAAGGTCGTCGACGGAGACTCACGCTAACGCCGCCGCAAGTCAAAAAAAACACACAACCAAAAAAACCCCCCCACCCCACCCCCCAACAAAAAAAACAAGAACCCACAGCACCACAAAAAACAAACCCCCGACACCTCACCACGCAAAAAAACCAAAAGAAACAAAGAGACAGACCCCCACCCCCACACGAACCAAGCACCACCAGCCAGAAGGAAGAGCAAAACCCCACGACCAAGAAAAACCCCGAAAACCAGAAAAAAGAAAAAAAAAACAAACAAAAAACAAAACACAACCCACCCCAACCCAACCCCCAGACACAGAAGAGGCCAACCACAAACCACACACCAACAAAAAAAGCAACCCACTCCTCCAACCCAAAAAAAAGAAAAAGAGAAAAAGGAAAAGAAGGAGAACAAAACAACACACCACCAAAGCAAGAGAAAAACCAAGCCAGGGGCAGACTGGAGGATCCGGTCCAGTTTGTGTTCGGCGGGGTCCCGAAGAACATACAATGAATACACGAAAAGAAATGCCACCGAAGAGAGGTACGCGTGCTAAAAAGAACAACGGAAACCATCTGCCGTCGTACAGCGCAACCTAGGCTTGCAACTCCAACGCAAAGCCTGCGTCTGGACAGATAACCGACGCGATGACAAAAGTCGCGCAAAAGTCAGATCGGCGCAAATCGAGGCAGAGGGGAACCAGTAAAAAAGAAGACAATGCGGGTTATTACTACGCGAAACCACTGCGAGAAAACGTCAGCATGGGACGCGAGAAAGGGGGAAGACCGGGAGGGTTTAGCTCCCTAACAGGACCAGCTCTACCTCCTAATCGCTCAAAAGACGAGGACGAAAACGGGCGTCCTGACGCGATAGACCGTAAAGGAACGAAGACAGGCTCAAAGTATCATCAGAGAGGCGAGAGGAGGGAGTAGTCCTAGCGAAAAAAGACAGTCGCAGGGGAAGGAAGAGTCAAGTCTCGGACGAAGGGAAGCAAGACTAAAATCGTGTCTGCGCTGCAAACCTGGGTGTCGCAAGAGACTGAAGAGAAAACGGTGCTAAAACACACGCAAGCGTCCCAGATCAGAGAGGAGAAAAAAGGGGATCGACCAGAACAGCCTAGGAATGGCCGTCGAGCGCACGGTAGTACCAGGATTGCGAGGGTTCGAAAAGAGGGGGATTGATCATCGGGCGCGATAGTCGAATCGAGAGCTATGGCGCCGGGCCCACTACCGGCAAAGGGTCGTCCGTCGCCTCAGGGGACTCAACGCCTCCAGCAGTTGGAACGTCCAGCTAAAAAGGGGAACGCGAACGAGGCACGCGGCGAGAGCTGCTCGTGCAGCGTGAAAGGACTCAGGGGGAGCGGATCTTAAAATTCGGGTTTCCGAATGCGTAGGGGCAACGAAGGACGGCCAAAAAAAAGAACACGGGGAAAGGCACCGGTCGAGGGGTGCACGAACGGGTCGCGACAAATGCACCGCACGCGGAAATGTACGGTGAGGAAAACAGAGCTAACTGGAAGGCCGAAGAACAGAAGGAAGGGAAAAGGCCGCCCGCGCTAGCGATCTGGCTCGCATCCGATCCGAACCTGAGGTACGAGGAGGGGACAGTTTCCTATAAGGGCGGATGGAGGCAGCTCGCGAGAGAAAAAAACAGGGACGTCAAAAAAGGGGTCAACCAGCCCCCGGTCAACAATGAAACGGCGAGCAAAGGGAAAAAGACAATCTACTAAGAAAACTCGGCGAACAGGGATTCCATTGAAAAACGCAAATTCCAAAAACTCTGAAACGAAGCAAGTAGCGGATGACTGGCGTGATCAGAGCATTATTCAAATGAGGAGATCGAGCAAACCACAAAACAACAACGTAGTAAAGATAGAATAGTAAGGGGAGAAGAACAGGAATAAAGAGAAAATCCGCATCTCATTGAGGTTCGCAGCTCAGAACGGAAAAAACGGCAGTTGCGGGAATTCCGATAAAAGGACACCTGTTCGCATACGCGTCGATGGCTGGCCTCAAGAGGGACTTGGAGAGGGGGGAGGAAAAAGGCGGGTGACCTGCGGCTGGCTGCGCAGAAGCAGCGGCAGCCGTGAAAAGGAGGCGTCAGGGGGAGAGGCTTAGCCGACACCTAGGAAGAACGCGGTGAGGAAGGCGAGCCCGAAGCTCGTCGCCGAGGAGACTCCAGCGGAAAGGGATCCGTCTGCACTGAGCCAGAAAAATATCTTCGTAAAGCAAACAGTGCGCCGTCAAGTCGTGGAAAAAAGAGGCCCACCCCGAAAGGGAAGGCATACAAAGGGGGGGGATGGAACGCGCCAGAGCAAAAGAAGCACGGAAGCATCGTCGTCACTAACACGAACGCTGAGAGAAACAAACGCTCACCGCTGTCCGAAAGACGACAAAAGGCGGACGCGCGCGGAATCGACTACATCGGTGTAAGGGGGTCTTCCGAGCAAAAATGGAAAATGGCGAGCGGGCCCCCTAGCTCGAGATGACGGAGAAGGACTGTCGACACCGACTAGGATCGTAAGATCGCGGGCAGAGTTACGCATAAGAGACTCAAGAGACATAAAACATGCAAGACATAATCTACGCAAGTGCTACATGAAAGAAACGGAAAATGCATGCTTCAGGGGTCGACTCAGTCGCTCCCAGACTCGAGAGGCTGGAGGGGAGGACAGAAGCTCCTTCTCGACTTAGACAAAAAGCAGAGGCAGCGCAACGTCGTCACCCAATCCGAAACGAAAAGAACGATCCGACGGGAGGATCGTAACCTCGCCGGCGACACCTCGTAACAATTCCGGGGCACTCAGAAATAAAGAGCCGCCACAGGAAAATGCAAAAAAACAGCAAAACAACCGCGAGAGCTGAAGCTCCTGGTAGAGACAGAGAGGATCACCGCCGGCGGAATACGAAAGACCTTCCTGACACGCGAGACTCGCTGCGTCGAGCTAGGCGCAATTGGTAGGGGAAAAAAACCCGAAAAAGGAGCCATTCAAAGGGAGCGTCTTGAGTGGAAGCATCCAGGCGCAAAGAAGAAGAAAAAGCATCGCATTGAAAAAACGGAAAGGCAAGACCGGAGCAAACCTATAACATAGCGCAACGGGGAGCGGTGATCGAGGATACCCCACCCGAGCCACCGGGGGCCGAAGGAAGAAAGCGGAGAAGGGGTCGCGCGTTCACGGCAGCTTCAGGTCACAGGGGCCTCTGATCCCGAACGAACGCGAATGCGAGGCTGGTCGCGCGCTTAACGCGCAAGTCCCCCCGACGTCGAACAAATGGGAAAGATCAAGCAGAAAAAACGCGCAAGGGACCCGACAGGGGGGAAGCTGCCCTAATAAGGGCCAAAGAGAAGGCGTAACGGCGCAGCGGCTTCCCAAAATTGTCGCTGCGCACGCAACAAAAAACGCGGGACGAGCCGCGCGACTAACGGGAAAGCGTCCTTCGAGACAAGGGGAGGGCGCCAACCACCGCTAATGAAAAAACGAGTCTCTATCAAGCGGGGCAGGAGAGGTGCTCAAACGATACTACAAAAGAGCGCGAAGACTAAAAAAACAAAAAATACTCGAATCAGTTTTCTAGGGCCCTCGTGCGGAGGCAGGAAGAGAACTCATGGAAAGGATAGGCGCGCTCAGGCGCGTTTCCGCGTCAGAAAAAAGGAAATAGAAGAAGCAGCATAGGCAATAAACGAGCGCGTAAGCCCGCGCTACGGACCACTCTAAACGAGTCGACGGGAGGTAGAAGGACGCGGAATCCTTCTCCTCTGGGAACGAGCAAGGAAGGAAGGAAGAAAAAGCGCGGACGAAGCCAGACTCTGACGCCGCGGGAGCCGTGGACGAAAAAAAAGCTGGGCCGTTCAGGGAAAAAGTCGTCAAAAGATCCCCAGCGAGGTCTTTCTCATCTAGATCACATGGAAAGGAGGTCTCGTCGCAGTACAGGCAAGCGGAAGGCGAAGAGCAGTCTTTCCTGGCAGACGTCTCTAGAAACAAAAAAAAAGACTTGGAGATAAAAACCGGCCTCGATCGGCTTCAACGAAGTCAAAGCGGGAGGCGGCACCTGCGTACTGAAAAGAACGACAACTTGCGCAACCAAACGCTCGCGAAAAGGAATCCGGCGACGAAGGGGAGAGGAACAACAGGGTACACTTCCGAACGCGCACGAAGAAGGAGGAAGCGAGAACCTAGACGACACTCATCGCTACCAGGGGAAGGCGCGCAACTCGAAAAAACCGATGTGCGAGGTCTAGCCGCGCAGAAAAAAAAGTCATTGCCGATCGCTCCGTTCCAGTTGCGGACATCAGACCGACCGCCCAAGCGCTCCTCCGGCCTGTGGGAAAAAACGTAGTTCCTGCACACGCGGGCTCAGAGAACACCTTCGGAGGAGAGAAATAAAAGCTCAAGAACACGAGTGTGGACGGAGCACCGGA
>Ga0179591_1232389_pt1 | contig 24120 bp, 51 predicted proteins | sample CZOMad2_1_08_16f_FD_182891 | JGI IMG/M metagenome (GOLD analysis project Ga0179591, IMG submission 182891) | Vadose zone soil fungal communities from Angelo Coast Range Reserve, California, USA - CZOMad2_1_08_16fungal (PacBio error correction) | ecosystem: Environmental > Terrestrial > Soil >...
TCGCGGCCAGAACGTTCATGGGGTGGACGGAGGCGTGGGAGCCGTGCCAGTAACGCAAGAGCTTCAAAATAGCCCAAAGGTAGCAGGTCCGACCGAACGAAAACCGGTAGCACAAAAAGAAAAAACCTCGTGCATCAAAAAGAGAAAAAAAAACGGTGGGACCGTCGCTGCAGCCGAAACAAACACCGTTACCTGTTTCCTTCTAACCATGCATTCGGGAAGAACGAGGGCCTCCATTTCGCCGGGACTCAAAAAGCGTGCCCCGTCAACGCAAGGAAAAAATTCAAAACCGCGAGTCGGGGGTGTTCTTATGGCCTAGAAAATCAGAACGAAGAAAACAACGAACCCCCACAAGCCGCAAGCTGGTAAAGAAAAAAAAAAAAGGGGGCAGAGGGCTGGAGGGTGAAGGGTGGGGTGGAACGCATCAACCAGATCATTGGATACGGGATCTCCACTGTCGTAAAGAACCAAAAACACCGGGGGGGTCAAAAACTGCAGGGCAGAAAGGGACTAGACCCGAAAGCACCGACAACACAGTCATAAGGAAAAGGTTAACGACTTAACAAAAAAGCAAAAAACAGAAAGGGGTGAAAAAAAAAAGTGGTCGGGTAAAAAAAAACAAAACCATAAGGAAAAGGGGGAAAAAAAACGGAGGACAAGGGACCACAGGGAGGCAAAACCACAAAAAACCTTAAAAGTCGAGACCCGAGAAAAATTAAAAAAAAAATAATATCAGGAAAAAAACGTGAGCGGGCAGGGGAAAAGAAAAGGGAAAAACGTAAAAACTCTGCAAAAAGAACTAATGCTAAGAAGGTCAGAAAAGGGTGTTTTTCTAAAGAAAAAGGGGGGGAAAAAACAAACAACTAAAAGGCCAGAAAAAAAAGGGAAGAAACACGGGAAAAAAAGGCACTATATATTCACGGAGGACAGGAAAAAAGGATTGCAAGGAAGGGGAAAAATGTAAGAAAAAGGTGGGTCGAAAAAAAAAGGTGGTCAGCGGTTTGACCAGGGGGGGGGTGAGTGGGGCAAACAGAATTACAGGGGTAAAAAAGCAATCATGTCCCAACAAAAAGGGGGGACTGGGGGAAAAAAAAGGATAAAAAAAAAAGGACGACCGGAAAGGGGGAAGGACGCAAGGCAAGAAACGGACAAGCAAAGAAAGCAAAAAAAGAAAACAGGGGTCTGCATCAAACCGGGAAAAAAAAATCACGCAGGAAAGAAAAGACCAAAAAACCAGGCCAGAAAAAGAAAGGCATCCAATAAGCAACTGCAAAAGTCGATGAAACCTAATCACGAAGCAAGCTGCCGTCGCAAATGAAGGAAGTCAAAGCAGCAAGATAAAAAGAGAAAGCATGGTGAAGAGGGTCAAGATATTCAAAGGGGGGGAAACCAAATCCACAAGTCCAAAGACCCCCAAACGGGGGGTGGAAAAAGGGTACAAAAGAGGGGGACCACTTGTAGGGTGAGGGGGGGGAACACAAAAGTACTGCGGAAGAAGAAACCAGCCGTTGAACAACGGGGTAGGTGCCTAACGGAAAGGGGGACAGGCAATCAACACAGAACCAAAAAGAGGACTAACAAATGGAGAGGGGGAAAAATTCTGGGAATGAAAAGGGGGAGCAGGAAAGAGGGAGCAAAAAAACTCAAGGTAAAAAGTTAAACAGGGGGATTGGGGGTGACCAAAAAGGGAATAGAGAGCAAAAAAGGGGGGTTTAAAGAGACTAAAAAAAAAGACGAAAAAAACAAATGCGCACAAGAAGACTCGGAAGAAAAACGAGGAAACTCAAAAAAAACAAAACAAGGGAGCTGCAAAAAAGAAGGAGGAGGGCCAGCGCTGGCCGGACAACGGATGACAGGGGGAGTAAAAAAAAAGCAGAGGGGGGAGGTGAGGCAAGAAAAGTTTGTGAAAAAGGAGGGAAGAAAACAAGGACCCGAAAAAAACTGAAAGGGTTTGAATAACCTAATTACTCAATTGGTCACGAAGTCAGGGACCCCTCTAAAAAAGAGATGTCTCTGGCACGGAGGAAGATGGCGGAATGGAAAGCAGGGGCAGGGAAGATAAAAAGGTTCCCTCAAAAACAAAAAAAAAAGAGCGTAAAGCAGCTGCCACCGCAAAGAAGGGACAACAAAAAGAAGATGGGGTGTCCTCGGCATCTATCGATAGCTTCACCAAAAAAAAAAAGTTCTGGGGATTTCGGTGGCCACGACATGAGTACGCGGAGATCGAAAGGAGGCAGTTGACCATAAAGGCCAAAACCGCAAGCAGCGGCAAAGCGTTCGAAAGGAAGAAGAAACGGGAGGGGGGAAGCCGGGGAAGAGATCGCAAGACAAAGAAGCGCAACAAGAGCGGTAGTCCCCCGGTAGGCTGAAAGAAATGTGAAGAAAGCCCGGGAGCCTGTGAAAAGAATAGGCTGGCGAAACAACGCATCATCACCCGCAGGCTATTGCCATTTCCGAACGCAAACCGGGGATCGGGGGAAGAAGGGGAAGGTTCTTAAGCGTGCACCTGATATGGGCAAAACAAAGGGGTGACAACCACGCCAGGCTACAAGGTACTTGCAACCGTTCACAAGAAAGACTTCAGCCGCTAAGCTGTCGCCGGGACACACGAGTCCGGTCATATGACAGCCGCCAAGAGGTCCGCTAAACACAGCTGGAACAAGCAAAGCGCCGACGTAGCGAACTCCGATTGGGGGCTTGGGGAAAACCGAATCTCACTAAAACGAAACGCAAGAGCTGGTTTGGGCACGACTTGAATACGGAGACCGTGTGCCGTTCAAAGCCAGGGTGTTTTTCCTCGCAGAAGCAAGAAAGCCGATCGGATTGGTGAATGAATGAACGGCCCACAGTAAACGGGTGGGTGCCGAGGAGGCTCAAAACTAGTAGCTCGGGATTCGGAAAATGGGTGGTGGGGGGGGGGGGAAGGGTAAAAGTTACTGGGGTTGAATTTCTTCAAAAAAGAAAAAACCAGAGGCGCAATCGGGTATAATGCCCCAGAAAAACACGGGGTCTACATCGAGGTCGGACTGGACCTAGACGCAACAAACAACGGAGGAACTTCCAAGGGAGGACAGACAAAGTTCGCCGGCATATTTAGCGGAAACAACGCCACCAGCCCGAGAACTTAGTTTTAACCGGTGGATAAACCCTTACGGGGGGGATCTTGCAGTCCGGTTTGGGGGGACCAAAGCGGCCAAAAAAGAGTTAGTTTCAGTCCAATCATCCGCATCTCTCACACCTCAAAAAAAAAAACAACCACAGACTGAGGGGAGGGGAATAGAAGTATGCGTGTCCGAACTAAACTACTGTCCGTTTGTTGGCCTAAGCACTAAACCTCATATCCAGAAAAAAAGGGGTTGAACGTAAGTGAGGCTGTTTTGCTGTGTTTGGGGTCCGAACCGAAACCAGGGGGCCACGCCTCGGCCAGCGGTCTCGTACCATAAGGGCCTGTTGTATCTCGAATAGGGAAAAAAGGAAAATAATTATCGGGGAGAACCGCCCCGGGGAAGGAATTTGGGGCATCCCCGACCGGCAGACACTAAGTCAAAAACACCCGCCAACAACCGCGCAACTCAGCGGCACGCCCTGCAGCCCCGTGGGGTGGGATGTCAAAACAAAGTCGCAAGCAGGTCGTCCCAGTACCTTGGCACGCTGCGAAGGACGACGCAGAGTGAAACTAACACGTCGGCAACAAACCAAATCCGCGAACCAGTTCCGTCGGAATGTAGAATCGGCTTGCCCACGAAATCGAAGTTCGCCTAAACCGTCGTAAACCCCGCTTTGAAAAAAATGTGTGCGCGGGACGATCGGCAAAAAGAAACTGCTTGACCATAGACACCGGATGTCGTGGCCCCGGAACCGGCGACATCGCCGAGGGAACTGAATATTTTCCCAAAAAAAAGGAAAAAAGCAAAAAACCGAGAACCAACACCGGGACATCATCACGGCAGGAACCCCAGCCCTCGTCTGGCCATCAAACGAAAGTACAAAAGACCCAAAAAGGTCGAAAAATGGGTCGTGTTCTAAACAGCGAGTCGGCAAGTCCCGGGGCGCCCACATTTTCAGACTTTAGGAGAATAACAAGAGCGGGACTTTCAGCCGACGGCGATCGATGACGCGAGCTCGAACTGGACAAGCGGGAAGATGCCTGGAGCAGGGCACCCAAAAAAAACCTAGGCCCCATCAATATTCCCCGCAGGGAAAGAAGGGGGTCGGCCCACCGAACATGCCCCAGTGACCGTCGCATGAAAACTCATAAGTGCCCTGCATGGCCTCGAAAAATAATCTGGGGGTATAAAGGGGTTTCCGAGAGAAAAAATTCAGGACCGCGAACCGTAATCGTGATCAGCCACGTTTCCCATTAGTGACGCATGCTCAGAAGCCCGGAGAAAGATGAAAAAATTCGAGAGAACACCTGCTGAAATCGGAGGTCAAAAAGGACTGTAGGGGGCTAAGGAAGGGTTGTGTACTCAGGCAAACAACTTGCGACAAAAAGAGCATGGTAAGTGCAATGCGCGGGAAAAGAGAAAACTGCAAAAAAGGTTCGAAAAAGAACACTCCGAAAAACCGCGGTTAACGGTTGCTTGCGAGTATGATGGATGCGATTTCCCGAGGGAAAAAAAAAAAGAACGAGAAAATTGTACGCGAAAAAGAAAAGAAAACAGAAAATGGTTTTTCCCTGAGGCTGTTGGACAGTCACTTCCCTGCACCAAAAATTTATCGAGGGGGGGGGGGGAAACCCAAAAAGAAGGGGGGGGGGATTGTCGGTTGTTGTCGACGGGTGATTGTCCAACGAAGGAAACCTATTGACAAAAAAAAGGGGAAAATGCTTGGGGAGGCGCCGTTCGACCAAGATCCGACGTTAAAAAATGTAACCACTAAAAAAAAAAACGGGCCCCAAAAAAAGTGAAAAAAAGGGGGGCACCCAGAAAGGGGGGACGGGTGAAGGGCCGGCCAGACAGAAAGATTAAGCAACAACGATTTAAAAACAAGAACACGGAAAAAAAAAGGGGAGAGGGAAGACAAAACGGCGGTCGAACCGGAGGGGAGAAAAGATGTCCGCGTATATGACGGGTCAACGTGCCCAGTCCTGGGGGCAACTGGGGTAAAAAAGGTCAGGGGGGAAAACGAAAAGGCGCCAGTAAGCAGGAGGCCGCCAGCCGTTTGCGCTGGTGTAGGATGGGCGGCAGCATGCCGCTTTAGGGAAAAAAAAGGAAAAGAAAAAAAAAACAACGAGGGGGGGGGAACACCCGATGGGAATGAGGAAGCTACACGGTCAAAGGGGGGGGAAAACCCCAATTGGGGAAACGACGCAGGGGGGGATTAACTACAACCTTTGAGAAAAAAGAAAAGCACCTCAAAGAAAAAAGAAAACATACCGAGACAAAGAGATCGTGGCAACACGGGCTACAGGACAAAGATGGCAAATGGGGGGGGAAAAGGGGGGGAACCCATGTTGGAACCCAGAAAAGTTTAGCATGTTCAGGGAGGGGGAAAAAAATGGGGGGGACAAAGGGAGGGAAATGAACCCGACGGGAAACGACGTAGCCGAGATCTTGTTGGTCACGAGAAGTGGTCCAGAGGAAGGTTTTTGGTTAAGGCACGGGCGGGGACCCGTAAGGAAGAGAAAAAGTGAAAGAAGGGGGGGGGGGTGGAAAGGAACTTCAAACCAAAGGGGGGGAAGGTTCTCGGGTGAAGTCCGGGCAGAACCGATTAAACTCGGGTCGGGGGCGGAGGAAACTTCATCGTGGGAAAAAAGGGCTTTCTTAGGGAAGGGGGAAAAAAAATGAATGGGAAGGTGGGAAGGAAGGAACAAAAAAAACAATGCAGTGAAAGAGCTTGACAGGCCCAGGGGTTGGAGCAGGGACGGGTCCTCCATCCGAAAGCCATCAGAAAACGATACTGGGGAAAATAAAAAGAAAGGAACTAAAGACACTCGGGGGGGGGAAAAATCAGGCGGCCAGCGGGTCACGCCCGGCGGAGTTCAGACAGACAAACCCAAGGAAGTTTCTGCTTCCACAGAAAGGGGAAAAATTACTAATATAGAAAAGGGAAAGGGGGGAAAAAACTAAAGGAAAGGAAAGAAAAAACCGTGCGATAAGAGGGGAGGACCGGATGTGCGTCAGTGCCGATATGCCCGCTAAAATGGCAAACGGCCTCCAACGCAACGACGTCCCAAACTGCTTGCCGCGAACCAACATCCAAAAAAAAAGAAAAAAAAACAAAAACACAGAAAGAGGAGGGAAAAGAGAAAATGAGTAGTTTTCCCGCGGACCAACCGTCCTGGGCGGGGCGTTGGAAGGGAGGAAAATTCCAGCCAAAAGCAGGCTCAAAAAAAGGAAAAGCCAAAGAAAAAGACAGGGACGTCGGAGGGGCAAGACAGACCTGTCGATGCCGTCAAGTGCCTGAGAGATCAAGACTTAACTTCGGTGACAATCCCTTCGAAACCGAAAAAAAAAAGGAAGATGGATGAAGAAAGCCAATAAAGGGACTCCCAACGGAAGCCTCTCGGCACTGATCTGGCCGGCCATACCAAGAAGCAAAGAAAAAAGGGGGAAAACCGGAAATGGCTGGAGGCGGGGGCAGCGAGGGAAAAGCCCTGGGGAAGCAAGGCCAGGGAAAGGAGCCGTCCGGGGTTCAGAAATGGCTTTACGGGGAGGGGGGGGGTCCATAAAGAAAAGCAATTTGAGAGGGAGGAAAAAAAGTGAACGCAGCAAAAAATAGAAAAAGTGACCACAAATATCGGAAGAATCCATCCTCAAAAATGCCCTAACCAGGGGGAAAGCCATTGGGAAAAAAAGGACAAGGCAAAAAAAAACAAAAAAAAACCTTGGGGAATTTTCGGAAAACCACACAGATTAATCAGGTAAAAAAGATGGCACCAGGGAGAAAAAAAAGGTAAAGGACACGCCCTTACAAAAGACGAGAAAAAGAGGGGTCTAAACAAACCAAGTCGGAACGGTCAAGTGAAGGAGCGGGCAGGGGCAGGGAATAACGCAGAAGACCCAGGACAACTAGTGGCAAACAAGCACACTGAACTGAAAAGAATGGATGGGTTTTCTAAATTTAAAAAGAAAAAAAAACTGGTAAAAAAAAGGGGGGAAAAAAAAAAAAAGAACCAGGGCAGAGAGAGGGGATACCCAGGGGGAACCCATAAAAGGAAAAAAGGGAAAAGGGGAGAAAGAGGGGAGGTTAGTAGTGTTGAGGGTGACACATCAAAGGTGGTTTTCTTCGAAAGTGATTCTTGTGCAATTGGTGCGTCCCAACCTGGGGAAAAAGAAGTTTGGAAAACAGAAGAAATGGAAACAACAAACAAAGGTCTGGAAAGTTCGGGGCCTCCGAGGGGGGAAGCCATTGGAAAGGCGACTCAGCTTACGGAAAAAATAAAACTCTATCATTCTGGAAAAAGAAGAGAGGAACCCAGACAAAAGGAAGGAGGGGGAAGGTACTGACTGCAACAACCCCGGGCCCCCCTGGTAAAGTCCTGTCCCAGATAATAAAAGAAAAAGAAAGGATATTAAAGGCTGGCTAAAAAAAAGGGTTCCGAACCGAGCTCCTGCCGAGCAAAAACCAAAGGAAAAAAGCAGAACCAGAAAAAAGAAAAGAAAAAGGGAAGCGGTCGGGGAAGGGAGGGGGTCAAACAGACCGGAAAACCAAAAACAGTTCACCCAAAAAAAACAAATGGTGAACCAAAATGACACACGGAGGTGGAAAAAAAACACTTTCTTGAGGGGGGTGGGACATACAAAAAGAAAAAAAAAGAAAAAAGACGGATCAGGAACAAAGAACGTAAACACCGGGGAGGGGGAAAACAGAGCAAACTGTGACATCACCCAAAAAAAAAACAAAAAAAAAGTCGTAGAGAAGAGGAAACACCTAAAACGAAAAAAACTTCGTAAAGTTTAAAAAAAAAAAAAAAAAGATAATTGAAGAGGGGAAAGGTCTCACAAAACTAAAAGAAAATGGAACCCAGGCAGGGGGGGAGGGTCAAGGGAAAAGAACAAGGGGCGAGCATAATCGGGAAAGAGGCAAATGGTCCCACAGGAAAAAAAAGGCAGCAAAGTGAGAAAAGAAAAATATTACAAAGGGGATCAGGTGATGACGACGGGAGAAAGTGACATGTCCTGTCACGGGGCTAGCCTCAATTTAAAAAAGGAAAAAAGAAGGGTAAAGGGAGAAAATGGGGGGAAGAAGATAAACAGGACCGAAAAAAAAGAAGACGGGGGGGACAGGAAACGATGCCCTCTGGGGGACGAGGGGAAAAAAAAGGGGAGACCTCGCAAAAGATTGGAGCTAACTAAGAAGGAGGGAATCGGGAGGGGGAAAAGGAAGTTTCCCAGGGGGAAGAAAAAGAGGGGAAAAAAAACGAAGAGGTACCCAAAAAAAAGATGGTAGAGAGAATCGAGGCCGGTGAAAAAAAAAAGGAACCTGTCGCCGAAAAGGTCAAAAAAAAAAGAACGGAGAGATAGGAAAAAAGAAATGATGCGGGGGAATAAAGCAAGAGCACAAGGGGTGTTCGCAAAAGAAACAAAAGAGGAAGAACTAGAGAAAAGGGGAAGGCTGGCAGAAAGAAAAGTTGGTTGCCTCAGGGGAGGAAAAGTAACTGTGGGTGAACACTTCCCAAGGAAAGGGAAGCGACTAGGGGGGAGGGGATAAAAAGACTCAACATCGATCACCCAAGGGGGGGACCTAGTCCCACAGGGAAAGGGAACAGGATGCAGAAAAAAAGAAAAGTCCCAACACGTTGTCCTGAGAAAACTTATATTTGAGGCCCCTTGGGGGGGGGGGGGAAAAAGGGGGATTCAATGAACTTCGACCTTGAAAATGAAACCGTATCAGACGGCCGGGCCTCGAAAGGGAGTGGAAGACGGTCCTTGGGAAAGAAGCCAAGACTAGGGGGGGAAGAGGGTCAACAGGGTTGCCAAAAAAGAAGCAAACCAAATGAAAAGATCCTACAAAAGGGGGGGAGGGAACGCGCTTTGTTAAGGGGGAAAAAGGGGGCCATAAGAAGACATAAAAGAACTACGGGTGTACTATTGTGAAAGGGGGTTGTGAAGAGGTTGGGGAAGGACTGGAGGCACAATTTTAATCTAAGGTGGGGTTGAACGTGTCAAAATCATCAACAAAAAAATTAACTACGGAAGGAAGGTGGGGGAATGGGGGGGACTAGGGGTCTTAAAAGGAAAATGCAACTGGTTACGCCGTGAAATGAAGCTGGAAAATAAAAAGTGGCGGAAGGGGGTGGGGGGTGGCCGGAGGGGGAGTTGATCAAAGAAAAGATAGGGTTTGGGAAAGAGAAAACACGAACAGAAAAAACCCCCAAGGGGAGAAGTAAAAGTGAGGAGGAAGTGACACCCTAGACGCAGACAAAAGAGAAAAAACTTTAAGGGAAGGTCCTAAACTGGGAGGAAAGGGGAAATAGGGAAAAAGGAATTACCAAGACAAACCCAGAAGGCAAACCAACCCGGAAAAAAAAATAAAAATTGGGGGAAAAAGAACAGGGGGGAAGAAAAAGTCATTCAACGGGAAGGGGTGCTCCCACCAAAACAAAAAAAAGGTTCGGGGGTCGATTCAGTGAAAGAAAAGCCCATGTCTCTCTAAAACAAAAAAGGGAAGAAGAAGGGTCAAGAAGAAGGAAGGGCGAGGGGGAGTACCATAGTCCACGGGGCGGGTTTTTTCGGAAAACTCCACATCAAATTGGAAAAGTTGGGAGAAAAGGGGCCGTGGGCGGGGTACGGTGACTCACAACAGTGTGTGAAGGCCGCAAAAAGAAAAAGGAAGGCAACAGGAAGAACACAAAAAGATACACACGAAAGTACGGGGGGTGGGGGGTGGAAGGGGAAATTTTCTGAAGTCCGTACTCATCGAGGAACAAAGGGAAAAAGGGGGGGCTGGGGGGGGATGAAATAGGACAGGGGAAGTAAAAGGAAATACCTTCAAACCAAAAAGGCCGAAAAAGGAAGGGGGGGAAGACAGCGTAAGGGGTGCACACCCGTAGTGGTGCCCCACCACCCAAGGAAAACAAGCCAAGGAATAAACTGTCAGGCCCCTTTGGGAGGGATAAAGGGGAAAAAAGCAAAAAAACCCAAAATTTGGGAAAAGAGCAATGTGAAAAAAGGAGAAAATCAAATCCAGGACAACAAAAGAAAGAGTCTTCAGTGGAAAAAAAGAAAAGAGGATGTAAAACAAAGGGAGTGAGGGAGAGAAGGGCGGGAAACAACACTTGGTCAAGTGTTGGCGCAGGGGGAAAAAATGTGCCCAAACCAAGGGGAAGGAACCACTGAGGAGGGGTGGGAAAGGTAAAAAGAAAAGGGGAAAAAATCGGAAATCTGCAGGGGAGATGATGTGAAAAACGCACAAGGAAAATCCCTGAAACAATGTTTACCACCACCAGGGGGGGAAAAAAAATACAGAAAAGAGAAAAAGAAAGAAGGGGACGGCAAAAGCAAATTCCCGCACCAGGGGAAAATAGGAAAAAATGAAAAGAAAGCAGGGGAGGTTCAAAAGTGGTGGGATCCCACGAAAGAAGGAATCTCAAAAGGGCTGAACAACAGGGAAAAAGCAGGGTGGACAGGGAGAACAAATCACTAGAATCTGTAAGAGGAAAACGACGAGAGATGACGTCTAGGGAAAGGCATGCAGGCCTTAGAAACATGGACCCGCTGAAGCTGAAAGGCTCCAAAAAATATGGAAAAAAAAAAAAAAGTCAGAGTGAGGAAAGGAAAGACGCCTACGGGAAAAGGAGGCAAAAAGAAAAGAAAAGGGGAACTCGGAAGGTAAAAGGAACAGGCTAATGAAAGTCCTCGTAAAAATAGCCTGGGGGGGAAAAAATGAAAAAGTGAAATTTTGGGTCCAGAGGGGGGGAGTCTCAGGGGAAACAGAGACGGGTACAACAAAGAAAGGACACAGAGATTGAGCTCAGAAAAAAAAAGAAAAGTAGAAACTTGAGAAAAAAAAAAATCCGGGGCAGGAAAAAAAAACACTAGGGAAAAGGAGGGAGGTGAAAAATACGTGTAGAGGGGGCAAATGGTTGAATAATAATGGAAAAAATCTACCCAGACTTGAAAAATCGAGGTAAGGGCCACGCGCTGAAACCTTACCTTCAGTGAGACGAGGGGGAACGGGAAGGGAAGAACGGAAAAAGAGAAACAGGAAGGTCAAAGACGGGTGGGGGGCTGCGGGCAGGGGCACTAAAAAAAGAAAAGCCCAGTGGAACAGGGGAAACGAGGAACATACGAAAACGGGACAAACGAATAACAAAAACAACCTGGGTTTCAGGACAAACCTTCGGGGGGAACATTTTGGAACTGACGGGGAACATGCTAGCCTTCTAAGGAAAAAAGAAAGGGTTTTGGAGGGAAAACACAGTGAAAAGACCCGCTGGGAGTCCGACCAAAGGGCGTAGGACAAAGACAGAAAAAAGGGTACGCAAAATGGATAACGTTACTCAAGAAAGTCCCGAGTTGGAAGGGTGGGACAAGAAGAAACGGGGGGGAAAAAGAAGGGGGGGTGTTGGAAAAAAAACGGGGGGTGCCAAACAGGAGGGGTTAAACGGGGTGGGACGAAGTAAACAAAGAAAAGAAACGTATGAGGAAGGAGGAAACACTTGAAAGCGAGGGGGGGAAAAAATAGAGCGGACCTTCGGGGACAGTAAAAAATAGGGGGGAAAAGGGGAATGGAAGGAAGGGTCAGGGGATTACCACCCGGGGGGGGGACAAGTGGGGGAATTCCGACGCCAGCCAGGAGGGGAGAACAATCCAACCGCGTTTAAGAGAATTATGGTAGAGAAAAAGGACTCAAAAAGGAATGAGAACTAGAAAAAGAGGGTGTGGGTGTGTAACAAAAAAAAACCAGAAAATTGGGTTGGGGAAAAAAAAAACAATAAAATAAAAGATACACCTTTCAAAAGGGGAAGAAAACCAAGTAAAAAAAGGAAAGAAAAAAAGTAAAAGGAAAAAAAAAGGGAAAAAAACCGAAAATGGGCCAACCAAGAAAAAGAACTGGGGAAAAAACAACCAAGAAACACAACAGAAAATTTATGTAAAAGGGGGGGGAAAACTTAAAAGGAAAAGAAAACAGGCCGGAAAAAATGAAAAGTGGGGGAAATGGTTCGAAAAAAACAAAAAGGGATCAAAGAACAATTTAATGGAGTGTCCACAGGGGAGGGGTTTGGAACTAGGGGGACTGGGAAGAGGGGTTCAAAGAAAGGAAAGTCGGCCGTAGAAAGAGGGGGAGAAAGAGAACGTGTCTCGGGGGTAAGAGGGTCGGCGCCTGAACCGGAATGCAAAAGGAGACTGGAATCAATGTGGGAGCACACAAAAGAAAGTGAAGTCGTGAGAAAAAGGAAGAAAAAGGTTGACGGGGAGGGACTGAGACAATCGGGGGGGAACAAATGTGGGGGCAAAGACGGGGAACTAGGTGGTTCATCTACGCCGGGATAAAGTCGAAATGGGGGGAAGAAACCGCACAACAGAAAAAAAGGAATGAACAACAGAAGGGCAGGGAAAGAAGGGAATCAATGTGGGTCCACCTCAGGGTCTTAGGGGAACTCATACAACCAGAAAAGGGGCAGGTGACTGAAAAGTAGAAAAAAAGTTAAAAGGGAGGCCGACAAAGGCAGGGAAAAAAGATTCCAAAAAAAAATGAAAATGGCGTGAAGCAAGAAACAAGGCCAGTGGTCGCGGGCCAAAAAATAGAGGAAAAAACGGAAAAAAAATAAGAAGTAGAAGGATGCCCAAAAAAAGTGGAGCTCTAAAAAAAGAGAACTGATGGTCAAAAAAAAAGGAGAGGGAAAAATCAACTCAAGTGCGAAAAATCATGACACGGCTCAACCAATCCACAAGGGGAAGGGAAACTATAACTCACAGAGAGAAGACAAAAAACACAAAGATGATAGGAGGGATTAAGGAGTTCGCTAAGAAGAAATGGGGGGACATGGGGAATCGTACAACGAGAGGAGAAAAAGAAAAAAAAATGGCGAATGAAGACCATATTCAAAAGGAGAGGTAATCAAAAAAGGGAGGAAAGGTCAAAATAAAAAAGAGGAAGAATAAAGAACATCGTCGGCCACAAAAACACTGCCTGTAAAAGAAGAGAAAAAAAACTAGGGAAAGCAAAAAAGAGGGAAAAAGAGTGACAGGAAAAACTAAATGCGCGGGGGAACAAAGAAAGGACCCCGAACTAAATTTAAACAAACAAAAGGCGGGGAAAAAAAAAAAAAAAGAGCACCTAGGGACAAGATAACTGGGCACCTAACACAACCCGGTCAAACCAATCAAGGTTTTCAGAGGAATTTCTTTTCAGTGGGGAATAAATAAAACGAGGAAGGGGGGAGGAAGAAAACGGGCGGGGAAACTCAAAACGTATGGCAAAAAATGCAGGGACCACAGGGATCACTGGAAAAAATAAGACGAAAAAGGTTCTGAAAAGGGGGGGGCCAAAAAAAGAGGCCCCAAAAAACCTAAAAAGGGTGAATTTCAGACAAAAAACCCAAAGGAAAGGCCAACAAAGAAAAGATCAAAGGGGCGAAATAAAAAAGGGAGCAACGCAAAAACAAAAAGGGACCTTAAAACATGGACAAAAGACTTCGACCAAAACCCTCCAGAGATTCACGAACCGGGGAATCGAACAGTCCCTCTGCACCAAAAAAAAGAGTCAACAAATAAAAAGGGGAACGGCTAAACTACTTATTTTTAAGAGGGGGGGGGGGGGAGGAAAACACAGGAAAAAAAAACCCAAACTTAAACAAGGGAAAAAATAGGCAAGTAAATCAAAACAATATAAGAGAACTTAGTTGAGGGGGAGGGGGGGTTGATTAATTTGAAAAAGGGTTCAAAAAAAAGGTCGTCACGGGTGTGAAAAACTGGGAAGTTTAAAAAAAAACAAACTTTTGGGGACAGCAGAAAAGGGGGGGAAACAAAGGGGAATACTCTGAAGAAGGGAAACCAAGGAGGTGGAAGAAAAAGGGAAGGGTTTGCATGGACATCTTTCTGAGGCCCGGAGCAAAGGGAGCAAGGGAAGAAAAGGCAGACCGACAATAAAAAAAAAAAAAGAGAAGCAAAGAGTGAGGGGTGCTTCTACAACCACATTAAATCAAGAAGAAGAAAATTTACCCAAACATTTTAAAAAAGACAGGAAAAAAAAGTCAAAAAAAAAAAAAGCTTCCGCACTAATCGTACTTCACTAAAAAGGAGGGAAGAAGTCAAAAAAGACCAGAAAAAAAAAAAAAATGGAGGTGCCTACGAAGAACACTACATCTACTAAGGGGGGGAACTCAGGAGAAAGAAGACTGGAAATCCGTAAAAAAAAAAAATCAGACAAAATATGGGGGAACAGAAAGAGATTGGGGAAGGAATAAAAGGAAATGTTCAAAGGGGGGAAGGGGGAAAGTACACCGAAACTCGGTGGAAAGGCCATGGAAGAAACACGAAGAAGAAAAAAAGAAAGGTAAAAAAAAGGGGGGGAAGGTGGGGAAAGAACATCCTAAAGGGAAAAAACCACAAAAAAAAATCGAAGGAAAAAACACAACGTCCCGGGAGAGTTACCTCGACAGAAAAAAAGGTACATAAGACTTCAAAAGAAAAAACAAAAGTAAAAACCAAAGGGCGTTTGTGCCCCTGTCAACATTGGGTGGGTGAGCGGAAAAGGGGATAGGACTAGCACGGGAAAAACCAGGCAAAGAGCAGAAAAAAAAAATCGAAAAGAGATAAACAAATACCAACAGAGGGGTGATAACGGAGGTGGGAAATACGAAACAGGGGAAGGGGGCCCACTGAGAAAAGGGATGAAAAAATAAGGAGGATTGCAAGAAGTCAAAAAAAGGGGGGGGGGAACAAAACATGTTAAAAGGGGTCAAAAATGGAAAGGAAAGACATAAGGAAAAACGGGTGGGAAAACGAAAGAAAAGTAACCGGGGGGAGGTCACGAAAGACGTGGGTGATCACAGAAGAATAGTGGAAAAAGGTAACAAAAAGGAAATGTCAGAAGAATGTTGTACGGGGAAAAGAGAGACGTTGTGCAAGATCTACAGGCCCTCCGCAGACAAAAACCATCAGGAAAAACAAAGATTTGCGAGGGGGCAAAGAGAGGGGATAGTCTTCCCTGGTGCTAAGGGTGAAAGGGGGGGAAGGGGAAAAACCCGAAAAAATTCGAAGAAAACTGAGACAATAGGTAAAAAAAGGGGAAGTTGGGGGGGGGCTAGCATCCAGCAGAGTCAGGAAGACTGGGGTTGTAGAAAAGCAGGCAAAAATAAGAAAAAAACTAATAAAAAAAAGATCCGCAGACTTTGAAGGGAACCGAAAATTGGGAATTTTGTAAGACAGGTCAAAAGGCTGAAAGGGGGGAAAAAAAAAGAAACTGAAAAAAGAAAAACACGGCAAAAACGTCCGGGTCATCCCGGGGAAGAGAGGGTACTGGGGACGGGAGAAAGACTGATGTGGAAATAAAAAAAGGGCAAGTGAAAGTATAGGGTCTTCAAAACGGACACGAAACCACTTTGGGGGGGGGGGGGGGAAACTGGAGGGCAAGCCCTTGTAAAAAATTTTTTTTGGAACTTGCCCGGGGTAACACTCCAGGGGAAACAACACCGGACTATCGGAATGGGAATCAAAATGTTGCCAGAAAAAGGTACGGTGAAAACCTAGGAAGGAACCTGGGGAACCGAGGTTTAAGGTGAAAGGATCCACCTAAAGGAAACCAACGTTAAGAAGGGGGAAGAGGAGGTTTGATTGGTGGAAAAGGCCATAGAAAAGGTGTCCAAAGAAAAGGGGGGGGGCATTATTCGGGGGAAAAAAATACTGTGAAAAAAGATAAAAACAAAGGTGACTTCCAGAAACTGTGGGGTTTTCTTCGCAAATCAAAATAAAAAGGGAAACCTAAGTCCTTAGGGGGTAAGGGGAAGACGGGGGAAAGTTACGGTGTGGAAAGTAGTCAGGCCCGGGGTCTGGGAAAAAATGATCAAGGGGGAGGGGAGGTAGGGGTGGGGAACGGACCAGGGACCGTTCGACGGCAGAAGCGTTTATATGCAAAAAAAGTCAGGAAACTGAGTCACGAAGGATTGAATTCATAAAGGAAAAGGAAAAAGGACAGGATACAGCAACAGGGACAAGGGAAAACGAACATTGGGAGAAGGTAACTCTTGGGACAAGAGGTCTGGTCTGGATGAAAGGGGGATAACACAAGACGCAATCCAGACAATAACATGGATGTGAAACCCAAATGGTAGGTGGAAAGAGTCCGGGGGACCAAGTGTGGGTTCTCAGGGGAAAAAAAAGGGGGAAGTAAGGGAAAAGTCGGCAGAAACAAGAACGAGAAAGAGGCATCTGAAGTCGACACCAACAAGAAGGGAAAGTCTGGGAAAAAAAGGACTATACTGTGGCAGGGGGGCGGGGAAGACCTGGAAAAGAAGGGCGGGTTGTGGGGAAAAGGAGAAAAAGGGGACCGAAATGAACTACATTTTGTGAAAAGACAACCGTCCTTGGGCGGAGGGGGGGTAAGGGGGGTGGGAATGGCATAAGGTTCATGAAGGGACATAGAGGGGAACCAAAGCGGTCTGAAGACATGGAAACCGGAAAATTTCCCTTTGGGGGTGAGGGCTATAGGCCGGGCAAAAAAAAAGGACGAAAGGGTCAGAGGAGTAAAAAGTTGGAATCAGGTGGCTAGACAGATACATGAAGAACGAAGACGTGCCACAAAAAAAACACGAAAAATCGGGAAAAAAAAAAAAACATCATCCAATGAAGGGGAACCAGACAACACTTACATTTTACGTTCAAAACAAGGGGTAACAACGAAGAAGGAGGGTAGGAGGGAATTTTTCTTCGGGGGGGAGAAAGAAGGCTAAGAAAAAGGGTGGAAAGAACGAAAGGCAAAGAAAAGACGAAGTACAAACCAGGAGGCTTCAAATTTAAAGAAATCTGCCGGGGGGCCCGAAAAGAAAGGGGAGGATAAAAAAGGACCTGCTCAGAAAGGGGGGGTTTTCAATTGGGGAGAAGGGAAAGCTGAAAAAAAGAAAAGAACATCAATGGGAAGGAAAAAGATAAATCGCCGAGCACGTCACATTAAAAAGGAAAAAATTGCGAAACGGCAAACAGACTGAAAGAAAGAAAGGGGGAAAAAACAAAACACCGGGGGGGGAAGGAAAAACGAAAAGAAAAAAGAGAAAATCAAAACAGCCAAACGGCCATACAAAAATTAAACTGGAAATATACCAAAGAGGATTATTCACAGTTTTTCAAGGGAAAAGAGAGGGGAAAAAGAAGGAAACAAAGGCCAGGGGGAAACACAGGAAAAACAGCATGGGGAACGGAGAAAAAGCGCTCCACGCGGGAACAAAAGAGGTCAGCCCAAAAAAGGAGAACAAAAAGGGAGAGGAAATACTGAGGAAAAGGAAGTCAAAAAAAAAAAAATAAAAGACTCTGAGTCGCACCAGCCAACTACAAAACGCGTATTCTCTGGTACGAGCAGAGAGAGGAAAAAAAACGACAAAAGGAAGATCACATGGAAACACCTCATACTACGCGGGAATGTGGGTCCAGTCAGAAAAAAGGAGGTACTGGGGGGGGGGTGGGGGAGCTTCCTTGGTGGAAATAGGGCGTCAAAGAGGACGGAAATGATCAGATACAAAAGGAGGAAATAGGGTGATCAAACAGTAACAGGAAGAAGTGGTCTTGTAAAAGGAGAAAAAATGGAGAGGGAAAACAAACAAATGCTAGGGGAGTGATTTAACACCGACTTCAACTCACTCGGGGTCAACAAAGGGGGGATACGAAGGAACAAAGAGTCCGAACTTCAAAAGAGGATTGGGGAAAGACGACCGTGAAAAGGGAAAAGGGAACGGAAGGGACATCAAGACCAGGAAACAAGAAGGAGCGGGGGGAAGAGGGCTGGGCGAGCTTGAATGAGACGCATTTTACGAAGGAAAAAGGGATGAAGCGTCAGAAAAAAGGAACGCTAAGAGAGAAAAAAAAAGGGGGTTATTTGGTACCTTGAAAGTGTGATTATGGGAAAAGACCCTAGCTATGGACAACCAAAATTGGGAAAAGGACTGTTGTTTCGATCAAAGGGGGGTACCGGACAAGGGGAGGAAAGGAAAACAACCTGAATGGGGGGGGAGATCCTTGGCGAAAAAAGATTCAAACCTGTTGGGCCTTTGGGGGGGTAAAGCACGACCGGGCCCAAACTTGTTTGAAAAAAAGAAGGGGAAAAAAAAAAGCCGGGGGGAAAAGGGGGGGGGTACGGGCAAAAAGACATCGTAGACAGACGAGGTTAAACGGAGGGAAAGAATGTGCTAAAGGGAGTGAGAGAGTCCAAAAGCGAAAAACGGGGAAAGGGAAAAAGAAAAAGTAGGTATAAGGAAGGGAAGATGAAGGGTCCAGGGAAACCGGGGGGGGAAAACTGGTGAAAGGGGGGAAGTCGACGGGAATCCCTTAAGGGGGAAGGGGAAGAAACAAGGGGGAGATAGTGGGAGAAGGGGTAACGCAGCCGGGCCAGCGGAAACTGGTAAAACCCAAAAGTTGGTGGGGGACGACAGGGAAAAAACTTGGGTGGGGGGGACATTATTCCGAAAAGGAAAAGGGAAGAACTTTTGGAGAACCAATTTTAGACATGGAATTACGACAACAAAGCGGAAAAAATGGGGGAAAGAAACATACAGGAACCCAAAAAGAAACTAAACCTGAATATAGTGCTGGGTCAGGGAATACCATGGACAAGCAGTGGGAAGGGGTTTGGTGGTGGGGGGAAAGGTGGAGAAACCCAGTTAGAAAAAATAAGGATTTGGGGCAGTTGGGAAAAAGGGAGGGTTGACAGGGAGGGGGTTAATGACAGGGATTAAAGACGACGGAAGGGGAAAAGGAAAAAAAAAGAGTGGGGGGGGGGGGGTGTCGAATAAAGGCGTGGGGGAAAGACTCGGGGGAGTACGGGAGGGAAAATAAAGGAGGAAAAAGGGCGTCTGCGGGAAAGGGGGTGGTGTACGTATTAAAAAAAACAGTGGTGGGGTAACGGGAGAGGGGGCTAAACAGTCTGTTCTGGGCTTCCAAGTGGGAGAGAGGGAAATCTGGTTAAAAGGGGTCGGAAACCAGTTTTCATGGAAGGTGTTGGAGAGAACAAGGGAAGAAGAGGACCGCTGGTTGAATTGCCAACAACCAATAAAAAACAAGGAAAGGAAAAAAAAAAAAAGGAAAAATATCCAGTCAAAGGCCAGGAGTGGATCATTGCTTTCCAAGAGGGGGGAGTGAGTAGTCCCAAGAAAAGAAAAAGAAAGTACTGTAAAAAGTTGGAGGAAGGCCACAAGGGGCAAAGGCCGAGGAAAGAGGTTCAGTAAAAAAGGACGGCAGGGGCGTGAGAAAAGAAAAAGGTAAAAAGGGATTTTCTCAGCCAAAAAAAGAAAGGTGGTCACTACAGAGAGGGGGGGCAACGAAAAAAGAAGAAGCCGGGGCAAAGGACCTGCAACTGAGAAAAAAGAAGATTCGGAAGAAGTGTCGGAAATTGAGAAAAAACTGGGGGAGAAAAAAAGAAGAGAAGAAAAATGGCCCCACGTAAAAAAGCACAGGGAAAAGGACGCAGAAGCGCCAGCATCTCTCTCAACTTAGGAGGGAAATAGAGAAGAAGGGGAGGTTGGGTGATCGCCAAAAAAAGTTAAGGGGGAAAGGGACCAGGCAAAGGGTTGGGGGAGGGGCCCCTGGCAAAGGCAAGGAGAGAGAATCAGACAAGGTTCTTCGGACTAAAAGACCAGGACCAGTGAACAAAAAGGGGGAGCAAGAAACCTTGGGGAAGGAAACTGGCAAATGCGGAAGATTCACGTCACAGTTGAGGCAGGCAGCCAGGAGAAAAAAACCTTCCAACGGGTTGAGGGTTGGGGTGGAAAATTCAAAAGGCTTAACAAAAAAAAAAAAAAAAAAAAAAAAAAAAAAAAAAATACTGCCAAAGCAGCCTGGGTGCTTTCGGGCACAGAAATCGACTCCGGAAACAAGGAAAGTTTCCGCACTAGAAACGGTGACAAAGAGACCGGCTGAGGGGTGTTCAGGGTCTGGAACCATGCGTGCCAAAAACTAAAAAATCACCATAAAAAACCCCAATTCTGGAAAACCGGAAACTGTCAAAAAGAGACGAAGGGTTTGAAAATCAGGAAAGGTAGGGTGAACTGAGAACTCCACAAGCAGTTACCAAAAAAAAAACACCGGGAAAATTGGGCGTAAAGAAACAATCCAGAATCACACCGAGAACCCAACTTTATTGGGGGAAAAAGAGCACGCAAGACCGCCCTAAAAAGACCGAGTACAAATAACGGGGGGATGCCTAAAGGAAAAACCAGAAAAACAACTCCAACTCCGTGGGGCGTACCCCCCAGGAAAAGGAAAGAAAAAGCAATCAAAGTAAAGGCGAGACCAGAAATTTAAACACGAGGGGGAAAGCAAAACTCGGTAATGGACGAAAAAAATGATTCGAAAACGGCCCAAAAACCTTCTCTGGGTCCAGCAAAGCTGAAAAGGCAAAAGCTCAACTGAAAAAAGAAACCATAGGAGAAAGGAAAAGTTTTGGCATAAAGGTTTTCGAAAAGATTGAAAAAAACTTCCATGGGAGACGGGGAAGTAGAAAGGGAAGGAACAGAGAGGAAAGACGGGGCGGTATTTGGGGTAAGGAGGGGTTGAGGCCCCGTGACGTCAAACGGGGGATTCAAAAAACTTTTCAAAGAAAAAGGGGGGAAAAATGTGTGGGGGAGGGGGGACCAAAAAGGGGGGACCGGTGGGTAAAGGAATCAAATGTCCCCAAACAAGAAGGAACAAAACTGGAAGCTAGAGTAAAGGAGAAGGACTAACTCTGAAGTGAGGCAAAAAAAGAAGTACCTCTACTAAAGCGGGAAATTGGAGGGATAACAAAAGGACGACAAAAAACAGTTGACACATGAACGCATTTCCCGGACCCGTGACGGAAAAAGAAGAAATCAAAAAAAAAGGCATCTAAACTGGAAGAGAAATAATGAAGCAAAAAAACAAGCAGACCTGGGGAAAGGCATACAAAAATTTCAAAAGTCCGGCAGCACCAAGAGACACTAAAAGGGAAAATAGTTAATCTGCTTGCGAAACCATCCTGCAAAAAAAACCAGGTGGTCAAAACCAAGAACTTGGGGAAACAAAAAAAAAAAGGGCCTGGGAGTACCGGGGAAATGGTAAAAAAAATAAAAGGCTTGGGGTGAATGCGGTGTATAACTAGCAGAAAAATCCCCGTTAAAAAGGGTAGTTGAAGAAGAAATAACCATGGGGGTTGGAAGGCTAAAAAGAGAAGTCTAGAAAACCTCCGGCCATGAAACGTCTGCAGGCTTACACGCTAAAGAAGTATTAAGGGAAATACGAGCAAGAATCAAAAAAAGGATGAACCCCTGTGTTGTCTTTCGACAAAATTTTAGGAACAGATAATCATACTTGGAAAGGCGGGACAAAACTAAGAAGAAACAAAGAAAACGACAACGATGAATATAATCCCAACTCTTGTGCTGATCTGGAGGGGACGCGTAAAGGAAAGACGGGAATTGGAAAGGAGAAGCAAAACGGATTTGAAAAAAAAGAGAGGATTGGGACATGGGATATGGGTTCAAAATGATGCAACCCAGTAAAGAATAAGACTTCCTGTGGAAATAAAAATATAAGACAAGGTGGTCGGAAGAAGAGCTTGGAAGATAAAGAGGAACAAAGAAGATGTCCCTTCGAACTAAAAACAACGAAGTGGTGCATAAAGAAAAAAGATCACGTAGGGGGAAGGTCAAGCACGAGAAGAAAGAAAAAAAAGAAAAATCCGAGAGAAACAGGTCCAAAAAGGGATGGTAAGGAACCATGGAGAGAAGATGAAGAGGGGAACGACAGGGGTTGGGAAAGGAGCTCGGTACACTTAAGAGACAAGGATAAGGAAAGGGGTTTCTAGAAACACGGGAAAAGGAAGCACAACTGGAAAAAAATTTTGGTATCAAAGTTCCGGTGGGACGACTTCCGAAAGAGCTGCCGAGAATCGAGGGATGAGGGGGGAAAAGCGAACCAAAGGGCAGTAGGGGGCAGCCCTAGGGGAGGGAAAGGTGGGGAGAGCTGGGCCGCCTCGACTGTGCAAAAAAAAGACGAGAGTCCCGATCGCAAAGGGGCACTAAATGGGGTCCCAAAGGAAAAGCAACGAGATGGAAAGGGGGGGAAAAACCGGGGAGGGAAGGAAGGGGCATGAAACAGGTTGTGGGGAAAAAAAAAAGAAAAAAATGGAAAGAGTCCAGTGAAACCAAAAAAAAAAAAATAACAAAAGGCCTGCCAAGGGCGGAATTCTAGGACCACGAGGGGAAAAGGAAAAAACGAGACTTGAAGAAAGGCGGAAAAAGCGAGGTAACCCCAGAAAAAAAAAAAGGAACCAGACGAAGAAAGGTATCAATCCGAGGGATGTGAAAAAGAGAACCTATCGTGAAAAGGAAGAAGGGGGTGAAAAAGAGTAAAGTGGGTGGGAAGGACTGTGGAGAAGGGGTGGTCATGACAAAAACGTTGCGAGGGGAATTTGGACCGGGGGTACACCGGGGAAGGAGAAAGCCACCAAAGAAAAAAAAAAAGACTACTGGATTGAAGGGGGGGAATTCCTGATGTGGAAAGGGGAGGAAGGGGGGGTGCTGCAAGAACGGGAGGGAAAAGAAACCAGAAAGGTGACGGAAAAGTGGTGGTGAGTGAGATAAAGTTAGAAACGTGATGAAGGGGGTCAACCCAAGCAGTAAGATGGGTAAGGGTACATACTGGGTATTCATGAAAAAACCCCCAAAAAGGAAAAAACTTGAAGGGAAGAAAAAACTTACTCTCATTGGAAAAAGGTGGTCCCCAAAGGGAGTCGTGAGGGGAAAATGACGTCAACGGTTACCAAAAACCACAGCAACACCATAAAAAGGAGAAAAGGTACTTTTGAGAAAACAAAAAAAAGTCGGGAATAATTCTTAAGGCAGGTTGGGTCAGACGCCACGACAGAACTGGGGTAAAGGGTGACAGGGAGTCAAGAAAGTAAAATATACTAAAAAGAAGAAAAAAAAAAAAAAGGAGAGAGGAAAGAGAGAGAGATGAAGACACTGGAAGCTTGGAGGTTTTGGGTTTTACCTATCAAAAGGAAAAGAATTAAGAAGAAGGGGTGGTTGACGAAGGGTGGGAGAGGGAGGGGTTGCTCCTGTGGGGGGGTTTGGGGTCAAGATAGAGGGAAAGAAGAAAATCCTTAAAGAGTAAGTCTAATGGACGGTACCGAAGGGGGGGTGACAAAGATATTGAACAGAAATTAATAATAGATTGAGAAGGGGACCGGGAAATGCTTGGGGGGAAAAAATAGACAAAGAGAGAAGTCAGGGACGAAAAAAACAACACAAAACCCCTACTGAAGCCTAAGGAAGGAAAAGCTTCCAAGTCCAAGGGACAACAAAAGTAAAATGGGGAAGGGGAAAAAAAGAAAAGTAATAGAAAAGGGGACAGGGGGTCCACTTGGGGGTGAGAAAAGTCGAAAAGGGAAAGGGGAAATAATCCACTTTCAAACAAATGAGGAAAAAAAAAAAAGGATTAAAAAGAAGTCACAAACCGGAAGTCGCCAGTGATAGTAGGTAGGGCCAAACGGAAAAGGAAAGGAGGGATGACAAAGGTTTGCCTTAATCCCTCAAAAAGGTGTAAAGGTTTTAAGAAAGAAAGAATACGGCCAAAAGAAACGGTACCCAAGAGGGACCGGGTCTTTTGAAAAAGGAACATCCTAACCGAACTACCTAAAAAGATAAGGGTAATAAGGGGAAAGTGACAATTGTAATGAAAAGAAAAAGGGTACCCACAAAAAAAAGGGTCAAAAAACTGGACAATGCAAAAGGCAATCAAGCCTCTTGGACGGGGACATGGAAAGAACGAAAAAAAGAGGTCCAAGAGTAGGGAGAAATTGTTGGTAATCCACAGAACTAGTAGTTGAATCTGGAAAATTGAGTACAAAAACAAGTTCAAGAATGAAAAAGAAAAACAAAAGAAAAAACCGCAGAAAAAATCATATCAGATCAAAGAAAAATCATAACACGCAGGGGAAAGCGAAACTCGGGGAGATTATCAATAGGCCCGGACAAGGGAAAAGAAAAGGAGGCAGAGGGGACCATCA
>Ga0179591_1370963_pt1 | contig 24120 bp, 20 predicted proteins | sample CZOMad2_1_08_16f_FD_182891 | JGI IMG/M metagenome (GOLD analysis project Ga0179591, IMG submission 182891) | Vadose zone soil fungal communities from Angelo Coast Range Reserve, California, USA - CZOMad2_1_08_16fungal (PacBio error correction) | ecosystem: Environmental > Terrestrial > Soil >...
CGTTCCGAGAACCTATTTGATACTTCAAAACCATCAACGTCATCGGGGTGGAGGCGCCGATTGGAAACGGGTCTCGTGGGGGAAGTGCGTGCAAATTTGCTCGCTGCCTAGTCTTCTTCGCACCGGGGAAGGTTCCGTTACGGGAACCGGAAGGGGGGGGAAACGTCCTAGAGGGCCAGTGGAAGAACCCAATCATCTCTCCGGGGAATTAGTAAAGTTCCTCTTCGGAAACCACCTTGAACTCGGAGCGGAGGAAGGTGAAGCAGGGTGAGGGTAAAGCGGAACGAAAGAAGCCCCGACTCCTAGAAGGTGACGATACCTCCTCCACCTGACACAGCATCTGGGCTCTGGGACGCAGCGAACTTAAGATCACTTAACGCCAGATCCTGTGACAATGAACACAAAAAATAAGTTAAAAAAGGATTTTGTGGTCCCTCGGGATGGGGGTACTCATTTAAAAGAATAGAAGGCCTCTAGGTCTCTCAAACGAGTCAGAAGCTGACGGTCCTCCAAATGAGCCCCCTCGCCGTGAGCTCGGAGGGAGAAGAGGAAACAGAAGGTGGAGAGGGACTACTCCTAATCTTGCCTATGAGGGAAAAAAGAACGAGGAGAGGGCCTCCTACCCTTATCCAAACGAGGGGTAATGGAAAAATAAATATTCTGTCTGCGTAGTTTAAGTATCTGGTGCGAGGGTCTTGACGGCCTCGAACATGGATGGCGACATCTTGGTCCAACTCCATATCTCAAAAAGTTAAGCACGGACGTATCATGAAGGAGGGAGCGAAGGGTTGAAACCTCCTGGCAGGATAAGCAGGTTCTTTCGTCACCAACACCCAAAAGAAAAAAGAAAGGGCTCGAGACTGGGGGAACAAATCGTACTTGCCTCTTAAACTCTATTAGGAAGGGAAGCGCAGGAGATTCGTTTCCGTCTCAGGTGGTAGAGTTCAAGGAAAAGGTCCATCAGCACAGTCGCTCCCCGTCCCTACACTTCCCATGGCGGGGGAAGATGATCGGGGAAGCTCAATCGCAAACAGTATCACTCGTAAGCAAAGCTCGCCTCTTAAGAGTTAGCAGGGAAAAATTAACAGGCGACACTGGAGAAAAAAAAAATGGCTCTACATCCTTCACATCAGGGACTGCGCAATATTCTATCGAGCACGTAGCCGATTTCCCGACGCACGGGGTCCACAGTTGAAAAAAGATGTGACAGTTCCTTTATTTGTGCGCGCGCGCACTTCCTCTCACGGGCCTGGTTGGCGGTGCTCTCCTACGTCGAACGATGACCAAGGGGGGAAGTGATGAGGACGGCGATCCCTGCAGATAGGTCAGCCTCAGTGTGGCATGTCTCTATTGTGTCTCTAAAAAAAAGAGGCTAAAGAGAGAACCGAGGAGTAGAACAAAGGTATATCTGATTCTCGCGAAGTCATCAAACGCAGCGTTTCTCTTTGAGGAGGGCCGGAAACCCCAGAAGAAAGAACGGAGAGTAAGAATACGCAATCCAATCAGTCCAAACCTGTCACATGGGTCGAACCGCTTAGGCGCGCCCAAAACAACGTTCCAGCGAGAGGATTGTCATGGCCCGTCTACGCTGTGAAGCGGAACGGTTCAAGGTAAGGGCCGCCTATACATTGGGGGCCTCTTACCTGGAATGAAACTAAAGCAAAAACTCTCTGAAACGCGGGCGAGTGCGGGAGGAGCACCCTATAATCAGGCACTCAATGTTAGCGGGGCTCCGTGGAACCGGCGGCGACTGAGCTCGGAGAGGCGGCGGCAGAAAAAGAGAACTTCCTCTTCACCTGGGATGCGTACAGTCGGGACAAATTAGGATTGGGGGAGAATCGTCTCGTCTATGGAGGTATCTGTTAGACTTTGGGAAGCACTGCGTGCGGTGGAGTAGGTTGTCAACACTTGGGCTAGGGAACTACGTAATGCCGGGGTCTCGACTTTCCAGCTCTCTGTACTGGTCCCAAGCTGTTTCAAAGCCCCTTACCGTCATACCTCCTACCTCGACGCTCTTCATGCAACAAGTCGATATTCTGAATTCAAGGTCGATGGGCCGGCTCAATGGGGAGACCAAGTACGAAAAACGCGATGATGAGGGGGAACGAGAAGAATCGTTGTATCTAAAACGTCCTGACTCAAGGCAGGGACGGGGGGACAGAACTAGGGCACGCTACTCATCTGCTAAAAAGAAGAGTAATAACAGAAACTTCTTTGAGTACTAAAGAATTAAAAAGAATGCCTAAATCGGGGGTGGGGGGTCCGTTACCATCTTTCTGTGGATGGTCGATAGATTAAGGACGGTATTAAAGAGCCAAGAAAAGTAGGCATTGGTGGGGGTGATAGCAGCGCCGTCTTTGCGGAGTGATGAGAGGTGAAGAACTCATATTGAAACCCGAAAAAAGGGGCGATTAAGGAGTTGGCTCCGATGGAAAGTAGCTCCTTATGCAGAACCTGTATGATTCAATATCGGATGCTTGCGGGGATACCTTTTCACCCACCCTAAAGATGAAGGAAGAAAGTCCAGTTGGGTAAAAAGGTACGTTCAGCAAGATTCCCAACAAAGAGTTCTAATCTTGACGTGGAAGAGGAAAAACTACAAAACGGACCAAAAAAGGAGGGTTGCCGGCAACACTTGCATGGGTATTTCTGAGAAGGAATGGTTCTCGACAGAGGGAAGGTTGGTAATTTTCTAAGTTTTGGGGGATTTGAAAGACTTCCTAGAAATCTCTGGCAAACAGGAATCAAAAGCCTCAAGGGTCATGTACAAAGGGTGGGAGACGTGAAACAATTAGTTTCGGGGTAAAAACTTTTTCAGATGAAACGCCCCTGGCCGGGGTATTTGCCTTTTTGAAGACACTAAAAAGCCCCACAAACGCTAAAAATATTTATAGGTTAATAGTCTACGAAGGGGGCGCAAGAAACGGGGGAGAGAAGAACATAGAAAAGTTCGCCCTTGAAATAAAAAAAAAAAAGTAAATGATTGATCTAGTGTGGGGGGTCATTTAGCGGGGGAAGGGGGGGTAAAGGAAGGAATGAAATCGAACTACTTAAACCACTCTCAAGGGAACTTAAAAAAGAATATGAGGAAGGGGAGTTAAGGAAAGAAAAGGCAGACCTAGACGAGTTGCTACGAAAAAGCCTTTGCTTAAAAAACATGTCAAAAAAAAAAAAGGCAGGAAGGGCCTGGGATATTAAGTGAAGCGCTTAGCTTTTACTGAACACGTCGCGGGAAAAGAGCTGACATCGCTTTCTTGGTGGAAAAAGAACAGGGGGACAGCGGGGCCGCCGGCATGGGGGCTCTAGAAGGAATCGTAACAAGAAAAGGGTAATTTGGGGAGAAGGGAACACCACGCAGTCTGATTTCCGGCAAGGGGGAGTTACTGCGTCTCAAACTAGGGGGAACAAGAGGACTAAAGTTGAGCGGGGGGGGAAGGCATGGATTTTTTCTGGCATTGTAGTGGAGGAGGCACGATAGGGGGGAAAGGAAGCTCGAACACAAAGGTTGAGTGGATTGGGTCCTTTTAATCAAAAGGAGAAAAAGATAAACTCACCAAGAGGATGAAAAGATCGTTGATAAATCGTTTTAAACTCAAAAAGGGGGGGAAAAAAAATAGCTACACCTAGTGGCGGGCGCGAACTCAGGAACTCCAATCAAGACGTCAATAATGAAAAGTCCCTCCTACATCCGTCTGTTATCTAGGGGGGGTGAGAAGTAAAAAGAACGTGACATTCGGTTGATCGAACAAGGAATGGTCTGCTGGGAAGATGCGGAGCTTTTGCCTTCTACGAAGCCCTCCCTCGGGCCAAGAAAAACAAAGACGAAAGGGGACTGTCTATATGGCGCGTCCTTACCGCTACTGGGGTTAAACAGTCGGGGGGAACTTCTTGCAAAAGACTAGGGTCAATGGCGTGCAGAGACTTTTGAGAAGGCTCGTTCAAGGTTGGGGAAGAAAGGAAGAGCTTCGTCCGACCTCTTAGTATTTCTTTCTTTCCTGTGTGAAGAGGGAGGAAAGGAAAGGGAAAGTAAGGCGGGACTGGAAATCGGGTGGTGGGACTCATTCGACGGAGTGCGGAGCGGATCCAAAGATCTAGATTCCTAAACACTCTCGCGGGGGGGGGGGGGAAGCAGAGAACAGGAAGGTGCCTGCTGAAAGCAAGGAATCCTCAAAGGTTCTGGATCAAAAAGGTTCCTTTGTAGAACCTCCCCCAGAGAAAGGAGGTAATCTCTGCAAAAAAATTGGGCGGGAGGCGTTCTGGACACGTCAATTAAATACTCAAGAGGGGGGGCTAAAAAATGGGGACACGTAGTCGCTTCTCCTACGGGGGCCTGGGAAAAAAAAAAAAAAGGGAGTGAGGGCAAAGATGGGGTCACCGGAAGCCTGTAACGGGGCTACTCTTTCAGTCATAAAAAACTCGCCTCATCAGAAGAATTAGCAATCTGCAAGAACGAAGGAACAACAATGAAAAGTCATGCAGGTGAGGTCCACGGAGGCGGTGCTTTCGGGCGGGAGAGGTCGCAATGTGGAACGTTCTGGTTCTGCCGTCCTTTAAAAAAGGGGACCGGGGAAAAAGGTCTAAGTTCCAAAATCAAGCTATCAGACCGGGGATACTTGATGAATCTGTCCAACTTCGGCCTTTGAAGCGGGGATGGAAAAAAAAGCGAGAACGGAGGGGGGACCCTTTTAAGGGTTGGGTGGTAGATCGGAACCACCTAAGAAGAAAACGGCGAAGCGACATACTGAAAAAAAGGAAGACGGAGGGAAGACTTCTCTAAAACAAAAGGATATCCGCAAGGAAACACAAGATGCCGCGGTCACCTGCCACCAATACTTACGGGGGTGAGCTGAGGAAAGGGCTATCATAGGTTGTACTCGAGGGCGCCAAAGGGCATCCTGCGGGGGAACCCAAAAAGGGGTTAGGTATTCAAGGGTATCAATGATGACCGCATAAAAGCTTTCGCCGTGATTGTAGACGACCTTTAATATCCTTAACGCCAAGGGGAAAAATCGATAAAAAATTCCCGAATGCCAGGGAGGGCTTCGTATGTGCGGAGCCACGTGGCTTAAAAGAGTGGACAAAGCGCCTTGGAAATCCAGGAACGGAAACGGCAGGTTCATCGGCAGTCACTCGGGGGCCTCTCCAAAGCCCGAACTTCTGTCAAAAAAACTAGGTACAAAAGTAACTAAATCAGTGGGGGACTGCGGCCTGGCAAAAGAAAGGCATCTATCCTACGCAAAATTGGCGAGCTCATGGGGAAATTCGTATACTTTCTTGCTCGAAGCTGCCCAGGTTTAAAGAGATCAATTCACGCGGCAGGGGAAAGAAGTCGAACGAGAAAGACCTCGCCATTTCCTCTTCTTGTTCTTCCGGACGGGGAGGCTTAAAAGATCTTGATTCAACGAGAAAAGGGAAGGCAGATGCTCAACCTCGCCACCAGAAGAGAGGGGAACTAAAGAGAGGGCCCGAGGTCCTATGTCGCTCCTCCTGTGCCCGGGTTCGGAAAGGGGGGTTTGACATCTTATAGGGGGCTGAAGGTGCGCACCTACTCCTCATCAGGTAGGAGAGAATCAGGCCCAAAAAACTACTGTCGATAGGAGTCGGGTCGTACTTGTAGGTGACCTTTTCTCCAGGCTCTTTGGGGGGGGGGGGGGATATGCTCTCAAAAAACAACTAAAAAAACTGAAATAGAAGGAAACCACATCTCTCACCGGGGGACCTCATATGGGGGGGGGGAAATGAGGAAGGGGCTGAGGTCGAACTGGTCCAGGGAGAGGGGAGGGCTTTGTAGTCGGAAAAGCCGCCGGACCCTTCCGCAACGGGGGAAAGGGGGGGAGAATCCAAAAAACGAAAACCGTTACACGGGCTCGAACCAGCCTAACTTGCTAGGGACAAGGGGACAACGGGGAAAAGAAAGATAGTGGCGCAAACATTTCCTTCTTGTCTTGGAAAAGAGAGGGGGCCAGGAAAACTGATAAAAAGCCGGTCTCGCCCAAGTAAATGAATGCCAGTCCCTCTTTTCAATCGTGGAGGAAACGAGGGCAAAATTACCCTCCTCGGAAGAGATACAGACGGGCGGGATTACCGTTTCTTCGTAGGTTCTTGTACTTAGGGAGGAAGATCATGAAAAAAGGACAATAGGGAGGCGCCAACTGGGGAATTATCCGCGAGAATCTCCTACCTAGGTTTAAAAATTTCGTAAAAAGGAGGGTCCGGGTTGCAGAGCAAAGGCGTTGGGAGGGGTAGGAGGTCTTTGTAACCATGGGCATTACTCTCTTCCTTCCGTAGTTCAATGCCCTCAGGGGGTTGGAAATATTTTCTGTAAAAGCAAAAGGATAAGCGATCTCGGGGCCTGCGATCCTCTTAATAGGGCATTCAGACTGGAGGAGGTGGGCGCAAAAAGGGAAAGGCTTTGGGAGGAGACCGGAAAAGAAAAATAGTGAGCTTGAGAGGAGGATCGTTAATTCACTTATTGAACTCATCTGCTCTGGGTCCAAAGAAAAAACCTAAAACATCAAGATCAGACAATAAGGGGGATAACTCGTATTAGTATCTACAAGGGCTACATAACATGGAGTGGGGTGGGGGGGGGGGGGTCATGAAAAACTGTATCGTTCGGTTCAGGGATAGAGAGGGGGAATGCGAGGAGAGCATAAAAGATTCTGATCATTGGTTTTATTTTCGGAAAGATCTCCTGAGAGGAGGAAGGGGAGGGGGGGTAGTTGAAAAAAAGGATTTACCAAACAAAGGCCAGGGGGAAAAAGGGGCGAAAAACCGGTCAAGTTCAAGGATACAGAGCGAAGACCATGGTCTATCATTCATCCCGAAGTATGTGAGAAAGTGGGGGAAAACCAATGGACCGGAGTGCAGGGGAAAAAGGTCCCTACAAGCCTCACACACGCCAAAATGGTCTAACATTTCCCCTTAAATAAAGGGAAAGGAGCCTGCAGTCAGGCTGGGGGGGGTGGAAGTCCCTCCGAAGGAAGGGGAGACATTGGTAAGTTCTACTTAACTTCGGTTTGTATGGCGAGGTTATTATGACCTCCAGCTTCTACTTTATCTTCTCACAAAAGAAAGAGGCAGGAACGAACTCCAAGGGGGCCTCTAATTAAATAAGGGGGTCACTGGTTTAAAATGGATTTCCCCGTCTTTCAGGGGTCCTCTCCCGAAAAGGGACGGAGGGGGGGGGGAGAAAGGACGCTTATTGGACGGACTAAAAAGGAAGGAAGAAAAGGAGGGCACATGAGGCAGCATTGCCGAGCAGCTCCCATTTTTATCTTCCCGTATTCTTTCTCGTTCAGATAGGCGCTTGTGGAGGCGAGAAGGCAGAGGCCGTCCCGAAAACCAACTAGGAAAAAGAAATCAGCGTTGGCGAAAGAGGGGGCATCACCGGCAGCTACAGGGAATGTTGGAAAAAGAAACTCTTGGAGAGCGAAGGAAAAAAAAAAAGACCAGTCATGGCCAGAACCTTCAGTAGTGAATAGAAGAGAGGGAGACTGTTAAAGCCAGTTTTTCTCTCTCAGGAAAGTCTCAGCCTCTTTAGGTTTTAGAAAAGACCGTGAAGTAACCGGAAGAGTTCTGTAAACTCAGGGTAGAAGGGAGAGAGAATCATCCCACCAGACAGGGTTTGGTAATCACCCGCACGTCCTTCTTTTCACTTTCAATGGGGTGGGGGCTTCAAGGAAAAGGAGGCAAAAAAGATTAAGAGAACTTCTTTTCGAAGATTAAAGTTGCGGGGAGGGGGGCTCGACCAGCTCAAGAGGTGGCTGAATAACGCACAACTGAAGCTTCTTTCTCACTATTTTAATGGACTCTCAAAAAAACAACACCGTAGGGATCATTAATGCTCATTACAAAAAGATAGTGGGGGGGTAGACCAGAATGACACTCTGATCAGCTTCCACTCAATGACAAATCAATTCGGATCAAGGAAAAAGAAAAAATGCAACGACCTGGTCTAGCGGTGATCGAATTGGGACATGCACTGGGGACATTCCTTCGCCTGAAAGTGCTTGTGAGAGTAAGGAAGGAAAAAGGGGTCTTTCACTTCTAAGGTCCGGGACGAACAGTCTAGGAAACGGCACGCCCGCCGGCTTGGTCGTCGATAAGGCTTTCTCACAAAAACTCTGGGAGAAAGGGATCCATCTCAAGAAAGAAGGGGGTCTGCGGACATTCTAATCATCGGCGCCAGTCTGTCACCTTAGCTTAAGGTGGAGAGAGGACGCTGTTGGTTGGTAGGAAGCTAAAGAGAAAACAAAAAAACTGGAGAGAGGAATTCTGCCTGTAAGTCGCAAGCTGTATCGGGAAACACGCTGATCGTTTCTTTGCCAATGTCTATTATCGTTTTGTCACTTAGACTGGGAAAGAAGGAGGAGTCCACCAGAACGGGGAAATCCTCAGAAGGTCAAGGAAACTATAGCAAAAAGGTTACGGTGCTGCTGAGATAATGAGACTATCTCCATCTCCGCGAAGAAAGATACTTAGAGCGCACCTTGGAAAAACTGAAAAGTGGCGGAGAAAAAACACACCGCCGGCAAGGACTTACTCTTTGCCGGGAGCGTAGGAAGAAGGGGGAAAACAAACCCTTTTCGGAAAAAGTCTTCTCGGGAAGCCTGGGGGAGGGAAGGACAGAGTCTGAAAACGCGCGGAAACTCAAAATCAGTACCCCAGAAAGGCTTTCGAACAAGATGGAAGATCGTCAGCAATCGGACAGGGGCCAAAAAAAGAGGTACAGGGGGGGAAGGGTCTCGGTCTTTTTCGCGTTCCCATGATCTTCCCATTCGAAGAGCTGAAAAAAGTGGAACGGGGGGGAAAAAAACCTTACCTTTACGCCTCTAATCTCTTGGGGTTCCCAAGATCACAAAAGCAGAAAAAATCGCCGGTATATAAGAGGGTCCGGAGGATCCGGGAAAAGATTAAAGCGAGCGGTCGGCCTTTTCGGTTGAAAGAGAAGGTCTTGAAAAAACCAAAGGGACGCCTGAGGGAAGGGGAGGTCGCGAACGAATACCAAAAGACCACTTCAAATAAGGAGAGACCGATCAGAAAACCGGAGACCGGTCAAGGACACACGATTAGGCAGTGTTATTTTAAGAGAAATATACGAGGGGGATTACTAGAGGGGGGGTGTGATCCGGAGGTCATCACAAGGGAAGAAGGTTAACAAGAGAAAGGGAAAAGGTAAACTGCTAGATCAACGACTGATCTCCGATCAGCACTTTCCTGAGAGGGGGAAGACGGTGCGGCGCTACAAAGGCGAGGTCCGGGGAGGAGGAAGGATATAGGAAGTATTATATAAGGTATGTGCTTGACGAACCATATTTTTGAGTATAGGGCGCCGGAGAAAGACTTAACAGACTCTACAGTCCCACGAAAAAGACCGCGCCACGAGGCGGAGGAACGCGCCTACCACTCTGAACTCTGTGCAAAAAAAAAAGAAGGGAAGAGTACGTACGGCCCGTGCGAGAAAAAAAAAGCGAGGGAGACTGGGAGCCTGGGTCAGGTCCGTAATACTCAATCATCCCTTCTCCCCTTTTCCCCAAAAGAGGGACACCGTCCCTGTGGGGCCTTTTGGGAGGGGTGTAATCGGAGAAAAGCCTGGGACACGCGCCAAATCTTGACTCTTAGCCGTAACAGGACCTAGGCTTTCTCTAAAGGAAAAGAAGGACTCACGATCGACAGCCGCAAACAAAGGGCTTTCAGAAAATCCGATCATCTGCTTCCCAGGAGGAGAGATCTTCCCTGAAAGGGAGGGTGTAAAACTGAGAAAATTTTCGAGGTGCGAACCTAAGCTGCGGGGCCGGGGTGGAGGCCGCGCGAAACAAGCGCGAAGAGCAGACTATCCGGATGGTAGAATCACTTGAAAGGAGAGGAGCGGGAGACAGGACGGTTGGACTCTCACAAAACGATGGGTATTAAAATAGAGATATGGCACACGCTAAGGTACTGGGGGGACCTAGAAAGGGAGGGGATCACGCTAGAAGCTGAATAAGGCAGCGGTAGTGGAACTGTATGAAGCCCCCCTCAATGGGAACGCCCGAGAGGAATTGCTCATCAGCTCCAAGGCAACATGGGAAAAAAAAAATTTAGCAGAACAGGAAAAGCGGTCTTGGCTCGAAACTCTTAGACTGGCCTGATTGGGGGGGGGGGGAAATTAGTATGGAACTTGGGGGGGAAGGTGTAAGCACTTTCAGCTCTCTCACCTCCTGTTCACACACCTACGGTAAGTAGTATAAAAAGGAAGAGTGGAGTCAAAGAGGGGGGGACTTTCTCAGTTACTGAGCCCGACTCAAGAAAGTCCGCTGCCAGGGTAATTACTTACGGGGGGTCTGAATTCCGTACTGATCGCTGACCGTATTCTCTATCCTGAGCTTATAGCTTTTACCCAGCCTAAAATTAAGGTGGTCGTCAGCCGTACTTTTGGCTTGACTTTGTATCTAGAGCGTCTCTGAGGGATGGGACACCTTGTCCGAAATCGCCTTACCTATCCAATGGGTAATTAGGTAAAAAGTGAGGTATGACAAGTTGAGAACTCCATGGTGAACGTGCAAAGAAACATCAGCAGAAGACCCTAAACCGCGATCTCATTTAATGAATTTCTTCATTAAACTGAGGGGGAGGGCTTCCCGGGTACATCAACAAGTGAGTCACTACAACCTTAAGTAAAATCAGAATCTTGGGAAGAGAAAAGGGTAAGGTACTAAGTGTCGATGGCCCATAGCAACAAGGGGGGAGCCTTCCTATCTTCATACTAGAGGGGGGGAGAAACAGGTAGTAGTACCTTACTTACAAGGGATAGCAACATCTCAGGCCTAAAGAGGGGGGGTTGTATTGAACGGGGAGGTGAGTGGTTCATTGACTTAGAAGGGGAGAGGCAAAAGGCGATAGAAAAAGGAAGGGGGAATATTATGTGGATGAGTATCGCTGCTCCTGTTATTTAGGTTCTTCTATGGACTATAGGTAAAAAAAACAACTGTTGAAGAAGGTTCAAAAGTCCGGGTGAAGGGGTAGAAGGCTGAATTCTAATCCATAAACTGAAGTCAGAGGTGAGCCTGGGGAAAGAAAGGGTGATCTACTAAAGGGGAAAAGGGAATTTTAACGGGACGAACAAAACCTAGAAAACAAAAGGAGAAGATGGAAAAGAAAAAAAAAATGAAACTGTGGCCAAACTTGCACGACTTTACTAACTGTGACTTTGAGTCATGGAGATGGCACGGGGGACTAAACGGAATCCGGAGGGGGAGAGTGTGTGAAAGTTTAAGGACCGCCCTGAAATAACGTTCACTCAAACTTCTCAACCCGACCTGTTGAAAAAAAAAGAAGGGGTGGTTTGAGAGGAAAAGAACAGTAGGGAAGGCATTTGGGTACTAGTCATGAAACCAAAATAGTGAGGTTTGGCCCGTCTAGAGGATTCAGATAATACCAGAGAAATCTTTTTCCGGTGCCTCTTCTCAGTCTTTCGGGGGGCCGAGTAGATGCCGAAAATATTAAAAGCCTAGGTAAAGAAGGCAGAAGACCAGACAGCCTTGATTCGCTTCTATTATGAGTTAGCGGGAGGAGGTCTTGGGAGGGCTATCAAAGTAAAGGACCAGAGGGGGGGAAAGTAAAACCCACAACTGTTCGAGAGCAAACTAAGAAGAGCACTGTGGATCATATTTTATCAAGGATTCAGACCGGGAAGTTTTGACACGATTTTTCTAAGAAAAAGGTTTCAAAACTGCAAACGAGGAGACTCACAAAACATGAAGATGCCGGGTAAAATCATAGCCTATATTGTATGAGGTTAAGACCAGTCGCGGAAGAAATAACCTTCTTGAAAGGACCAGGAAGGGATTAAGAAGAGGGGATTTCTGCGATGTGAAAAGCCAACCTACTCTCCTATGAGACAAGTACTTGGACCAACGACTAAAGGGACAGGATGGGAAGGGGTTACCCCGGTCAGGGGGCGTTCATTCTCCATTAATCAAATCGAAAAGGTGGGTGAGTGCTGAAATTTTACCATTACTGAGAAAAGAAGGGCATTTGGACCGTTTCCGTGCGAGTTGTAATAATTCACTTGGAAAGCTGGCTCATAAGGGAAAGGCGAAGATCAACACAACGGTTAGAAAAATAATAAGTCAAAGATTGCAAGGACAAAGAAAAAAGTTGCGAAGGAAGGAACAGAAGTGATTCGAGCAGAAGACACGAAATCCTCTTTAAGCATGGACAATTCCAGACATGGTACCTGGGGGAAGAGGGAATGGGGGGGAACGGGCATCACACTAACCCCGCGCAGGACACTCACTCCAAAGGGGGAGGGGTGTCTTAAAAATTAAAAGTTTTTGCGAGTGCGCTGAGACTTTTTTGCCTTGCTTTCGCGCCTCACACGAAAGACGGCTTCGTTCCAAGAAAAGAAAAGGAGCTATAGGGACTTCAAAATCGGAGGGGTCTCTCCAAGTCTCACGACAATACGCTGGGCCACCGCACACGGAACGTTATCGTACTCTAGATCTTGGGGGTTTCCAGAGCGGAAAAGAAAAACTCATCCACCACCACTGATATTCTGCGCCTGGTGGAGACACTCTGATCTCGAACGCTGATCTTCGTCAAGACTATAAGGGGGGGGGGGGGGCAGTAGAGGGGAAGAGTTATTCCTGAGCGGTAACAAGAGATAAAACCTCAAGGAAGCACGGGGCAGAGACAAGGGCGGTTGTTCAGGTTCAATGGTCTGAGCATGGGAGTTACTTTTTTTAGGCATCTCCGTGGTTTCTCGCCCAAAGGGAAAGTTAAGCGAGAGATTGTGTCTTTATTTATTGATTTGCGCGATAGCCAGACAGTAACAGTCTGGGGATCTAGTGAAATTAACAACTCCTAAAGAAAAAAAGGGTCAATACCCACACCTTTGTCTTTCAAAGAGGCTTGTCCGGCGTTTGTGCCAGCCTTGACGCTGGGCAGGAAGGGAAAGACCGCAAAAACTAGAAAAAGTAAAATCCGAAACGAGTCCACATAGATCTTATCTTCACCATTACAACAGAAGGTTTTCCGCACAGTCACGGGGTAGGGGATCGGGGAACAATTTGGGTCGTTCAAAGGGATCTTCTCCTTGTGCACGTTAAGTCATTGCCGGGACGGGGGAAAACAAAGGAAGGGTAAGCTGCGATCATATTGGGTTCCCAAGGACAGGCAGAGCAGCCTAAAAAAGTCCGTATTTGATAGAAATCTTAAGACGGCTTAGAAGACTTAAATGAGAACGCTCAGTCGGTAGGAACTTGAGGGGGTACCGATGCCATACCGAAGAAGACGAACGTCCCGGCAAGAAAAACAAGCAATTCTTTCACATCGACAGCGCAGCTCCTATATCACAACACCGCCAAGATCCTTTCAGAAACGATTGATGAGGGGGGGGGATCGTATTGCCACCGGGAAGAAAAAGTAATGTACTAGGTATTCTCTGGGAGAGCCACGGGGAATGCGAGCTTGAATTCCTCCTTTTGAATCTCAGCTCCGGAGTAAAGGAGTGGGCCAAAACGATCAGTCTCAGCAGGAAGAGTAAGGGTAGAGACCAGGGTGAGATTGCAGGCAATAGACCTGCTAGTAAATAATCGCGTCTTCCTAGATAGTTATGGGGGCGTGGATTGTCTCAAGGAAAAATATTGAGCAAAGCTGTTTTCAATCAATGGCGCCTGGACGCGTACGTCTAGGAGAGAAAGAGGGGGGGTGTTCCACAGCACGCCTAACTCCGCACGGGAGGCTTCTTCCTCTACAACAGAAAGACACTGCCAACAGAAAAGACTTGGTGCACAAAAAAGAGAAAAGTTCGCTATTCGACCGCAAGTATTCAAGATTAGGGTTGAACCCCTGTGGGCATGAGCTGTTGTAAAAAAGAGGGACAGTATACTCCATGCGGTACCCTACCATTTCTTCTGAAGACGCGTTGCTCAACAGACAGAAATCCGTTGCACGTAAGGCGGCAATGATTTAGCACCATCAGAGGCTGGGGACCGAGGCACGTATTCTCCGCTACAGACAGAAAAAAAAGCATAGGTAGAGAAAAAACTAAGCATCTTCGCCTATGAGCGGCCCCGAAAGGCCGGGCTTGGGGTAGAAATGGTGGGGAGAATTGTATTTTGAGGCGAAATTCCAGTCCTCTACTTGCACTGCAGTTTTCTCGGCGCTCCTCGCAAGAAAGCTGTCGGACTCGAGGGGCGAGAACTGAGGAGGGGCCCTAAGGGTCTCAGGAGAAGATGTTTTTTATACCAACAAAAGAGTATTAGGGTAAAAAAGGAAGAGGATCCAAACTTCCAAGAGGGGGGGGGGACAGAGAGGAAAGGGAGAATAACGCGCTAAAATCTCGTATCTGGCAGAGGTCGGTGTCGAAGTGTCGCCTTCCTCACCCCTTTCGAGGAGGAAGGAATCGAAGGTAGGTCCACAGGAGCATGGGGGACTCTTAGGGAGAGCCTCTTCTAAGGGAGATCTTCATCTATTTTTTGAATATGGGGACGATCTTTACAACAAACAAAAAAGACTTTTCTCGCGTTTAGATGAGGGAAAATATAAAGGTAATTCCAGGAAAGTCAGCAGCACTGCTTCAAAAATATGGGCTATTCCTGTACGAACCGAAAGTACTCCATTTTAAAGGGTTGGGGGGGGGGGGGGGGGGGGGTTGGGGGGGGGGGGGGGTGGGGGGTTGGTGGTTTATTTTGTGCGTGGTCGAACTGGGAAAGTCATTAGAAGCCTCCTTAAGGGGAGAAGGAATGAACAACCGGAGCCAGATGTAGGCTTCCTTTGATCCATGCGTCCTCAGGCAAGTACGATTGGGCAATAAAAAGAACTTGGTTTGAAAGGTGAGGACGTGGAGCGGACGGGATTGGGAACCCCTTTGGCATGAACTCTTCCGCTCCTGATTCAGGGGTAGATATGGAGGAACAAAGATGTGTAGATGCTTAAGTATAAAAGAAGAAGCGCTATACGAGGGAAGATACTACGATGAATAGGAGCTCTAGGGCTGGTCAGATCCATTTTACACTACAATCCCGGGCGACGCAATGATGCTGATCATCAGACTGGGCTGAAGAGAAAGGGGATGGCGGGGATCACGTCTGGGGGCAGATGTCAACACTGAAAGATGCCGTCATCTTCCGAAAATAGTAGTAATTAAGGGCGAATGTACATCCCAACTGGGGAAGAAAGAAAAGGTGGGGGGGGGTTTACATTGACCGACGTGCTTGTGTTCAGTTGAGCTGCGGCGATGAAATTCATGCAGTTGGGAGGGAAGAGGAAATGAGAGTAGGGAGTGAAATGGACTTAACAAGGATAAAGGTAAATCAAAGGGGGCAACACGCCACACGCCCACCAAAAACACCCCGCCAACGGGCACAGCGTTAGACCATTGTCAGGGGTCAAAAAAGAAGTAAAAGAACGTCGAAAGAGGGGGAGTGTTGTATTGGAACGCGAAGCCCCACCCTCTAGGGGTTCCCAGGGTAAACTCCCTTAAAGGAGAACAAATTGATAAGTTAACGGCAAAAAGAGAAAGCAAGACTCTTGGGGGGACTGCACCTGAATGAGGTGAGTCAAATTGAAGGTGGCAAAGGTTTCTAGGACGCTGCGTATTAGTGGGGGAGGAGGGAAAAGCCGAGGAAGAAGTTACGGCTCGTAAAACTCACGCCGCCTGAACGAAAAGTGTGGGGGGGGTCGCTGCCGGTAGTATCACCTCGGTTGACCCAAAGTGGGGCCCCTGACGCGGTCCGCTACAAAGAAAATGCACCCTCAACCCCAAGTTGAGAGCTCAAGATCAACGTAGTAGAGGGCGCGACGTGCAACCTTAGATCTGAAAAACTAAAATGGAGAGAAGAAAGACAGGAAGAGACCTAAGGCACATGAAGTATCTGCGGCCTGATTGAGCTGAGGGAACTTTTTTTATGCGTATGAAATTGCCAGAGTCCTGTGCCACACAATCTAAAAAGGGAAAAAACGAAAATAAAGAGCAGTGTGGCGAGAATGAAGAGTCAAGAGAACAGGCAGCAGACCGAATAAAGGTGTTACTACGTCTTCTTTTCTAATCAAATACACACCAACATCGTCTACGATAAAAATAGATGCCTGACCAGCGACCTCGCGATTAAGAAGGGGGTTGAGGAAAAAAGCATCTTCGACGGAAGGACCGATCGCGACAGTTCGGTTCGTAAAATTTTCTCTTTGTCTAAACGGATTATTTCTTCAAGGCCAGCAAGGCAAGACGGGCAAGACTTGACACCGCACAGGGGATTGAAGGGAATAGTGTCATTTCGAAGTGCATGACAGAAACTCTCTATCACCGGGGTACCATGTCAGTCTGGGCCATGGTTCTTCGGGGAGGGGGAATGCGACGAAAAACTCTCTGAAAATATTGTCAATTCGCGTAAGGATGAGGGTTACCTTGAATTTATCAGTATTCTAGCCAACAGGAGGAGAAAAAACATTCTCATCGGAGTGACCCACGAAGAAAGGGGGGGGGGTGAGGCTAGGGGAAAATATGAATACGGCGGGCTGAGCAAAGAAGCCCAGAAGAATGCATCAAAATATCAATTACTAAGCTTACCGCGTTTTTTCTGGGACATGCAACACAGGGGGGAAAGAAAAGGGATTGTGGGGGAGAAATAAAAACTGGTCGGAGTAGTGGGGAGCATGTTTGACTTAGCTCTCACTACGCAAGGGCTCACGGTCGTACTCACCTAATGGGCCTTCTACAGGGGAAGTCTAAGATAGAGGAGAGAAAATACTAGGTCGGCATCTTCACATGTGGATAACTGGGGGAAGGACTTTTTTGGTTCCGCTCTCCACGAGCTCGTACAAAGCACAGACCACAGCCACAAAAACGTCCACCTCCGCACCAAAAAAAAAAAAAAAAAAAAAAAAAAAAAAACAAAAAAAAAAAAAAAAAAAAAAAAGAACGAAAACTTCCTAAAAAAAAACCAACAGAACGAAAAAAAACCCCCAAAAACCCCCTTAGTATAGGTGTGTCGTCTATATCGAATGGCAAAGAGGGGGTCAAGGGAAGGAGTAGTTTTTTGTTCTTCAGGCGATGAGGAAAGTCATTATCGTTAAGAGTGCCTCACGCATCAGACCACAGAATCTTTAGCGGGGAGAGGGAGGGATCAAGGTATGAACTAGGGGATGACACAAGGGTCTGGCGTGATCCAGTCACTCAAGCGGTACTTTAGTCTGAGAAGAGCGGGGGAAACTGGGCTAGACTCATTGTTGAAGAAAGAGGGAAGGCATGGGAAATACAGGTTTCTTAAAGAAAAAAAATTGTCGAGGAGGAGTCTGTCCGCCGGTTCCGCGTATCGGACTGCGGGCATCCCCTGGTAACTCCATGGAAGTCCGCTGTCAAAGAAACCTCTTTACATCCGCAAAGGAAGAACGCCATGGGCGGCCACCAGTGAGGGGCGGGTTAATTCTGTCGCGCCAAGGGGAAGGGTCTGGGAAGGGCGTGGTACCTGAACGCCTGGGACTCCTAAGAAAGGGGTCCATATATCTCACCTTTGGAGATAGAATTTGAAAGGGAGAAAAGGATCGGGAGAAAGACGAAGCCCACACGTTAGTGTAAAGGGTTAGGACCAGTTCCGTTTCAATCCGCTACCGCGCTACGCTAAATCCCAATGAGAAGTATGAGGGGGGAACTCTTATAGGCCGCCAAAACAATAAACAAAAACAAATAAACACAAAAAAAACCAAAAAAAAAAAACAACAAATCACCAACAACACACAGACCAAAAAAAACCGGAAACCAACACAAACCAAGAAAAAAAAAAAAACAAACACCACACAAAAAAAAAAAAAAAAAAAAAAAAAAACAAAAAAACCAAAAAAAAAAAAAAGGAGGGGGGGGGGCTCGTGGCCGGTGGGGGGTCCCTTGGGCCCAAAAAAGTGCCTAGGGTAGGACAGGGAAGGGGGAATCGTCAAATTGTACGAAGGGTCCTGGGGGGTCTTACCTAGGTCTACTAGCGGCCTTCATCCGTGAGACGCAAGCTCCGTGAGTAAAGCGTAGTCACGATGCTGATCAGAAGAAAGAGGAGGGGAAGTGTAGAAAAAATGGGTATCGGACATCGAGCTAATTCCTAATATCGAAAGGGAGAAGGGCAGTGATCATTTGAGAAATCAAAGATCCTTAGTTCGAAAAGGTTGTCCCTATATGCCTTGAACTCGACTGAAAAGAGTCATCGACCAAGGGTGAGCCTCTTTCGGCGGAAACACCAATCTGAAGAACTCACGTACCATGACCTCTGTGTCCCAATTGTCATGCTCGGCGAGGAATGAAGGAAGAGAAGCGAGGTATTTGAGGACAGGAGATCACAGAACGGGGTAGAGAAGAAGAGCCGACCTGGCCGTGCTACCCTCCCCATTGGAGTTCCTGATTAGAGCGTCGTTCAGAAACTGGGGGCAAAGAGGGGAATCCATATTCATGGGAATGCCCCTTTGTATGCTGAGCTACAGTCAGGATGTCCGGTAGCTCCAAGAAGAAGAAGGGAGCATCATTTCACTGGTCACCCTATCACACTACTGGCGTCCGGCTGTCTGATACTTTTATGGTGAAAGAGACTGGGATCCCTTCTCAGCTGTCAGGAGCCTTTTGGGAGTTTCTCCGATGGAATCGACTATCGAACTTCCGCGCTATTCCCAATCAGGTCGGGAAAGCAGTAGGCGATGGTATCTCGCTCAACAACAACAACGTGTATTATTAGAAGAGCTCCAACAAAGTTGAAATACCCCCTCCTGGGGGGAACGAACCAGAAATTAGGGAATAGAAAGACTCTCTACTGAGAGTTCTGGCTTTAGTTATCATTCGCAAACCAAGTGGGGGAAGTGGGTCGGGAGAGCTAAAAAGATAGGTCCAAATGGTAACATTGCTAACAGTACTATTTCTTCTCACCTCTGTTTTCGCTACGGTTCTCAGGGGCCGGAGCTTAACGGATCTGTTCCTGCGATAAGACGGGGAGCCCGCGCTTGGGTCCCGATAAAAGGCCATCCTCTCTTAGCCCTCTTTCCTCATGGAACTTTAGCGATCATCAGATGGAGGTTCTTACTGGTAAGGTCAGCTCTTGTGTTCTTCGAGAGGATCGCTCCAATCACGATACTTCAGGGGGAGAAAAAGAGGCGGTAAGAGCTTCCATACAATTGGGCAAGCGGCAGCTTTACTTTTTAGGGATTTGAATTTTTGGGTACTCATCACTTTCGCGTCTGCATGGGGATTTTCGTAACTGCCTCTCCATGGTAATTAGAAAAAGGGGAAAAACAGGGGCGTAAGCCTTGCTATTTAGTGGCGCTGGTGGGGGGGGGTGAGGGGGTCTTGGGGGGGGGGGTTGTGGGTTGTGGGGGGGGGGGGGTGGTGGGGGGTTGGGTTGGAGAGGGGTAGAGTCGTGGTGCAGCTTGTGTTGCGGGGAGGTCTGGGGTTTCTGGGGTGTCTGTGTTGTGGTGGGGGGGTCAACCGGGGTGTTCTTCTTGTTGTGGGTGTTACGTCTTGTGGTGGGGGGGTTGGTTGTGTGTTGGCGGGGTGGGGGGATGTTTTCTCGCGGGCTGGGGGGGGGGGTGCTTTGTCTTGGCTGGTGGCGTGGGAGTGGTGGTCGTGGTTTGTTGACTACTTTCTGGATATGTTCTTGTGGTTCCGGGTCGTGTCGGAACGGGCTCCTCTGCTGCCATGGAAAATGATCCTTAACGCGCGGTCCATCGTTATGACATCGTATACTCCTCTAGGTACCTAATTACAGTTCCTATTAAACCACCAATCTTGGGGGGTGAAATTGACGTCGGAATCGATTGGCATTTTATAGTATGGATAGTCTCTGATCAGAAAGTTGAAGAGAAAGTGGTGGAGTGCGGAAGTCGTCCTTATTCTTATTGGTATTTTCATCCAGAATTTATCAAAACGGGGGGAAACTGGGCGGCAGGGCTAGAGTTAATGTGATTGTCTGGGAAACATTTCATTCATACATATCGAGGCGGTGGTGCCTTTGTACCCCGAGGTGATTACCAGTTTGAAACTGACAAATTAAAAGACTTCTCAAAAGAAGTTGGCGAAAGACAGGGAACTCAAAAAGTAACTATACCGCCCCGTACAACCGCTGGGCTTTCCCTATTTCAAGGTAGGATGTTATACGGGACCTCGCGGATGGGATATGGTTTAGTATTGCCTCTTCAGAGCTCGAAAAGGGGGACAAGCCCAGCAACCGCAGGGAAAACGTTGTTGCCACTGTTGGGAGAAAGGAACTACTTGTGCAACGGGGGTAGCCCAAGGGTAAGGTGCATAAAATGCTTAATATCCAGCTCCTATCGTTCGCTTGAATTCCGCCTGTGCGAAGAAGAAAAAGAACTGAGATGCCGAACAGAATCCCAAGAGAAGGCATTTGCTCACTACATGAAAGGCCCTGGAAGAGGGAATTTCATATTAAGGAGGGTTGGGCGATCGGGGAACAGTGTCGACCTGAACACTCTACATTTCAACTAAGATAAGGTCGATTAAAAGATTGGACCGAGCAAGGCGAGCCCACCTAATGGGGGGGGGGAAGAAGAGGATGGGGGCGATCGGCAATCAAAACATCTGCAGTTAAAATGAATTCAGATCTGGATTTAGAGCTAGATCTAGCCTGGGCGTCTCTATCTCACAGAAGGCACAGAGGGGAGGTGAGCACCGTTTGGCGACTCAGAAGGAGTTTCTGGCGTGACTGCCAAACAGACTGCAATACTCCACCAGATTGGGAAAACCAGCACTTCAATATGGGAGGGGTCAATGGGGGAAGGCTGCAGGGGAAGGCCGAAAAAATGAGAATCACAAGATTTATAGGAGAGAAATGCCTCTCATTATGGCGTTCCGTTATGCCGATGGAAGGGTTGCAATGGAGAAGAAGAAGAAAAACTTCGGGTACGAGTAGTATTTATCTTCTCCCAGTCTCAATCACAGAACTTTGGATTAGAAATATGATCAAGAGGGGGGAAGGGAAAACCAAGACCGCAGGTTTGGACGACAACCCCCCCCCCAAAAAAAAAAAAACGGAACCTGATGAGAGAGAGGACTCGCAAAGCAAAGAAGCAGGTCATATCACCATTCACTTATAAAAATGCTTACCTGAGTGATAGAATTGTTCATTCACAGAAAGGAAAAAAAAAATTTGGACACTGACTTCAATCAGGAGTGAGGGTGAGGAGTCCAAGACTGTTATGGAGGAAATTTCTCAAGATTTGGTGCCTTCTACAGAGCCAGAACAGTCACGACAACTCTTCGGAGGCTCTGTAAGGGGAACAAAATGTTGAGATGTTCAGAGTCGGGAATCACTCTACTCTTCAGGCAAACTCTACACTCTCCGACTCTGGTTTCATCTTCCTTTTGGAGGGGTACTGTCCTTGTATTTTTTGTGTTATCCCAAGAAAAAAAACAGCGGTCGGTAGAAGGATCGGATCTTAAGAAGTATAAATTCGTACTGTTGCCCTCTGATCCGTGTTTGTTCACTCTTCCTGGGATTCCTTATCGAGATCCCCGACAAAGGAGGTATAAGTCTGGCACCTCTTCATAGCATTCTATGTGCAATGAAGACTGCTTATGCTAACTAGGGGAAATCATTTCTTCTCGCTTTGGAGAGGCCCATACTAACACGGAGTTAAGACGGGGCGCATGGGCTGAGAAGACTAAGACAAGGTATATATTGGGGTACTCCTGAACACTTAGAAAAGAGTCATGTCAAAGGAAAAAAAATGAGAGGGGGGTTCAACTTCGGCGGTCCCGGTGTGGGGGCCGATGACTTATCGGCCTTAATACTCAAGTGCAATCCAACCAGATAGGGAAAGAGAGAAAGACGTGGCCAGATCCTTCACATGAAGCAAAACGTCAGGGGGACTTCCAAACAGATGACTCTGTGCTGTCATGTTTTTCAGAATGGATCTTCTTTTTTCCGTGCTTTTTGAGGGGGCCGGGGAAAACGCTTGGCGTTTCACTCATGCGTTTTCCACTGATCACATCAATCAGATCCACCATTGAGGACAAATTTTACAGTATCAAAGGAAGGGGAGGGAACGAGTCACAGTTCGTGACTCACTTTAGTGTTTCCCTACCTTGATCCATCCAGCCCTAATACTGGCGAGAGATTTGAGAACACAAATTTCATCATGCGCTTCTATAGCCGCACAAGGCTAATTTCAATCTCCAGGGGAAAAAGAGTAAGGTACAATTAAACCAAACACCCATTATTCAAAGGGTGGAAAGTGAAGGTATCAGGAAGGAGAACTCTTTTATTAAGTCTATCCGATGATCGGGTCATCCGGTGCATCTGAAAAGCACGACTTGTCCCTTCAAACAGGAGGGAAGACGAAGGCATCAGCAGCTCGCCATTGTAGACAACAAGTTCTAGACGACCACAAAGGATTCCTAATATGAATGCTACAGGTACTATTATTGCAGGGGAAGGAAGAGCAAGGGCGCAAAAACATTGGTTCCCGGAATAGCTTACGCCTTACCCGTCATATTTTCATCTGAAATATTGGGGGTCCAAATCCTCACGAGCCCCACCCTCCTCGGCCAAAACACGACTCAATACCAAAGTAAAAACTCTTGAGACCCAATCTTCGAGATGATATTATCAAGATGCCAGCGTCATTATATGTCGCGCTGTGCATCTTGAATCAAAAAAAAAAAGGTAGACGGTCATGTTAAGGACGACAAAGGTAAAATTGTGGGAGCTTATTATATGTTCTCTCTCCATGAAAGCTTCAGAAAGGGGAGGGCGGAAGAATGGTCTCTTCAGTAGAAGAAGAAGGCTTATTCTCACTATGCAAGAGCATCTTTCTCTCTAAATCAGTAAGCATCATTAAGGGAAGAGACGGGGGACTATCACAGTGCCGGTGAGTTCCGCCGCCCTTTTTAGTTAACGTATTGGCGCGCTTAGAAAAGGGGAAAATTATCATTTTGAGGGAGGATGGGGCTACACAGAGAATGCATGCTTCTTATCTTGAGAGCGCTTTATCCGGTTCGTTTGTACCAAGAAGGGTGGTCGCTTGTACAAGAAAAAACAGATGGGGGTAAACTGTATATAGCAACCTCTTACGGGAACTTTGGTAGGCCTATCCGAGCTAATCATCGAGAGACTGACTGTTTCGGAATTGGAGTAGTTAGTTCCCCCGCAGGCTCCTCTATAGTGGCAGCTCTCCAAGGATTAAACCCTGTGTCACCGTCTCTTCTTAGAGAATCGGCAGAAGTTCTACGATCAGATTGAGTTCCCTTATTCTTAATATTCTGTCTATTTTGGCTCGAAACGAGAAATCCGGACTTAAAAGGAAAAAAGGGTAGTCACGGAGAGGATCCGTGCATATTCTCTTTATCCCCTCTTCATAAGGACACTCCACATTGACTTGGGCTCTTTCGGGGGAGGGGATTATTACCAGGACGTATGTATGAAAAGCTATCGCAAAATATCGACGCGAGTCCTTTATCCTACGGCTAGAAAAGTCAATCTTAGCGACAGTTAGCTTTTGGGTCGCGTTTTTCCGGGAGAGCACTTTATCTCCTTAAAAAGTAACAACGGTCGATCTCTGTGTCCGGGGGGAGATAATCGGGCGGGAAAAACGAGTTCAAGCCATGGATGGCCGTCAACATACGACTAGATCTATCGCCAGAGAATAGTCGAATGGAAAAAGCGGAATTCGGCAGGGTCCTAAGTAACACAAGGGACCGATCAGAAAAAAAAAAGCAAAAGATCGGTTTGGAGAATCACGTACTGGACTAGGGGGGAAATATACCAGGGGACTGGCCTCTCGCATAGTCGACCTCGAGGTAATACCCCTCGGGGTATACAGGGAGGAAAAAAAAAGAAAAAAAAAAAAAAATACCTTGAAGAATCGGGGTGTTTTCTTGGACGGAATCTGGTGTTTAATTTCAAAAATCTAAGTGTTGGCTCGGTGAAGATAACAAGGGCATCTGATCATTTTTGGCTCTCGAAACGGAGGGGGGGAGTAGATGCAACGACAGATCGGTAAGTGACCAATAACCGGATAAGCTACGTGCTTAATATTGTAAATTCAAAAATCGGAAGAAAAAGGATGGGGCTGGGAGACAGGGGTGGAAAACCCGAGTGACGACTCGTACAATCGTTTTACCCTTTACAGGAGACCAATCCTGAGATTGAA
>Ga0179591_1343280_pt1 | contig 24109 bp, 18 predicted proteins | sample CZOMad2_1_08_16f_FD_182891 | JGI IMG/M metagenome (GOLD analysis project Ga0179591, IMG submission 182891) | Vadose zone soil fungal communities from Angelo Coast Range Reserve, California, USA - CZOMad2_1_08_16fungal (PacBio error correction) | ecosystem: Environmental > Terrestrial > Soil >...
CGCGTCGAAACCATCCTCCAGAGTCAGAAACATATGATGGACTTTCCGAGAGCCCTCTGGAAGACTTTTCACGAGGGAATAGGCGTCCACCACTTCAAAACTTTTGAGAATTCTCTGGACAAAACAGAAAACCACGGAGCTCGCCGTGCCTATTGCTGATACGTTAAAAAGAAATGGAAGAACCACGGGGTATGACCCGAATCACAACAAAACCAGGGGGGGGTGAAAAAAGATCTGAAAGAGGTGGCTCACATACCTACCGTGGTATTCAAGAGTCAGAGAAGTGACGATTCGCACCTCAGGGCGAGATCGGGTAAGGGAAGAAAGGAAGCACCTTCCCTAAATGGTGACGCTAGAATAAACAAAACAACAAACAATCGACTACCAGAGGACCAGATCGAACAGTAATACTGGGGAGGAGAGTGGTGCCAAGGGTAAGTTTTGGTCTAAATCTTATCTGGGGGTGTCGAAACCGGAGACACGTTTCTAGCAGGGCCTCCTCGTACGCTCAAAGATTGGGAACCTTACGGGAACTTATTAACGTTTGGGAAGGACAAAATTCAAGGGGGGGACGGGGAAAATCTTCTCAGTAAGCCATGGTTTCTCTGAACTATCTGAGATAAAAGAGGGGGGGGGGGGTCTGAAAAATCTCACCCGAAATCCATACTGAGGATGGAAAACAACAAGATGAGGGATGAATTCCCCTCCTCTACGGGGAGGCGGCGCGGAAAGATTCCTTCCATAGGGGGGGTAGGACGTCTGGCTCATTCGGAAAGGGGGAGGACTGGGCCGGAGGAGGATGAATGAGTGATCTATTAATGAAGGCAGGCGCGTACAAACTTTAAGGTAGTCTTAAAGAGAAAGGCAGGGGACCGTTACATTATCTTGAGGGACTGAGGCTCGAAAACATTCTTAGTAACTTCTTCGTGAATCGAGCGTAGGTGCTCCTCTTCATTTAGGAGCTAAGAAGGGAGGAAACAGATTCGGGGTTGAAAGGGAGGGGCTCGAAAGGCGGCGAGATGCAGGTCTTCTCTAACTTGGGGATCTTAACCTTGTCGAAGGGGGAGGCACGTGAGGGATTCAATTCAGAAAGAGAAACCGATTTCATCCCGACACGCTAACAAAATGAAAGGGGGGTATGTGCGTGTAGAACTCGGGAGTCAGCGGGATTACCCGACTCTTCCTCTGAACGGAAGGAACATTCTTGGCGGAGTCAAGAACGATTTTCTTGACAATCTGGGAAAGAAGAGGAAAATCTTCTCAACTGGGTACAAAAAAGGCCGTAGGGCGCTATTCGCTCTTCGAATGCGCCGTATCGTCGAAAGGCCTCATACCGTGCTTCGTTTTGTAAGAGGACCTAAGAAATGCAGACAAAATTTCCTAACTCGCTGAGGACATTGCTACTCACACCAACAATTGGTTAGGAAAAAACCCTCCCCGAGGGGGCAGTTATTCCACCAGACGCGGGAATCTCGGGGGGGACGGAGCACCAGCATAAACGCCAAAACCGTCCTCTACGAACTTTGGGTACGGACGATCTCTAAAAGACCTCTATGAGAGAAACCACCGGGGCCGCCCATGAGAACGTGACCGGCAGTCGGGGGACTAAAAACCTTTTATCCCGCCTCTGCAAAAATGCACAAAGGTCCAAGGCAGGACGGGGCTCGAAGTAATCTTCAAAGTCTTCTTGGGAAAAGGGGGACTCGTTCCCAGTGAGGCCCGCTGGGGGTCTTGATCAGGGCGGGGGGGCTTGACTGGGGGCCGGCCGAGCAGGAGAATAGCTTTGCACTCTGTAAAACGGGCGGGAGATTCGGAAAAGGTCAAAGGGTAGACGAAGGGATCCATCAGGGAAAGCGTCTTTTTAAGGGCGAAAGAGGTTTGGGCCATCGCGTCGAAAGGGAGACAGCTGCCCCATTAAAACTATCTTATTGAACGAGCCGACTTCTCGGCGCGCTACGGCCGCTGAGACATCTACGAAAAGCAAAAAGCGGAAGCAAGGGGGTCTTGTTCTTCGAATCTTTTCCAATAGGGGTGGAGTTACGGGGCGGGGAGTAGCTTCCATCGTAAAACCGGCTCACTATTAAATAAAAATCTCAAGAGTCATGAGGGGAAAAAGGGAGGGGAATAAGGTCCTCAAGAAACTATCTGTGTCGAAAGCTGCAGATTTCTCTTGCAATCCAGCCAAAAAAGAAGTCAAGGCCTCAAGCAAGGCGGGAATCCTAAGAAGAGGGAAGTTAAGACGACCATTTCTCGTCCGTTGATCAGGAACACAGTTCAGCTCTTTGTGAGTCTCGTGGTCTCCATCACCAAAAAAAAAATCCACCCGCAGGGTCCGTTGGAAAGATTCTCGCCAAAAAACGAAGCTTGAGGGGAGGGGTGTTTGGAGCAACGGCAATTTGGGCATTCCCTAGTTGATCCTCGCCCCTAGGAAAAAGCCTAGTCAAAAAAAAGAAGCCACCTCTGGCCAAGCGGGCTTGAAGGCCGCGGGGGGGGGGGGGTGGGCACTAGTATGTGTTTGTGAGTTCCTCGTCGTACTAAGACCGCGGTCTCTGTCACTGCGGGGGGTAGTCGCGGTGTTATAAGAAAGACACCCAACTTAGGTAGAAAGGGATATACACCGAGCCCTCCTCCTTTGACGTCGAGAGACCTCGGGCGACAGGGGCAGCACTCCCAAACAGAGGCCGGAAAACTCGAATACCATATTGTACATGCTTTTTCAGGAGGTTGGCCCATCGCCTACTCTCGGGGGAGGCTCTTGATAGAGTTCCACGGCTGCCTATCAAAACCAAGCTGGTTGTGCCCTCCAAAATCAATTGGGTCTGAAATGTAACACCGAACAAGCTAACCAGGAGCCCAGCGGAAAAAGCCGTGCGGGAGGAGGACTGACTTCGGGAAGAGGAGGGAGCGGTGAAATCGGAGGAGCGGCGCAGAGGGAGGGAGGGAGGGGGGGATCTGGGCAGCGCAGCTCGCCAGCTCGTCAGATCAAGCAACAGAGCGAGAGGCACGACGACATAGGAAAGGCGAGGGGAAGAGCTAGCTCGACACAACGGCAGTCACGCCACACAAAGAAACGTCCAGCAAGACCCGGGTACAGATCGGGCGACTCGAGGCAGCGTATAGAGACGAAGGGCTGAGGGGAAAAATCAATTAAACTAAGAGGGGACGTCTCCAATGAAGGGGGAATTGCTTGTTCGAATGCTAGAGAGGAAAGATCGATTTCCCCGTCGACCGGAAGGGGTAAGCTCGGATAAAAAGCCGTCTCTCGTCAGAAATGCGACCCACCACACAATGGAAACGCTGTCGGGGCGTGGACGAGGTCAAAAATAATAAAAGTATTCCGCATCAAATCGTGAACGACTTTACCAGTTACTGCGCAGAAGGTTTAAAGTGACTCGCTCCTTGTCTCCGTAAATCCTTTGAAAGAAGGGGGGAGGATTGCTGGTTGGCCAAGCAGGATACTCCTGGGAACCGTCCTTGGACGGCAAAAACCGGTTCGAGGGCCGAGCCGAAGCGTGAGACCTCTGCGGGGGGAAAAAAAAGAGGGGGGGTTATAAGAGAAGCTAAAACGCTTTCGAGGGAGAGTGGGGCTTTTTCGGGATTCCTCGTAAGAATCCTAAGATAAAGGTGGGAGGTGTGGACTAAATATAGAGACTGCACTAAGTCTTGTAAGAAATTGGGTGGTCTCTGATTCCTCAGTGCAGGGGTGGTGGGGGCTGCATTATAGTGTGGGGGCGATACTTAACTCCGCTCACCACTCACGGCAACTCTACGGAACGTTCGGAACACAGAGGAAGGAAAAAGCGATCTATCCGCTCCCGACTGCCGCCAGGGGGGTTTTAGGACGTTGACGGTTTTCTGCTCTGCTTAACCAAAATATGGCCGGGGGGACGGGGGAAAGGGGGTCTATGTTCAACAAATGACTCATTCAGGGGGTGGCTTGCGGCAGGGGAAAATATTCATTCGTAGAAAAGTGAACTAGCTTCCACGCCGAGCAGCTACTAAAAAAAAAAAAAACGGGGTAGAGGAATGGGCTCTCTTCTTACGCGATAGAAGGGGATGGCCTACTGCTCCAGCTTTCCAAAGTCGAACCGAGCCGGGGGAAGAAGCAGGGGCGATCAAACAAGGTAAGCACCAGGCTCCTCCGGGGGCCAATTATCCGAGAAACCAGTTAAGAAGCGGATAGTCCAAGGCAAAACGCCTTATCACCGCCCTTCTGCACTCGCTGTCCTCCACCGTGCTCTAATAAGTCCTCCGCCCTCTAGGCCGCCCTGGGGGTCAAACGCTCAAAGACAGACCCTGAAGCCTCCAAGTAGCCGCCTCAGCGAAGCCTGAGCTCAGACGCCGCCTCCTCCTCTGGACTCAACTGTAGAAGAAGAAGAAGGACCACCAAGCAGAAAGGAGGGGGAGATAAGGGCTAGTCCCGCCTCCTCCACATTGAGGAGTCTTTAACAGTCACAAAATGATCGGGAAAGCTGGCCACATGACATTCCGATGGGAGTGGCAATTTAGAAAAAAGGGTTGAGAAGTTTGGACACCCCTCCGGACTTTGGAAGGACGAACGACCAAAACTATCGAGAAAGCTTCCCATGCAAGTGTGCAGTGAACTGAAAAGAATAAGCCGAAAACAAAAAAACCTCGTTTCTCGGGGGGTCTGCAGCCCAGTCCGGGGGCGTCCAAAAGCTCCAGTCGGCAAAAAAAAAAATGGACCTTCGGATGGGGTAAACTCGCCTCAAGCCTTCGTTTCCGGGTCAGTGATAGATCTGGAGAAAACTTGAGGTGAAACGGGGAAAATTAAATGCTAGTCAGAAAAAGAGAAATCGCCTACGGAAAGAACCACGTCGAGATTACTCTGACTCACCACTTGGTATGTGTCTGAAAAAGGAAAAGAAAGGAGAACATCTCGACACCCTTCTTGAAGGAAAGGAAGGGAAGCCCGGAGGAAAAAACTACCTCACGTGGGGGGGAATTCATGTCTAGAAGAAAGTGCTCGAGTTCGCCTCTTACTCCGGACTCACTGGGGGTCTTAAGGAAGGAATCACCAGTGTAGTGTGAAGAGGTGTCGATTCGACCCGAGCACCCGAGCGTCTCGAGGCCGAGGGTCAAAGGAAAAGAGAAAAGTGGTTTAAAGACGTTTTGGGGGTCGACCCTTAGACCTTCTGCTGAAGGCCAGGCCCTACTGCCTAACTCCTGGAAGCGCTGGGTGTTTAGCAGGAAAAAGGGGCGTGTTTCCTGGAAGTAACGATGCGTACCTTCGGTTGGTGAGGGTGGAGCCTCAAGCTGTCTGTGGACACCGACCGCACTGAACTCATAAGGAAGGGAATGCAGAGCTGCTGATAGAATTGGATCTTGAAGAACAACGTTTTATGGCTAGGGCAGGAGGCTGAAATCTCTGATTTGCGGCGTAGAGAGGACAGAATGGATCGGTCTTAGGGATATCTGATTCGGGAGGCAAACTGATAGGGGGAGGAATCTTCAAAAAAAACGGGGGGGAGATTCTTACGGGAATTCGGCCCTCTCTGAGGTGTCGTGTCTGGGGGGAGATAGTTCTGGATGATCCTTAGTGTAAAAACGGTCTTAACCGCGGATGGGGATAGGACTGGAGTGGAGAAGGAGAGCTTCTCAAATGGTGAAAGGCTTAGTGGGGTAGAAATTTCGGATAGTCAGGAGGGACTGTAATAGAAAAAGGGAGGTTCATCCTTCGTTTCTGATGCTGCTGGTGAACCGCGAGACTGTGTTCTGTAAAGGGGGGGAAGGGTTCTCCTCCCTTCTTCAGCATGGTCAGCATAGTCAAGTGAAATCTAAAAGGGGGAGCGTTTAAATTTCGAAGGAGAAACGCATCACTTCAAATAAAAAGGGAGTAAAAAACGATCTCTCTAAACGCCCTTATGAAATTCGTCTAACGGAAACGACGCCCTTCATTGCTGGGACCTCTCCGCCGCTGAAAATTCGCCCCCTCGGTTGTGGGACCCGTGGCCCACAACTTGGCCCCTCCACCCCCGATCTCGTCGCAGCCTTTATCAGCGTCTCTAGGGACTGCCGAACGTAGTCAGAACGTGATGTGCAAAGCGTGGCATAGGCCCTACAAGTTAAATCTCAACTCATCTACTTCCTCACCAATTAACGACGATGAAATGCCTACGAGAGGAAGGAACAAACCCCTTCTGCCAAGACCGACTCAGTTTTGACACTGAAAATTGAAAACGTCCCAAACAGGGCACCTGGGAGAGGCTTCTGTGGGGAGCTCTCCAGGAAATAAAGACCGGCCAAGCCGAAGTTTGGTCAATGAGCGACCTAGAACCAATAGAATAAACAAAGTTATGAATGCAATCTTCCCATTGAGCCGTTCATTACCGAGGCGGGAGCACAGTTGAAGTATCGCCGAGGTTCACAACAGGGGGGACATCTTCAAAGACGACTGCATAAACAAGGCGCTATTCAGCTGCAAAGGAAAAATCGAAACCTTGAACGGTTCTTCCAAAATTGGAAGGCCTTTTGATCCATGAGGGGGGAGGGGGAAGTGCTAAAACGGAAAGAAGAAGATCTCCGTTCATCACCCTCGGGGGTGCGTGTCGGTCGTGAGGCGAAGAGTCGCGTAGATCTGATAAGCAAGCTGAAAAAAAACCTCTCTTTTTTATTAGACTGGAATAGAGAGGTTCGGCCCGATCGGTTGACTAACCGGGGTCGCTGAAAATCAAGGAATCTGAGATCACGGGGAAAAAAAGGACTACTCCCGGGGAGGAGAAAGGAGCCTCCCTCTTCTAATCTGCTCTAACTCGCGATGATCAGGTGGTCGGCCATGGGTTTGCTGGAGGTTGGAGGAGGGGTTGGACAGATATCACCGGCGCCGAGTCGGATGACCTGGTCTCTGCATGATACTCGGCCGAGATGGGTAGAAGGAGCAGCTCTGGTCTGGGAGGCAGGGCAAATTCTCTTCCAAGACCCTCCGATCAGCGCAGGCCAGATCAGAATATTCACCGTAGAGAAGAATCAAATCGGTAAGAGGATACGACGCCATGTCCTCCGTGGCTGCGCTTAACATGCTTCTTTGGCGGAGTTGCAGGGGAATCGAGAAACGGGTTTCTTTTTACCTGAGTCCTACGACTGGGTGAGGGGGGGAGAACCAAGTTTTGGAAAAAGGAAAGCGTTTTCAGTCACTCATGTCAGTATGCCTCTCCCATATGTAGGAAACATCTAATAAAGACCAAAAGGGCAACTAGAGGGCTTTTTTGGGGGGCTAGGCAGAGTGGGGGGTTGTGTTTTTTCGGCGGCGCCAAAGCTACAGGCTTCTGTTGAGCTATCAACTGAGGAGGTTCTCAGGGGTATCTCTACAACAACGGGAGGAGGGGACAATATAGGGAAAAGACCACGCCTCCCAGTTTAGTAGAAGGAAAAGGAAATTTCGCTGTCAGCCCGTCGAGCAGACCCCCGAAACACACACCGGGGAACCGTCCCAACGCAAGAATCCTATGTAGTCAATGGTGGGGACGGTGGCCGCGGGGCGAACGAGCATGGATACTTTCTGGAGGGAATTACCAAGGGGGAGGGGGGAACGTGGTCGAAAAAAAAAAAAGTCTGTTCTTCACAAACCTGTACGGGTAGTTGGCGAGTCAAGGGACAAAGAAAAAGCCAAGGAGAACAAGAGACAAGACATCTAGAACGAGGGACCTAATCACCGAAAAAAGCTTAGGGAAAACATAGCGTTCTTTCGTTATTCTGGAGAGGCGAGGCTTTTAAGGCGCTTGCGGGTGCGAAGCCAGAGCAGTCTGGAAGAGGAGGAAAAGGAGTAGGGGCGAGGAACTATGAAAGAGGAGAGGAAGGGACACGCAATGCGACGAACCTTTTTCTCTGACTGAAAGTTGACGATGTCGGGCAGGGAGACCCCGCCGTACGCCTCAAGGAAGAAATCGATCAGCCACTACAGGGATTATCGTGCGAAGGGGAAGAGATCTTCATCGATGAAAAAAAACCTGGAATGTCGAGGAGAACGTCATATCACTTTTCTTCTGAGTCCTACGATGCATTCAGCTGGGCAGAGGGTCTTAACGTTCGACCTCTCATAAAAAAGGAAAAAATCGACGGAGTTCAAGAGAAGGACTCTCGTTTAATCTAAATCGACGGAGAGAGACGCGAATCTAATCTACTCCAGCACAAAAGTGAACTTCTTCGGTAGTCGTCTCTGCGCCTTAAACAAGAGGAGACATCAAAAAGGGGAGGGAATTTCAGAAAAAAAGTTCAATTGACCGCGAAGAAGGGGTCTGTCAGTGGACTCTCCCGTGGAGCAGTAGCCGTTGGACTAGTCTGCAATTGTTGCCCAGGGGAGAGACAGGTAACGCATGGTACGGAACGTGGAAGGGGGGAATTCCTAAAAGACAGAAAAAAGGGGGGACTCGGGGCACTCGATAAGATCTTAACTTTTCAATCGAGAATGGTGTGAGGGGTCTAGAGGTTTCGAGAGCATCCGACTATTTTCAGTTTACAAAAGTCTGCATAGTACCGGAAAGGCGCTTTTTTCATAAAGTGGGTTTGTCGTCGATGATCCTGCAATAATGCGATGGAGGGGGGCATGAGAAGGGGGGAAGTAGAGTCAGGAAGGAAAAGGGAACCCACACAGACGGGCAAACTTACGTGTTAAACTCGAAGTGACAGTCCTGCTGTGGAAGAAGAGAATGATCAGGAAAGCTGGAGAAGTTGGTGGGTGGCGTGGAACATTTTTCGCGTCCACAAAGCGGGGGAGAAAAGCTGTTCTAGGTGAAAACAAGAGGGGGGAGGGGGATGATACTGAACTCAAGGGATAACCGGGCAGGTAGGATCTTATTTTTACGACGTCTCCCTCCATAATGGCACTCAGGGAAGAATAGAAGAAATGCAACGCAGAAGAAGTTGGAAGGGGACCTGATCGACGGTCACTCTTTACGAAAACGTGATCACGATAGAGGCTCTTAAATAAACCGAGAAACCACGAAAAGGGCGGGGAGAAGGGAAGGGCAACCTCACCCGCCAGGGGGAAGTACCTCCGACCTTCCTATCCGCTCCGTGTCCTCTAAAGTCTAAAAATCGTTGAAAAAGACCTAAAAGTAAGAAGAATCCTCCCCCCCGCCCGTCAAGAGCCCCCGGTTTAAGAACTTGGTTTCAGAGCCGGAATAAAGCCTAAACGCTGGGAAGAGAAAAGGAAACCTGGGGGTAAAGCTTTCATAGAAATCCGCCGACTCAGTCAGCATGGGACTCCGAAGAAGCAGGTTCGAAGACTTATAATAAAAAAAAAGCGGAACAGAAGACTCCCCTCCACTTAAAGAGCCGGGCAGGACTACAAAGCCGACCCCTGAGAGTCCGAGACTTCCGAAGAAGCGCAAGAAGAAACTGGTGCGTAGGGGAATTAAAGGAAAAATGATCTGTCAGTCTTAGAGCCTAAGTCGTTGGCCGTTAGGGGGAGCCGTTCAGTTGGATCACAAGTGGACGCAAAAAGGCAAACCACCCTAAGGGGGCTAGGCGATACGCTTACAGCCAACTCATTTGAAGTGTAACAAAACAAAGGACGCCCGTAATTCCAGTTCGCGTGTCAATATGCTAAAAGCGGGTATCCTGGGAGGGAAAAAACCAGAGAAAACAAGGGTTATTAGGTGAATGCCCAGAGACATCGAGACGTGCGGGGGTGATCGGGTGGAGACGAAAAGAAAGACTCGGGAAAAAGTAGGGGAAACCAAGGGGAGAGAAGGCTCTAAAAAAAAAACGGGAAAAAGGAAAACGCTCTAGCGCGAATCGAAAAGTCGAGATGAATAAAAAAAAAGTTATATTTAAAAGAAGAATATTACCACACCTTATGTATTGAGGAATATATATCCGGAGGTGCCAATACCGAATTGTGAAGTAATAAGATCTAACGTTAGCTATCTCAAGGGAGGAGAGGAGAGCATCATTTGGTCAGGAATCGCATGACCAAATTTTTGCACCAAGGTACTCTTCTATAGATGCGCGCTCGTGCAAGACAAAACGATATGTCTCTGAAAATTTCCAAAAAGGGTATTTTGGGGGTTGGGGAGGCGGGAAGGTGGTGGTTACACCTTATACCGGTTGAAGCCAGAAGGAAACGTAGAAAACTATTAACCAAGTGAGGAGGAAAGGCGTTTTATTCAAGCAAAGGGGGGTCAACTGGGAAGTAATAAGGAAGGCAGGAAAGAAAACGTTAGGGGGGCTTCTCTCTTCTCTACTCCGGGAGGGGTGCAAAGGAACAATCCGCTCACTGTCAAAGAAAGGAAACTTACTGTCAAGGAAAAAAAAAGATGGAGGGGAACTACAAAGATTTGTTCATCGGGGACCTCCTCTACTGGAGGGCGGCGCTGAGGAGTATTCGAGCCACTAGTGTTCGGTTGTAAAAAAAGAGTGGGAGGGAAGTCAATAGGACGAGCTTCTTAGTCACCTTCGGGGCGTATCCGTAGAAGAGTCTGGAGGAGCTGACAAAATTTAGAGGAAGGGGAAAGCGGTATTCGAGTGAGGTAACCCGGTGTCTACTTTCTTCGTCCGAGGCGGAACCAACACGAGGGATGAACCAAGGAGATAGGACATGGGTGAGGGGGATCAGTCTTAGGGGAATCTCGAACGGAGGAGTGCTTCTCTGTTCGTATTGCTTTTCGGGGACGTGCCGGTGCCGGGCATATTTCTTAAAATGAGAAGCGGGGGAAAAATTCTAAAAAGGGGAGGGCTGGAACCTCTCTTTTAGTACTTGGGAGTCAATGGCGGGTCTTAAAGCTACATGAACGGCTTCTTCTAACAAAAGGTGCGTCAGCAGCGTACTTATTAGAAACTGGAGCGTTTCAGGGAGTCTTCGCAAGAGGAAGGGGAGAGGGAAGAAGTGAGCACCAAAAGTCCGGCAGGCCCGAGTCCAGGCTCGAAGGCCGACACGACCATCATTTTCGATAGGAACAATACAAGCTGGAAAAAGTTGAAAAGGGGGGTCGTTTGGAGGCTCAACTCCAAACAAAACGCAGAGTGGAGCGATTCAGATCAATGGGCGGAGCGTGCAAGAGGGGGAAAGGGATACGGTGAAAGACAGCGGTAGGGGGCAGGAGGTGGTGGTCTTTCTTGCTGACAGAGGAATCCCCCATCTTTCCCGTCAAAACTTCCAAAAATCTGCCTTATTAATTGACACGGAGATTCTGACCCAACCGGGACGTGCCTGACGCTGGCAGAAGTGTTAGAAAAAGAACAGGGGGAAACCACCGTCTTCAGGCTTGTCCTAGAGCACCCAATAGGCCAAACAAAAAAAGATCAGGGAAAGAAAAAAAGGTGGGGGGGGGGGGGGGTCCTTGAGAATATAGATAACCTAGGAGAAAGCTGGGGAGGTCGTTCCCCATGCCCTGGACAAAGGAGGTGAGCTAGACCGGTTATCTCAAAATTTGACAGAATGAGAACTTCAACTTCTACTTCTACAAGGTGCGAGAACTGAACAAGGGGGAGGAGGGTACTTTTGGTCTGAAAGGGGGGAAGTTTGCGGGTGCCTGCTTTTTGGGGGAAGGGAGAAATCCCTCGCCTCAAAAAGACGTTACACTCTGTGTGACTTGTCGTTAGAAGCGCGAGCGAGGAACTAATGTCAGGATGGTGTCAGGAAGGGGATCGGAATTTTGAAGGGGGGACGGAAAGGTGCGTCGAACCGGCTCACGACAAATCGGCAAACCTTACGGGACAAGGAAAAAGTGGGGAAATAGAAAATCTTCATCCGGAATAAAGCTTCGATATTCTCATCTAGATCGCCGAGAAGAGACCGAGGCTCTTCTTGGAAAAAGGAGGCTGGGCGGGGTGTCGAGGGCCCTAAAATCGCATCACCGGAGCTCCGAGTTGAGCAAAGGGTTATACGCTCAGGAGGAACAAAAGAAGAGGACTTGGGATCTAAGACTGGGGAAAGTCGAAGCTGCAAAGGTCTATATCCCCCCTCCTGCGCGAAGGAAGAACTCTCTCCGATTCACGGTAAAGACTAGCCGAGATCTACTACCTCCAGTCTACAGGGTGCATTAATACTAAACCTGAGGATCTCTTTTTTGAGAGGGGGAAAAAAAAACTCTGGACTCGGGTGAGTGTTACCGTTCTCCAACTCCGACGAGGGTGCGTTGAAAAAAAACTGGTGTTTATAAAAAAAAAAAGCGTCAAGCTTGTGTTCCCTTAGCAAGATCCTCGGCAAAGGCTAAAAAGCGTTTAAGACACCAAAGTACCAGTCACGACTTAGGATCGTTCACGGGTTCGTTGGTCTGTATTTGCTCCTGGGCGGGGTACCGATATGGCTGAGGCGGCGTTGGGTTTTTGTGTCTAAGTTGGGGGACTTCGGATGACACTTCCATCTTTCTTTTACGATAAACGGCTGTTCTCGGGTGTCTCCTCCAAAAAAAACCCAACTTATGGCTTGCAAGAGAAAAAAAGAGGGACAGCCTCAAAAATCGCTTTAGCTGAGTTGCGAAAGGACTAGGGCGTGCATGGCGGGAGTAGACTAAGGACCAAAACTATCAACAAAAGCGGTCCGCTTCAAAAAAACTCCAGCACTAATATTTAGGGGAAAATCTTTTTGTGGGTCACCTTTTCTACTCACTTTTCTGGCTTCGCGAGATTTGAACGTCCCACGGGGGATGTGCCTTTCGCTCACACCCCGTGTAAGGAACGAGGCCCGTGGATTTGGCGAGGAATTAAAAACTAACCCTCTGAAAGGAGCGGACTAACAAAAAAAAAAGACCTCCAGAACTCGGTAATATTTTGGCGGACACCGGCTATAACCGGGTAAAGTGACCACAGGAGTTCCTAGAAAGAAGGTGCCGGGGGATAGGAGGGGAGTCTTGAAGTAGGCTTGAGGCGTGTTTATTGAGAGAGCCGAGGTGCCTTCACACCTGGAATCTCTGATGCTCGGAGAAAAAGAGAGGGGGGGAGTCTCTTTAAAAAAGAGGATCTACCTTGGGGGATCATGGCGGAGAGGTTTGACTATTTCTTCCGAAGACCACAAGTCCACTAAGAAAGTGGAACAATCTATCCCGCAGGAAAAGGGGATTTAAGAAAAAATCGATGCAAAAAGGGAAAGGGGATAAAGAGGGAAAAGGGGCAGCGCAGGAGAAGTCAATTCATAGCGGAGTCTAAAATTCTCAAAGAGGTTGCGGGGGAGGAAAACAAAAGGGGAGAACGGAGATGTGGCACCATGATTTCCCCTTTCAATCCAAATGGAGCGGGGATGACTGATCATCTCGGCACGAAATTCAGATGCTGATAAGGAACCAACCAAAAGGAAAGGATCTGGAAAGAGGAGGAGGTCGGAGACCATAAAATATCATCAAAGGGAGCCAGCACTGGCAGAGCCGTTTCTTGAAAAAAAGGCAAAAGTTGAGGTGTAGTCCATTTGAGGGAAGAAAGGGACGCTTAAGGGAAAAAGTTCTTTTCCCAAGCGCTCACTGGGAGAGAAACTGGAATACGGCACCGGGCTCAATGATAGACGAACGGGAAATCTGGAAGAACCTTCGGTGAGGGGGTCGGAAGAGAGCCGAGCAGAAAAAGGAAGGAAGATTTGGGTGCGAAATTGGAGAGGATCACGAAAACCGACACGCGGGTCATTCGTAAAACTTTTCATCGTCACACGTGGTGGGCGAAGTTTTTCTTCTCGGAGAAAAAAACATTTCTATTTTTGAAGTTGGGGAGGACAGGGAGATGGGTGTTGGGGGGAGGAGGATGTCAGGGGGAAAAAAAAGAACCCCCCCAACCCGACGGTCTTGACCGAAAATTCTAGTTCCGCTAATTATAGGAATCTAATATCCATAAACCGTCGAGGGTGTGTACAGACAGTGGCGCTCTTTCCACAATCATGCGGGAATCTGAATGGGGGGCTGGGACAAAAAACTCAGGGAGGTTCTTCGAAAAAAAAAAAAGAATGCCATGAAGGAGGAGGGAGCTGAGGGGTGACGACTGATCTCGCTAGCACCCGAGGGGCCACAAGCCATGAAAACGCTACATCAAGTTTTAAATGAGCCAGGAACATCGGGGAACTGAAAGTGATCCAAAAAGGGAAACCGTTCCTGAACTCTAAACCTGCGTTAAAGCTGACCGCGAAAGCCACATCCGTTAAGGAAAAGCGATCAAAAGAGGTCGCCCTCCGCCGGAGACCTAAGCCGTCCGCCTATCTATCCTCCTCTCCGATTAGAACCAGCCGGGGAGGAATAATCAGTGAAAAACCTCCCGGGGACGGGAACTAGCCGCAAGACAATAGGGAAGAACAAAGTTTCACGAAAAGTGAAGGTAGGTCTACCTAACCGCCTTCCGAGACAGTGGAATCTCCGAATAATCCGATTAAGAATCCTCGGAACCTCAGAGGAAAGAGACCCTTAGAACCGCGACCGTACACTCCACCCTCCTATTTCCTATTCCGACGCATGCCCGCTCCCGGTCAGATGAGGAAGAAAGGGACTCAAGGGAAAGAATGAAAAATCCAGGAGGGTATTTTGAAGTGGAAAAAAAAAGACTTCATTTAAAAAAAGACAGAGGATCGAAGTCCGCGAAAACCCAACGTTGACAAATCGAGACAACTCACTCAATTGGTCATTTGATTAAAAAAACCCGCGCTCCCGGGGGGGGTTGAAAGCGTGGGTCTGTTCAAAGGGGAAGCAAAGAAAAACCGTCTCGCGGTTAACCACATCTCCGCGTCCCCCAAAACTTCTTGGTAATGGTGGGAAACGAAGTGACTGGGTGCTGGACGGGTCTAGCTAGCTGTAGAGACTCCAAACTCGGCCAAAACTGTGAAAATGAGAGTAAAAAAAAGACAAAATAGGAACCGAGGTGAAATCGATAACGGAGAGATGAACTATAAACTGCTTTATGTGCTAACAACGATCTACGAAAAAAAAAAAAAGGGGGGTCTGAGGAAAACTATATCCAGGGGCAAAGAAAGACCGTGGTGATTCACATCTCAGAACTGATCGATTAGAGCAGAATGGTTATTGGAAGAGGGAAGTCAGAAAGGGGTTACACGAAGGTTGGGGAACTCAGATCGAGTCGAGCTATGATACACCTCACGGCGCCGAGGGCTGAAAAATTTAAAATGAAAGGAGCTTTTTGGGTCTCAGAGGGGGGGGGGTCGAAAACTCTAACCTGAGAGGAATAAGACTGGACCTCTAAACTATTGTAACTTCGGGATGAGGGGGGTTATCACTTGAGGGGACATTTGTGGGTAAAAGAGAGAGGAAGGTCACTTGGGGGTGTTCAAGTTCAGCAGTTCGTCTCACGATGGGAGGGGGGCAACTGAGACACTATAACGCGAAAGAAAAATAATTTAGAGGGGGGACAACTTCGAAGATGGGGGGAAATAGGAAAAAAAAAAATCCCTACAGGGGGGCGGACGGCAGCGTAGGCTATAGGGTTCTTATTTTGGCGTACAGGCGTCAGGCTCGACTTTCTTAGGTGGAGAGGTTCTTACCGGGCTTTAAAGGAGTAGGAAATCCGTGACTATCAACTGACTGGAGTCGGAGGATTCACTCTACCTTCTTTGAATCGGTGGATTATTCTACATTCACAGGGGGGGGGATCAGGAGTTAACAGCTTTATGTGAAAGTCGTGGAGTCTAAAAAGCAGGTGGCGTTGGACTCCAGGGGGTCTGCAGCACTGATTGCTTTGGATCTCCACTTACGGCGTAAGTGACACTGTGGCGTGTGTATGTTGTACGTGTATCGTCGTAAGGGAGATCGAACTGGGAGCGTATAACGCGAGTGTTTCAATCGTGTCGCAGGAGTTGTCGTTCGTGGTGGGGGGGGCCGTGAGGAGAGCGGTGGAGAATTGCGGGGTCATGTGTGCATTCGGCTTCGGTTCGGTTTCACACGGGTGGGGGGTAAAGTCTTGTCGACTGTTTTTAGGAACGGGCGGAGGAGCTTACGGCTTCTAATGGGAAAGAGAGCTCAAATGAGGTTCCGCAAAGCGCTGGAACGACCTGCGGAGCTTCATCTTCGTCGGCCCCGCGGCGAAATATTAGACCCTGGCTTCAAAGGCATCCGCGAAAAGCAGGCTCAGGCGGAACTGGACAAAACCTGCACAGTGGTTGGCATCTGGAAAAAAGATCGCTTCACATTGGGGGGGGGAAGAGAAGAAATACAAAAAAAACTCCGCTTGAGGAGAGAGGAGGAAGGACGAAAATCAGCAAGAGAATAAGTCTGACAGACAGAGGGAAGGTTTCCGCTGGGGTGGGGGGAACGTAGGGGACTGCCCGCCAGCTTGAACAATAATGAAGACACAAAAGTTCCACAATCAGCATGGAAACACAGAAAAAAAAAACAAAAAAGGGAGGGTGAAAATGCAAAATCCCTTGCCTGTGACCCGGCAGACTGTCCACACCAGGCGTCGTCTGGGGAAGGGTAGGCTGAGCAAACATACAGAGGGCACCGGGAAACATCTCCGGATAAGAAGGGGTTGAAGGAGAGACTCTACGACATCGAGGAGAAACGAGATACTCCACGCTGAGGAACTATGAGAAGGGAGAATTCTGGGTTCTAAGAAGACGCCGTAGTTCAACCGAAAGTGGGAAAACTTCATTTAGGAGAACGGCGCGAGTCTTCTTCAACGGCCATGCGCGGTAACAGGGGGTGGAAAAGGGGGTCTGCCAGGGGGGGGGAAAGGAGGTGTGCAGGCCGATGTAGGGTTCGTGGACTTCTCCTCGCCCACGAAGTAAGAGTCTCTTTCAAGTGTTTTTAGGTTGGAATAAGGAAAGGAAAATCGAGAAGGCTGTAGAAAAGATTCCCCGAGCGTTGGGTCTCCCACGGTTAAATCGAATGGTGGAGGCCAAGTAGGGTCGTACTAGGGGTGTGCGAAAGAGAATCCTATCAGGGAAAAAAGTATTAAGACATTGTCAAGCCTGAGGAAATATCCTTACTTTCCGGAGGAAAGACATGTCTGCGAGATACGTCTGAAGCGGAGAGAGACCTCTCGTCTTAAAGACAGGGAGTGGCCGGTCTTAGGGGTTGCACGGATTATTGAAGAGGGGTGTGGGGTAAGGGTCTCAAGAAAAGAGGAAAAAACTCGCAAGAGAACTGACATTCGCAGAGGTTTAATATCAGCGGGGGGGGGGAGAAGCCAACGAGGGGGAAATTGAATCTGCAAAAAGCGGAGACCACTCACACCCCTCGCAGGCCGCCTACCCAGCCCGATTCACAGAACCAAAGCCTCCTACCGTATTCACTCAAGGAAAAAACACTCGCAACTTCGAGGAAACCTAGTTCGCGCTTGTCGGGGCGAGGTGAAGCGCTGACGGGGTTCTGTTGGCACAAGAGAAAGCCCAAAGTGGGTGAGAAAGAAGGGTGTTTGAGGCAACGGAGCGGTGGGTCATTTCCCGAGTCACAAGAGCAACCACAGACGTGACACGGGAAAAGTACCGCCACCAATGGGTAGAAAAACGAGAGGGAAATGGGGGGGGGGACTCTGGTAAAGGTTTTTCGTGGGGTCAGGCGACGACCTCCCGTTCTGTCGAGCTCCACGGCTGGGTCTCCGCGTGTGATAAACTAAAAAACAACGTATGAGAGTAGAGAGAATAAACAAGACGAAACCGGCCTCGTTGATGCTAAAAAGCCTCGGAGGAGGGGAGGGCAACGTCCTAAAAAAAAACAACACCACCTCTTGGGCTTCAAAAAAAAAGAATTCGCTATTTAGCAACGGATGTGCCTCGAGTGGACAGATGGGAGAGGCATGTGCAGAAGGGGTTTTCAAAGTGCAAGTGCAGAAAACTATTTTCTGTCAACACAGAAAGTTGAGTTGGAGAGCAACTAACACCTCACGATGAGAGTCACCCCTGGGAAGGGGAAAAACACTATTGGAAAAGAGAAGACAAATGACTAGCAAGGGGGAGCACTCTAGGGGAAATAGGATTCGATGGCGGTTAACTTCTTATCTTCAAGCCGGGGGTCTTGGGGTGGGGTCGATTGGAGGGAAGACTTGTCAGCAGGGGAAGAAAGAGCAGATCTATAGAGAAACTGAGCGCGTTCAAAGCTTCTACTAGACGGGTGCTATTCGACCGTTAATTTACTATGGTTGGGAAGGAGAAACCCCAAAGAAAAAAAAGGGAATCAAAGGAAAAGGGGAGGAACTGACCAATCCAAGGATTCACAGCGCTTCACGAATATGCGGAGAGAGTAAAGGCATTTCTTAAAAGTCGGAGGGACTACTGGGAAGAAGACAATGGTGAGGACTTAAGACTCTTAAGGGGCTGCCAGGGGGTCCTTTTCGACGATCGGGGGACTAAAATCGAAGAGGCACCCGCTCCTCAAAAAGAGGAGGGAGTCTGATCACTCTCTCAGTCTCTTGGGGTGGATCGGACTCCCGCACCAAAAGAGGGGGTTCAAGAGGGGAAGGCTGCTGCGTAGTCAGAAGGGAAACAAGACAGCGAGGCAGAAGGATCGCTTCCTCCTTCAGAACCGTCCCGTGACCGCGCGACTTTGGCTAAGGGTTAAAGAGAGTTTGAGAAGCGACGCTTCTTAGGGGATGGGGTAACTCTTATTGAGAAAAAAAGGGCTCTCACCTCAGGGGAGGAACCCGGCTCATGGCGATAAACTACATCTTTTGAGTCTCCATGCGTGTAAGAGATATTCGACTGACAAGTAAGATTGGAGGGGAGGAAAGTTTGGAGGGGGGGACTAAGAAGATCCCTTACGCGGGGGGTGGAATTGACGGAAACTCTGCAGGCGTCACCCTCTTCAGGGCCAGATTTGTTTTTCGGATCCTGCATCCGGAGGTTGGGGGGGTGACTGCATGAGCTGTTTGAAAAAAAGAAGAGGGGGGCAGTATTACCAAACCACCTCCAGGGACCTCGGGTCTGAGACTTCGACGTCTCGGGGGGCACACTTCGGGGATATCTGACAAGGAAGGACGTAGAGGGGGGGGCGGGGGGAAAAACATTTTCTTAGAGGGGGAAAAAAAGATTGTCAAGAGAGAGGGTTACAAAAGCATGTCGTGAGGCAGCCGAAGAGGAAATGGCCGGTCAGGATTATGAGGGGTACCATAGTGGGACAAAAAGGAGGGACAGACCTCTGGAGATAAGAAAAAGAGAAGAACGCAGGTGTCACTTTCACGTTCTCAATGGCTGCCAGGCGGTGACGTATAAAGGAGAAAGGAGAACCTAATAGAAAACTAGTACTAAACAACGTCCGAAACGCCGTTTTCACCGACGCACCTAGGATACACCAGAACTGGAGAAAAAAGCAAAACCGTCCGCAAGTCCTAAATCCGCGAACGTCGACACGCACAATGTTTCACAGGACTTCGCGGGTTGACCAAAAGAAGAAGGACCAAAATCAACTGAAGTCATCCGACCGTGTCCGCCCTGTGCCGATAAGGGTCCTCCGACCGAAGGGAACTCCAAAGGTTACCAACCCAACCTCCTTTCTATCTCGAACCTACTCCTCGGCCATGGTTTCAAGGAGCATCCGCCGGGGCCTGTAAGAATATTAGAAGAAACCCCGCCTCTCGCCGACCCGTTCAAGAGCAGCCCCCCCTCCTACCTCCCATTGCCGAGCAGAAACAAGAGTGCAATCAGGCCCAAAAAGGGTGCGATGAGGAAGTATGCAAGAGCTTAATCTTTTAGAAAATGAGGGGCAGGAGGGTTTCGCAGTGGGCCGGGTAGCGTGGAAAAATAAATCATATCGGGGAAGAAGGGGAGAAAAACCACTAAGGGGGAAAGACTCTAAAGGGAAAAAGCCACGCAGATTTTGCATTGTTACTTAAAAGAAGAGGGACCGTACTTTTGAAAAAAAAAGGGTAGGGCTGGGAAAAAAACTGGCCTTAGCATAAAAAGGTAAGGGTCGACAACACCATCTCCTAGTGACCAACGAAATCTCGGGCGGTTTTCAAAGGCCAGGATCTAAGGGGAGGTTGATACTTTCAGAAGGGGAAGGGTAGGGAAGTGACGTCCATCGGGCAAACATGGGTTGATGGAGAGGGAGAAAAAACTCGACTCGTCCAAAAGGAAGGTAGGGAATGCGAATGGAAGAAGGGACCTGAATCACCCACGGTAGTATTTTGCCACAGCCGGTAAATCTCAAAAACAGGGAGTGAGGGAAAGAAGGACCCTTATTGTGTCAACATAATGGTTATTACAAGGTAACGAGACGGGATAAAGATTCGGAAAGGGCTAGAGGGGGGGAGTCCCGAGGAAGCACAAACAGTGTGTTGCCCTTTTTTACTAGACGGGATAGAGAGCTCTAAATATCACAAGAAATCCTCGGAAAAAGGGGTCCAAAGTTAATATAAGAATTTTTTGGCGAAAAAGGGAGCTGTTTTTTTACCGGAGAAGGGGCCTTCTGGCAACGAAGATGATTCGCTGGGATGGGGGGGGGAGGGGTTAATTCATGTGAAGTAGGGATTCGTCTGGGGTATAACGCTCATGGCGCAAGTCAGGGGGGGAAGGGGGGATCAGTTTCTGGCCATTGCGGGAAAGTCGGTTCCTCTACGGGGGAACGTTCGGATGTGTGTGTCTTGGGAGTGTTGATACTCGCAGCTACAAGTCAGGGCATGGGCGGGGTGTCAACGAGAAATGCGCCAGAACAAAATTGCCGTTGCAACAACCATAAAGGACTGTCGGTCTCAGGCCATCTGGAGAGAGGTAACTCAGTGTTGTGTCATGGTTGGAACATGGAAGAATGGGGGGCGAGAAGGAGGGGTAACAAGGAAAGCTAGGTCTTCTGGCTTGAAGGGTTAGGCCGGAATCTGAGCGGGCGGGGTCTAGGGTCTTCTAGGGGTCCTGAGAGGCTGATCGCGCACTCAAGGCCCTCATCAGTTGGGAGAAAAAACACTCGGAGGGGTGAACGGGCGGCTCGGACCCTACTCAAGATATTCTGGGAAAGGTATTCTGGGAATGAGGAGCGAAGAACTGGTTTGGATAAAAGTTTTGTCGATACGTCGTTTCATGATAATTGAGAGGAAAAAAAAAAAAAGTGAGGGAGGGGCCTAAGGAGGAGAGAATTGAAGTTTGATAAAAAAAGGGAACTATCTGAACGGAACCGTCGAAAGGGAGGCGGTCTTCTTCGCTAGAATACGGGGATTGAGAAAAAAGTCTGTATGGAGACGTACTGGGAGGGACTTCACAGGAAGCTGAAATTTTGGAGGGGGTGGGAAGAGGATGATCCTTCTCTACGGGGGCTTCTCCTAAAAATGTAGTGTAAGCAAGATCTAACCTTTATGAGGGGACACAAAGTTTCTTTTGGGGAAAAAAAAAGGGCTTCGGATTCAACCGGAGGTCTCTTTCTTTATATCGTAAAACCTCATGCTTCTCAAGAATGAAAGAATTACTAAGGAGGAGAAAAAATGAAAGGAACCTTTGATTGAAAAATATCATCGAAATCCCAGAGGGTCGTGTGGAATGAGAGCAGCAACAACGGTTCCCACAGCCAAACGCTATCCCCGTAGGGGAAAATGATTCCGACGAGGAATCGGCTGGAGAAAAGAGAACAGAGGAGGGTTTAACAAGTGGTGGTTTCTAAAGGGGAAAAAAACTCACACATCTCATGCACCATACCTCGCCCTTATGACGCGACAGGCCAAAAGTCCCAAAGAGGAGGAGGGGAATTCAAGACGGGTTAAGGGAAACACGGGGAAACAACTTTAAGGAGGAAAAGTCATCACAGAAGGCTCCCAACAGCCACCATAGATCAGCGACGAAAGGTGGTTGAATCTTCTAGTCAACTGATACCTCGACGGTAAAGCGGTAGGGGGGAGAGATCCAGCAGGGAGGGGGGCACCGCAGGCCCATTGAGCTTTGCTTACCAGGGGTGAGAGGCCCTGAGATCAAAAGCAGGGAAAAAAATCACTGATGATCGTAACGTCTAAGGGAAAAAAGGACGGGGACGAGGGATGGACACCGTTTTTAAGGGATTAGAAGGTCACCGGGAACGATTTTTCTTTAGGTAGGGGGCCCAGGTATACTTAATCGTCGTTGCGGTATCCGTTCTGTGAGTCGGTGATAAGGGCCAACTCCGCGCAGGAAAAAGATCGACAGGGTTACCACCCTCTAGGTGAAGGTGCTTCGTATTAGAAGACGAAGGGGAGCTAGGGATCACAAGGAAAAGGAGGGGGGAGGGAGGACTTTTAAAAAAGGATTGTCCTGAAAGTGAGCGTCCGAAACGGTGATCCAATCTTCCCCATCTACTCAGAGGAAACGCCGAATAGGATATCTCTCGGGGTGCACTTACTAAAATGGACGAAATGATAAGAAGGAACGCGAAAAAGGCAGAAATAGATCTGATCCCGCAAGCGCGGAAGCCCGTAAGGTGGAGGCTAGATTTTCCGGGGATTGCTTGGAAGTTTGGGGGGAGGGGATGACCGAAAATGTAAAACCTCATTCGCCTTCTAATATCCTCGGACTATCAAGGAGGGCTGAAAAAGAAGCTGACTAAAGAGAGCTGTAGAAATCATGAAGTACTTCATGGACCATGATCACTCCCGCCAGAAAGAGGTCCCTCTCCTCCGAGTCACTAATAAGGAAAGAAACTTCCTAATGTGACCAAACCACGGGCTCAAACCTTTGCTGCTCTGAACCGAGTGCTATAGTTACCTCTGAGGGCCGTTTCCCCGTAGGGGATCATGGTTCGGTGGGTAAAGTTCCTAGAAAACACGAGTCCTAATTGTCTGTGAAAACGCCTCGTGGTTGGTCCCCAAAAACCGGTTTTCCGGAAAAAAAAGAGGAGGAAACTTAAACTCTACAAGCGCTGCTACCGCTGATGTGACCAAAAGCCAAGAGAAAAGGCGGCTAAAAAATCTAAGCGAGTTCGTACGCTGTTTTGCTCGGGGCTCGGTGGGGGGTTCGTTTGTGAAAGAAAAAAACGACTCATAAAGAAAAGGGGAGGAGGGAGAGCCCGCTTTCAATCGGTTTGTCGGGGGAGGGGGTTGAGCTAAACAACAAAAAACGGTTTTCAAAAAAGAAGAGATAAACCTACTCCTCCTCCTTTTATGCGCAGGTAAGTACCTGGGGACTCGAATGACCCACGAAACAACCACGAGCGTTCCATCTTCCAACACACTGTCCTCCTAGGGCTAATCTTGGTGGTCGGAATGGGGGCTAAGGTAGAATAAGGTTGGTACTGATCGAATGCCCAACCTTTGCCGTAAACCCTAGGTATTTGAAAAAAAAATAAAAACGGGCGGAGGGAGTTGGGCACGACACTGGTTTAACACGGCACCCTAAGTCCAATTATGATAAAACACTCGCAAAGAGAGAAAACGGGGAAGAGCCTGCGAAAAAGTTTTAGCTCTTCTGCCTGTCGTCGTTCTGGGAAATGATAGGAGGAGGCTGCCGGAAGGGAGCGGTTGGAACTACTGGGGAAGGAAACGGAAGATTAGACAAGATTAGAAGCTCTCTATCACTAATCGTCTTTAAAGAGACGGGGAAAGAAGAAAGACTGGTTGGGAAGAAGAGTGTCTAATTTTTAAAGAGTTCGGGCCGATCCACAGCAGGACGACGACAACACAGGGAAATATAGCCTCCACGGACTTTCATCGCTGAAAAAGAGGTCTAGAAACGGGGGGAAATCTATCTCAAGGGGGAGAGTCAGGGAGGACATGGGGCGGCTTGCGCTCCTCTATGCGGTCACTGGGTGCAGCTTGTCAGAGAAACTTGAAAGGCGGGATAGGGACAAACCAAAAAGAAAAGATATTCCCCTGAAAAAACAAAAGCGCGGGAAGCATGATGACCTTCGCGCCTTTTCGCGCTTAGTCGACGCCCGTCAACAACTAGAAGGGTTTGTAACTAGAGGGGAGGAGGAGAGTCGGGGATTAGAAAAAGGAAAGAAAAATTCATAAACTGAGGGGGGAAATCAATGGACAGACTCGTCCCGGTTAAACCGAGGAACTGGCAGCATGACCTCAAGGGTTTCCTCATTAGCCGTTGACAGAGTCTGAAAGGAATTTGTCATAGAAAGAGAGAAAAGGGGAGATAAAACCTGGACTTCCTGGCTCAGGGGGAACCGGGAAAGACAGACGGTGGATACTAAGAGGGGGTTCACCTCGTGGGTAGTAGAAGTGCAACTTAAAAAAAAGGTTCACTTAGATGTTGGTGGGGGGGGCTGTTAGGGGTGATGGTTCTCACTAATCCGACGAAGGTGACAGGGTTAGAAATATTGACTTCACCTAA
>Ga0179591_1315373_pt1 | contig 24093 bp, 25 predicted proteins | sample CZOMad2_1_08_16f_FD_182891 | JGI IMG/M metagenome (GOLD analysis project Ga0179591, IMG submission 182891) | Vadose zone soil fungal communities from Angelo Coast Range Reserve, California, USA - CZOMad2_1_08_16fungal (PacBio error correction) | ecosystem: Environmental > Terrestrial > Soil >...
GGGTCAGTCTAGGAATGACGGCTTGCAGGGAAAAATTTCTTATCAATAGAGAGTGAAGGAATAACGAAGTCCAGTGGGAAGAAGAAGGCGTGAAAGATGACACATGGAGGGAAAACCACAAAGCGTCCTTTATCTAAAACAGCCACTAATTCTGGGACAAGAAGTAAAAGAACAGACTGACCTTTGAGCGCTGCATCATGGCCAAGACGAGGGGCTCCAAACCATAATAAGAAAAAATCTCTCGCTGATAACCCAGCCCGAAGCGTTCTAGAGATCCAGGAAGACTGAGAAAACCGAAGGCCCAGCACGAAATGAAACATGGGGCGCAGTATCTGCTGCAAAAAAATTAGGGATGCGGGAAGGGAAGGTCTACGGTCAATCGACATAGAGCAGGGAGGAGTAACCTTCCAACAAATCAGGCCCACTACGGGGAAAAGCAGGCGAAAAAGAAGGAAATTAAATTTTGTCGGCTCAAGACTGTTTCAATCTTCTCATGACTTACTCTTTTCTAAAGTTCTGCGTATCCTGGGGTCTAAGAGGGAAGTCGGAATACGATCGGTATTTCTTTGTTCCATCCAGAGTCCATCTGACGGGGGAAAGGAAGTTATCCGGCCTCGTCACACTGCAGGAATGGGCAACACAAGCAGAAGTTGTCCCTTGGAAGCCCAAGGCTGAGGGATTGCTTATGGTGGTTCGTACGCGGCTGTGAGTTTGGGGCGAGAGAAGATGGGACGCCGCGCTTCTCACTCGGTATGAGAGGGATGAGGGATGCTTGGGAGCGTGCGCGACTCGGAAAAAAGAAAATGTACACTTAACTTTTAGAAAAGGCTGGGGTAAAACAAAAAAATCACAGTACTCCGAGTGGGAGGCCTAAATTCGAAGAGTCCCGCTTATCTTTCAATTAAGCATTTGGCTTCCGAGAGCATACGCGGAAGACAGAAAAATCTTCTGAGGTCGCAAAAGTTATTAGCTGGGAGTCCCCTCTTAAAAACGACGGGAAATCGGACAGCCGATCTTTTGAAAGACATAGTGGAGATATCTAAAAAGTGCTGAAAAGAAGAAGAAATAGAAACTACCAGGACCTAGGGGCTTGCCTTTAGAGAGGGAACGGACTACAGAAGGGAGGTTACTCGGAAAGAAATCATTGGAGGAAGGACTAGGGGAAGCCGTAAGGGACACCTCGGTCCAGAAAAAGGGTAAGCGGGACTTTTCGGGAGGTCGGGGAAGGCGTAGGGGGGAAAAGGGGACAACTTAATCGAAGATCAAAGGGGGGATACATTGGAGGGGGGAAAAAAAGCAGAGGGTGGGCTGCCCGTTTTCCCAATCCAGGTCCTGGACGCTCTAATAAAAGGAGGTAAAGGAAAAAAGGCTCACCGGAAGACTCGAGACCGAGTTTTTTTTTAGGACCTAGTGATAGAAATGCATCAGCTTTGACAGGGCACTGGGCCGTGATTTTGCAGGCATTAAGTTCCTTCCTTAAGAATTTCGCCAAAGAATCGGGGTAGTACTTTGGGATATTTACCGAGTTTGTTGTAACTTCAATCGAAGAAAGTGGTATGAAATGACTCCTGTCCAAGGGGAGGGTCGACCTCTAAGGAAGAGGGGGGGACCATACCGAGTATATAAAGGTAAACATGAGAGGGGGAAGAAGGAGGCCCTTCACTGGGGGGGGGACCAGGATGGGGAAAGTAGCGGGGAGAAATAAAGTGGAGGAGAGGTGGGGACAGAGGCTCTCTTCGAGAGAGAGGGAAGGAAAAGGCGCCTTTCCAGGAAGAAATGACAAAAAGAGGGGAATGACCTGTAGAATGGAGGTCGGGGGTGGACAGGTGGGGCTGGGTTCGTAAAGGTGGAGTACCGAGTCGATGATCAGCCTAGGGGGAGGGGGGGAATAAGCAGAGTAGGGGGAGGGGCCTTCAAAGAGTGGGGACGGGGCCCCATCAGTCCCTGAATTCTCTGGGGAAAGTGAGGGGGGGTATCGTTGCTGGGAAAGAAAGGGGAACCCTCCTAGAGGAGAGGAGGTCTTCAATATCAGTGGATGTGAGTTTGAAGGAGGACGTCCCTCTGCCTGAGGGAAGGCACCTTCAATTAGGAGCACCCTAAGGAAAGTCTTCGTTCAGGTCGCCTTCAAAATAAAAGGAGCAGGTCTCTTAAATCAGGTCCGGAGGCTCACCGGTAGAAAAGAATAAAAAGCGTCGCAGGCGGCGCCGTGTTATCTTCAGGCACAGTTCCTTTTATTAGCGCCATCATTTCGGGAAAGAATAGGGGAAAAAACCTCAATAGAGAGAGAGAGGAAGAGGGGAACGGAAAAAAGAGAAAGGGGGGGGAAAAGACTCAGTATCATCCGAGATGAATTACCCAAGCAACTGAGAAGCCACTCTCCAGCCAAAGAGGCAAAGAAGACCGAGGAGGCAGGGATTCAGCGGGGGTTTGTTGGGGACCCTGCCTGGGGTGGCTTTGAGGCAAGCAAAGGGAGAACGCAATCACTTCGACCAGGCAAAGGAGGGAGGGACAACCTGAACAAGAAAAACTTGCGGGGTATTGATTGATTTGCGTACATGGTCACGTTGGTTATATCATCTAAGACGGAAAAAGGGGGAAAGAGTGGTCGGCCGGAAAGGGCGGGAAGCATGACAGCTCCTTACAAGTTTTACTACTTTCTCGGGGGACGTCGTTGTTCTAGGAAAGGGAAAAAAGTCAGGGGGAATATTTTGATGTCGGCGTCATGGGTTCACACGATTGGTGGAAACCATTGTCGAAGCCCCTCGGTTACTCAAATCGATCCGTTGTCTACGAAGAGCAGGATGTCCATTGCAAGAAAAAAATCAGGGTCAGGTAGAGAGAGGAGGTTGACATTTGCACGAGGCTCCTGATCTCACGGGTGGGGGAGTTGCAAACCCCCCCAACCCCACCACCCCCCAGGCCCAAACCCCCCCCCCACCCCCCCCCCCCCCACCAAACAAACCAGCCCCCCCCCCCCCAAGAAACCCCAACACCGGATCAGGAGTGGAAAGGGCTAGGCTCCAGTGACGGGTACATAGCGCCTCCGGGGGGGGGGGAAGGTATCGGGAATTGTGAGTCGATAGAGAAGTCTAGGGCCTCAGCAAGGGATAAGAATCTTCTCAGGAGCGCCATGGTCAATTCAAAAGGAAAGACAGAAGAGTTGGGGGAAAAATCAGAATAGAGGTATAGACTTGGGAAAAATGGAAGCAAGCATTTGAAAGATAGGCACTAGGAATACCTTCTCCAGGTAGAAAAAGATGAAAGGGGAATTAAAGCTACCACCTGCTTAATCAAAAAGGAAGGGGAAAAGAAGGAGGAAGACCGGGCATTTGGAGATGTAAGTAAGGAGGGGATGCGCGCCATCTTGGACGGGGACTTCCCGACATAAAAGACTCCCTTGCGAAAAGAAGGGGGCTGTGGCAACCCAAACAAGTTAAAAGACGTAGACTAAGACATATGGGCTCTCCTTAATTCTCGTAAGAATGAAAACAATCACGAGGGGAAAGGGGGAAGTCGCGCCGCCGCAAGAGGCCACGGATCTCATTACAAGCATCATGGCGAGCAGTCTCCAGCAGAAAGCGGGGGGAGGGGTCTGTCAAAAGCTAGGCGCCGCAACTCGATATCAGAGGGAAGAAATAGGCTTGGGTCGTAGATCAGTGAGCAGGTTCGGAAACGACATGAATTGCAATTTGATCACTGGGACGCTCGGGGAGCAAAGCCGGTACCCACAGGGGCGACAGGGAGTCGACGCAGAAAGACTGGGGGGGAGGTCTGGTAGGGCTACACCTAGGAATCATTCGGAGAACGGCCTTTCCAGGCGGAGAAGGTCAAAACCTCGAGCCTCGCACGAAAAGTGGTCGTAATCAGGGGTCTGGAGCTTTAAAGCCTGAAGATGCGGGGATCGAAGTCGGAGCAGACGCAATCGAGAAAAAAAAAAGACGAGACCAAACCTGACTTTTTCTTAAGCAAGAAGGGCTTAAATCGGGGAGGGGAGAGCGAACGAGCTGCGCCAGTTCGCGGGGGTCTCGAAAAGGAGGTCAGGAGGAAAAAAGGACACGACGAGAAAAAAATGGTGACTATGATCGAGGCTAAGGGGGAAAGGTAGGTACTTAGAGCCCGCCCTAGAAATGCGGAGGAGTATTTGGCCGCGGAGAGGGAAAGTTAAAAAGTAGAATGCCGAGACTGAAACATCAACTATGCAGGAAGGAAGGGGACGAGTCGGAGAGTGGGCGGAAGAAGGGAACGAAAGGGGAACGCAGGAAGCGAAAGGGGGGACAATTCAGATTCGCGTTCCCGCGGACGCCAACTCAAGGGGGGAAACGAAGCGTAGGTTGACTCAGGGGGGTAAGGGAGAATAGATCCTCCAGAGAGAGAAAAAAAGGACGATGCCGTAGAGCGACGTAAAGAACAGTCGACAAGAACGGTCGGCAGTCTATGATGGGGCTTCACCAGAAAAAAGACAGTAAAAAGGCCTCTCGCAGAGCTTCGAAAGGCAAGGGGTGGACTGCTGAGGGGGGGAAGGTTCGGCGGCCCATTTGACTTTCTCGAAGCCAGAAAGCCAATGGAAAAGAACACAGGGACCGTTTGAAACTCGAGCTGTTACATGAGGCAAAAGGAACGCCGATTAAGAGGTCGGACATTAATATTTGGTCCTTAGAGGGTGTATCAGAGGGGGGTAAGAAAGGTGCGTCGGCTCACCGGGAAAAGAGGGGTTGGAAAGTAGTCTTCCATGCAGAAACTAGATAAACAAAAAGAGGGAGTATGCAAGAAGAGATATTGGAGGGAATATAAACTTTCGGAAAAAAAACAATGTAAACCCGGTCGGCGCCGACCGGATTCCAAGCTGGCGCTCGCATGTAGATGGAAAAGGACCGAGGACTAGGAAACTTGGCATATCTTAAGAGACAGACTACCAAACAAAGGACCTGGATCACCGGACGCCAAGAAAATGTCTAGAAGGTAAAGTCCTCCACTACCGGCAAACAGGGCTGATAAGGCATGGTTCTTTAAATCGGGAGAAGATAAGGAGGGCTCAATCTGTTGGGGGGGGGTGGGCAACCACAGAAGCAAAGATCTTTTTCAGAGGCTTAATCTGGAGGATATAAATCTGGCTGGGGTGAGTAAGAAACCTGCCGGGAAAAAAGAGGGGAAACGTCACCCATTTCGGGGAAAGGGGGAAAAGGCTGGAACAAGACTTTGCGTGTCCGGACTAGGAGTCGTGCGCACCTGCGCTGGCGGGACTTGAAGGACGGCAGTCTTTCCGAGCGAAAAAACCGCTGGGTAAGAGAAAAAAAAAAAAAAAAACATCGAGAGTGGAGAGATCTCGGTCATCGGGCGTCGGAACAGAGGGCTGTCTCTCGGCCAACGGATAGGGAACGTTCAGGAGGCTGAAAGATCTAGCTTCCCTCCGAAAAGTAGAGGGAGGCCAATCTTCATCCAAAGAATTGAGATAGAGGTATGACATTTCAAGGAGGTAAAGAAAAAACAACATAGAACTGGCAGAGGGCCGACCGGCTCTCATGCTAGCAAAGATTAGGTCCTCGAACTAAGGCAGCTTTGGCATAAGGGCTCTATGTTTAAAAGTCAGGGCTCAAGAGAGGTCCGTCATTTACAAGATCTCTCCACTATTCCTCCCGGAAAGTCGTTGCGCGCGCGAGAGAGCGGAGCCGAATGCACTGCTCCGGAAAGCAGGTGAAGCGAGGTCGCCGTATAAGTCCTTAGTGGGGCAGCTCTTGCTAAAAAATGGCGCAAGGTGTAACCGAGAGGCGGGGATCTCGATGAGCAGTGGTTCTGGGAAATGCGGTTCTAAACTTACTAAGCCGACCTCAACATCTTTTACCTGGATTTGGGGAATAAGGGGGGAATTCAATCTAGTTGCGGGGGGAGACAAGAGTGGGCAGACGATGGGGGCGCGGTGCTTGGGTTAATCTTAAAAAAAAGGAGGGGGGGCTTGTTCATGATATCGGTGGCGGGGGCTTCGTCGAAGTAAAGCCGTCTGCTTAGCACAAGTGCGCTGCCCTTCTAGATCTGATCTTCGGGGGGGTCGCATGGTGCAGGTGTTGTCAACACCAGGACATCCTATGCGGAGACTTGAGTAGACGGAAGTCACGTGCGCAAGCTGGACATCATCCTAGCCACACCGTGAGAGTCTATCTCCAAAGCCAGAAGACGAGGCGTTGGGGGAGGGCAGGTCCTTATTAAAGAATAGAGAGAAGCATGGGCAAATCAGGCTTAATTTTCAAGGGGATGGTGTCTCATTTCAGTTCAAAGGATCTGTTTTGGAGCTGGTCTTCGGGAAGGCTTGCTATGGAATCGACCGAGGAAAACTTGGGGCCACAAATCGAGAGAGGTTGGGGGACCCGTCTCAGCTGCGGGGAGATATTCAAAGGGATGAGTTAGGGCGAACGAGGAGAAGTGCAACCATAGAACCGGGATCTGGATTGAACTGGGAAGTTCGAACTTGGCACTCAGGGGGAGATTCAAAAGGGAACACCCCTGGCGATGAAAACGGAGGAAGGCATGGGGTCCACTATAGCTAACGAACAATCATCTGGACAACCATGAGGGGTCGGCTTACAGCGTGCTCGGACGAAATGCTCTAATCTTTGAACCCTTCTCGAGGAACCGGGCTCATAAGAGTGACGGCAAGCGAATCATCCGGAACGCCCTCTCTGGTCGAAAAGAAATCCAAAATGCAACGAGACTTTCTAACAAAAGACCTTTCAGGAGGTCAGGCAGCGCTGGAACACCCTCGGACAGGGCAGGACTCGCTGATAATAAGGTCATCAAAGTCGAGAAGTCACTCAAAGAGTGGCGGGGGGTGAACGGGGGATTGAAAAAAGACTAAGGATCGTGCGGGTCAAGAAGGCTGGAGGCAGTCGTGCGGTCAAGGGAAAAAGAGACGTGCAAATCCGCACGACGCGGGCCTAACGGCACACACAAACAAACAAAAAAAAACAATCAAAAACGAGGTATGTGCAAGCACGAACAAAGCAGAATGGAAAAAGAGACTGAGCTGGTCATTCCTTTCCGGATGATTCCAAGGAGGTGTTCATCAATAGCGGCGAGATGGGGGCGGAGAAACTCATCTAGGGGGGATACACGGCCCGTAACATATACGTCCCTCCGCTACTGTAAGGGGAGAGTCTTTTTGGTACGGGTATTAATTACTGCTGAGGGGAGGTCTTGTCAGGGGTGGTACGGGATCATGGTAAGGACAAGCAGGCAATGTTCTATGGGGAATAGGTTCAATGGAGGCCGGGGACGCAGAGTGAGAGCGTTCTAGAGAAAAAACGCAATCTTCGTTGGTCTGAAGAGGGGGGCGGAGATCAGTTGAAGGGGAAAAGGGAAAAGAGTCACGATCATCCGGGGGATAAAAGAAAATTCATTCCGGGGGCCCAATACCCAGCTATGGAAGGGGCAAAGCCATCTCACGCTGAGCCCCTCACTAAATCCACGCAGAAAAAAACAATGACCGGGGGAAAAAACTAACCACCCGTGCAAAAGCAATGGAGAGGGATCAATTAAATTAGGCCTTTAAATGGAATTCCAGGGAGGGTGCCCTTTCAAAGTGTCCTAGGAAGAGAGGAACTTGAACCTCTACTACAGAAAAAACGTGTTCTTCAGCCGCATACTGTGAAGCCTTTAACATAAAAACTTAGAACTTCGGTGGCAGGCTCTAAGAAATGTTTTCACCATGTCAAGTTACGAAAGGAAGGGAGAACGTCGGTGAAGGAGAAGGAATCGTAATTCTCGTCGAAAGTACGGAGGAGGGCGGGGGGGGGGAACAGTCAACCGACGGTCCAAAGACACCGTACAGCGAGGATACCGGGCCAAAGAAAGAAAAGTTGACCAGTCAATCTCCGGGCAAAAGGACGTGAACTGTAAAAGGGTTGACGATATGGGTGGGAAAGAGCCACTCTCCTCGAGTGAGAACGCGGGGGTGCTCATGGTGGAATCGCAAAGGTGGAGCGGGATGAAGAAGGATTTGGAAAGGAGTGCGACTCACTCGAGAGAAACTGCAGGGGGGGGGGGTGGGGGGACAGGCCTACTTGGGGGAGACTCGGGGGTAACCTTCACCGTCACAAATAGGCAGCTCAAGATAAGGGGGAGAGCAATGTAGCCCAGTGGCACCCACAAGGCCGACGCTTTAAATTAAAAAAAGCTTGCCCGTCGAGGAACAGGACAGGGAAAGAGAGCGAGCCCCGAAGGCGGGCACGAAAATAACAGATCGTGAGCTTTATATCTAACTCTCAAAAAGGGTTAAAATAGGAATAAACGAAAAGACGGTCTGGGTCTTCCTGTTCTGATCCCGGGGGAAGCACATCATCTGTAGACCTCAGGGGAAGTCTCGATAGGCCGTGAAAAAATGGGGCCAGCATTGGGGGGAGATAAGCGTGGGGACTAGTCTGGTCTGAGGTCACCTGAGGGGGGAAAGGGGGGCAAACTTAATCTACAATCGAAGAACCGGAAACCACGGTGTCATTATGGAAAAGTGCTTGGAGTCTCTGATTGAGAAATCCTTTTTGCCCAGCAATATCCTGAAATATCGAATAAGACAGATCTTTCTATAAAGAAGAACCCTTCATCGTTCATCCACGAGGAAGAGGTTGTCTCCAAGAAATCTCAGACAATGATAGACAGATGATACATTGCACAGCCAGTTGGAGGAGTTTACTAACGAAAATGGTCATAGAACAGAAAGATAGGCGGGGGGGGGAATGGAGGAGGTGGAGAAATCGCCTTCCTTGCAGTAAGTCAGTTGTTTTGATGTAGACCTGCTCCTTCACGAAGTCAAAAAGGTCGTCCTGACGAAGGTGCATTGTACGTGATCCAAAGAAGGTCAATCAGGTGTAAAAAAAAAAAAAAAGTTTAAACAGGGTTATCTGCAGTATAACGGGGTAGTGGATAGTTTCCTGACAAACTTTTGGACCGAGAAATGCGAAAAGAGCATCCGTGCTCAGCAGAGCAAGAGGTTCATTGCGCCTTATAAGGGCTGCTGGGGCCATTGGGGTTACCTGGGGAAGTCAACGTAAAAAAAGTTGAGGGGGAGAGACGTGCGGTTATATGCTAGGTTGGGCGGCTTAAACTCGAGTTCGAAAAATCCTCGGGGCCATTAATCTCAATTTCCTGGATGTTCTTGTTCAGAGAGTGGGAAACGCATGACTCAGGAGGCGGCACCGAGTTCTTGTGGCTGACGGAATCGCCTTGGGAACGGGACCAAACGGTGAGAAGCACCCTGGCGCAGGTCATTTCTGCTTCAAAATCGATCAAGGGTTCCTCTTAATCCAATGAGAGTATAAGACACTATCAAATAAGTTCTCCTAGGAGCCGGATATGACTGGAAGGGGGCCAGTGTTGTGCAAATACATCTGGCTCAAAGAGTAGTACTAGCTCAGGACGGTATATCAAAGAAGGGCTGTGAAAAGATCAGACCGGGGAAGGGAAGGCCCAATAAAGTATTTCCATCCTTCTCGGAAAAGGAAAAAGGCCAGAAAGAAACTGATCAGAAGGGGTTTTTCCACGGAAGGTGGGGGACCTTTTGGGGGGAGAGGCCGCCGTCCTGCAATAGTGTCCTATATTCGTAAGCAAGAGAAGGAGGGCACAGCCCATGGCCTTCTCTTGATTGAATTTGCGTGAGAGAGAAAAGCGATGCGTCACTTTCACTAGGGCGGAAAAGCGCGGCGGGGGAAATAAATGATATACAGTCTTCAGGGGGGTAGGGAAAATTTCGGGTTGCATTTGGGTTACGACCGAAAGAGAAGCCTTGAGAGACAGGAGTCGGTCAGCGTTCAGAGTGCTGTTGGACGCCCAGCTGGGGGGGCTCTTGTTCTCAATCTTACGAAGCACGACAAGGGAACGACAGGGTCATTTCCAACGACAAAAGTCCTCAGGGGGGGTCACTCTAGTGCGGGAGGGGAGTTGAAAAGGGGCCGGGAAATGGGGGGAACTGGTGGCGTCGGACCAATTGAAAAGGCAGTGTCTAGGGGACTTGGCTCAATGGCAAGGTAAGCGCGCACAAGGTCTCGATTTCGAGGGTGCCGCGCTATATCTGTCGCAAAGCAAGGGAGCGCGAGAGGACTCTCTGCGCGGGACCTTCCCACGAAGCTCTCGTAGGGGTGGGGCAAATGGAGAGAAGGGGGCTGCCATTCTGAAAAATGCCGTTGAAAGGGGAAGACACGAGACCGGAGACAGGGTAAAGGGAAGAGGAGGAACTCCGAAAGTGACCTCAACCAACTTAGGAAGGAAATTGCCACCAACGCGCGCAGGAAGAATGCAGTTGGATAAAAATAGAAGTGGGGACGCTAAGCATCTGACGCCCTTTCATCCTCTCACCGTGCAAAAGCAGCGGACGGGAGGGGGGGCAACCCCTAAACCCAATGAATTCGACAAAAGGGGAGTGAAGATACGTGAAGGGAGGGGGAAAAGACTAGGGGACTTGTCTTTAGAAAAGGCGAGAATCGGAGGAAACTTGTTCATTCAACCTCAATATTCTAGGGGGGTCTAAAAAGGCCGGAGTATGGCCAGAGTAAGAAGCATAAGACGAGTTAAACAACGAGGATTGAGGTACAAGTCGGAATCTGACAGGTCACCGTTCTCCCCAAGGACAGGTCCGGCGCATAAGGATAGGGAAAAAGCGGCCATGTGATGTTTCTGCGCAGAAATCAGGCGTTCTTGTCGGCGGGGCAAGGGGGTTAAGAGGTGCTGCCTAGGGCCGTGATTCTATAGGAGTACCGCCTCTGAAAAAAACGAGAAAAGGTTCACTGTTAACTAATATAGAATGGAAAAGTGAGACAGGTGTACTGGAGTCGAGATCTCTGCAATGGGACCAAGACGCTCCCCCGCCAAAAAATGGATTGGGACATGGAGTCTGAATCCGGGAGTCGGCGCAAGTTTACGGGGATGGGGCGCATTAATTATAAATGCGTTTTAAAAAAAAGGGTGTTCTCAACCCCTATCTCAATTCGCCAAGTGGTTAGGGAGAGGGAGGAAATTTTGGAAAAGGCTGGGGGTAAAAGGACGTACCACGAGGGAGTCGTATCGAGGGTCCTAGATAAAAGGGAACGCCGACGTCAGGTAAAGGAACAATCACTATTAGAAAACGAAGGGGGGGATGAAGACTGTCGCATTGACTGGACGGCATGCCTAACGAAAGGGTCCCTAAGTGCCAAAGAAGGAGTAAAATTCAGACCGGGGAAAAACAAAGTTTGGGGGGCCACGGTTAGGGGGTAAAACGACCTGGGTGACGTAACGCCATAAAGGGAGGCAAAAACCTTCCATATTAAGGGTCTCAAAATCGGAAAGAAGTTCACAAGCTCGGGGTGAAAAGCGCTTAGGGGTTGCCTGCAAAAGAGAAGAAAAAAACAATCTTTCTACGAGGGGAGATAGCGAAAACAGAACGTGCGCGGATCCAAAGGGGGAGATGTATTGGCGGAGGCGCAGGAAACATTGTTAGTAAGGCCCCTTACCAGTCATGGGGTGGGGCAGGGGTTCGGCTTTTTTCCAGATGAGAGGGAGAAGCGGGTAACGTAAAAGGGTCGCAGGCAGTTCCGGCGAAGGCGGCAGGGAAATGGTGAACGCAGATGGGCGAAGCTAGCGCTGGGACAGGAAAAGAGTCTACTAAAAGAAAAGAATTAGGTAAAAGTAGATAGTTAGACGAAAGGTTCTGAACACTCCCGGATATTTCCCGGTAAAGAAGGGCAAGCTTTCAACCGCTGGAGACAAGGGACGACCAAGGGACTAGAATATCAGCTATGCACTTTGGAGATCACGAGCAAGGTAAGCTCTAATCAACAAATTACCGTATAAGGATCTCAATGTTCGCCTACCGAAGCAGCAAAGACCTTCCCACCTGATAGCGACCTGGGGAGAAAGACGGTAGGGGGAATAGCATGCGCACAGCAAAGTGAGGTTGAGACCATCACGCCACCAGATGGTGAAGAACGGAGGGGGGCTTTCGATATCGGGGGGGATCCGGGTGGTTCTCAAAACCCGGGGAATCTATGGGCGATACGCAAAAGGGGGGGAGAGCTTCTTGTGCAACTGTTGGCTGTGGGAGTCAGCCTGACGGACTCTAATCGATGGGAGAAAAAGTCATTCGGGGGTTAGGCATTCTTAAGTCGGACCAGAAAGCCTAAAATGGCTAAGGTGATTTTCTTAAGATAGTGTCTGAACGTCTTAAAGTTCTCCGGCGGAGAAAAGATGTCTACTAGAGTAGGGGGAATCTTTCGGGATCAAAAACGGAAAGTTCGAGATAAAACAAATGAATGTGTATATAGTGGTGAACGCACCCGGGCCCTAATTAAAGCGACACCTCCAACAGACCCTTGCCTCTAAAGGGATCTATGTCAACGCGGGAGGGTCAAAAAGAAGGGGTCCTTTGGCTCCGGAGGAGGGGGGCAATAGGTGCGCAGCTAGAAAATAGTAATCTTCCAAGGATATCCTGAGAAACCGAAAGAACGTGCTCAGTTCTCGTGAGGACTCTACCGAGGAAGGGGGTGAAGCAGCGGGGCTGATCCGTAAACTATTTCCTCCAGAAAATGTGCGGAGTCTAAGCAAAAAGTAAGTTCTCGACTGATCCGAAAAGAGATGTTGGGGGGGGGGCCAATAAGGTGAGAAAACCTGAACTGAAGCCTCCAACCCTCAAGCATACTGCTAGGGGTTCTCTGCTGCATTATGTGGAAAGGGCCATCGACGGGAAGGACGCCGGCCGCTTCGGAACATTAAATCCTATGAGGACTTGCTGAGTTGGGGGAGAATCTTCTGGGGCGTCAGAAGAGGAAATACCGTCCGAGGATTAGAGTTCGGCAACAAGAGTTCCAAGGCGACACTATGTAAGGACGCAGTGTTGCAGGGGATGCAGGGGGGGCGATGCCTACTATAAATGAAAGACGGATGAGACTCAAGACGATAGAACGGAGAAACAAAGGCGATGGAGTTAGACTCTCCAACTTCCAGGGGAAGAGGGGTGGCGGCTTCAAATTTCAGGAAGGGCGGGGTGGTCTATTAGCTCATGAGTTCGCAGGTAAAAAAGGCGTTTTTTCGGACCGGTCTCCGGGGATGGGGGGACGGCCTGGAGAGGTCAAAACGACGAGGAATGGAAGCAGAGGACTAGTAAGGCGCATGACAAATCGATCATCTTCGCTGGTGGAAGACTCCAGAGGAGGAGAAGAATCGCGCGCATGAGGGGGACTTTTCTCCAGCTATAAAAGGCCACGAAGAAAATCAAGCTTGAGGGCGAGTTCCCTTGGGCAATGGCAGAGAAAGATAAATTTTCGTCGGCAAAAGGTCGATCCAGTCCTCTTCTCAAGGGCAGTATCTCTACGACAAATGACATCGAGGGAAAACCAAGGAGAGGGAGTTTGTTCTGGAAAGGACTCCTCTTTCGGGAAAGGAATCGGCTCGAAATAAGGTTGAGAAACGATTTTCAGAGAACAAAGGGCTACGTCTGGGAGGCGAAAAGACAAAAGGGGGGGTAAATAGGCACTTCTGTTCGCCTGAAGGGCAAAAGAAACTATACAGCGCCGGGGAAACCTTGAAAGTTCAGAAAGGCATGGAAGACGTCGTTTTTCCGCCCAGAGCCGGTCGGGGAAACTGTCGTCATCATGAACACCGGAATGGGGGGCCGCAATGACAACGACACAAGACCCGCATGCCGTTCAGGGGTTGAATCTGTTACGCGTGCAGGGTATAAGTTAACGAAAAAAGGTTCAGGAGGTGGCTCTGCCAGCAGTGAAATCCGCAGCCGGCCGAAGCCGAGAATAATGGCTTCGTCCCACTGGTGCTTCTTCTGTAAGGGTCCTCTAGTGTGGGCCTCACGTCTCACGCGGAGGAAGTAGGGGGGGGCGGTGCAGCGACTCTCAAAGGCGCTCGTCTTGGCCGAGGGGCAAGATGCCAGGGCGATGGGACCTAACGGCACTGGGTAAAATATACGAGCCAGCCGGGGAGGAAAAGACGGGGGTCTCCTGCGAGGAGAGGCACTTTCCGGAGAAGGTCCTTCGCAGTTTGCCCAAAAGGCGGAACAGGAAAAGGGCGCAGTGGAAAGGAGCCGTAATCACTCAGTCAGGATGCCGGTAAAGACAATCACATGCTCAAAAGTGGAGGACAATATAAAGATTCGTTGTCACTGATAACCTCAAGAGAAGGGGGACCTTTACAGCTGAGCGGATGTCTCCAATAAAATATGAATTCCAAAAGAAATAGATGGGACCATTAGGAGCCTTTGAGGATTGAGTCCTGGGAAGTGGACATAAATCCAGCCTGAAACCCTACCAAAACCGGAGGATTAAACTCTTTTCTGCCTTGAGTCAAGGGTCTTCTTTATTGTCACGTGCCGCGGTCTAGGGAACTTGAGCCGCGCGCTGAAAGATCCCTACAATCGAAGCTAGGGTGAAAAGGGGACAATAGAAGAACTATTGGTGAGGCAAACAGACGCCGGTGGGGGGGGAAACAAATGGTCGGCAGGAAACTCTGGTATGAGGCAAAAAGGAGCAAAGAGTGCCTCATTAATTTTCTTCATCCCGGTGGACGGGATGGCTTTTCGACAAAGATCGGTCCGGGAACGATTAGGGCATCGAAAGCGGCGGGCATTGAAAAAAGAAAAAAAGAAGAAAAAGCCAAGGGACTTGGTAAAGGTCCAAGAGGAAATGAGGGAGGGGTTCTTATCCAACCTCCTCCAAGGTGGCGGGGGAGAAGGGGTTTGGGGATCGCGCCGCTCTAAAGACTCTTTTGGAAGGAGAGAAAAGTCAAAAGGGCCAAAGAGAAAGTAACAACGCGGTCCGGGGAACAGTGGGGAGAAAAGGCATTTTGTAACCTAAAAGTAACGCAAGCGACGGGAAAGTCCCGGGACAATGAGCCGCATGGGGGCCTGAGCAGACCAGCTTGAAGCCGAAGTCAAAGCCATGATTACCTTCTGTGGAGCACAAAAAAAAGAAAAAGAACGAACAAGGGAGGGGCAGGGGAGTGGTGAGATGGACAAAAATTGCTTAGTAAAGAGAGAAGAAGACCGAACACGGTGGGAAGAGTAGTCGTGGAAATGATAAAATAGTAAGCGTGGTAGAGGGGGGGTAGAGAGGTTTTAAGCGGTCGGACGGATAGCCGGCAGCACCCATTACCAGCATTCCATAAAAGCAAAGTGACTTTTAGAGGACGCCGGGGGAGCGGGGGGACGGGGGACAACTTCATCGGCGGGATCAACTTGGAGTATTTACATTAGGGGGAGTAGGGGAGGAAACCAGGGGGAGACCAAGGACCTGAAAAGATCTCTAAATAAAGCGCGGGGGCCAACCTGCAACCTTCATCCATGAAGAAGGGATAGTGGACTACTAAAACCAATCGCTACAGGGGGGTATACATGAAAGAGTGCTTTTTCAGGGCGATTGGAAAAAGAGGACGGGGAAGGGACCGGTAGCCTCTCTTTAAACGGTAATGGAACGATGGACAAGCCAGGGTGAGAAGTCCAGGATTGGGTAGACAGGCTCCTTACGAAGCGGAGGCGACTAACGACGTTGAAAGAGGGTGAGAACCCAAGACGAAGGATTTGGGGGTGACCGGACACCGGCGGCTGAAGAAGGTAGGGGGGTTTCCCAGCGGCTTGGGTCAGAAACGGCCTCGAGGCCGCGGGAAAAGACAAAGACTAGGAGAAGGGGCTCAAGGTGTGCTGTTCATTGGACTGGGTCAGGGTCCCGCGCAGTCGAGTATAACAGGATTGGGAGGTGCAGCGAGGCCGGGCCATTCACCGAGATGGTCAACGTCTCCATCCGAAGAGCTCTCAAGGAGCTATGTATAGTCGTCATCCGGTGTCGTACTCTGCTTTAAGAGAGCAGGGAGGGGGGGTCTTTCGAAAGCACTCAGGGGAACAGGCTCCTTAGGGGCGTGAGAGCACCGGAGAGAGGCATTTGGGACCCTGCAAGATCACGTAAATCAACCTTCATACACGCCGTCGAAAGTGCGGCGAACGGGGTTTCGTGAGTGAAAGGAAAGACCAGCAGACCAGAAACAGAGATATGCGCGGAAAAAGGGACCCAAAAAGTCGTGAATCATGAGAATGAGAGACCGTCGTGCCAGACGGCAAGAGAATAAAAATGGGGTCCACGGCCAATCAGGGACGTCCGTACCGGAGTGTGAAAAAACGCCGTCTGGGAAAGCAAACGCACTGCAAAAACGCGGAGCACGAAGGGTCGGGCTAACATCAAGCCCAAGCCAAAGGTGAGGGAAGTCTAGGGATTTGAATGGGGGAAAACTGGGAAGACTAATGACGGTCAATAAGGGCGTAGTAAGGGGAAAAGGATAGCAGAAATGTTGGGGGGTTGCGGTGGGGAGGGGGTGGGGGGGGGGGGGGGGGTACTCTTTGGCAGGGGGGGGGGTTAGGGGGGGGGGGGGGGGGGATGTCCAGTTACCACGTATATTGACGAGTTTCCCAGAAGTGGAACTCATTTATGGAGAAACTTTGTACGAAAGACAAATAGGATCAGTGGAGAGGAGGAGGTGCGTCGAAAAGAGGCGAACAGAAGATTCCTTTCAAGAACATTGTGACGATATTCTCAGGGGGGAATGTTGAAAAGGTTATGACCAAGGGGATCAAGGGGATAGAAAGGGGGGGGGCCTAGCCAAGACGATCCTTTTCATGATCCTTGAATCATGGGAAGACTGCTCTAACATGGAAGAGTGCAGGATGTTCGAAAAAAGACAAAATATCTGACGCAAGCGCCCAGCAGCAATCACATCTTCTAGCGCTGGTCAGGACACCAGCCGCCGCCTAGGAAAAGTTGGGGGGGAAAGCGAGAGGGGGGAGAGGGGATGGGACATCGAGACCGTTTGCGAGAGAGGACCTAAAAAAAAACGATAAGGAGAAGGGGTAAAAATTAGCTGCGGAAAACTCCGAAGTGCAACACCTGTGAATAGGAAGGTCACAACAAAAACTCGCGAGAGAAGCAAGTCAGTTGGAGAGATAAAGCGGGTTTGTCGGAGAGTTGGCACGTGGGAGAAACTAGTCATGTCAACTTCTATAGAGGGGAGAAGACTAAACAACTATGCACCAATGCAAAGAAAAGGGACAGAAAAAGAGGGCTCTCCGTAGCGAGGGGGGAGTAAGCTGCGGTCGGGGCTGCATCTTCCCAACCTTGGGAGCTCATGCCAAAGGACTACGGGAGATCTTCCAGCCCCTCGGCAGGCAGTACGGGGAACCAACTGGAGTAAAAACACTAGGCGAACAATCTTTAGGGAGGAGAGAAGAAAAGTTCAGTGGACGGCATGCAGGAGGCAATGATGCGCATTCGAAAGAAGGGGGGCGGGAACCCGGGGGAGCCATTTTTGATGTCGCCAAGCAAAGAATGGAGGGGAGGGAGAGGCAGAAACAGACGCAGACTGCGGGGCGGAAACGTTCCTTCCTGGGAGATAGCAAAAGAAGAGAAACTCATCTCTGGAGGCTGGAGGAGAGAATATCGCTTTAAGCAAGGAAGGAGTGGGTCAGATAGCGCGGAAACTACAAACCTAAGACAAGACCAAAGCCGCAGGCAAAGTTTCTGAAAAAAGCATAAAGGTGCGTAAGGTCATGAATGGGGATCTTAACGGCTGTGATGATTTCCTTGGAAAGGCTGACCGGTAGAAATAAGGAAATTCTCATGGGTTGAGGTTGCGCGTGAGGGGGATGGAGAGGGAGGAAGGCCCTCAAGATTGGAAAACATCACTGTGGTGAGATTATGGGGACGGCGGACCATGCATGTGGAACGTCGGAGGGGAATCCACTATTAATCGGAATCTGGGGCTCTTGTTTCGTACTATTCAACCCTGAAAACCACTATGAAAGAGAAAGTTCTCAAATCGTCGAGTCCCTTCGGCAAAAGGTGTCCAATCACGTTGGTAATACATGGGGGGTCGAAAAGAGGATCGAACCGTCAAAGAGGCCGCGGGTCGACTCTTGCTCGAGAGCTAGTGGCAGGAAGGCGCTGAGGTTCGGGGAACTTCAAAAAGCTTAAAAGAAGAAGATAACGCGCTAAGACGGCGCAGCAGTCTGTAGTCGTCGGCCCAACGTGGCAAGAAGTGGAGCGCTAAGAATCAAAGGGGACGGTCTGCGGGGAGTTGGTTTCCTGCAACGGAAGGGTCCTATTAATAGTCGAAAGCATAATTGTAGCAGGCGACCTGTGAGGGGAGCGGGGGGCCGCAGAAAGGACCCGTCGGCGATTAAGGTATGACGTGGGGTCGAACTTCTACTCGAAAACACAAAGATGTAGGAAGGAGAAGGATCTATGGTGGTAATGCTGGGAACCAGTATATATTACCCGAGGTGCGCCGGACGGAAATCGGCCAAGAGCACTCCCCGAAATGCAAGGTCTACTGCAGAGGGCGGTAAGGGGATCGAAGGGCAAAAGATAGGAAGAAAAAGGACCAAACTTCTTCCTGGGCGGGAGCCCTCTTCGGTCGGAAAAAACGGTACGGGAGTCAGGATTTAGGTAATCTTCTATGTCCCGGCGGCTCATATTGGGGGGTGCCGCCATCGAAATTGGGAGCACTGCTTTGAGGACATTTCTGACCTCTTTGAGAGCATCCTAGCCGTCTGAAGGGTATGATAGATGGCGACGGAAGACCCAGGCGTGAGACCGCAGAGGGCCAAAAAAGTTTGGGAATGGGGGTCTCCTCCGAACAGGTGAAGAGTCATGGTCAGAAATCAGCTTTCTAGACCGTTAGGCACGGTACCTAAAACATCTAACACCGATGAGGATGAGGTCCAGGTCGAGAAGGGAACTTCTTACCCGCACTGGTCGCGTACAATAGGTGTACTAAAGATGGTTACGCTCGGGCATCTAAAAGTCCCTCAACGAAATGGGGGTCGCCTCGCAAGCACGGGAAGGAAGGATATATTTATTACAAACTTGAGCCTTAATGGGACAAACTATCCAAAGCGAAAGGGCGGTCGCTAATAAAATCAACGGGGGGCGTCCTAAAAGAGGGGGAGCGAGGGGGGGGTTCATCTATGGTGAATTGGACGAGGGCTGGAATCTCAAAGGGAGCGGAAACTTCGTCACAGCGTCGAGAGAAGTTATTTAAAATCCCGAGGAGTTATCTGCTGCTCCTAGAGACGGAGGAAGCAGAAGACACGAGGACAGGGATTCTCCCTCTCTGAGAGATAGAACTCCAGGTGTGGAACAAACATTTCTCCCGTTTACATGGCTGAGCAGAGGGGGATTCTCCTGGGAAATGGGTAAAGCAACTTCGGGGGGGTGGGAAGGCCTTCTCTCGAAAATAAAGAAATGGTGAATCTTTTTTTAACGTAGGTTGCAAGCCTCTACTTGGGCAGAGCAACGAGGGTCTGGGATAACATCCATAGCTTTTAAAAAAAAAGGGATTAAGATCTCGGATTGCTCCCTACATGAAGCTGTCGTCCGGGCCAGGCTTCCTGCGGAAGGAGATCGTCGTCTAAGGAGAGGGGGAAAGGGGGGGGGTGGCCAAGACTCACTCATGCTCGGCGGATACCGGTGATTAAATGAGGGATCAATCTGGCGGCCAAGAAAGCGAGATTAGGAATTCGATCTCAACTGCAGGAGCGGGGGGGACGTGGCGTTTCGGCAATTAAAGGATAAAAGCGAGGAAGAGAAAAGCGGAGTGTCCGCACAAGAAAAAGGGAGAACCCTGTAAAGTGTTGTCGGGGGGATGGGACACGGCTTTGGAGGGAGGATACGAGAAGCGCTGTGACAAAGAGGGCTTCGGGGCTGGTGGGAAAAGAGGGCGGGACGCAGCGGAGAGAACTGCGTCCGTGGAGGGGAGAATTACAAAGCTAAGTCCTGAAGAGCGGCTCTAAAGCATAGGCCCCGTGCGCGAAGGAAGTGGAGGGAGCACGGCTCGAACGGGATCAGGCTCGAGCACCCCATCTATCACAATGATGAGGTCATGTCAACTAGCGCAACAGAAAGTCGGGACAAGGATTAGGGGCGGTTGTAACAGGAAAAGCAGGAGTTCGCCCAATGTGTGAAGAAATAATTTGAAACCCACGCGAAAAAAGGGGGCGACAGAAGGGAAACGGTAAAGACACGAAAAAATAGAATCTCCGGCGTCCGCGCTGACAGCCAACGCTGAGAACGAGTACATTCAGGAACGAAAACCTTGAAGGGGTCAGAACGAACGCTCGGGGGTTTTCCGGCGGAATTTGCCGGGGGAGTCAACAAAGGGACATTACCTCGAATTAAAAGCGACAAAGAAAAAAGTCAAAAAAGGACTTTTAAGTTTGCAAAGGGGGAGCGTTTCTGTTTACGCAGTGTATTCAGGAATTTCTCAACGAGGCCTTGACTGAAACGCTCAATTAGGGGGTGGGGTTCGTCCCAAAGGGGGAATGCAGGGGCGGGGTTGCCCTACACTGGGTAAGCCTGACCTAAGAGAGGTCGGGAATCCTAACTTAATCAAACTGGTCAATTTTTTTCGTAGGAACACAAGAAGAATACGCAAAGGAGGACGCCTGCTACCCGGAGAACGGAAGTGGTACGTCTTTCCGGGGGAGCTAGGGCCTTCTCATTGAAAAAAAGAAAAGGACGGTAGAAAGGATCTACGGAAGGAGCCTTTCCGTTGAAAAGATAACACGCAAACTTGAGGTCGAAATACGAGCGTAGCGTTTTGAAAAACACACCCACGTCAAAGGATAACCGACGAGATTCCGGGTTAGGAATCTTCAATTCCGGATGGACAGGAATATTAAGGCCAAGCAAATCACAAAGAAAAAAACCCAAAAACATCTTCTGTACCGAGGATCAAATCACTTAAGGACAAACAAACAGCAAAGTAGCACGGGAACCAAGAAAAAAGCTGGGGTGGGATTGGGGGCCGGGAAAAGGCGGGTGGGGGCAAGGTCTAAGGATCGACCGAGAAAGCTGGAAAAAAAGGAATAAACGTTAACAAGGCGGAAAAGCCGCGACCAAGGAAACTGACTTGGGGTGGCTTCTAGACAAAGGAGGTTTCAGCAAAACTAACACCATTGCAGGTCGTGACGAGACGGTATTGCGAACGTCGACGGGAGAAAGGTAGAAATGCAGAAAAGGTTCGTTGCAGGGAACAGTGGGGGGGGGAATTTTCCAGCGAACCTGGGCCGTCCCAGGCGCGAGGATCCGGGGCAAGACCCAGGGGAGGTTCAAGCGACGCAAAGACAAAGGGCGCCATGGACTCCAATCTGAGGAGAGTCAATGGGGAAAAAAGGAAAAAAGCTCCGGCGTGATCTGAGGAGGGGAATTGGGTGCGCAGGGGGGATCGCGCCCGCATGGGCCCTCGTAGGAGAAGGGGCTGGTTCCAATCTTGGACGCACGGGGGGACGCAATGGACGGGAAGGACAAGCCGGTTTTAACCTAAAAAGCGCGCTCGAGAAGGATCAGCCAAAGAGTCTGGAGTCATGAATGGAGGAGGCCTGCTAGACACCAGAGAGGAAAAAAGCTTTAACCTCTGGGGTGAGAGGGTGAAAATACCAAAGGGAAGACCCTAGGTGGAGATCGGGCCCCACTACGCCAAAGAAGCAATGGTCGGGGTTGAGATAGAAAAAAAAAACGGGAGAGAAAAAGAAAGAAAAGAGCTCAAGACGGACAGTCGTTCAGGGGAGTCGTAGGGGGGAAGGGGGGGATGCGACCTAGTCATCAAGGTCAGAATCAAGCGGAAGCGTGTAGATCGGTTATACCAATGTCTTACAAGCTTTTCGAAACACGAAGCTTTCCTGGGGGTAGTGGGGCTGAGGCTCCGGAAACAGGTTAATTAAAAAGAAAGTATCAGCCAGGTAGGGGGGGGGTCCAATGGGGGCACATGTGGGACCAAAGGCCCTTATCCAAATCTAATTAGGGGAAAAGCGGGGGACGAGTGACCACTGCCATCCAAAAACTCACGAGAGAGTGCCAATCGGACAAAAGTCATAGACTGGGGAGAACCGCTGGGGCGGCATGAACTTGGACATGGTTCGGGGCCCGGTAAACAGAGCTTTAAAATGTAAAGTAGTGAGCCGTCGGGAAGGGGTACTACTTAACGATTGGGGGGGGGGGGAGGACGAACGAAAGGAGAAAGGGGGTCGAAAAGTAGGAGCAAAAGGGTGAAACAAGGCGGAGGAAGCCCAAAATCAGTTCCTCCAGGATTGGGGGACGTCTGGGAAAAGAAAAGGAGACTGAAAAGGGGATTGGGGGGGGTGACTATAGAGCGGTCTAGACGGTCGAGACCAGTCATCACGAGGGAAGGTAAAGGGACATGCATCAGTGGTGCATAAGAATGCAGCAAGTGCTGGATGGGAGGGTTCGGTTGTAAGAGCTTCGCGAAAAAAACGGGGTTGTGTGGGTTGAGGTAGATGGGAGAGAAGGAAGGAGGGGCCGCACCTGGGAAAGTTGTCGCAATACTCATGAATCGTCCGGATTGGGGGAGTGCGGGCAGCCTTTTAATCGAAGAGTAGGGGAAAGAGCGGCGAAGGGGTTTCTTTGGACTTGCCTTACCGGCTTAACTTGCAGACTGACGGGGCGCTTCGGAATTCGACGTCAAGAGAGGAAGGAAATCAGAGACGGAAAGCGTCACGCAGGTACGAAAGAATCCCTTCCAAACGGGTGCGACGGAGATGTCTTCTCAAAGGGAACAAGGCCAAGCTCAGGGATTCGAGAGAACGGGGACATAAAAAGATCGGCGGAGGGGGACTATGCACAAGACATAATAACCCAGAGAATGATGAACGCGTATCAACATGGTCATCAGCCGGAAAAGGGACACACTCTTTGCAAAGAAACTCCGAGGAAGGAAAAGGAAAGGTGGGGGGAAACTTCCTTAGAAAAAAAAGACTCTTCAAGAGCGCTATAAGGCTTACCATCATCGGAGCCTCGATCAAGCACGACTGATTTGCGGGGGGAATGAGTGTATGGGTAATTTTTATGCCGTGTTATAGGACAGCGAAGTAGGCAAACCTTTGTCACGATGGCGGGGAAAAAGGAGGGAGGTTCATCATTATATATAGGTCCTTCTGGTCTAATGGGGGCTCGTTGGGGACGTGGTGCTTCTCATAGGAGCGGAGCCTTACCGCAAGGAGATTTCGGGTCAAGGGGGGTTTCACACCAGGGTCGGTTAAGCCCAGACGGAGGGGAGGCTCGCAAGAGGCATTGGGGGGGACTTCGAACAGGGAAGAGCACGGATTGTCCGTCCGAACAAAGACCAGCATTTGGCCTAACGATGAAGAAGGTCGAGAGGGGTTTGTGTGGAAGGAGTCATGTGATCTCGAACGTGGGAGGTTGGCCTGACAGGGACGTTCTGAGAGGTCGAAAACATTGCAAAGCCGAGAAAAAACGGGGGGGTTCAGATGTTTTCGCTTCATAGCAAGAGCCTCAGGGCTACAATCGCGCTGAAACGTTTATTAACCAAGTCGGAGCGAGTGGCAAAAAGCTGGGATCGGGAGAGGGATTCCATCACGGACGACCAGACACGATACCAGGGGACACTCTTCAGCTGCGGAGAACTGAAGAATGGAAGGGACCAAACCTTCTTAATCAGAAAACGCGAGCAGAGCAGGCCATACTGGTGGACGAATATAAGCGCGGGGGGAGGGCTCTCTAGGTCAAATTGAGGCAAGGTCATCCTGAGGCGTTCGTTTGAGGGGACAACCCTTCAAAAGCTACGTTCTACCGAATAAAATTCTGAAGTTAATTGTGGAGAAAAGCTAATCGCGTCAGGGGGACAAGGAGCCTGAATGATAGATTGAGCTCATCAAGCCCATAGTAGGTCAGCGGAGCGCGGGCCGGGCAGAAAGGCGGACGAAAACAGGACGCGGGGAATAAGGGCATAGGGGTAGGGGGAGTGAAGGGGATACGCAGGAAGGGTATCTCCATCGACATGATTCACAAATAAGCTCATCTGATCAAGGGAGCTTTCCCCACCCGGTCACAATGTGATTGGTCGCTCAAAGGAAGGGCGTTCCGGGCCACTCGGGAAAATGTGCACTGCTTCATCTCGGATGATCGAAGAATGCGCAAAGGTTGTATACTGAATTTAAGGGTGCCATATTGCAATATCTCTTTCGTAGGAGGGCAATACAAAGAAGACACTGGGAACGGAAAAACAAAAACCGAAGGCGCTTTCGGACGAATCTTTGGTTCGAGCTTAAGTCGC
>Ga0179591_1259605_pt1 | contig 24083 bp, 27 predicted proteins | sample CZOMad2_1_08_16f_FD_182891 | JGI IMG/M metagenome (GOLD analysis project Ga0179591, IMG submission 182891) | Vadose zone soil fungal communities from Angelo Coast Range Reserve, California, USA - CZOMad2_1_08_16fungal (PacBio error correction) | ecosystem: Environmental > Terrestrial > Soil >...
GGGAAATGGGGCTAACAAAGCAAGGAGGCACACAAAATTTGCGGGACCAGACAAAAGCTGGGGGCAAACATTGGGGAAGACTCTTTGGGAGGGGGTTCACACACTCCAGATTGGGGGTGGAGTCTCCTTGTTGAGGATACGGGCAAACGGTTTTTAATATTGCCCTTTAGCCCCGGCGCCCCCTTTTGTGAAGGGCGTGTGGGGGTGGGGGGGCGATTTTTGTCGTGGGAATATTGTTATGGGGCTTTCCCCCACCGAAAAGTATGATAGTGGCAAAACCCGCCCCGTTTGTTTTTTGTTGTTTGGGGTTTTTGAATTGTCTTTGCCCCAACAAAAACGAACAGTAGGGTTGTGTTTGTGGTCCCCCTTGGTTTGCAAGGTGGTTGGGACGGTCGGGGCAAAGATCCAGACTGGAAAATCCCTTGTGGAGAAAACTCCGGTTCAGTTTTTGCCCGGTTGGCCCCCCCATTGCGCCCCCCCCCGGGCAAAAGCCCCCCCAGCCGTTTTTGAGGGCGAGGAACAAACAAGCGGGAGGGCGCGGGGGGGAAAAAAGGGGGGCCCCCCCTGCCAAATCCCTGGCGGCCCGAAAGATGTGTTTTATGGTCTGTGTTGAGGCTTTCCCCAAAGGGTTTTCCAAAGCCTGGAAAACAAGGGAAAACCCAAGAACTTCTGCCATGGCCTGGTGGTGTTTCTTGCCTCCCGTGGTTGGGAGGCCCATCCCCCCCACTTGAAACCAATAGGGGGGAAGGCTTGGGGCCCCCACCCCTCCGGAAAGCCACCAAAAAAGTGTTTTTTTTGGGTTGCCCGGTTTTTTTCTTTTGTGCCCCCCCCCACTTGGTTCGCTGTGGGAAGTGAAGGGGGGAGGACTGAGAGCGGCGCACCAGAGGCCATGAAGAAAAAAAAGCGAATCCCCCACCCCTTCCGCCCCAAAGGGGGTTGGAGGTCCCTGGGTAGAATTCCGGATTGATTACTGGGACGGGATAGATTCGGGGGACCCCAACCTAACCAATCTGAAACGGAACCAGCCTGTTTTCCAAAAAAAAAGCAAAAAAACACCGTGAGGAAAGTAAAAGGAAGAAATAAAAAAGAAAAAAGAGGTAACAGATCTTACCAGGCCAGGGAAATGGGACCACCCATGATAAGATTTTTCCAAAAAAAAAAGAACGGGAATAAAATGAGAGCACAAATCCTGGGAGAAGGAAAACTTGATTCAGCATCAAAGGGTGTGTAAACAAAGAAATCGTGTAAAATTTCAAGACAGAAACAAAACCTTTCCCCCGCACAAAAACTGGCAAAGGCAGGGCCAAAACCCAGAAACAAAAAAAAACGATGGGAAAATTTGTTGATGCCAAAGGCACCCACACACCTACTAGACCAAAGGGTGGCCAAAAAAAAGGCACAAAAGTTGGACAGTGGGGGGAAGGTAAAAAAAGAAAGAAAAAAGGTTGGGGAGGGAAAAAAGGACGAAACTCCCCAAAAAAACCTCCCAGCCCCATTCCACCTAAAAAAAACTAAACCACCGGTAACCAAACCACCTCCCTTTGTTTTTGGGGTCCCAAGCCATAAGAAAAGAAGAAGGTTGGCACCAAAAAAGGGAAGCAGCCCACCCCAAACCCCGCCCCCCGGTGACCAGGGAGTTCTGACGAAAAGAAACCAAACACAAGGGGTGGCCCCAAACAAAAATTTTTCCAATAGAAACGGTGCCAACAAACCTCCCACTTGTCGAAAAAAGGAGAGCACAAGGTACCAAAAAGTTTGGGGTCCAGGTGACCAGGAAAACAAAACATTGTTAAAAAAAAAAAAAAAAAAAGGTGGGACTTGATGGAAAAAAAAAACTTCGTGGGGACTGGAAAAAGGGAAAAGAAAAAAAAAAAAGGGGGGGGACCAGGTGGGGGGAAAGGAAACGCTAAAAAAAAAAAATCAAAGGCGGTTGGGATCTGGGGACAAACCTTTTCAAAAGCCCAAAAAAGCACCTCCCAGTCCAGGGCCAAGTCCAAAAAAATGGGGAAACGAAAAGGGGTGGGGAGTGCAAAAAAGGGTGTGGCAGACAGCCCCCCTGTGGGGGTGGCCCTTGAAAAAGCGAAAAAGGAGGGGGTTGAAAAGAGGCGAATCTTTTTTGAAACACACCGCAAAGGGGAAAAAGTTGAAACATTAGCCCGCAAACCGCGACAAAGGGGGAAAAAAAATACGACGAGAGGTGGAAGGACAAGAAAAAAAATTGAACAGTGCCAAAAAAAATTTGGAAGAAAACCCCCGGGGGGAAAAAAAAAAGGGATCCCCCCGGGGAGCAAAACCCCGGCGGCACATGGGTTTTCTTGGGGGTCCAAAAGGGCCTCCCCCGAAGAAGACAAACAGCCAAAGAAAAGGGGCAGTGCGCACAGAATTACCAAATAAAAAGGAACAGAAAAAGGTTTTTGTTTGAGCGAAAAAAACGGCTAGAAGGGACGGGCGTTGGGGGGGACCAAGAGGACAAATCGACCCCCTACCCAAAGGGAAAAGCACATTTTTTTTGTCAAAACAGCGCATTTTTTGAACCAAGAAAAATAAACCCCCCCCTCAACAAAACAAAAGAAAAAATCCAGGACCCCTTGGAAAATGCAAAAAAGAAAAAACCAGGGCCCCCCCCACCAAGGTAACCCCCAAACAAAGGTTGGGGGGGGGTTGGTGCCAATCCTGCCAACAAAGAGGTTGGTTTCCAGAGGCCCCAGTCCCCAAAACGCAAACCACGAAAAAGGGCCCCCCAAGAGACGCCGCCGAAAACAAGGAAGGTAAAAAATCCTTGAACCGCCAGAGCAAACCCAAGGAAACCCCCCCCCCCTGAGACCCGACGGAACGAGGGGAGTAATTGGTTTGGAACAGGGGGCCAAAGAGAAAAAAGAACCCAGCCTCTCCCCCCCCCCGTGAAAAAAAAAAAAGGCCAAACCCAAACAGAGGAAAAAACCCCCAGAAAAAAAAAAGACCCGTGTTTAGGGAAACAAGGGGGGTTGGGGTTGTCTGCACAGGGGGAATTTCCTGAACAAAAAAAAAGATCCCCCACCAAAAGTGGGATTAAGGGAAAAAGTGCGGCCAGGAAAAAACCCCCCACCAAAGGAAAAAGGGAAAAGGCCAAAACAAAGGAAAAAACCCCCAGGGGGAAGGCGGAAGAAACCCCAAATAAATGAATTGGAATAACATCAGGAAACAAAAAGCCGAACAAGAGAAAAAAGGAAAAAAAGTGACGGCCCCTGTGCCCCGGGCTAACATCATGGGTGAGCGGGGGATGGTGCTGAAGTATTGGAAACCTCCCCCAAGAAAACGTTTGTTGGGGGAAGAAAAAAAAAAACATCCCTCCTTTTGGGCCCACACCTCCCCCGGGTTTCACATTACCCCCAAAAGTGCGAAAAAAGAGAACAAGGTGCCAGAAGAACCCCCAAAACCCCCAAAAGGCTGGGAAAAAAAAAAACAAAAAAATGGGGCAGCGCCCTCCCATAATGGCAATTTGGGGGAACAAAAAAAACAAAACTCCCAACAACAAATGACGATGGTTTGCAGTTTATGAGAAATTGGGGAAAAAGCCAAACAAAAAAACCATTTGGAGTTTTGGTGTGGGCCCCCCAGGTGGGTGGCAAAACGGAAAACCCCGCCCAACAAATGGCCACGAGTGATTGTTGAAAAAAGACAAGTTTTGTTTTTTGGTTTTGGGGGGTTTTGTTGTGTGCTCTTTCCCAAAGGCTTGGTGGGTTTTTGGTTCCTCACGCACCGGTCAGAGATTGGAAAAAAAAAAGCACCATGGCGGGGCCCCTGCCCCAACACCCCCCCGCCTTGGGTTTTTTCACCCAAAAAAAACCCCGGTTTGGGTTTCTCAGGCACCATCTTCCCAAGAATTCACCTTTTCCAGAAAAGTTTGACTTGGGGGAAAAACCCCCCCCCCCGACCCAGAACCACAGACCGTAATACGCCCGCCCTTCGAAAATGTGGGACCAGTGCGATTTGGGTGTGTGCCCGAGGTCCTCGCCTTTGGGTGGGGGGCAGGTCCCAATATTTTTTTTGAAAAGTGCGCCCCAAAAATCTTTTGGGGAAGTTTGCCCGAAAACAGGCCCCAACGTGCAAAGGACGATTCCTACACAAAAACAAGGGTCAACAAACCCCTTTGGGCAAACAGAAAGGGGGAAAAAGAAGTAGGGGGGTTTTGGTAAGTCGGCTGCTTTTCAACCGGCCCCCAACAGGTTGTCGAGAAGGTTCCACCACCCAAAAAACCCCCAAATTGAGAAGAGGTTGTTTTTTGGCGTTTTGGTGAACGACAAATGCCCCCAGCCCACAAAAAAAAAAACTTCCTAACGGGCGGGGATTGGAAAAAAAAGGACCCGAAAAATGAACCGCCCCACCCCCCCCCAGTGAAAAGCCCCGACACCAACCAAGACGTTTCCCCAATAGCGGACAGAAAAAGACCCCCCACCCAACCCGGCTTTTTGGCCAAAAAACATAGAAAATCCACAAAGGAACCATGAAGGTCGCCCCCGCCCCGCAGGGTTGGGGGGTTGGAAAGGTAACCCCAGGGTAAAACCCTTACCCCCCCTTTTGTTGGGACAAAAACACAAGGGGGCCAACCCATTGAGAGGGTTAACAAGACCCTGCGGCCCAACAAAACCAAAAAGCCCTGTTCCGAAATACCACCGGGTTTTGGGCATATCACAACAACATGGCCCACTTTTTGGGACATCAAAGGGTTTGAACGATATTCCCTCCCAAAGGGATCGGTTTGAAAGACGAGCATTAACTTTGCCCCCAACAATGGCCGTCGCTGGAAGAAGAAAAAAAGAAAATTGGTCAGGTTGTGCAACATCAGCGGGGGGTTGGGCAATCCCCCCCGTGGCCCGCCCCCCCCGAAGTGAACCTTTGGAGTTCCCACCGGGGCCACCCGGAGGCACCCTACAAAAATACTGCAACAAGAACCTGTTGCGCAACGCCCCCCCTCTTTCCCCAGGATCGCCCCCCCTGAAATTTGGTTTGCAACCCTGTCCCGCCAAGCCATCCCGAAACTTTGTGCGCCCCCGCGCATGTCCCCCAAAAGGCCGCCACCGGAAACGGACCCAAAAAGACCCGCCGACCGCCCCCCACCACGGCGCCACCCCCCTTTTGGGGGTTCGTGGCCCCCCGCGCAAGAAAGGTGGAAACTTGGTACCACCCAAATACAATGGGCCCCCCCGGTCCAACCCCTTTTCACCAGAAATGAAAGGCAAAGAAAACTTGTTTGTGACCACTCTCCCCCGGGGGGATCCTTTTTTGGAGGTGGGGGGTTAGTATGGGGGATAATAGCCCACCGCCCAAGAGGGGGGACTGCCAGGCCCCCCAGCTTCCCATTTCCCCCAGAGTCGCCCCCAACGCCAAGATCCAAAAGGGTTCTGCAGGGCGCTTGGCACGGGGGGGTCGTGGGTTTTTTAATCCGCCCACATCGGAAAGGGAAAAAAAAGAAGTTGTCCGCCGGAGTGCCCGCCCAAGTTTTCCGGGGTTTTTAAACCCCCACCAACCCAGGGGGTTTACACACAAACAAAAACCCCAAGGGATCTCAAGGCCAGGAAAAAGGGACAGTTGGGAAACAAATTCCTTTAATTTCTTTGTCCCCCCGGCCGAAAACACCAAGTACACGGGCAAGACAAAAGAGGAGTTTGTAAGTCGGACCCAGAGCCTCCCGAAATTCCCAAAGCATCCCCCATTCGGGTTCAAAAAACGAAGGACTTGTTAGAGAATATGCCCGGTTCCCCCAAAACCCAATTTGGGGGGGAAAAAAAAGAATCCACCACAAACCTTTTGTACCCGGGGCCCAAGAAAAAAAAGGGAAGGGGGGGAGACTCTAGATAACTCCCACAAAAACCCCCCTGGGGTTGAGTGGAAAACCAAACCCCGGGGGCTGCAGAAACCCATAGCTTTGTTTTTTCAAACAGAAGAAAAGATGGAAAAAACGCGACTAATGGTGGCCGACCAAAAGCACCCAATCTGTCCCCGATGTTGTTTGGTTTTCGCGAAATCAGATCCAGACCAAGCCCCCAGGGATCTCTTAAAAAAAACAAAAAGGGCCGAAATGCCCTGGAGAGGGGCAAACATTGGGCCTTGTGTTGGTTTTTGGTTGTGTTTCTTGTGGGCGCCCGAAAAACCGACCAATGAAAAAGGTCCCAAAAGGAAGTTCTTTTTTTTGTATTTTTTGGGGGGTTTTTTTTTTTGGTTTTGTCTTGTGGGGCCAACGGTGGATTGCAGCTGGCCCCCAACACAAAAGGGAAATTAACCCCCGTTTGGGGAACCCGGCCCAAAATTAAAAACAATTTTAGAAAAGAAAAGGAAACCCTCACAAAAGAGCGCACCGGGCTTTTTTGAGGGGGGTGGGCCAGGGCCAAGGGGTTTTTTGTGTGGGGAAAGGGTGCCAAATCGGCAACCTACTTTTTTAATAAGCCTTTGGAAGAAAAACGGGGGGTCCGTGGCCCCACACAACGAAAAAAAAGCCCCCCAAATTGATAGACCCCGAAAGGCTGGCCCCGGCGAAAGGCCCTTTCAACCCTTGAAAATGAAGGTGGGGAATTGCCGAATTCCCCCCCCCGGGAATTCAACAAAAAAACAAAAAACGGGAAAAGAAAGGAGAAAAGAAAATAAAGAAAAGACCGCCCCCGAAAAAAAAAAAAACAAAACTCCAGCCCAAAAATTTTGATTTACAAGGGGTGATGCTTGTGGGTTGAGGAGCGGGCACGACGGCCAAAAAAAACCCGTTTTTTTTTTTTGGGGTTCAAAAAGGGCAACGTAAGCGCCAAATCAGGAAAAACTTTTTAGTGTTTTTTTTTGAACTTTTTCCCGCGTTGGACCCAACACGAAAACGCCCCACATGTATGACGAATTTTTGGAAAAACAACCAAGCCCCCCGATAAAAAGGCCCCCCCCTTTTCAAAGCCGGCCCCGCCAACCCCCTGGTGTTTAAACATGGTGGAAAAAAGGTTTTATGAAACATTGTTTTTAAAAAAAAAATGAGGGCCAACCGGGGCATCCCAGTTTTTTTTTGCAGGAACCCGGGGGAAAAAAAGGGTCCCGCGGTTGACCCACCACCGTACACCGACCAAAACCCCCGGGCCCACAAATGCCCCCAAAAGATGTTGACCAAAAAATGGGGGAATGGTTTCAACCGGCGGCAGACTGACCCTCAACCCCGAGCCCCCAAAAGCAGACAATATTTAAATTTACCAAGACCAAAAGTGGTTTCCAAAGGTGCTTTGTACCCCCGGCCTTGGGAGACCCAGTGTGCCCCCCCCCCCAAAGGCCGGGGGGGCGAAATCAACCCAGATTTGCGGTGCCGAACCCATTTTAGTTCGGCGGTTAAATGAAAGATGGCCACAAAGGTTGTTTGAGGCCGCTGAGACCCCCAAGCCCCGGGTAGTTTTATTACGAGCGCTTGGTCCAAGGGGGGGGGTTGTTGGTTTGTTTTTTTTTCCCTGTTGGGGTTGTTTTGTTCAGCTTTGTTTTTCCGGCCCCCCCTTTTTTGCCCCGGAGGGGAAAAAAAGTCCCCCCCACAAAACATGAAAGGCGGCTGTTGTTTTTCCCCCCCCGGCTGCCGCAAAGGTAACTGAAGAGGGAAATTTGTCGCCCTCCTGTGTAAAATGAACCCGAACAATTCTTTCCCCTTTTGTAAGCACCCGGTTTCCAATGGGTCCTTTTTCCGCCCCGCAGTCCCCCCCCCTTTTTTTGTCCACCAGAGTGTGTCCCGCCACACCCAAAAATCCTTGACCACCCTTCTTTTAAGAACACCAGATCAGAAAAAGGTCAGAGGAATTTTTTTGGGGGGTGGCCCCACCGGGAAACTAAAAGGCGGGGAACCAGTTTGAACCGCCCCCTTTTTTCGGACCAAGATTTCCGTTTTCCGCATTGCTTTTTTTCCGAAATGCCGAGAAGTTGGGAACGCACAACGCCCCCGCCAACTTGGCGTCCGATGACCCGATTGTTGGTGAAGAGAATGCCTGGGTTTTTTCTATTGGTAAAAACGGTCGCCCGGAAGGGGCCTTGGGACCCCAACCCTAAGCGGGGGGACGGGGTACTATGGTTCAAGCCCGAACAAAACAAACACAAAAACCCCACCGTGTCCTGAACACGGCTGTTTATTGAATGGCGGTCCCTCCCCCCGCACCCCGATGGACCCACGCCATGGCGCGGCAGCGAGGTTACTTGCCCACGCCTCCGGACAAGCCGTGGGAACATGTTTTTGGTCAGGCGGGGTCCCGTGGGGGCCCGGAAAAGCAGCCATTTTGGTCACCCCACAAGTGGGGCCACAAAAATGAATTTTTGAGGGTTTTCCAAACGGTTTCTTTACCAACGCCCCAACCAAGGTCCCCCGCACAAAAGGGGGGGGCCCCTAAAATCCTAAAGAGCAAGGCGCGTGGGTGACTTTGGCCTGGTTTGTGGTGTGGTTGTGGGGGGGGTTAATTCCGGACGCACCAAAAACCCTTCAACGTTCGGAAATAAGTAAAGCCTGATAGAGATTGAAAACCAAGAAAAGAAACACAATCCCACAAACCGGGGAAACGGCGGGCCGGGGGTGGGGCCCAGCGGGGGCGTTTGGGTTAAAAAAAGTATCGGTGGGGCCCCCATCCAGGGAAGTTTTGGGGCCCTAAACGAGTGGAACATTCCACCAAAACGAAGCACCCATTGGGGGAGAAAAGCCACTGGCCCAGGGTGAAAACCCCCCCCCCACCTTTTCCAAGGTTTATGGCCCCCCTTAACCCGGGGGGTATTGGTTTTGTTGACCAACCCGGGCCCGTGGTGCCCAGGAAAACCTGGGCCCCATGTTGTAAAAAACTATAACAACAACCTGGTCCACCCGGTGGTTGGGGGGTGGAGAAGATTTGTGGCCCCCCCCCCACCCAGTCAAGGAGCTTAACCCCCCAACCCGGAAAAAGGAAAAGTTGGGTTTTTTTTTTTGTCTTTCAGAATCGCCCCAAAGGGGGGGGGCGCCTATTTAATACGAGGCGAGTTGGTGGGGGGGGTCGGATTTTGTTTAAACAAATGGTTGTTTTCCCAAAAGAAGAAAAATCGGTGTGATTTGACCCCTGTCAGTCCACCCCCCCGCGGGCCCGTTTTGGTTTCCTCTGGTCCCTGGTCAAACCCCCGTTTTTTGTTAATGGTGTTCCCGTTCCAATCCCAAGGCGGGATCAACAAGAGCGTCTCCTCCCCCCAGGCGCCCCTGTGGGTTGCCCCCTGGTGTGCCCCCCCCTTTTGTGGGTGGGGGGTGGGGGAACCCGTTGTTTTCAGACAAAGGGGCCGAAATAAAAAAAAAAGCCCCCAGAAACAAAGGAGAAAGTTAATCCCCGTTTTTTCCATTTGTGTGGGGAGAAAGAATTTTTTTTGGCGTGGGGAAGGCCAGGGCCCCCCGTGGGCCCCCACCAAAACCCGGGAAATGCCTAAGTCAAAAAGTGCATAAAAAAGGGAACGGCAACCATTTTATTCCAAATATGCCCGGAAGGCCCCGAGGCCTGCCGAAAAATCGCGGGGGGATGAAGAAGGGGAGGGGCTAAAGGAAAAAAAAAAAAAGCCCCCCAACCACCGTGGCACTAAAAGGTCCCAACCTCTTGTAAATTTTTCCTGGCCGGAGGAAAAGGGGTTAGGGCACCCTGGGGAACCTGGGGAAAACAAATAGTTTGTTAAAAAAGGGCCCCGAAGGGGTGGGCAAACCGCGAAAACAGGGGAAAAAGGGAGTCAGAAAAACGTGGCCGCCGCGAAACCGGAAGACCAACAGGGGGGTTGGGCGAAAAAATCCAAAGTGTTGCCTGTGATGCGGAAGGCCCCCCCTTGGGGCCAGGGCCAAAACCAGGAATCCCCCCCCCCCAAAACAGTTTTGGGTTTTGTAAAATTTACATACCGTGGAACACAAACAGCACCCTCCCGCCAGAAAAGGACTCCCCCCAAATGATTTTGAAGGGGAACCAATGCGAGAAAAGGGGCCCTCGCTTTTTTGTTTTTCCGACGGAACAAGGGCGTTTTGAAATTCTCCGGAAAGGAAACCGGCGGGGTGAGGAAAAAAACCCGGGTAAAAAAGGGGTTGGGATTTGTCCTTAAGGACAATTTTTCTTTTTCTTTGGGGCGAAAGAAGCCCAAAGGCGGCACACCGCCAAACGAAACCCTTAGAAAACGATCCCCAGGTCCAAAAGGGGGGTTGGGTGTGCCCCCGCCCCCGAAAAAAAAATCCCCCCCTGGGTGACCAGCCCGGGGGCATGGAGCCACCAGCAAAATCGACGGCTTATTGGCGCTCAAAGGGACCTTTTTTTTTTTTTTTTGGCGGGCCACCCCCCGCCCCCCCGGGAGGAAAAATGTGGTCCGAAACATTTGTCCCTATAAATGGCCTTGGGGGGAAACGGCCCCAAAGTAAAGCCCGGTGTCCAACCAAAAAACAGTCCCTAAACACCAGGGGTTTAACAGTGGGGGCCGGTGGGAATTTGTGTTTTTTGCATTCCCGGAAAGTTTTTCCCAGAAAAAACACGGGCCGGAAAAACCCCGGGGTTGTGATTACGGGAAAAGAGATGAAAAACGGTTAGCCCCGGCAGGGGGAAGGGACCAACCCGATTTAATCCAAACATCAATTCTGGCCCACAACCAAACAAAAAAAAGGGCCCTGGTTTGTGTTGGTTTTTTGGTGTTTTTTCGCCCCATAAAAAAGAGGGGCGTCCGGGGGGACCTTTTTTTTTTGGCAGCGGGCAGGTTTGGAATGGGGTTGAAAGGCCCGCCCCCAAGCCCCCCAATGGGCGGCAACTGCAAGACCCCGGCCCCCCCCCAAATTGTGTGTCCCTCCCCTCGGGGCGGTATTTGGGGCTGGGGGTGTTTTGAATTTTTTGGGGTTATGTTTTTTGGCCCCTTTCCCTTTGTGGTCCCCTGGCACGTGGCCAAACGGGGCATTTGTGTGGACAAGAGGCAGTGGGGAACTGGGGCCACGGGGCGGACTTTGGGGCCCCTTTGGGAAACAAAAGGGGGCGGCCCCCAAAGCGGCACGGAAAGAAAAAGAGAAGAAACTGGCCATTTACGCATTTACCGAGGGCCGGCACCCCTTGGGCCCCCCCGGAGGTTAAGGCCCCCAAGGGGGAAAAAAGAAAATTGGGCCGACGCTGGACCGGCGTTGCGAAAAAAACCCAAAAAAATCCGCAGAAGCACCTGAGGGGAGAAAAAAAAGTGTTGTCCCAATTTACCTTTTTTTCGCTGCCCACCCCACAGAAATCGTGGGGGAAAAGAATAATTTGTTTAGAATTCCAAAGTTTTTACCGCCCACAGAGTTTGGCTCCTGGGTGGATGATTTATTTTTGAAGGGTTTGTTTTGGTGGGAAGTTCCCCCGGGATCTGTTCCAAAAAAAAAAAATTGAAACGGCGGTTTTTGTCACTTCAAGAAAAAAATGGGAAAAATCAATCAAATCAACTCCAATTTTAGAAATTGGGGCCGGCCAAATCGTGGGTTGGCGGGGGCTTTTGTTGGGAAACAAAAATGACCGGCCTTCAAATCCCTTTGGGCTAAGCCCGAAGTCTGGGTTTGGTGGGTGATTGTTAAGGCCGCGCGTCCCCCGCCCCAGGTCGTGTTTTTGGGTTCCCCCAAACAAGAAAACCCCCAAAAAACCAAGTTGCAACGCAATTTCTTTCGGGGCCCGGCCCCCAGGATGTGAATATTACAAACAAAGGAGTTGGGTTGGGTGGGGGGGAAAAAAATTAAGTTTTGGACGGAAAGGGGGAAAAAGGTTTCCGGTGGAAGGGGCCCGGGTTGTTGGGGTGCAAAAAGGTTCCCGCCGGCCTTTGGGAAGAAGAAGAAGTGTAAAAGGGAACTTTGCCCAAAGAATTAAAAAAAAAGCGGAGCTTTACCCCATTTGCCACCAGGGCCTGGCCCACGCCCTGGAAACAACCGGAAGGGTTTTTTTTCCCCCCTTGGGGGCGGGCCAAAAAAAGCGGGAGGCGGCAGGTGGATGGCCCCGGCCCGGTTGGGCCCCGGGGCGATTATAACCCCACCAGTTCACTGGCCCGAAGGAAAAAAAGGGGAAAAGTGTGCAGAGAAATGAAGGAGGGGTGATTGACGGGTGGTCGGAGCGGAAAAATAACCACCAGGGAACAAAAAATGGAAAAAGAACAGAACCCAAGGGGTACTCCGCCCTTTCCAACCTTATCGTGCGAAACAAAAAAAAAAAGGGTTTTTTTGTTTTAAAACCGTCCCTTGTTTGAAAACAAGTTGAAAATTTTAAATGGGCCGTGCCCAAAAACTTTCATAGGTGGTTACCCAGGGCCCCGGGGGGGAAAAAGATCCGGTGAGGAGGTGTTAATCTATTGCGCCCCGTGTGTTTTTTGAGATTGGCCGGGAAACGATGAGGGCACAAAATCCTTGGGGCAAAGAAATGAACTTGCCGATTCTGTTTTTTTTAAAAAATCCAATACTATAATTATGGAAAGCAACAACCCCGTAAAAGGTGGGGGAAAGGAGAAGTAAAAAGAAAAAAAAAAGTTTGGACTCCTGCCCAATGGGAAACCCAACCCCCCCCAGAAAGGAAAAATGAACCAAGGGAAAAGGGAAAAGTCAGTAAAGATTCTCCCGGGAACGCTTTCGGCCCCTGGCCCGCCAGGAAAAGGGGAAAGAAAAATCCATTTTTTCCACAGTTCCCGGGAAAAAAAGAAAAGGCCAAAAAAAGTCCACCATAATCCGGCGAAGGATTCCAAAACAGTCAACCGTCCGGTGGAAGGGGACCACCGTAACCCCAGGGGCACAATTTGTCCCTTATCCAATTACCCCTTTTGGGAAAGAAAACAAAAAGCCCCCCGGCAAGGAAACATCCCCAAGAACGGCAAAAAACCCCTGGGGTTGGAAGAAAAAAAACAGCGTCGCGGCGGGACACCCCAGCAAAGAAAAAACGGGTGCCCAACTTTTAACCGGAAAAAAAGTTTGTTCCACGGACAACCCGTTTTTACAAAGGGTCATAGCGGGGCCCGGCACCCCCCACAAAAAGACTTTTGCAAGAAAAAAAAAGTTTTTAAAAGGTGTGGTATTGCCCCCAACAAAGTCAAAAAACAAAGGCAAAACCAAGGGGTTGGTAACATAAGCATTGAAGGGGAAAAGAAAGGGAATGGAGTGTAAACGGGAACCGCGAAAAAAGGGAAAGAGGAACGCCCGAATTTTTTTGAAAGCGGGAGGCAATCCCTACCGGGCGCAATGGGGCAAAAAAAAAAAGGTTGGATCAGACAGCCAATGGTCCGCCTGAAGAAAACCCCGAATTTTTTGTTGGCCAGAAGAAATGAGGCCCGCCTGAACAAAGAATGATACAAGACTCCAGGAACCCAAAGGGAAAAAAGGGGGAACCTTTTTTTGCCGTTCCAACAGAAAAGTGGGAACTGCAAGCCCCTGTGAAAGACCGGGAACAAAGGAGAAACCCCAGGGGGGCTACGTTCCAAATTTTGTTGTTTACAGAGAAAAAGCCCCCCGGAGGATGGGCATAAAAACCCCCCCCCGGCGAAAAGGGGACCGGGGGGGCGGTTAAAGCCACAGAGCCCCGACGATTTTTTTTTTGTTTTTCAACGGATTCCGGCAGGAACGTTGGAGTTTGTTGAGACGCCGGCATTCCGGAATTGACCCGCCCAGCCCCAAAGTGTTTTTTTTTTTGTTTGTTTTGCTCGGAAAATGAAAACACAAAAGAAGAAAGACCCACGGCCACACGGGGAAAAACAAAAAAGAGACGTCATTGGGGTGCAGGGGGGGCTGGCCACCCCGCCATTTTAGGCGTCCCGCAACCAACCCCGTTCCCAGCCCAAGTGACAAAAACCAAAGGTGAGGTCCAAGCACCAAAGTCCGTCAAATACGAAAAAGGAAAAAATCCCACTTTAAAAGACCGCAAGAACCGCAAATGGGGAAAAAAACCCTCTACCGGTCCCCCCCGAAGAGTGAAGTTTTTTCACCAAGCCATCCCAAAGGCGAGCCAGCCCATGGTCCTACCCCCAAAACCCAAAACAATTACAACCACCCCCCGGGGGGGCCGGGGAAAAAATTGGTTTTTAAAAAAGGAAAAAGGGGTGTTGGGGGGGGGGGTTTTTTTTTCCGGCACCCCCCGGGCAACCTGTGGGCGGGAAACCCAAAGCCATGATATTTAAATTTCAGCCGGGTGGATACTGGGGGGACAGCCCCCCCGCCAGAAAAAACTGTTTGTTTTGGCTTTGGTTGGCCCGGCCAAGAAGGGAAACAAAGACACAAAATGGGGTGGGGAGGGAAAAACCATCTCCAAAAACGCTCTTGTGTCCCTAAACAAGTCAGGTCCCACCACAAGGGAGGGGGTTTCCCCGGAATTTGAACTCTCCCAATAAAACTTTGTTTTTTTGAGAAAAAAAAAAATACGGCCCTGCCCAGGGGGGGAAAAAGAGAGAACACCAGAAACTGCCCCTGTTTGGGTTCCCCACCCCCCTCCCGCCCCACCACATAAGGAAGTCCCAAAACCCCCTTCAAAAATTGGAGCAGCCCAACCAAAGGGGGGCCCCACCCAGGTGTCCAGGGGCCAAGAAAAAAAAGACTCCGCACTGAAAAGTACCGTTATAAGGAAAAGGTGGGGACCATCACCAACCCAGGGAAACTTTTTTTGTGCCCCAGGGGGGGGGGGGGGACCTTGGGACGGCCCCGTATTGTACACCTGCGGTTTGGTGCTGCGAACCCACGCCTTTGTGGGTTTCGGCCCCCCCCCCCACGCCCCAAAAAGGTGGGAGAGGGAGTTGGAAGAACCCTTCTTCCTTGAACCCCTTTTCCAAAACCGAATTTTTGGCCAGGGGGCCGCCCCAAGCAAACGCCAAAAACAAAAGAAAGAAAAATTCCCTTTTGACCCCCAGAGGTGATAGAAGGAAACAAAGCCCCCCCCCAACCAGGGGTGACAAACCGGGGCCCCCCGTTAACGTTCCCCGAAAGGTTGACCCGCCGCCCGGGCCAAAAGAAAAGGGGGGTGTTAAACCCCTAATTTTGACTGGTGGGAGAAAACAGACCCAAAGGGTTTTGAACAATCCTGTTTCCCCGGGCAGACGGCGGCCCCCCAGGACCGGGCCGGCACGCAAAAAATGGTTGGCCAACAAAAAAGCCCGTTAGGGGCCAAATGAAAAAGGCAACTTTTTTTGACCAATTCAACACCAGGGAACCAAGGCCCCCTGCAGGACGCGTTGTTGTGGGACCCCAATCCCCCCGCACCCCCCCACGAAAGGCCGAACCAGCACGGAACCGTCCCTAGAAAAAATGAAAAGGAGGGGGCCTGGAAACGGCTTTTTACGGTGAGGCCCGCCCGTCCAAAAAAAAAAACGTCGATATCCGCCCCCCGACCCCCCGCCTTGGCGATAATAGAAAGGAAGACAACCAAACTTGGGAACGACGACCATCCCCAAAAAACTCCGTTTGGGGGTGGAAACGGGGCGCGGGGAAGCCCACCCTAACACCACCCTTTTCAAAAAACAGAAAAGGGGGGCAGGGGGGGGGTAATTGGGTCCCCCCAAAGGCCCAGCCTCACAACCACGCCCCGGGGGGGGGGGGGTCAAAATCCGGGTTGCCGGGGGCAAAAAAAGAGGGAACAAGGGTGGTTGGGCGAGAAAACGGGATCTGCCCCCCCCAAACCCCTCAAGCTTTCGAAAAGGTTTGAGGGGCCCCCCAAAAGAAGGCCCCAACGTTGGTGGCCCGGCCCTTGCCCGAATATCAGGCGGAATTCCGAACCCAAAACCAACTGGTGTGACGAATTTCCCGCCAAAGGGGAGGGAAACACGTCAAGGTGGGTTTCCGGGGGACCCCTCCAGGACAAAAACCGGCCAGCCCCAAAAGGCCCCCCCCCCCCTGTTTGACGGGGCCCGTTGCAGGGGGGGGGAACTAAAAAAAGAGAAAACCCCCCTAGGTACCCGCCCGGGTGGTGGTGAACATCACGGGGGGAGAAACTTTTCAATCCTTTGGGTTTTGGAACGACCAACAAACTACCCCCACAGAAAGACAACACAAACAAGATGCCGGTTGGTCCGAACCCCTGAAACACCCGGCAGACCCCTGTTTTTCAAAACAGACACCTTTTGTTCGGAAGGAAGAGGGGAAAAAAGGCACGAATAACCACAAAAAAAAGCCCGTTTCACGGGTTTACCAACTCCCACTGAAAAAATCACCGCCCCCAAACTTTTTCATTAAAAGTTTCCACCCACCATGGGGGAAAAACGGGTGGTAAAACTTTAAGATATATAACCGGAGCCACCCCCGCCACCTTTTGTAGCCCCCCCAGCGCCATTTAAAACACCCCCCCGTTTCACAAGCAAAAAAGAAAAAAGAAAAAGGGGGGGAAGCATCACTGGGGGAAAAGTGGAACGGGTGAGGGTGGGGTGGGCCCCACCTTTTTTACATCTGGCAAAGCGAAAGTGAAAAAAACGAAAATTTGGGGGGAAACGCTTAAATTAATGGGGGGGGTGGCACAAAACCCGGGACCTTGGTGGAAATGTTTTTTTTACGCCGACCCCCGTTTGCGGGAACCCCTTTGAAAAAAGGGACAGGGCCTGGGGGTCCCCACCTGGGGAAAAACAAACAGAAAATGGAAGATTTTTTGGGAGATCCAAAAAAGTGAGCCCCCCCCAGCCCGCCGGGGGTGTGTGAGGGTCATAGGCAGGCCCCCACTTGAAAAAGTAAAAACACCGTTGAAAAGACCCAATCCCCCCCCCTTTGGAAAAGCCGAGAAACAAACACGCCCTTTTTTTCCATTGGGGGGGGAAAAAGATCCACACGTCGGGTGCACGGGAACTTTTCACCCCAGACGGGGTCCATAGAGACTTTTGGGGTACCCCGCCAGCCGCAAGCCAAAGCAATAGCCCATTTTCCCCCCCCAGACGGCCCCAGGAACGGTGGTCAACGGCAAACAAAAAACAAAAAAAAATCAGGGGTGACCAGGAAAAGATCGCCGGCCCCGGACCGCAATTCCGGAGGGGAAGTCAACCCGGAAGGCAAGGAAAACACAACCGGAGTGTTATTCTGGTTGCCGGGGGGAAAAAATCCTGCTGAAAAATCTTTTTTGGGGGGGGGGGGGGGACGGGGTTTTGGTGGGCAACCGGGGGGGGCCAAAAAAAAAAAAAGAAGGAAGACTGGGGCAAGGAACTTTTGGGCATTGTGTCCGAGAAACCCCACCGCATTAAAAAAACAATAAAATCAAAAGAAACTTTAAAGCCGCGCCCGGGCTTTTTTTTTGGTGAAATTGGGCCCCCCGCCTTTTTACCGGGGGGCCCGGCCCGAAGGGGGAAAAGAAGAAAAAAAAAAAAACGACCTTTAAGGAAAAAAGCGGTTTTTACCTGGGCGGAAAAAATCCCCTAATTGTCCCCAAAATGCGGGCCCCTTGCCGGGGAAAAATTAAAAGAAAAAGGAGCCGGGACCAGGGGGGCCATGGACGGAATTGGGGGGTCCCAAGGGGCCACCCACTCTTTGTCGGGGGAACAAAAACCCGGGTGGCCAGAACCAGGGAGAAAAAAAAAAGAGGGTGGGGCTGGAGGAAGATTGACAAGAGGAAAGAGATCAAACCCAGAAAAAGAAAGGGGTTTGAAATTTGTTGGGAAAAGGGGTTGACAATTAGGGTGAAAAAGTAAGGACCAATCTTTCAAAAAAAATAAGTTTAACCAGGGTTTTTTTTTTTGGGAGTTTTGCAAGCGGAACAAAAAAAAAGACACCAAAGGGGGTGTTTTTATTGGGTTTTTTCCTCCCCCCGCCGGTAAAGAGAAAGGTAGTGTTTGAAGGCAAAGTGACGAAAATCACCGGCAGGGAGAAACCCGGCGGCCCAAGAAAAAGGGTTTAGTTCAAACACGAGTTGTGCCCCAAGGTTGGGGGGGGGGGGGGAAAATATTCATGTTTTTTTTGGGCAAAAGGTGGGGCGGGGGGTTTGGTTCGCTGCAGAACCGCAGTCGGGGGGGACAAACGGTAAACAAAAACAACAAAGGAATCCAAAACGAATTTGTAAACCGCAACCAGCATTTTTTAAACCCAAGATGGAAGTTTTGGGGACACACAGAGGTAGACAATGGGAAAAAACCAAAACAGGCTCCCCCCCCTTGCCGAGCCGGGGAATAGTCCCCCCGGGAAAAAGTAGTTCAAAAAACCCGAAACGGGCCTCCGGCCAGAGGCTGCCTAAAAACCCAAAAGGATTTGCCTGGCGAGGCCATTTCTCAGCCAAAGGATTCCCCCTTAAGGAAAAGCCCGTATGGGACCCATTTTTGTTTGAGGGCCGGGAAGAACCAAGCAAGTTTTTTTTTTTTGTTGTTGTATAACGAAAACGGACCAAAAAGAAGACCCCCACCAACCAACACCCCCCCCTGTTAGAGGGTTGTTTTTGGGGGGGGGAGACTGTTCAAAGGTTTTTTCTTTCCGAGGGATTGGGGGTGCCCCCGTGTCCCACAACTGTTTCTTGCCAAGACCGTTTTGAAAGGGAAAAACCCCCGAAAGGCCCCCCCGTGGTTCAATGTTAGCTCCTCAGGGAAAAAGAAAGGGAAAAGGGAAAAAAAAAGGGGGAGTTAAAAAAATACAAAGTCTTTTGAAAGGAGAAAAAAAGCGAGGTCCCCTCCGTTTCAAAATTAGACCTGGGGTCCGAACCCCAAGGGTTTTGGTTTAAGAAATTAATTGTTTGGCCCCCCCCCCAAGGAAAGGTTTTTTCTTAAGGCTTAAATCCAAAAAAATAACCAGTACGGGGCGGGGGCGTAACGGTGAAAAAAAGAAAGCCCGGGAACGGTAGGCAGGTTTCGCGGATATCGCGTTAAGGTGAGATGGTATTGGCCAATAAGTGGGGGGGGGGGAAAAAGCGACGAAACCCCTAGGAGGCCCCCGGAAAAAATGGGAGAAAAAGGGGGGGGGAAAGTGGGGGCCGGTGCCAAAGACGCCAACTGCCCTCTGCGGAAAAAGGCGGGGCGGTGAAGGAAGGTTTTGAAAAACGTCTCCGAACCCGAAAAAAAGAAAAACTAGAAGGTGGTTTACCCTTGGAGTGTCGGGTCAAAATTTCCAAAGCTGGGGGGAAAGACCGCAAAGACGGAGAACAACAAGGGGGGAAAAGGTGCAGCGAACAAGCCCCCAAAAAAGAAGACCATGATTGAAAAACACGGGACTTGGAAGGGGGGAGGGGGTCTTTGTGAAAAAAGAAGGTTAACCCCGAGTCATGGGGGCCCATGGGTGGGGGGGAACCCAGAAAAGGGGGTCCGAATGTGGTGGGATAGAAAAAGGTGATTTTTTTGGAAAAAGGTGAACTTCTTGGTTTCCCAGCTAACCGGGGCCAGGTCCCTTTTCTTTTTTTTTTGTTTTTGTTGTTTCCGACTTAACAACCCCCCAGAGCCCCTCCGAAAAAAAGGGGCAAACTGCAAAAACACCCAGGTTAATAACCAATATCCTCAAAAACAAAACTGGATCTTCTTACAAAAAAGTTTTGGGCCCCATTGGGCCCAGGGCCCCCCCCCTCAAAAAGAAGAATGGGGGGGAAAGAAAGAAAAATTCAACGTCCCAGAGAAAACTGCACGGGCAAAGCCACAATGGGGCTTTTTTAAATGGCCCCCCAAACCGAAAGGGTTGGGGAAAAAGGTTGTGTAGACCAAACCGGCCAAGGGGGGGGGGGGATAATGGGGAAGGGATGGTGGTGGCCGTTTAGAAACCGGCCCGGACCCGTTGGTTTTGGGGGGGAAAATGGGAGGGTAACCCCTCACAGGGTTCAAAAAAAGACCAAACTGAGGGAAACTTCCCCACCAACTGAAAGGTTTGGGGGGGTTGTTGGCCCCCGATGGGCACCCTTGTTCACACTAAAAATGAGCCGAAATAAATCACAAGCAAGGGCAAGGGTTGGCAAGGTTTTTGGAACGACGTTTTTGTGAAAAAAAAAAAAGCCACCAAGGCGGCCCGTTTCCCCCCCGGGACCGGGACCATTTTCCCCCCCCATCGGGAGGTCCAGCCCCCGCTGGCCGTTGTCGGCCAGTGGGTGTGAAGCAAAAAAAAAAAAAAGCTACCCCCTGCCACATCGCCCCGTTTTTGGGGGTTTTTGGGGGTGGGGTGAGAATTTTTTTTTGTTTTTCCCCGAACAGGGGAGGGAAAAAGCAAAGACCCGCAAAATTTTTTGTAACGTGGGAACAAAAGAAGGGCAGTTGCCCCCGGCACGGCCACCTTGCGCGCCCCCCCGAAAGCCCTAAATGTTTCCAAAAAAGGCCAAGAAAAAAAATTTCGACCCCAAAGTGGGTGTTTTTGAAAAAAAACCCGGACAGCAGGGCACCGTCAATAAGGAGAAGGGTAAAATTTTGAGAAGGGGGACCCTATGAGACGCCGGCCCTGGGGGGGAAAAAAATTGTTAAAAAACTCCCCTGGAAGGATTCCTGGGCCCCGCGGGGGCCGCACGCAAATGTGGGACCGGGGAACAAAAAACCAAGAAAAAAATTGGTGTTGGGGGTCCGCCTAGTCCAACGGTCAGAAAAAGAGGCGGGGCACCCCCCGCAACAAGAAAAACCACAAAGTGGTTTTGGAAAAAAAAGTCAAAAGGGCGAGCCCTGGAGGGGAAATTTGGGGGGAAAGGTGGTTTGTCCCCATTTTTTTTTAACTATTACGCGGCCACCGTTCAGAGAAATGAAAGTAGAAAATGTTTGCCCAGGGGAAAAAGGGGAGGGACCATTTCCCAGAAGGGTGTTTTTGGACCGTGCCCCCCGCGGGCTAAATTGTTTTGCCGCCGGGGGAAAAAGAGAACCGCGGGGGTGGCCTTGGAAAAACAAAAAAGAGGAAAGGGGGTTTTTTCCGCACAACTTTGTTTTCTGGCCGAGGAAAAATCCCGCCGCCCCCCCAAACCTACCCCCCTGGGGAAAAGATACCAGGACTGGGTAGGGGGCCTCACCGGGACAGTCTCTCCGATCTGGGGGGCACCCCTGACCGGGAAAAATCTTATCAATGTTGGGACCATTCCCCAGCTGCACGAAAACGGAAGACCCGGTTGTTGGGGGGGTTTTGGGCGGACCGCCCCCGCCCCCACCAGGGGAATTGCTGCCTTGCCCAAAAGGTTTTACAAGAATAAATTGGGGGGGGGTGTTACCGCCCCAAAAAAAAACCCGCCCCCCGGGCCCCTCAAAAAAACAACCCGTCCCCCTAAAAACCCAGTTTTTGTCTTGACCAGGCCCGGGGGGGAAAAAGTGGGTGTGGTGAGGGGTTTCCTCCGGACTCTCCCCCCTGGCCCCCCCCCCCGGAGTTGGCTAAAAGTTTTATCCCCACCGACTAGGGACCCATCCCCCCAACTTACTTGAAAAGTGAGGTTGCCCCAACCCGGAACAAACCCCCAAACGTTCCCCTTGACCCGGGGTTTTCCCCCCCTCAAGGGGTGGTGGTTTTTCCAGATGGGAAGGTCAGGGGTCCGGGGTGGGTCAAAGATGGTTTCCCGGAGAGGCCTGGTGTTTTGGGATGGCCCCCAGCCCCTTTGAAGCCGTGGCCCCCCAAAAAAACCCCCCACCGCAATTGCGGAGGGAACAACACCCCAGCCTTCAAGGCGGGCATTTTTTTGACTCCACCCATTGGGGGCGGCGGGGCGGGGGGTTGTGGTAAAAAAGAGACCGGCTGACACTTTTGGCTTTTGGGGCCCAAAAGGGAAAAGATGGCGCCCCCAAGAGTGTCCAAGGCGAAGGGGGGCAAGACCACGACCGGTGACCCTAAATTCCCGAAAAAGACGGTTCCCCCCTTTGATGGGAGTTTAACCCATGCCCCAACAAGGGAAAAGGCAGCAGGGTGCCGACACCCAACGTAGCCCCGGAATGAAAATTTTTGTAAGTTTTGCCACCGGCAGAAAAACCAACCAGCCAGAAAAAAAATGGGTCGGAAGCGGCGGAGACTGACAAAAAGTTTACACTTTTTGGTAAACCTGGGGTAAATGGTGGGGCGAAAATTTGAGCATTTTGGCCAAACCCGGGTGTTGTGATGGGGGTAGTTGGTCACCCAGAAGGGGGGCCATTTCGAGAACCGTTAAGAGAGGCTTGGCCCCAAAAAATTTCGCTTGTTTTTTTGCGCAAGGAGAAAAGGGACGGGGAAACCCGGGGGCAAAAACATCTTTCTTGTAGAAACCGCGCCACCATTTTTTGGGGCTGGCAAGATGGGAAAAGGGCCCAGAGGGGGAACCTGAAACGCTACAGGACGAGATCCCCGGCCTCCCTGGCTTTTCCCCCTCTGTTGCCAACCAACCATTGCCAGTCCCAAAACAGCCCCCAGGTGGGTTTTTTAAACCAACTCCAAAACAACTCCCCCCCTAGGGACAAGATGAGGAGAAAAAAAACACAGAACTTATTTTAACCCAACAAAAAAACCGGCCTTTTTGGGTGGGTTTTTTGGGGGGTTGGTGGGACCACCACCCCACGCGAAACTAAAAAACCAAAGTAAAGAAGTTTCACCCCCAGTTGGGCCAATTGTGGTGGGGCAAGGTGGGGGAGTCAACAAGACCGAAAACCTTACAAAAAAAAATTTATGAATTCCCCATTGGACCGGGCCCGCCTGGAAAAATAAAAAAGAAAATTAAGGTCATGAGGTTGGGGTCCCCCCCCCCCCAACCCTGGGGGCGGGACAACAAACAACCCCTGGCCCTCCAAAACGGGAAAAAGCCCAAGAACCGGTTTTTGACCGTGGGGGCCAAAAAAAAACGCCGGAGTGATTGTGGGAAAGTTGGACTTCCTTTGGAGCAGGGGGGCTTGATTGTGGATGTGGTCTAGGATGAACCCAGGGGACGGGCCCCCCTCCCCATCAGGACCATTTGACAATTGCCCCAGCCCACTGGGCTTGCCCCGTTCCCCAGCCAATGGAAGAGCCGGTTGGCGGGGGGGAAAGGCGGAGAGGGGCAATTCAACAAGGGGGTGTTGTTTTTTTTTGCACGGGCTTTGTTTTCCCCCCAATATTGGGGTGAAAGGTTTGGGAAAATGTAAGGGGGGAACCCCTTATTCGGCCGGGCGAGGAAAAGAACACGCAATCACTTGTAAGTCTGGGGCGAGAGGGGGGAAACCCAATGGCCCCAACGGTTAAAAGGAGGGGGGGGAAAAAAAAGAATCCTGTTTTATAAAACCGTTAGAGCCCTTCTTCCTTCCAAAAAGAAAAAAAAAAAAAAAAACGGGAGGGGAAAGGAAAAGAAAAGGGAAAAAAAATAAAAAATTCTTGTCGCCACCGCCAATAAAATGACCCCCGACCCGGCCCAGAAAGAAAAGAAGCAGAGACTCCTCCAACGAAAATTAGAAGGCCAATTACAAAACTTGTTTCACCATAAACAACCCCCCCCAAAACTGGGCCGCGCAAAAGCCCTTGTCCACAACAAGTACCCAGCCCACCCTCCCTCTCCCCCCCCCAACATGCCGAAGGGGGGTTCGACCTTGGGTTAAATGCAAGGACAAAGCCCCGAACGAACCACAATTTGCTTAAGGTGAGCCCCAGGAAACCGGTGGGGTAGGGACCAAGGCCCACCAGCGAAGCCAAACCCAAATCACGGGCAACCGGACTCTTCCCCCAAAGACGGTTGGTGGGGTGGGCCCGCAAGCAAAATGCGAGGTGGGCCCCCGCAGCCCCCCACGGGGCCAGGAAAGCGTGTGACGTTCCCCACCAGGCCCCCCCACAAGCCCAAATTGTGTTCCCCATTTCTTGGAAGAAAAAGAGGGGGCCCAAGGCAAAACACCCTATTTTGTGGAACCCGGGAAGAACCCCCTGGACCTTTTTTGGGTCGGTGCCCCCCGCCAAACAGTTCCCAAAACAGACACCGGTTAAATTGCCGTTTGGCGGGCCCCAGTGGTGGTCCCCGTTGGAAAGCTGGACGATAAACACAAAAGAAGGCAGGTAGCTTCCCCAGGTGGGATTTGAGGGCCCCCAGACAGGCCTCCGCGAAACCATGTCCTTCCACACCCCAATTTTGCCTGGGGGTTTGAAGAGAAGTTTGATGGGCAAAAAAAAGAAAAGGGGGCATTGGAAAAGGAAAAGTCCAAAAAAAAAATTTTGTGTTCCCAACAGGGAGCCCCTTTTTTCTTTTTGTCAACTGGAACCGTCAAATCAAAAACCCGGCCCTGGGCAAAAATGGCATAGGGCAAAACTTTTGAAAAAGAGAAATTAATATTCAGCTCAGACACAAAGG